>OLQO01000094.1_pt1 | contig 93805 bp, 68 predicted proteins | sample 1672281 | NCBI WGS metagenome assembly OLQO01 (sample SAMEA3136667, study PRJEB25190) | human gut metagenome | biome: human gut; feature: human-associated habitat; material: faeces | place: Austria | collected 2013
CTGTAGTACAACAGTAAGACGATTACTCATGCCCATAGGGGTGCTGAGTAGTTACCATTTACGCCTTATTAGATAAAAAGACTTAACGAGCGAGAATAAAAAATGGAAACAGTTGGATAAGAGACAATAAAAGTGTATCTTTGCCGAACAAAGAGAGATACCCCACACATGTTGGGTAAAGACAAAAAGTCAATAAACATTTGATTATGAAAAAACTAAATTTTATCATGGGACTTGTATTAGTTCTGTTTGCATCATTATTTGTAGCATCATGCAATAATGACGACGAGGAATCATTGGAGCAAGAATTTGCTCATGTATTAGATAATCATGGAGTTGCGTACTCTTTCAGTGACAATGGAAACTGTTTTGGTGATGGTGGTGGCATAGGTCAAGCGGACTTTGACAATATGTTCATTGGGCATGGATGGAAGCACTATGCCACATGGGAAATAGACAAGAACGGCAAAAGAAAGTCTGCTGAATATTACAGCAACATGTTAGGCTTAGCTCCAGAACAATACTATTTTGATAGTAATACGAAACTGACTACATATTGTCGTTCTGACATCTCCGGTGGCGCAGTAAAGAAGAATGAAGTTGCATATACATTTAATGATAATTACAATGGTACGTCGCATACAGTCTTGTTGCTTGACAACAACGAATATATTCAGATAACAGGATGGATGTTAGGCGCTCAACCATGTTTCTGCATGGTTCATCCGTTGGGAATAAAAGCAGATGGAACAACCGTCTATGGTGTTTCTATCTATGTGCAGATGACAGACAAAGAACTGAAGGCTATGCAGGATAGTGCCAAATAAAAATATCGATCAAGCATTATGAAGAACCTTCCATACATAGTGTTCAGCTTTCTTATGCTTTGTGCATTGTGCACAAGCATAAGCAGCTATCACCGAACAGAATACATGATAGCCCAGGATGTTAATCAGGCTTTGAAGCAAGTTCTTGTGAAAATGCCTGACAATGTGGTTACCACAGACACCATACGCTGTTATCGCAACTGCCTCACCATTGCCGAATTGAAAGATACGGCAGGTATTGCCATGCGTACTGTGCGCAGAGATGGACGTTGGGAAACCAAGATGGTGGCAGAGGCTAATTGCAACTTTGCTACGACTTTCATGATGTCCGACCAAAAGGCGTCGGGCTCTCTTTTGTTTATCGGGATGCTATGGCTGTTAGGTAGTTTGTGGTATGTAAGAAGGAATAAGCCGGAGCTGATAGTTCAAGGTTTGGCGTACGGAGGTATTGTGTTTCATGATGATAAATTTATGACCGTATCAGGTGAGGAGATACGTCTTACTCCAATGCAACACTCCCTGCTCGAAATGTTCATAACGACAGATTCTCATACGCTATCGAAACAGGAGATTTGCGACCAACTATGGCCTAAGAAACCTGATGCAAACGATACACTTTATACGCTAATCAAACGTATAAAACCTATCATAGAGACACATAGCACGCTGAAAATCGAATCAGATCGGGGTAAGAGTTATAGTTTGAAACTCAAATAGATAGGTGTTTGTCTGCCAATTGTCAGGGAAATGTCAGACTAAATAATTGGCTATCTTGTAAAGAGGATATAAATTTGCGCCATAAAACAAAAAATGGTGCAAAATGAAACGATTATTAACAATTTCAATTATTATGACTTCTGCATTCTCCGCTTATGCTCAGAATGTAGACAAGACTATCATGCTTGACGAAGTAACGGTAAAAGCCGCTAAGGTAGTGAACAAATCTGACGGCATGCTCATCTATCCTACCGATGCACAGAAGCAGGCTTCGAACAATGGTTACAGCATTCTTGAGAAACTCACACTTGCCAATATTCGTATTGACAACATCAGCCATACTATTACTGCTATTGATAACAGAGGTAGCGTTCAACTGAGAGTAAATGGCATTGTTGTAGGCAAACAGGAGATGTTGGCTCTCAATCCAAAGGATATTGCCAAGATAAACTTTATAAACAACCCAGGCGTTCGTTATGGCGAAAGCATTGCCTATGTAATTGATATCGTTACACGCAGGAGCGAGAGCGGTTATACTATTGGTACGGACATAACTTCGGCTCTTACCACCTTGCAAGGCGACGGCTCGGTGTATGGTAAATGGAATCACGGAAAGAGTGAATGGTCGCTTTCGTATGATGTGAGTGGATATAAAAACAAAGGCGAAAAGAGCAAGCAGTTGGCAGAATACACCTTGACAGACGGCAGTATCTACACTATTGAGCGAAACGATGTGGAGTCGCTTAGAAAAGCTATAGCACACGAGGCAAAGCTAACCTACAACTGGGCAGACTCCACAGCAACCGTCTTTCAAACATCCTTGAGTGGAACTTTCAATAACACCCCCGACAACTATAATATTAAGGACATCACGGATGGCAGTCGACAATACAGAGCGACAAGCCGGGATGACGACAAGAGCTATTCGCCTGTATTGGATATTTATTTCTTTCGTCAGTTCACTCCACGTCAGTCGTTTACAGCCAATGCAGTTGGCACCTATATCTCCACACAGACAAATAGTTTCTATGATGAGGGAACACCATATCAATATGCGGTAGACGGCAGAACGGCTTCTTTGCTTTCTGAAGTAATATATGAGAACAGGCTGAAGCCCTTTACTCTCTCCACAGGTCTGAACTATAGTTACAAATATACCAAGAACGACTATCGGGGTGACGCTTCCTCTTTGACCAGGACGAACAACAACCGCCTGTACGCCTTTACCGAAATCAAGGGCATGCTAAAGCAACTGCGCTATACATTAGGTACAGGTGCGAGTTATATCCATTACACTCAGAACGGTCACAGATACGACTACTGGACTTTCCATCCCAAGGCTTCGCTGACATATCAGTTCAATAACAACATGCAGTTGAGTTATACATATCAGATGCAGGACAAAGTGTCTCGCATTGCCATGACCAGTGATGCTACCGTCCGCACCAACAGTATGGAATGGACGGTAGGTAATCCCGACCTGAAGCCTTCACACGACATGGACCATCGGTTGCTGCTATCATATAACACCCAACGATTGCAAACCTTAGTGGAAGGCTACTACAAGCAATGCCTCAAACCTAACATGGCACACTACGAACGGACCGACGACAATCAATTCATCTATACACAGATCAATCAAAAGGAAATAGACGCATTGGACGTCATGGCATACGCCAGCTACTGGCTCTTGCCCGAGAAGCTTCAGATGGCCGCCAACGGAGGAATATACAGATGTTTCAATTTCGGCTACAACTATACACACTGCTACACATCATGGTACTACGCAGGCAACATCACGGCTTATCTCGGCAAATTCACATTGCAAGGATATGTAGACAACGGCAACCGATTCTTTGAGGGCGAGTCGAAAAGCTACGACGGAGCCTATTCCGTTCTGAAAGCATCCTACACCTGGCGCAACTGGCAATTCTCTTTGTCATGGGTCAATCCATTCCGCAGTCATTACAAGTCGTACGAGAACGAACTGCTGAACCGAAATCTCTATAAACGCACCATCGGCTATTCCAAGGACAGCGGCAATCTATTGTCGCTCAACATCTCCTGGCGCATCAACCAAGGCAGCAGACATAAGTCGGCAGAAAAGACAATCAGCCTCAGCGATAAAGACAATGGTATCATAAAATAGATATGAACGATTTCTTTATACAATAGAAAGGCATATGAACAGACAAAAAAGCCATCGCTGCAGTAGTAGCGATGGCTCATTATTTTATATAGTTTTAAATTATTCCTCAACAGCTGCCTGCGCGGCAGCCAAACGTGCGATAGGCACACGGAATGGAGAACAAGACACATAATTCAAGCCTACCTTGTGACAGAACTTAACAGATGAAGGCTCACCGCCATGCTCACCACAGATACCACATTTGAGATCTGGACGAGTGCCACGACCCTTCTTGACAGCCATCTCCACCAACTGACCAACACCTGTCTGGTCGAGAACCTGGAATGGATCGACATTCAGAATTTTCTTCTCCAAGTAAACTGGCAAGAAGCTGGCAATGTCGTCACGGCTGTAGCCGAATGTCATCTGAGTCAAGTCGTTAGTACCGAAACTGAAGTACTCAGCCTTTTTGGCAATATAGTCAGCTGTAAGGGCAGCACGAGGAATTTCAATCATGGTACCTACCTTGAATGGAATCTCAATGCCTTCCTGCTCGAAGAGTTCCTTGGCTGTGCTGCGGATTACCTGCTCCTGCAGATCAAACTCGTTGACGATACCGATGAGAGGAACCATGATCTCTGGCTGAGGATCGAAACCTTCCTTCTTCAACTGGATGGCAGCACCCAGGATAGCCTTTGTCTGCATGGCAGTAATCTCTGGATAGGTATTACCAAGACGGCAACCACGATGACCCAACATTGGGTTGGCCTCACTCAGAGAGTTGACACGCTTCTGGATTTCCTCAACAGAGATACCCATCTCTTCAGCCATCGTCTTCTGACCTGCCAAATCGTGAGGAACGAACTCATGCAGAGGAGGATCGAGCAAACGAACGTTTACAGGATGACCGTCCATAGCCTTCAAGATGCCATAGAAGTCCTGCTTCTGATAAGGTAGAAGCTTGGCGAGAGCCTTCTCGCGACCTTCCTTCGTACCAGAAAGAATCATCTCACGCATGGCCTTGATCTTTTCATTCTCAAAGAACATGTGCTCAGTACGGCACAAGCCGATACCTACAGCACCAAAGTTGCGTGCCACCTCAGCATCATGAGGCGTATCAGCATTGGTACGAACTACCAACTTGGTGTATTTATCGCAAAGGTTCATCAACTCAGCAAAGTCGCCTGTCACCTCTGCAGGCTTGGTCTTTACCTCACCGTTATAAACCTCACCTGTAGAACCATTCAGAGAAATGAAATCACCCTCGTGAAGCAGCACTCCGTCGATTTCTACAGTACGGGCCTTATAGTCTACATTGATTGCGCCAGCACCTGACACACAGCACTTACCCATACCACGAGCTACTACGGCTGCATGAGAAGTCATACCGCCACGGGCTGTCAAGATACCTTCGGCAGCATTCATACCAGCCAAGTCCTCAGGACTGGTCTCGATACGAACCATGATTACGCGGTGTCCACTCTCGTGCCACTTCTCTGCATCATCAGCAAAGAATACAATCTGGCCGCTTGCAGCACCTGGCGAAGCAGGCAAACCGCGAGTCAGCACCTTGGCCTGCATCTGAGCAGACTTGTCGAATACTGGGTGCAGAAGTTCATCAAGCTTGTTGGGCTCACAACGCTGAAGAGCAGTTTTCTCATCGATTTCGCCCTCGTGGAGCAAGTCCATGGCAATCTTAACCATAGCAGTTCCAGTACGTTTACCATTACGAGTCTGAAGGAACCAGAGATGGCCTTCCTGTACGGTGAACTCCATATCCTGCATATCATGATAGTGCTTCTCCAACTTGTTCTGGATATCATTGAGCTGAGCAAAAATCTCTGGCATATTCTCCTCCATAGAAGGATATTTTGTAGCGCGAGTTTCCTCGTCAATGCCCTGGAGTTTTGCCCAACGTATAGAACCTTCCTTAGTAATCTGCTGTGGTGTACGGATACCGGCAACCACGTCCTCGCCCTGGGCATTGACAAGATACTCACCATTGAAGAGATTCTCACCTGTTGCTGCATCACGGCTGAAGCAGACTCCTGTTGCTGATGTATCGCCCATATTACCGAATACCATGGCCATAACAGATACAGCTGTACCCCACTCTGCAGGAATGCCTTCCATCTTGCGATAGAGGATGGCACGCTCGTTCATCCAGCTGTCGAATACGGCACAGATAGCGCCCCAAAGCTGATCCATAGGATTGTCGGGGAAGTCCTTGCCTGTCTGCTGCTTGATGGCTGTCTTGAATGCCTTGACGAGTTGCTTCAGTTCTTCGACTGTCATTTCGTTGTCGAGAGTAATTCCGCGCTGCTTCTTCACGTCCATGATAATAGCCTCGAATGGATCGATGTCTTCCTTGTTGACAGGCTTCATGCCAAGCACAACATCGCCATACATCTGTACGAAACGACGATAGCTGTCGTAAGCGAAGCGCTCATTGCCTGTCTTGCGAGCCAATCCCTCTACTACCTCGTCGTTCAAACCAAGGTTGAGGATAGTATCCATCATGCCTGGCATAGAAGCACGGGCACCAGAACGAACACTGACAAGAAGAGGATTCTCCACGTCACCGAACTTCGAGTTCATCAAAGTCTCAATATGCTGAACCGCCTTCTCTACTTCTTCTTTGAGAAGGGCTACAACGTCTTCCTTGCCTTTTTCAAAGTATTCATTACAAACATCGGTTGTGATAGTAAAACCTGGAGGAACGGGGACACCAATAAGATTCATCTCTGCCAAGTTGGCTCCCTTACCACCAAGCAAGTTTCTCATGTCGGCCTTGCCTTCCGCCTTACCATTACCAAAGGTATAAACTCTTTTTACACTCATAGTTGAATAGGTTTGTTATTTTTAGTTATTGTTTTTTTATGATGCAAATATACAACTTTTATTCTGTTCCACCAAACATAAAACCAACTTTTTGCTATCTCCACATTACATTTTAGGTTGTTTACGTACACACAGACACATTTTAAAGAGCAAACAATGCTCCTACTCTATAAAAGCATCATCATTCCGTATTCGGGAACTGTCTTTTTGCCAACCTGGCCATTACGACACAAAAGATTCCACGGCTCTATACACCTTATTATATATAGAGACCATGGAATATAGTAATGATAGCCAAGCGGGCAACGTTAAGAAAAACGATTACAGTTTGGACAGACGATCCAGATAATATTCTCTTACGTCATTCCAATGATAGTAAGGCCACATATCAGTCTTCACAGCCACATGCACTTCCTTCTCATTGTGAAGGAACTTCACCAGGATGTCGCCTTTCTTGTTCTCGAAGAAAACAATCTGGATATTCGCCGCCATCGGAGAAGCCTTGAAGTCGCACCAATGCTTGTACACCTCGGCAGGTCCAGCTACTGACACATCAAAGTTTTCTACCTGCAGCAGCGCCAACAGAGGTATCACGTTGCCGTCATGACCGAAACGCAAAGTGGCGGCAATCGAGCGATTCTTGATAGCAGAGTCTGCCGACTCAATGATATTCTGGACCAAAGCCGGTTATAATAGACGACCAAAACCGGTCGTAATAGATGAGCAAAGTCGGTCGTAATAGATGAGCAGGACAAGACACAAGAGAAGAACGACATCGGACACAAATAAAACCCGACAAGTACTTAGTAACCAAACGACTTGCAGAAAGACTAAGGATAAAAAATATCTACAAGTCTTTCATGGTTCACATTTTTTTTGTAACTTTGCAACCAAAATTTAAAAGAATCATGGCAAGAAAGAAAAAACCATTACCATTACTCGAAAATGTCACCATAGAAGCCGTAGCCGCTGAGGGCAAGTGCATCACGCACGTAGACGACAAGGTTGTCTTCGTCCCATTCTGCGTACCAGGCGACATAGTAGACCTGCAGGTAGTAAAAAAGAAACATAAATACTGCGAAGCCAAAGTGGCTCGCTTCATCCAGAAAAGCAAAGTTCGTCAAGAGCCTATGTGCGAGCATTTCGGCATCTGCGGCGGCTGCAAATGGCAGAATCTTCCCTACGAGGAGCAGATAAAGGCCAAACAGCAACAGGTGGAAGACCAACTCACACGCATCGGAAAGATAGAACTGCCCGACTTCCGCCCTATCATGGGAAGTGTGAAGACTCAGGAATATCGCAACAAGATAGAGTTCGGCTGCAGCAACAAGCGCTGGTTCACAGCCGAGGAGCTCGCCCTGCTGCCAAAGAAAGAAGACGACACAGTGACCTCGCTCAAGGAACGCCATGCGCAGAATGCTATAGGTTTCCACATCACAGGCGCTTTCGACAAGATTTACCCCATCAAGAAATGCTGGCTGATGGACGATCTCTGCAACGAGATTCGCAACTTTGTCTTCGAGTATGCCGATTCACATGACTATACTTTCTACGATCTCCGTGAACAGCACGGATTGCTGCGCGACATGATGATACGCAACTCCAACACCGGAGAATGGATGCTCGTATTCCAGTTCCATTACGACGAGGAGGGCGATGAGCAGAAGGCTCTCGAGCTGATGCAGCAAGTGGCCGACAAATTTCCACAGATCACATCACTCATGTACGTGGACAACCAGAAGGGAAACGACACCTTCAACGATCTCGAACTGAGCCTCTTCAAGGGCAACGACCATATCTTTGAATTGATGGAAGACCTGAAGTTCAAGGTCGGACCAAAGAGTTTCTATCAGACCAATACCGAACAAGCTTACCACTTGTACTGCGTGGCACGCGAGTTTGCCAACCTTACAGGCAAAGAACTCGTGTACGACCTCTATACAGGAACAGGAACCATAGCCAACTTTGTGGCACACAAAGCCAAGAAGGTAATAGGAATCGAATACGTGCCTGAGGCTATCGAAGATGCCAAAGTCAACTCGCAGGTAAACAATATCGAGAATACGCTCTTCTATGCAGGCGATATGAAGGACATCCTGACAAACGACTTCATCGCACAGCATGGACGTCCCGACGTCATCATCACCGACCCTCCACGTGCAGGAATGCATCCAGATGTCATCCAAGTCATCCTGAACGCTGCACCAGACCGCATTGTGTATGTAAGCTGTAACCCTGCCACTCAGGCACGCGACCTTCAACTGATGGACGACTATTACAAGGTAGGAGCCGTACAGCCCGTCGACATGTTCCCTCATACACCGCATGTAGAGAACGTGGTACTGCTTGAAAAACGAAGCGATGCCGACATCAAGCAGAAACTCAAGGAGCGCAAGGAACGAGAGCAAGCGATAGCAGAAGCCAAGGCTGCCAAAGAGGCTGAGGCACTTGCCAAGGCTGAAGCTCAAGCAGAAGACCTGACCGAAGAAGAACAGAAAGCCTGCCAGGCTTAGCAATATTCTCCCCCAACAACATTCCCTCCTCGGTAATTCTGAAAGAACATGGATTTCCGAGGAGGATTGCTCAAAGAATCACAACACAATCTTAACTTATTAAGTGACGAAAAGAACAAATAATATTTTCGCCATTACTAAACCAAAACAGAGAAACATATAAAAAATGAAAAGAGTATTCCTGATGGCGACTCTACTCGCCATGACTTTATTCTCGGCCTCAGCGCAGGAGAAAGAAAAGAGGTGCATACAACTGCCCTCATGGTTAGACAACCTGAAATTGTCGGGCTACGGCATGACACAGTATCAATACATCGGACAGGAAGGAGCAAAATCCAATACCTTCAACATCCGCATGGCGCGTATTGTACTCGAAGGCCGCATAGCTGGAGATTTCTACTGGAAAACCCAAATACATTTAAATGGCAACACATCCAACTTGGGCAGCAGTCCAAGAATGGTTGACCTGTTTGCTGAATGGCAGAAATATGAGATGTTCAAGGTAAAGATCGGTCAGTTCAAAAACCCATTTACCTTCGAGAACCCCATACACCCCATCGTACAGGGATTCATGAGCTACTCACAGAATGTAAACAAGCTGGCAGGTTTCAGCGACCGTGCCGGAGAACAAGCCTCCAATGGCCGCGACATCGGACTACAGTTGCAGGGCGACTTCCTCAAGAACGCCAACGGCCGTAACCTGCTGCATTATCAAATAGGTGTGTTCAACGGACAAGGCATCAACACAAAGGACGTAGACAATCAGAAAAACATCATTGGCGGAGTATGGGTCATGCCTGTCAAAGGAATGCGCATCGGTGCCTTCGGATGGACTGGCTCTTATGCACGCAAGGGAACATGGAACGACGACGAGCAGGGCAATATCGTATATCAGAAAGACGCTGCCGGAAACCCCGTTCTCGATGAAGAGGGAAATCCGAAAAAAGAAACTTTCTCGGGCGTACGCAAACTGTCACAAAACCGATATGCCTTCTCCTTCGAGTACAACGTGAACGACTGGACACTCCGTTCAGAATACATTCATTCCACAGGTATGGCATTTGCCAAAAGCATCACCAACCACGGAGATGCCAACTCGAAAGACTGCAATCTGAACGGCAAGATAGGCAATAAGGCCCAGGGCGTTTATGCACTCGTCATTGCCCCTATAGTGAGCAAGAAGCTCTATGCCAAGGCGCGCTACGACATGTATCAGGCCAACGGCAAGACCGACATGATGAGAACCCAATATGAGGCTGGTCTGAATTATCATATCAGCAAGAACTTCACCATCCTCACAGAATATGCGCTCATCAACGACCGCACTCTGCAGAAGCACAACTACTCCATGGCAGACGTAGAGGTTTGCTTCCGATTCTAAGGACTTGTTTTTACTCTGCCGCCATAACGAGGAAAGACGCCCGTAAGCAAAATATATTCAATAAAAAACGACTTGGCAGAAATGCCAAGTCGGAAATATTAACTATAAGTAAAAGAGTATGCAAATGGAATCAGAACAAAGTACACATCGTACACCCCATTCGCGCCATACACATCAACACAGCAGCACGTCCATGCGTGCATGCAGCCCACGACACAAAAAGCGCTTGATATTTAGCAAGTTGCTATTCGCTTTTCTTCTCGTTTGCGCCCTGCTTGTCATTGCCGTCTGCGTATGGATTACGATTTATGGCATTTACTAAAATGAATAGGAGAAACCCACAGAGGCGAACTCCTTAAATTGCCAGTAGCTTTGACCATCCTTGCGTTGGGCCCCATCGTCGAATCGAGGATAGATAAAAACATTGGTGGAGATGTAGCGATTGAACTGAAAAGTTATCGTGTTCTCCCACTCCAATTCAGCACGCTTGTATGTGGTATAACCATACAAGCGTGTTTTCCATCTCAGGTTGTCAGCAAGCACCCAGTTCAAGTCAATCGTACATTCCGAACCATAGTCGGTCATTCCATGATGTCCCTCATCAAGACCATATCGGGTGGCAAGGTCAGCACGACCAACATACTTCCAGTTAAGCGCAAAAGGTGCTATATGCACACTTCCCTTAAGACGGTGGTTGAGCCAGTCTACAGAATAGTCCATACCGACAGAGAGGTTGAGATTGAATGGCGAGAAGAAATCAGAATAAATCTTTTTGTCATTACTCTTCACACCATGCGTAAACTGAGTCTGGGCTATGAGCTGCAGAGTGTAGTACCAGCGCTTGGTGGCCTGCAGACCAACCTTGCCGGTATAACGTATCAAGTCTTCTGTGGTTTTGTACTTGTGAATAGTATCGCCACGCGATGTCTGATAACCAAGACGCAATTCCAACTTGTTGTCCCACTTCACCTTCTGCTTGTTGTTGTAGTTGGCCTGCATGGTTACACTACCCAAGAGCGAATAGTTACTCTCGCCTCCCTTATACCAGTTGTCCGACACATAGTTCTGCAAGAACTGAAGATAATAGTCGCCCCTGAAAGTCCAGAAGTTAGGCTTCGTCACCAAAATATCCATCGGAGCCACAGTAGGCTCAATAGCCACTGGTGCGACCTCTTTAACAATATCTGTAGCAACATGACGTGGAGCTGGTTCAGAGACAATCGGTGCACCCACACTCTCAAGGTGACTTTCGTGCACTCTCACCAAGTCGGGACGGTTCAGATACACATGCATCAGAGCCTGGTCGATAGCCGCCTGCAAAGAATCGGCAACAACACACTTCCCCGGAGCAAGCCGCAGAAAGCGGGCAGCAGGTTCATGATAAAAAGTAAGAGGAATAAAGAGTTGCGAATAACAACTATTGATCTCGGGCTTCACCAACGAGTCAATACGCTGTCTGCTTGCAGTCAACGAGTCCATATATTCTGCCACCCTGTCTTTCTCTACCTTTTTCTTACCGTATCCACCCCTTTGTGCACACACCATTCCTGTCACACAAAAGGCCAACACTAATATATAATATCTTAAATTCATACTAAGCTTATTCATATTTGGGCACAAAGGTAACAAATAAATCATAAAAGCCACGCCAATATTTACAATAATTTTGGCTAATTCATAATTTTATAGTAACTTTGCAGCCAAAATATTCTAATTTAAATACAAAACATCGTGGCTGAAACAAAGTACATCTTCGTTACCGGTGGTGTGGTTTCTTCCTTAGGTAAAGGTATCATATCATCATCCATCGGAAAGCTTCTGCAAGCCAGGGGCTACAACATTACAATTCAAAAGTTTGACCCATACATCAACATCGATCCGGGCACACTCAATCCATACGAGCATGGTGAGTGCTATGTGACGGTAGATGGAATGGAAACGGATCTTGACCTCGGTCATTACGAAAGATTCACGGGCATCCAGACAACAAAGGCCAACTCGCTCACTACAGGACGTATCTACAAGGCTGTTATCGACAAGGAACGACGTGGCGACTATCTTGGCAAAACCATACAAGTAGTTCCTCACATCACCAACGAGATAAAACGCAATGTAAAATTGCTGGGGCAGAAGTATCACTACGACTTTGTCATCACAGAGATTGGTGGCACTATAGGCGACATAGAGAGTGCTCCATATATGGAAGCCATCCGACAGTTGAAATGGGAATTGGGCAAGAATGCTCTCAATGTGCACCTTACTTACGTGCCCTATCTGAAAGCAGCTGGCGAGTTGAAGACCAAGCCTACCCAACACTCCGTCAAGGAACTGCAGAGCGTAGGTATTCAGCCCGACATCTTGATTCTCCGCACAGAGAAACATCTCGAAGAGGGCATACTGAAGAAAGTGGCAAGTTTCTGTAATGTGGATATCGACTGCGTTATCCAGAGTGAAGACCTGCCAAGTATCTATGAGGTACCTGTCAACATGCAGAACCAGGGACTCGATACCGCCATTCTTCGCAAGATGGATGAGCCGATAGGCGAAAAGCCAGCATTAGGTCCTTGGAAAGCATTCCTCGACCGACGCAACAACGCCACAGAGGTTGTCAATATTGGTTTGGTGGGTAAATACGACTTGCAGGACGCCTACAAGAGTATTCGCGAAAGCCTTTCTCATGCAGGAACCTACAATGACCACAAGGTGAATATCACATTCATCAATTCAGAATATCTGACAGAAGACAATGTGGCAGAACGACTGAAAGGTCAGGACGGTATAGTCATCTGCCCGGGATTCGGTCAGCGAGGAATAGAGGGCAAGATAATAGCAGCTCACTATACCCGCACTCACGACATTCCCACCTTCGGCATTTGCTTAGGCATGCAGATGATCGTCATCGAGTTTGCCCGCAATGTCCTGGGTTACAAAGACGCAAACTCTCGAGAAATGGACGAGAAGACTCCACACAATGTCATCGACATCATGGAGGAGCAGAAGAACATATCAAATATGGGTGGCACCATGCGATTGGGAGCATACGAGTGTGTGCTGAAACAAGGTTCGCGCGTGTTCAATATCTATAAGAAAGAACACATACAGGAACGTCATCGCCATCGCTATGAGTTCAACAACAATTTCCAGCAAGAGTTTGAGAAGCATGGCATGATGTGCGTGGGACGAAATCCCGAAAGCGACTTGGTAGAAATCGTAGAGATTCCAGGCCTGAAGTGGTACATCGGTACTCAGTATCATCCAGAATACCAGAGCACCGTGCTGAAGCCACACCCACTGTTTATGGACTTCGTCAAAACAGCAATTGAAAACAAAAAATAAATATGAACAAAAACAACATTATCGGTTTCCTCCTGATAGCCCTTGTACTGATTGGGTTCAGTTGGTACTCACAGCCTTCTGCCGAAGAGCAGAGAGCAGCATTCGTTCAGGACTCCATCGCTAAGGCAAAACACGCCGAGATGGAAAAAGCTAACAAGGCTGCGGCGCTGCAGCGACAGGCTGAAGCTAAAGCCAAGGTTGAGGCTGACTCAACAGCCCTCTTCTACTCGGCTTTGAAGGGCAAGTCTCAGAAAATCGTTTTGAGTAACGAGAAAGTTGAGCTGACCCTCAACACCAAGGGTGGTACTGTCGAGAAGGCTGTAGTAAAGGGTTATGTGGGTCACGACCTCAAGGTGAAAGACGGCTCAAAAGACAAGAAGGACGTAACTCTCTTCGATGGCAACGACCAGAGCCTCAAGTTCATGCTCGAGGCTAAAGAAGCCAACATTATCACAAGTGACCTTTACTTTACTCCATCAAATGTCACAAAGACATCTGTCACCATGACAGCAGAGGCTGCTCCGGGCAAGACTCTCACTATGACTTATACATTGGGCAAGGACTACATGCTCCACATGAGCCTTCAAGCACAGGGCATGGCTGGATTGTTCTCGCCTAATTATTGCAAGATGGATGTTGACTGGAGCGACAAGGCCCGTCAACAGGAGCGCGGCTTCATGTTCGAGAACCGTTACACTACCCTCACCTATCACGATGTAGAGGGAGGTACCGACCATCTGAACGAGACAAGCGAGAAGATCGACGAGAAAATCGAAGAAACCATCGACTGGGTGTCTTTCAAGAACCAGTTCTTCTCTGCCATCATGATATCCAAGGACAACTTCGACAAGGATGCCTTCATGACTTCTATCCCTCAGGAGAAGGGCTCCGGCTATCTGAAGCAGTTCCAGGCTAAGATGAAGACTGCTTTTGACCCAACTGGAAAGAAGGCTTCTGAGTTTGAGTTCTACTTCGGACCTAACGACTTCCAGATTCTAAAGAATACAGAGAAGGAAAGCACCTTCGGCAAGGACCTGGAGTTCCAGAAGCTTGTTTATCTGGGATGGCCCATCGTCCGTTGGATTAACCGTTTCTTCACAATCTATGTATTCGACTGGTTGAGTAAGATCTTCCCTATGGGTATCGTGTTGATTCTCATTACCCTGCTCCTCAAGCTCATCACCTACCCTATGGTAAAGAAAAGCTACATGAGTTCTGCCAAGATGCGCGTACTCAAACCAAAACTCGAAGCTGCTACCGCTCAGTATAATAAGCCAGAGGATCAGATGCAGAAGCAGCAGGCTATGATGGCTGAATATGCTAAATATGGTGTAAGCCCATTATCTGGTTGTATCCCTATGCTGATTCAGTTGCCTGTTTGGGTTGCAATGTTCAACTTTGTGCCAAATGCTATTCAGCTTCGTGGAGAGAAGTTCCTGTGGATGAGTGATCTGAGTACCTACGACCCCATCATCGAGTGGAACACCAACATCTGGTTGATAGGCGATCACTTGAGCCTTACCTGTATCCTCTTCTGTGTAGCCAACCTCCTCTACTCTTGGATGACCATGCGCCAGCAGCGCGACCAGATGGTAGGCCAGCAGGCTGATCAAATGAAGATGATGCAGTGGATGATGCTCATCATGCCTCTGATGTTCTTCTTTATGTTCAACGACTACTCATCTGGTTTGAACTTCTACTACTTCATCTCTCTGTTCTTCAGTGCAGCCATCATGTGGACCTTGCGCAAGACCACCAACGACGAGAAGCTCCTTGCTATCCTTGAGAAACGTTATCAGGAGAACAAGAGCAATCCTAAGAAGGCAAGCGGATTGATGGCAAGAATGCAGGCTCTGCAGGAATTGCAGCAAAAACAGCAAGCTGAACTTGCACGTAAGCAGGCAGAATTGAACGAGAAGAAAAAGAACCTCGGAAAATAAAGAAACTTACAACGCATAACAAATGATTGTTTGTTCTCCATAGGTGTTACACCTTATTATATATAGGCAAACTTCATTAAACAAGAAAGAGTGTAATGGATAACTTCACAAAGTATTCATTACACTCTTTTTTTAGACATAAATAAACAAACATCTCCGATATTAACCTTTATTCCATTTCATAAAATCACCACTAAATAAAAAAACAGCAAAAGCCATATAACACTAACAATCAACACCTTACATATTCACAACCACTTATTTTCACCACTTAATGATTTAATCAACAAACATTTTGTTACTTTTTTTATTACTTTTGCATGAGCAAAGATAGCACAGTCCACAAAGACAAAAGCTATAAAAAGATATACACAAAATCAAATAAAACTTAAATTTATGAGAAAAGCAAAAAGTAATGCGATGTTGCGAGGATTAGCATCTACAGCACTCGTTCTATTAATCTCGGCTACTGCCTGGGGTCAAAAGATGAAGATTACTGGCACTGTAATCGACAACACCAATGAACCCATTATTGGAGCTTCTGTTCTTGAAAATGGAACGCAAAATGGAGTAGCCACCGATTTGGATGGACATTTTACCATCGAAGTACAACAAGGTGCCAAACTCAAGATTTCTTATATTGGCTATAAGAATAAAGAAGTAAAGGCTTCAAATGGCATCAAAATCACACTTGAAGAGGAAGCTAACATGCTAAATGAAGTAGTTGCCATCGGTTATGGCTCAGTGAAGCGTAAAGATGTTACTACTGCTGTTTCAAGCGTGTCGGCGAAGGATCTTTCTACACGTCCTATCATATCTGCAGCTGCTGGTATGCAGGGTAAAGCAGCAGGTCTACAAATTTCACAAGCCAATGGTCAGCCAGGTGCTTCCCCCACCATACGTGTGCGTGGTACTACATCATTGAATGGTAGCAACGACCCACTCTATGTGGTAGATGGTGTGCCTATGACCAATATTGACTTCTTGGCTGCTGATGATATTGACAATATCCAAGTATTAAAAGATGCATCTTCAGCTGCCATCTATGGTTCTCGAGCAGCTAATGGAGTTATCATTATCGGAACCAAGCAGGGAAAAACAGGTGTGGCAAAAATCAGCTTGAATGCACACTATGCGTTTAATACTGTACGCGATAATCAAGAATCACTCAATGCTGCACAGTATAAAGAATTGATGGATGAGATTGGTATGGTAAAACTCCCTGAAGGTTTGAAAGACATGACCGACTGGAAAGACGAGGTTTTCCGCACTGGAAACGTACAGGACTACCAGGTTTCTATCACTAATGGAACAGAAAAATTGAGATACTTCATCTCTGGTGGTTACACGGGTGAAAATGGTGTCATCAAGAAATCAAGTTACAAGCGTTACAATTTCCGCGCATCTATTGAAAACGACATTCGTAAGTGGCTGCGCCTTAATGCAAGCGTAACCTATTCTGACTATACCAACAAGGGTACAGGTATTATTTCCGGTACGGGTTCTAACCGTGGCGGTGTAGTTACGGCTATCGTCAATACGCCTACTTACGCTCCTGTATGGAATCCTGAGAATCCAAATCAATTTTACAACAACTTCTATGGCGTAAATATCACTTCACCTGCTGAGAATATAGCCCGAACACAGAACAACAAATCTGCATACAATCGTTTGTTGGCTACAGGAAAAGCAACAGTTACCTTCATGCCTGAGTTGACGTACAACCTGTCTTTGTCTTTCGATCGCACACAAGGCACAACAACCAACTTCCTCGACCCTATCTCTACAACCATTGGTCGTCAGGAATTTGGAACAGGCTATGATGGACGTAATGTCAGCAGTGTTATCGTATGGGACAATGTGGTGAATTACAAAAAAGCATTGGGTAAACATAACCTTGATGCCATGGCAGGTAGTTCATGGACTCAAAGCAAGTGGAGCCAAAACTATATCAATGGTAGCAACTATGCGAATGATAACTTCCCTACTCTGAATGCTGCCAACAAGATTTCCTGGACAGGAACTGGCTCTTCTGCTGCTGATTGGGCTATCTTCTCTACCTTCGCTCGTTTACAATACAACTGGAACGACACCTATATGGTAACAGCCAATATGCGTGCTGATGGTTCTTCCAAGTTAGCTCCTCACCATCGTTGGGGTTATTTCCCATCTTTCTCTGGAGCTTGGCGTGTGAGCAATGAGAAATTCATGAAGGATATCAAGTGGATAGACGACTTGAAGATTCGTGGTGGCTGGGGACAGACTGGTAACCAGAGTGGCTTGGGCGACTATAGTTATTTGGCAAGATACAATATCAATCGTGTACAATGGTTTGGTGAGGGCAATAACGCCAACGCTATACCTACATTCTCACAAGGCAACTTGAGCAACCCTGAGTTGACATGGGAAACAACAACACAGACTAACATCGGACTCGACCTGACTGTATTAGGAAACCGCTTGACTTTCTATGCCGATTACTATTACAAGAAGACCAAGGATATGCTGATGAACATCACCCTTCCTGCAGGAAGTGCAGCTGCATCAAGTCTTACCTATAATGGCGGTTCGATGAGCAATAAGGGTTGGGAATTTGCCTTCTCCTCAAAGAACTTGATTGGAACATTTAAGTGGAACACCGACTTTAACATCTCATTCAATAAAAACAAGTTGGAAAGTCTGGCTCTAACGCAAGTATATTATGATGCTAATACCACCGACAATGTCAACGAACCAGTTGTACGCAACACTCCCGGCATGCCTTTAGGCAGTTTCTGGGGATATATAGCAGAAGGGGTTGATCCTGAAACTGGTGACATGAAGTACAAGGACGTAACTGGCGACGGACTCGTTTCGGCAAGTGATCGTACCTATATCGGTGACCCTAACCCAGACTTCACTTTCGGTATGACCAACACCTTCTCATATAAAGGTTTGAATCTCAGTATTCTTATCCAGGGAAGTTATGGAAACGACATCTATAATGTCTCCCGAATGGAAACAGAAGGAATGTATGATGGCAAGAACCAAAGCACCAAGGTATTGGCACGCTGGAGAATTCCAGGACAAATCACCAACGTACCTAAAGCTAAGTGGGACATCCGTAACTCTACCTACTTCGTAGAGGATGGCAGTTATATTCGCTTAAAAGATATCTCCCTCTCTTACGATGTTCCACGCAAACTGATCTCACGCTTCGGACTGACTCGTTTGCAGCCATACGTATCAGCTACCAACTTGATTACCCTTACCGATTATTCTGGTATGGATCCTGAGGTCAATCAGTATGGTAATAGTGGTAGTGTACAAGGCATCGACTGGGGTACATACCCTCTCAACAAAAGCGTAGTATTAGGTGTAAAAGTTGAATTCTAAAAATCATGACAACGATGAAAACATATAATAAAATCAAGACTTTAGCGCTCGGTAGCTTAACCATGATATCATTGGCAAGTTGCTCACTCGACTATGAGCCTATATCCGAGCCTTCAGAAATAACACAGGGCACCCAGACTGAAACATCCACAGCTGTTTTAAAGGATAAGGCTGCCGCAGAAGCACAACTCAAGTCTCTCTATGAGTTGTTCCGCAATCGCCAGGAGCACACCCATCTCGATTATCTTTTGATAGGCGACTCTCATAGTGATAATGCGTATGCTGGTACTACAGGTGCTGAGGTAGTGCCTTACGAGACCAACTCTATCGATGCCAGCAACTCTGTTTTGAGCCGAGACTGGAATCGATACTTAGAGGATATCGCTCAAGCCAATGTGCTCATCAATGGCGTAGAACAACTGAAGGAAAGTGGTCAAATCTCAGATACAGAATATCATTCCTATAAGGCTCAAGGAGAAATTTTCCGTGCATTGATGATGTTCCGAATGGCACGTCTTTGGGGCTCATTCCCTGTTATTACAACCATTGCAAAAACGATCACCTCTGATAACATCAATGAGGTATACCCTACTTACTATCCTCCTCGTAAATCACCCAAGGAGTGCTATGAACAGATTATTGCCGACTTGACAGATGCTGAAAAATATGCTCCTGACAATGATAATTCTGACCGCACCAAGATGACCAAGACTGTAGCTCAAGCTATGCTTGCCAAGGTCTACGCCGAAAAGGAAGTACAAGATTACGATAAAGTAATAACCTACGCTGATAAGGTAATCAAGACAAAAGGTGTAGAACTTGAAGATAGTTACGAAACTCTCTGGGGATACGATGAGACAACCAAGGATTGCCTGAAACGTAATACCAAAGAAGGTATTTTGGAGGTTCATTGGACAACAGGTGGCGGAAACTGGGAAACATGGATGTTCGGACGCCAATTGGACAACTGGGATTTCTATTTCACATGGGCAAAGTGGATCACTCCTTCGCGCGACATCATCAGCGACTTTGAAAAAGAAGGCGACGAAATACGCAAGAATCAGGCTATTGTATATTATGCATGTACATGGAGCAACTATTATCCAGCCTCCCACTACCCATTCATGTATAAGTTGCGTTCTTCCTACAGCAACATTTATTGGATTCGACTCGCTGACATAATCCTCATGAAGGCAGAGGCGGAAGCCTATAAGGGCAACCTTGACGAGAGTGCGAAACTCGTAAACCAGATTCGTAAACGTGCCAAACTGAAGGAACTGACTTCTGATAAGACAAACAGCAAGGAAGCTATGATAGAAGCCGTGCTTCACGAACGCCGTTTAGAGCTTGCCTTTGAGGGAGAGCGTTGGTTCGATCTATGCCGCAACAACAAAGTAGAAAAATATCTCAATGGTATTGATAATCGTGATAATGGCCGCATCAAACAAGTTAAACAGTTTGACAGTAACTCTTACCTGTTGCCTATACCACAGACGGCTCTCGACCAGAACACTAACCTGGAACAAAACCCTGGTTACTAATCACAATCTCAAAATGTGAAGATAAAATTATTTCAAATATAAAAAACTCAACTTTCGCAAAAGGGGAAGTTAAAGAATTTAAAGAAGTTAGAGAAGTTAAAGCCATATGCTTTATAACTAAATATACAACAAAAAAGGCTATTGGCTATAACTTCTAACGACCGAAGGGAGTGATAACTTCTTTAACTACTATAACTTCCGTACATGCGAAACTTCAATTAAAAAGAACTATTCATATGAAATACCATAACCATAAAATTATGATGTTTATCTGCGCCACAGCATTTTCTGTGACAGCATGCAGCAATAGTAATTCATTCTCAGATCCTATTGATTTTGAGACTCCAAGCGAAGCTCCCAACCCTATACCTACACAAGGAACTGCCAAGACTTTTACCACAACAGCCGATGGCACATATTCCTTGGCAGAGGGAGAAACCAAACTTTTTGATGGTGTATCTATGGCGCCAACAACCATCGAAATAGACAAAAATAAGAAATTCCAGACTATCGACGGTTTCGGATATGCCATCACCTACTCTTCTTGCTACAATCTCATGAAGATGAATCCTGAGGCTCGCCTGGCTCTCTTAAAGCGCATTTACTCCACTACAGAGGGATATGGCGTTAGTTACGCTCGCATATCATTAGGCTGCAACGATTTCTCGAGTACAGAATATACTTATTGCGATAAAAAGGGAAGCGAGAACGATCCTATCAGTAATTTCGAACTTTATAGCGATGAGAACAACTATGTGATTCCTATATTAAAGGAAATCTTGTCTATCAACCCTAGTTTAAAAATCATAGCAGCACCATGGACTTGTCCTAAATGGATGAAGGTTGCTGACATCGATACAAAGACTCCAAAGGACTCATGGACTGACGGACACCTCAACCCTGATTACCGTGAGACCTACGCCAAGTATTTTGTGAAGTTCATCAACGTGATGAAAGAAAAGGGTATCAATATCTATGCTGTAAGTCCTCAAAATGAACCATTGAACAAGGCCAACTGCGCTTCTCTATATATGCCATGGCAGGAAGAAGCTCCTTTCGTAAAGGCTTTGGCTACCGAGTTCAAGAGAAGTGGTCTTACAACCAAGATATATGTCTACGACCATAATTACAATTACGACAATATAGCAGACCAAGAAGATTATCCTATTAAACTCTACAATGCTATCGGTGACAATTTTGAAGGTTCCGAGTTGGTTGTTGGAGCTGCATATCATGACTATGGTGGCAACAACAATGAATTGACAGATATCCATAACCAACGCCCCGACAAGGAACTTATCTTCTCAGAAACAAGTATTGGTACATGGAATAATGGACGCGACTTAAGCAAACGTCTGATGGCAGATATGAAGAATGTAGCACTCGCTACTGTCAATCAAAACTGCAAGGCCGTACTCGTTTGGAACTTGATGCTCGACAACAAAATGGGTCCCAATCTTGATGGTGGATGCCAAACTTGCTATGGCGCCATCGACATCAATCAGAATGGGTACAATCAGTTGAGCTATAATTCTCATTATTACATCATCAACCACATGGCAAGCGTGGTGGCCCCTGGTGCTGTTCGCATCGGTACTACTTCACGTACCATTAATGACAGCAAGATAACTCATGCAGAATTTTTGAATCCTGACGGAAGCCTTGCTGCTGTTATCATCAACGAGGGAGATGAGACAAAATCTATCAATCTAAGCGATGGCATCCATAACTTTACATGCAATGTACCTGCTAATGGTGTTATTTCGTGCAAATGGAATAAATAATGAATGTCATTTTAGTAATTAATCAACAATAGATACAACCATTATGAAACATATCAAATATTATATCATAGCATTGCTCGCTCTACCACTAATGGCAGCTTGCAGTGAAGACGACTACAATGCTCCTACACCTACTGGAAATCCAGTGATGAGCTATAGCGCTCCTACTACAGCAGTATGGATGGGCGAAGAGGTAGAAGTGAAAGTAGACTGTAAGGATGAGGCGGGCGTAGCTCTCTCTACCTTGAAAGCCAACTTGCTTTTCAGCGGTCAGAGTGTAGACGCAACAACTATCCGTACCAAGGAGCCGGGTGAATATCTTGTCAAGCTCAAAGTACCTTACGTTCAGAGCATTCCTGATGGCAAGGTTGATATACAACTCACTTTGCAAAATGTGTCGACAAAGGCAAATACTGAGACGTTATCATTCGACATCAAGCGTCCGCACTTTACAAACTTGCAATTTATCTGTGCAGACGGAACCAAGTATGACATGACCGAAGTTGACAATTTCTTATATCAGACTGTCATTCCCAACACAAAGAAGAACTTTAAGGGATATTTCGCTACCAAAGATGGCAAGTTCGTGTTTGGTTCAAGTACAGGAAAGGACATCAATTTGGGCGAAACCAACAACTTCAACTTCTCGTCAGAGAATACTGATCATGTAGTCGTTACTTTCGATGCCAAGAACTATACTGCAGGACCTACAGATGTTTTACCAGTCACCAATCTCGATTTTTCCGATTTTGATGCGGGCAAGACTTGGGTAGGAGATATTAAACAAGGTGCTACCTGTAATCTTACTATCAATGGCAACAATTTACCAGACGATTGGTTCTACGACAATGATTGGTTCCAAAAAGAAGAAGATGGTACCTACACCTTCAAGGCCATCACAGGCAGATACACCGTACAGGCTGACTTCACTCATAAGTCTTTCCGCATCTGGACAATGAATGGAAACAAGCCTATGGCATTGAACGCTGATGGTACTGGCGCTATTTGGATAATAGGAAACGAAGGAATCAACAAACCTACTTGGAACGCTGTAAATCATGGTTGGTGGACTGGCACCGATTCTGATGTCTGTCTCACTCCTATCAAGGATAAGGTATATCAGGTTACACTCACCATTGGCAAGCAACTCAGAGCTACAGACATAAACTTCAAATTCTTCGGTCAGGCCGACTGGGGTAATGAGTTCAAGGGTAAGGATAACAGCCATCTCATCTCAACTGAGAGCGAGGTATTCGGCATCGGTGACGGTAACGGTCACGACAACGGCAATGTTTATCTGAAAGATGGAGTAGAACTGAAGGATGGCGAGACATACGTTCTTACAGTTGACTTGACTGCCGGTGTAGACAAGGCAGTTCTCAAAGTAGAAAAGAAATAAAAAAACGTGACTTGTAAACCCATCTAAAAGAAATTAAAAGTAGATTTAGGTTTAGTACTGAATAATATATGTATTTTGATTGGTTGAAGGCTGTTCCAAGTGATTGGGACAGCCTTTTTCGTTGTATATTTAGCTATAAAACATATGGCTTTAACTCCTTTAAATTCTTTAAATTCTCTAACTTCTTTAACTTCCCTTTTCGCAAAAGTTGAATTATAAAAAGAAAAAACATGCCAAACATTTGGCATTATCCACTAAAAAACTTATCTTTGCATTTGAATGTTCGCTTACTCAGTAGAACAGGCTAAATTTAAATCTATTTTAATCTTACAACAAACAAAACATAATGAAAAAGATACTATCTTTGGTATATATATTGTGCTTCTCTGCACTAACTTCAAGTTTTGCTCAGAATAAAAACATAAAAGACTTATACGAGCAACTTGATCAGGCTATCGAACAATCACAATACTATATCAACCAAAAAGAAAGCCGTATCACTAAAATCAAAAAACAGAGCCGACAAGGACATACCCCCCCACAACTCCTAACCGCATATTACAAACTATACGAAGAATACCAAACATACAAAAGCGACTCTTCTATTTATTATATTCACCAAGCCATCGACTTGGCAAAAAGAAACAACATGAAGAGCGACATTACCAAGTTGAGAAGCTTACTTGCTTTACAATATTCAACATCAGGAGCTTTCACGGAGGCACTTCATGTTCTACAAAGTATCGATAAAAAAACTTTGAATAACTCTAACAAGAAAGACTATTACATAGCCTTTTATCACGTCTATGGCGAACTGGGCTTTACAAATATAAACATTGACACTGAGCTAAGTCAAGAATTCTACAGCAAACAAGACTGTTATCGTGATACATTATTTTCAATATTATCCCCTAACAGCGAGGATTACCTCATGAGAAAGGAGGTCTTGCTAACCAGCCAGAATAAGTTGAAAGAAGCTCTTAAAATTAACGACATCCGATTAAGCAAGTGCAAGAAAGGAAGTCACGAATATGGAATTGTGGCATACTATCGCTACTTAATATACCGCTCGCTGAAAGACGAGGACATGGTAAAATACTGGCTCCTACAATCTGCTATATGTGATGTAAAATGTGCCATCAACGACCAAGCTTCACTCTGGATTCTTGCAGAGATACTCAGCAAGGAAAAAGATGTGGAACGCTCATACAAATACATCAACTTTTCGTGGAAAGCCAACAAGAAATTCTGTACTCGCATACGCAGTTGGCAGATATCTCCAGTGCTTGGCACCATAGACCACAACTATCAGGCAGAACTCAAAAAGGCCAACCATCGTCTCATCTTTGCCATTATATGTGTGAGTCTTTTGGTCATCGCATTGGCTTTATTGACATTCTATGTCAACAAGCAGAAATCGTATCTGTCGAATGCAAGAAACGAACTGAAGAAAACCAACACTCAATTAGAAGAACTCAACAACAAACTATCTTCCACCAATGGTATGCTAAAAGCATCCAACGACAAACTCAATGAGTCGAATGGGGTTAAGGAAGAATATATAGGCCAGTTCCTGGGGGCTTGTTCACACTACATCGATAAACTGGACAAAATGCGCCTCAATGTCAATAAGATGGTAAAAAACAAACAGTACAACGAACTCTACTCTATGACTAAGAGTTCAGAGGTCAAGGAGCAAGAACTTGAAGAACTATACGCCAATTTCGACAAGGTATTCCTAAACCTCTTCCCCAACTTCGTGGAGGATTTGAATGGACTGCTGAAGGAAGAATGCCAAATTCATCTATCCTCCCCTAACAAACTCTCAGCCATAGTAAGAGTATTTGCACTCATTCGTCTGGGCATCGACGATAGTACAAAGATTGCAGAATTCCTACACTATGCAGTCAACACCATATATAATTATAGGGCAAAACTACGCAATGGCGCACTCAATGACAGAAATGAGTTTGAGAAAAAAGTCAGAGAATTAGGAACGCTGATGAAACATCAAGAGCCAGAGGAATAGAAGAAAATCGAGCATGAATAGAGATTGATTTCAAATTATATCTTCATGTTACTTGTTCTTATGGAATTCCCAAAAAGCAATAATATTTCATAGTTTACTCCCGAAAAGGTATAATATAATACATTTTCCTTTATCACATTACCCGAAAGGGTATAAAATGAGTATCATAATTGCCAAAACAAAGAAAAAAACGCAAGATGAAGAAAATATTTTTATCCTTATTGGCAGCCATCAGCTTAGGTGCTACTGGCTGCTCAGCCCAGTCGGATGGCATCAACGTTTTGTCACCCAAGGACTTTATCAAACAGGCTAAAGCCGATACAACAGCCATTATTCTCGATGTACGCACACCTGGCGAATATAAAGAAGAGCATTTGGCTGGAGCCCAGCAACTCGACTTCCTCAATAGCGAGGTCTTCGATGCCGGTATCAAATTGCTCGACAAGTCGCACACCTATTATGTATATTGTCGAAGCGGAAAACGCAGCCATCATGCCTGTATGAAAATGCAGAAGCAGGGCTTAAAAGTATTTGACATGGAGGGTGGAATCCTCAACTGGAAAAAGTTAGGAATGCCTACAACTAAGGAATAAGTTTCCTCAAAAAATGGAATTAACACGTTATATAATGTGAGATAACTACTTCTATTAAATTCCACAAAGACTTCAATAGGCGCCTACTATTCTATAACGAAAAAGCCTGAGAAAATGTCAAGCATCATGCAAGCATATTTCTCAGGCTTTTTTATCTTTACTTTGTCAAATGCTATTTCTTCAGTACGGGCTCGCAAGTGATATTGACACCGAGTTTCTTAAAGATACGCTGGTCTACATCACTCAACATCACAGTGCAGTGAGCCTGACAGCCACGCAACTTAGGCAACTGCTGTAAAGCCACACGACAGTTCTCATCGTTCTCGGAAAGAACAGAGAGTGCCACAAGTACCTCGTCGGTATGAAGTCGTGGATTATGACCACCGAGATAATTTACCTTGGTATACTGTATAGGTTCTATCATCGACTGAGGAATGAGCTTTAGGTTATGATCGATATCCCCCAAATGCTTGGTGACATTCAGCAGCAAGGCAGCACTACAGCCAAGCAGTTCGCTGCTGTGACCACAGATGATGGTACCGTCTTCCAGTTCTATAGCAGCCGATGTATGTCCAGTTTCCTGCTTGTGATTCTTGGCAGCCACAGTCACCTTACGATAATCGGTAGTAATCTTAGCCTGGTTGAAGAGCATCTGTATCTTGCTGATTTCCGCGTCATTGCAGGCTCCAGCCGCCATCTTGTTGGTGGCTGCATAATATCTACGTACTATCTCATCCTTGGATGCCTCACAGCAAACCTCATCATCAGAGATACAAAAGCCCACCATATTGACACCCATATCTGTGGGCGACTTATATGGATTGCTGCCATAGATACCTTCGAAGAGTGCATTGAGCACAGGATAAATCTCCACATCGCGGTTATAGTTGATGGCTATCTTGTTGTAGGCCTCTAAATGGAAGGGGTCTATCATGTTCACGTCATTGAGGTCGGCAGTTGCAGCCTCATAAGCGATGTTGACAGGATGTTTCAATGGCAGATTCCATACTGGGAAAGTCTCAAACTTGGCATAACCGGCACGCACGCCACGCTTGTTCTCATTATACAACTGACTGAGGCAGACTGCCATCTTGCCACTGCCAGGACCTGGAGCAGTGACAATAACCAATGGTCGCTCTGTCTCCACATAGTCGTTCTGTCCGAATCCCTCATCCGAGGCTATCAACTTCACATTATGTGGATAACCTTCTATCAGGTAATGACAATAAGTCTTGATGCCCTCACGCTCTAAGCGCTGCTTGAAAGCGATGGCTGCAGGCTGACCATTGTAATGAGTGATGACTACTGAACCTACCATGAAACCTCGATGCTGGAACTCGCCACGCAGACGAAGTACATCTTCATCATAGGTAATACCCAAGTCGGCACGTTTCTTGTTCTTCTCAATGTCGGCAGCACTGATAACTATCACTATCTCTATGCTGTCGCTGATTTTCTGAAACATACGCAACTTGCTGTCTGGCTGAAAGCCTGGCAAAACGCGGCTGGCGTGGTGGTCGTCGAAAAGTTTACCACCCAATTCGAGGTAAAGTTTTCCGTCAAACTGTGAGATTCTCTCTTTAATGTGCTCTGATTGAATTTTCAGATACTTCTCGTTATCGAAACCTATCTTCATCGTTCTATTTGATATAACTAATTGCTGTTAGTTTTGAATTCGGATGCAAAAGTACAAAAAAGTATCTGAATATCAAAAAAAATAAGTACCTTTGCACACAATAAAGGAAAAAAACGACAGGAAGCCACTGCACCACAAGTACAACAGTATAGGGAGAGTGCCATTTCTGCCAAATCAAGAGATATGAGCGAAACTCAATTTCACTCAAAGAAAACTTAAATATAAAAATACAACCGACAATGGAAAAGAAATTACGTGCAGCTTCCATCTGTGTACAGGGAGGCTATGAGCCAAAGAATGGAGAACCTATCGAAGTGCCCATCTTTCAGAGTACCACATTCAAGTACGACAATTCTGAAGAGATGGCCATGCTCTTCGACCTAAAGAAAGAAGGATATTTCTATACCCGACTCCAAAATCCCACCAACGATGCTGTAGCCAAGAAAATAGCACAGCTCGAAGGCGGTGTGGGAGCAGTATTGACAAGTAGCGGTCAGGCTGCCAACTTCTATGCTGTATTCAACATCTGCGAGGCAGGCGACCATATTGTTACCTCCAACGAGATTTATGGTGGAACCTTCAACCTCTTTGGTGTGACACTCAAAAAACTCGGCATAGAATGCACCTTCGTCAATCCCAACGACAGCGAGGAAGAAATACAGAAGGCATTCCGCCCCAACACCAAGTTGTTCTTTGGCGAGACCATCAGCAACCCAGGATGTGCCGTTCTCGACATAGAGAAATGTGCACGTATAGCTCATAAGAATGGTGTTCCTCTGATTGTGGACAACACCTTCGCCACACCAATCAACTGTCGTCCTTTCGAATGGGGAGCCGACATCGTTACCCACTCCACTACTAAATACATGGACGGAACAGCATCACAAGTAGGCGGTGTAGTAGTAGACAGTGGCAACTTTGACTGGATGGCTCACGCCGAAAAGTTCCCTGGTCTCTGTACCCCCGATGACAGCTATCATGGTCTGACCTACGTAAAGGCCTTCGGCAAGATGGGCTATACCACCAAACTCGTAGCCCAGTTGATGCGCGACCTCGGAAGTATCCCTGCCCCAATGAACTCTTTCATCCTCAACCTGGGACTTCAGACTCTTCATCTGCGTATGCGCCAGCACTGCGAGAATGCGCAAAAGGTGGCAGAGTTTCTGCACAATGACTCGCGTGTGGCTTGGGTTCACTACAGCGGCTTGAAAGATGACGCCTACCACGAACTGGCGCAAAAATATCTTCCCAACGGCACTTGTGGTGTAATCGCCTTTGGCTTGAAGGGCGACCGCGAGACGGCCATCAAGTTCATGGACTCACTCGACATGATCAATATCGTTACTCATGTGGCAGATGCCCGCACCTGTGTGCTTCATCCTGCCAGCCATACCCATCGCCAGCTATCTGACGAGCAGTTGAAAGAAGCTGGAGTTGCCCCCGACCTCATCCGCCTCTCCGTAGGCATCGAGGATGTCGAGGATATCCTCGACGACATCAAGCAGGCACTCGACAAGATATAATCTTGAAGCTCCACTTTAAGGGGCTGAATAAATCAATCTGTTAGGAGGTAAATGCTAATCAAAAAAGGCATTTAAAGACTATTAGCAATTCAAGCATTCCAAGCAAAGATAAAGATGCTTAAAAAATGGGTGTTACAGTTGGGTATGCTAGTTCTAAATTATGGAAAAGCGAATAATATTACAATATATGAAGTATATGATTTTATCTTTTCTGATGCTGCTTACCCAAGCTGTATCAGCCCAAACTATCAGAGATAGCCAGAATCAATCAGACAGCTTGTCTATTGGAGAAATCTTCTATCTCGGAGAGCAAAATGATGCACAAAAAGCGACTATAAAGATTAAGACAAATGAAACAACCACCCAACGCCATGACGGAAACGATGTCTTCAAGACAAACAGAGTAGTAGAATACTCGATAAAAAAAACATCTGCCAATATTGTCATCAGCAGAAAAATAATATCGACTGTAGACACACCGTTGAGTACCGAGACTACCATCAAAAAGCTTTTTCCAAATGTAACTTCCAAATTATTAAGCGGAATATTGAAACCTGGCAAAAGAAACATAGCAGAGTGGGAGCTCAAGAAAATACCATGCTCCATATCAAGCAAGAACGGCCTTGTTGCATTTCTCATAGACAAGTTAGTTTTGGCTGGCGGAAACATCGAAGAAAAAAACATGGGAACGATAACGAAGTTCAACAACATGACCGAAACACTTCTATGCAAAGAAAAGAGCGAACAGCCTTGTCTTGACAATATAAAATCGATCATTACAAGCACCGCTTTGACATCAACTAACAAACTTGAAGGTTCTCACCATATCGAATTAGAAGAAGTTATCAATATAGAAGACAAGGCTATCGTCAAGAAATAGCAAGTACATCATAAAAAAACAGCTTAGAATACTTATATATAGCATTCTAAGCTGCTTTTACCTTTTCATAGCTTTATACAAAAACTAGTAGTCTGTAAAGTCTAAAAGTTGAGTAAGATATATAGGTATATATACTGCATCATTGATTATCAACAAAAATGGATGCTGTTTTATGCAACTTTTAGACTTTACAATCTACTAGCATAAAACCCTTCATCCTTCATCTATCCCTTGGAATCCCTTGTGTTTATCGGGGTTTCAGAGGGTGAATGGCACAATTCCACCCTTCATTCTCGATGGTAAGTAGCTCCGCGTTGACACCTCGCATCGCTCAACCTGGAGCAGTTTAAAAAGGCCAGAAACATGCATCTCTTGAAGTTAAAGAAGACTTGTCATAATGAATTCGATTCTGTATGGTTGGCACACCCTTAAAGGTAGGGAGTTCAAATCAGGTTAAAATTTGGCACGTTTTTTAGGCTCCTGGGAGATTGTCCGTGGATAGCCAATATCTCATGAACCACTTTTCTTTGCACAAAAGTGCAAAGAAAAGTGAATCATGATATAATGTTCAAAATATCTTTTGAAGAAGTTTCTTGTTATTTCGGAAAATTATCCTTATTTTTGCAGAACAATATAAAAAAGGTGTAAAAATATGGTAGAGAACCAATCAACGAGCATTCGAAAATATCCTAAGCGCATCCCTTACGGCATGATGAACTTCAAAGCCGTCATAGAGGATGACTGCTACTATGTCGACAAGACTCCATTCGTGGAGAAGATTGAAAGAGCCAACAAGTTCTTCTTCTACATCCGCCCTCGCCGATTCGGCAAGAGCCTCACCCTCTCCATGCTTGAGCATTACTACGACATTAATCGAGCAGACATCTTCGACAAGATCTTCGGACATCTCTACATCGGTCAACATCCCACACCCGAGCACAACAAATATCTTGTCATCAAGCTCAACTTTGCGATAGTAAATGCAGAACTGAAAGACTATAAAAAGGGATTAGACGACCATTGTCGTATAGCCTTTAATTTTTTCTGCGATGTATACGCACAATATTTGCCAAAAGGCATCAAAGAAGGCATGAACCAACTGGATGGTGCGGTCAAGCAACTGAACTTTCTGTGCCGTGAATGCGAGAAAACCAACGCCAAGGTGTTCCTCTTCATTGACGAGTACGACCATTTCACCAACAAGATTCTTGCCGAGCCCAATTGCCTGGACAAATATCGCAAAGAGACTCATGGCGAGGGATACTTGCGCACTTTCTTCGACACGATCAAGGCTGGCACGGATTCTACCATCGCCCGTGTATTCGTGACAGGAGTCAGCCCTGTCACATTAGACGACCTGACCAGTGGATTCAACATCGGAACCAACTACACTCTGAGTGCCCAATTCAATGAACTGACAGGATTCACGGAGAAAGAAGTACGAGCCATGCTCGAATACTACTCTACCCAATACGAGTTCAACCATACCATCGATGACTTGATAACCATCATGAAGCCATGGTACGACAACTATTGCTTTGCACTCAAGAAGTACGGCAAAGTGACGATGTACAACTCCAACATGGTGCTTTACTTCATCGACAATTATGTGAACAATGATTGTGAGGTGCCCGACCACATGATAGACGAAAACATCCGCACCGACTACAACAAGCTCCGCATGCTCATCCGCAGAGACAAGGAGTTTGCCCACGATGCCTCCATCATCCAGCAACTGGTGCAGCAAGGTTACATCACAGGCGAACTCAAGTCTGGTTTTCCTGCCGAGCTGATTGGTAACCCCGACAATTTCGTCAGCCTATTGTTTTACTTCGGAATGGTCACCATCGACGGAACACTTGAAGGAAAGACAAAATTTGTTATTCCAAACGAGGTTGTGCGCGAGCAGCTATTTACTTATCTGCTCGATACCTACAAAGAAAATGACCTCTCATTCGACAGCTACGAAAAGAATGAGTTGGCAAGCCGCCTTGCTTATCGTGGAGAATGGAAGGCATACTTCCAGTACATTGCCGACAGCTTGCACAAATACGCCTCCCAGCGAGACCATCAGAAGGGTGAGTATTTTGTGCATGGCTTCACACTTGCCATGACTTGCCAAAATCAGTACTATCGTCCGATCTCCGAAAAAGATACTCAGGAAGGATATGCTGACATTTTCCTATGTCCGCTGCTCGACATCTATAGCGACATGCCCCACTCTTATATTGTGGAACTCAAGTACGCCAAATCGAAAGATACGGATACGCACATCCAACAGCTTTTCAAAGAAGCCGAGGCTCAAGTGAACCGCTACGCTCAAAGCGAAGTGGTCACTTCCGCCGTGAAGACCACCCAACTTCACAAGATTGTCGTCATCTACAGAGGTACAGAGATGGTGGTGTGCGAAGAAGTAACCAACAATCAGTAACTCCCGTTTACGCCTCTCTCTTCACCCACACCTTGTGGCTGTGACGACCATGCGAACAGATGGGCGACTGAGGGTCGTCGACAATCTCCTTCAGGTCTTCGGAGGCTACCGTACGACTCATATTGTTGATCTGGGCATAGTCGTCAAGGCAGATAAAGCCATTTTTCTCTATCACTTGCAAGGCTCGGGCTATGCGCTCCTCACGGGTGTAATTGCTATTCAACACTCGTTTCACACCACCCATGTCCCGCTCTAAATAGCGGTCAGTCTCAAGCATCACTTCCTTGACAAACTCGGGCGCAGCCTTATAGTTGACGTCCTTCACGCCCACCTTGCGATAAGTCATCTTGTCGTCCTCGTCTTGCATCTCGGCAGGCTTGTCGTCCTTGAACTCTAACGAAAGCGAATAATGACCCAGATTGCCCAGATTGACATTATATCCCATGGAGAGCATTCTCACCAGCATGTCCTCGACATCTATCAGCACAGCCTCTACCATACTGGGCGACGTGCCCCGATGATAATCACGCATCATCTCGACAAACTCCTTGCGCGACAGGGTACGGTTGATTATCATCTTGGGATACACCCTTCGCTTACCATCATGATGCACGTCCGGCATCTCTTGCAACTTGTACTTAGCCATATTTTTGTTCCTTTCTATTGATATTTGTTATTATAATGGGTTAAAATTGTTTCTGAACACGCAATAAAGTTATGTTCTAAACTATCGAACTTATGTTCTAAACTTTGGAACTTGTGTTCTAAACTATCGAACTTATGTTCTAAAGTTTAGAACATAGATTATACGAAGGCAAAGATACAATTTATTAAGGAATAAAACAAATTTTATCCTAAGTTTGTTACTTTTTCTCCGCAAATATGACATTCGCTCTTCATCATTCGATAAAATGCCGCCCATGGGTACATTTTGCACAACTTTCTTGCTGCTTTGGAAAATTATCATTATTTTTGCACTATGATTACCATATATGGGATAAATCAAACAACAACATAAAAAAGACATGATTAAAACAATGATCTTAGCCGCTGCCGCACTTACGATGAGTGGCACTATGGCTAATGCACAAACAATGATTGAGAAGAACAACATCAAGGTGGAGAACCACCTGATGACGCCTGAGGCTCTATGGGCCATGGGGCGAATTGGGGGTGCCGAGGCTTCGCCCAACGGCAAGCAAATCGTGTACCAAGTAGGTTACTACAGCGTCAAGGAAAACAAGGGTCACCAGATGCTCTTCATCATGGACGCCAATGGAAAGAACCAGAAGGCCCTCACCACTGATGCCAAGAGCGAGAGTGATGCCACATGGATTGCTGACGGAAAGAAAATCGCCTTTATCCGCGACGGACAGCTCTGGAGCATGAACCCAGACGGAACTGACCGCAAACAGCTCACCCATGACAAGGCCGGTATCGAGGGATTCCGTTTCTCACCAGACGGCAAGAAGGTTATCCTCATCAAGGAACTGCCCTACCACGGCACCATCAAGGAAAATCCATCCGACCTTCCCCTGGCTACAGGCCGACTCGTTACCGATATGAACTATCGCCACTGGGACCACTACGTGGAGAGCATCCTTCATCCTTTTGTAGCTGAGGTGGCTGAAGACGGAACCGTCAATGAGGGAGAAGACATCCTGAAGGGCGAACCTTACGAGTGCCCTATGGCACCATTTGGTGGTATCGAGCAGCTGGCTTGGAGCCCTGACTCTAAGACCATTGCCTATACTTGTCGCAAGAAGGAGGGATTGCAGTATGCCATCTCTACCGACTCGGATATCTATCTATATATTATAGGTACGCGCGAGACGAAGAACCTTTGCAAGGAAGCCGGCTACGTGGAGCCTAAGGTAGATGCTACAAAGAGCATGAAGCACCAGGCTGTCAATGCTCCGGAAAACTTGAAGAACAATCCTGGCTACGACACCAATCCTCAGTTCTCTGCCGACGGCAAGTATATAGCATGGCAAAGCATGGCACGAGACGGATACGAGAGCGACCGCAACCGACTCTGCATATACGATCTCGCCACTGGCAAGAAGAATTACGTAACAGAGAAGTTCGACTCAAATGTAGAGGGATTCACATGGAACAAGGACAACAAGAGTCTTACCTTTATAGGCGTATGGCACGGAACATTGAACCTTTACCAGACCAACTTCAAGGGTGAGGTAAAACAAATCACCAACGACTGGGCTGACTATGGAAGCGTTTCGCTTGCCAATAACGGCAACAAGATTCTCGCCACACGTGCAAGCATGAGCCATCCTACCGACATCTATATGGTGACACCTGGCAAGAACGCAAAGACCACCAAGGTGGAACAGATAACCCGTGAGAACGACCACATCCTGAACCAGTTGAACTTAGGCAAGTGCGAACAGCGCTGGGTGAAGACCACCGATGGCAAACAGATGTTGGTATGGATCATGTTGCCTGCCAACTTTGATGCCAGCAAAAAGTATCCTACCCTCCTCTTCTGCGAAGGCGGACCTCAGAGTCCAGTCAGCCAGTTCTGGAGCTATCGTTGGAACATCCAGATCATGGCAGCCAATGGCTATGTCGTAGTATTACCTAACCGTCGCGGTCTGCCTGGTTTCGGAAGCGAATGGAACGAGGAAGTATCAGGCGACTGGACAGGCCAGTGTATGAACGACTATCTGTCTGCCATCGACGATGCTACAGCCAACCTGCCTTATGTAGACAAAGACCGCCTGGGTTGCGTAGGCGCCAGCTTCGGAGGTTTCTCTGTATATTATCTGGCTGGTCATCACGACAAGCGCTTCAAGGCTTTCCTTGCTCACGATGGAGCTTTCAACCTCGAAAGCATGTATACTGACACTGAGGAGGTTTGGTTCTCCAACTGGGAGTACGATGATGCTTACTGGAACAAAGACCGAACTGTCAACGCCAAGAAGACATACGAGAACAGCCCTCACAAGTTTGTAGACAAGTGGGACACTCCTATCCTCTGCATCCATGGCGAGAAAGACTATCGCATCAATGCAAACCAAGGCATGGGAGCCTTCAATGCGGCTCGCATGCGTGGCATTCCTGCCGAGCTGCTCATCTTCCCAGACGAGAATCATTGGGTATTGAAACCACAGAACGGAATTCTATGGCAGCGTACCTTCTTCGGCTGGTTGGACAAATGGCTGAAGAAATAATCTTTTGAAAGAAAAAACGATATTGGCAAAAGCCAATTTCATTTAAAACAAGAAAAAACGAGGTATCAGGCATAACCTGTTACCTCGTTTTTCCTTATAGATTTTTTAGCCATTTTTTACCAGATTTGGTACTCAACCAGATATTCAGTATCAAAGCCACTACTCCGGTACCAGCCAATGTCATTATTAATGCTTCCATATCTTTACATTTTAGAAATTCTATACCCAAACGTAGACAACAAACTGGTGGTAATTAAACCAGTAACAAAGAGCCAAATTGCGGTAGCTGTTACATCTTCCTTTAAAAACATAGTTACTACATCTCCCACAACCATAGCTGTGAAAGTTGCCTTAGCCAAATCATAGAAGAATTTACTTAAGTTCTCACGGCTATACCTTAACTTTTCTTTATCTTCTCGAGCTGTCATACGCTTTTATATTTAAAACACAGCAAAAATACAACTTTCTTTTCAAACAAACAAAGAAAAAAGAGTTTTTTAGGAAATATAAAAAAAAAATCTTGCTTTGAACGTATCAAAGCAAGATTATATACGATTTAGCTCACGCGATTCAACTTCTTGATGATAGAGAAGATGAAGAGAGCTGAGACCAAGCAGATACCTGCAAGAACGCCCCAAATTATAACGAGGTTGAAGTTCTGACCCCACATGATACCTGGCACCATAACCAACTGGTTACCGATAGCTGTTGCACCGAACCAGAGACCCATCATCAAACCTGCATACTTAGGAGGTGCCACCTTCGATACAAACGAGATACCGATTGGAGAGAGCAGAAGTTCAGCGAAGGTAAGGATGAGATAGGTAGTAATCAAGAGATTTGCACTGACACGTGTACCCTCGGTAGTAGGGTCGCCCTGTGTCAAAGGAAGCTCCAGACCCATTGAACCTACAGCCATCCATACAAAACCGAGAGCTGCAACGAGCATACCCAAACCAATCTTCTCTGGAGATGTTGGCTCCTTGCCTATCTTGTTGAGCCATGAGAACAAAGCTACGCTCACAGGTGTCAAAGCTACTACGTAGCATGGATTGAACTGCTGGAAGATAGGAGCCTCAACATCTACAGCACCTTCAAGATTGGTGTACTTGTAGAAGAGGAAGGCGATGGCTGCAACGATAATACCAAGTGAGATACCTTTACCCTTGCCTGTCTTGCTCTGTGCCAAACCGAAGCTTCCGTAAACAACAAAGATGCAAGCTACGAGGTTGGTAACATCGAATGCCATTGACTGCAGACCTTCTGAAGTCTTCTGCGTATAGTCGCGTGCAAAGAGTGTCAGTGTATTACCGTTCTGATGGAAAGCCATCCAGAAGAAGATTACCACCGCGAATACCAAACAGAGGCAGACGATGCGCTCCTTGGTTTCTGCCTTCGAAAGCTCGTTAGCCTCCTTGACAGGAGCCTTGTCGTCCTTATTCTTGTTCTCAGAAGCAAGAACGTGTTTGTATGTAAAGCTGAAAGCATAGTAGATGGCGATACTAACAATAAGCGATGCACATGCTACGGCAAAAGCGAAGTGATATGAGTCCTCCACTGACACGCTCAAGCTGTCCTGCGCCCACTTCATAATCTTAATGGCTGCAGTAGGTGCAAACATAGCACCGATATTGATAGCCATATAGAAGAGAGAAAAACCTGAGTCGCGCTTGTTGGCAAACTGTGCCTCATCGTAAAGACGACCTACCATCACCTGCAAGTTACCCTTGAACAGACCTGTTCCCAAAGCAATAAGGATAAGCGAAATGCCCATTGCGGCAACAGCAACAGTGTCTTTGCCAAGAGGGAGTGAGAGCACAAGATAACCGATAAACATAATGAAGATACCCGTAGTAACCATACGACCAAAGCCAAATTTGTCGGCTGCGATACCTCCGATGATAGGCAAGAAATATACCATCATCAAGAATGTAGAGTAAATAGTACTTGCCAATCCAGTTTCAAAACCGAAGTTAGCCTGCAAATAGAGTAAGAACACTGCGAGCATGGTATAATAACCAAAGCGCTCACCCGTGTTAGCCAAAGCTAAGGCCCACAGACCTTTTGGTTGATTCTCAAACATAATTATTTTTTAGTTTTATTTATAATGATTCTTTCGATTCAAGTTTTTTACATAATATGGTTGCAAAGTTACACATTTTCTTTGAATATACAAACAATATGCATTAAAAAGCGCCATCATTATATCGTTCTTCAACCTTTTAAGCATACAAAAAGCAGGAAAACAGAGCCTACATCTTTCTTAAAGTAGCTAAAAAACACATGGTTATGCAAACTTTTTCTCTGTAAAAGCTAATTATATTGTATTTTTTTTGTAACTTTGCAACCCGAATTCAAGGAATAGCGATTTTCCTACGTATCATTAGAACAAAAACATCAAGGTAAAAAGAAGATTTATGAGACAACTTAAGATCAGTAAAAGTATTACCAACCGCTCCAGTGAAGCACTCGACAAATATCTGGTAGAGATTGGTCGTGAACCTATGGTCTCTATCGATGAAGAGATAGAACTTGCCCAGAAAATACGCAAGGGAGGCCGTGAGGGAGAGCGTGCCAAGGAGAAATTGGTAAAAGCCAATCTTCGATTTGTTGTATCTGTTGCCAAGCAATACCAACATCAGGGTCTGGGTCTTACCGACTTGATTGATGAGGGTAATATCGGTTTGGTGAAGGCTGCAGAGAAGTTTGATGAGACTCGTGGTTTTAAGTTTATCTCCTACGCAGTATGGTGGATTCGTCAAAGCATTCTGCAGGCTATCGCTGAGCAGAGCCGTATTGTTCGCCTTCCCCTCAACCAAGTTGGAGCTCTGAGTAAGATCCAGGCAGAAATCAGCAAGTTCGAACAGGAGAACCAGCGCAAGCCATCGGTAACTGAATTGAGCCAGATTACCAAGATGGAGGAAACCAAAATCGACCAGACCATCAAGGCCGACAACCATCACATGAGTATTGATGCTCCATTCGGTAGTGATGATGATGACAATGCAATGGTTGACGTAATGGCATCGGGCGATGACAGCCGAACAGACAAGCATGTTGATTTCGAGTCTATGAGCCAGGAGTTGCAGCGCGTTCTCAGCACCGTTCTGAAAGAGCGTGAGCGCAAAATTCTCTGCTACTGCTATGGTATTGGCTGTCATGAGAAGGGTTTGGAAGAAATAGGAAGCGAATTCAATCTTACTCGTGAGCGTGTACGCCAGATACGCGAGAAAAGTATCATCAAATTGCGCGACAGTGGCAAGATCAAAATCTTGATGAAATACCTTGGGTAATTTAAGTGAAGAGTGAAGAATTCAATTTCAGTTTGTAATATTGAATGAGAAAGGGCAATCAGATTGGGATGAACCAACTGATTGCCCTTTTTTACTTCGTTGCTATAAGCAACTTTGTTTTATCTGATTTTTCTCTCGTCTTCAAACCCTATTGAAGAAAAGCAAGAGAATTTTTCACTCTTCGTTCTTTACTCTTCACTTTGTCAAGAAGTTTCCATCCTTGTCAATCAATCCAGAAACACCATCCTTCACAGCCTCGAAGTATGGATATTCGTCACGAAGGCAAATCTCATCATAAAGGAAGTCGGCTACTACCGTATCCTTGCCATCAGGCATCACGAGTCCCATTTTACCATCTTTCTCTGCTATGACAGGCATGATTGTCAGATCGTCGTTATAGATATAACAGGTACGCAAGAAATCGTAAACGGGCGAAAGCAGCATATTGCCCTCGTGGTCTTTCATTCCGAACTTACCATCTTGCTCTATCACCTCGTGATACTGTATATACTTTGCCTTGATGCGATGATAATAAAACACCATCTTTCGCTTGTCGTTGACAAAATCAAGCATGTACTGAAATGTATCACAATAGTTGGCCACCGATCGCACAAGAATCATCTTGAGATCCAGACCGTCCAACGCCTTGCGATTCAAATCTATATACTTGGCAATAGCCTTTTCTTTCTCGGGAACTGAAAGACTTGCCAGTTTTTCCTCGAACTTGATCATAGCCTGTTTGGTGCCCGACATACCTTTGATATAGCGGTGAATCTGGCGTCCCATCTCGGCACAAATAAACTTGTCTATCTCCTGCTGCTCTATAGGATCAGCATACTCTTTAATTAAAGATTCTGGTGTAGCGTTCATGGTTGTTTCCTTTCTTTTTTAGAATTATACTTTCAAAGATTCGGAAGAACAAAGAGCAAACGAATTCTTCACTCTTCGTTCTTCGCTCTTCACTTCATTTATTTCTTCACATTAGGCTGCTGCAGGCCATAGCCCTTGCGCTTGTCTTCCAACAAGAGGAGGAAGGAGATGACGATGGCAATCACGCCAAAGCCAGCAAAGATGGTCATCGTCTCAGTATAATTGATGACTCCGTCGGCACCCGTGTTTGCCTGGTTCACCTTACCAATCCATACTGGAATAAGAGCCAGTCCGATATTCTGAATATAGAAAATAAGGGCGTATGCAGTTCCTAAGAGTTTCATTGGGATGATCTTTGGCACGGATGGCCACATGGCTGAAGGCACCAATCCGAAGGCAATGCCCAGGATGAGCATCATCACGATGGCAAGCACCCATGAATTGAGCGGCAGGGCAAAGACTACGTGTACCAGCGTAAGGAGGCAACTGCCGATAATCATCAGCGTGGCACCCTTGCCATACTTATCGTATATACTACCAAAAAACGGTGTAAGGAAGATGGTACCGAATGGCAACATCGCAGGAATCAGACCTGCCACATTAGCATCAACACCATATTTGAAAATCATCAACTTGGTAGCAAACTTCAGGAATGGGAATACACCTGCATAGAACATCAGGCAAAGGAATGCCACATACCAGAAACCTGTAGTCTTGAAAAGACGCCCCAAGTCTGAAAACTTGAAACCTTCTTCTGGCTCAGTAGCAACAGCAGCAGCTGAAGCATCCTCCTTCTTGTCCATCACGCAATAAACCAGATAGACCAAGACTCCGGCACAAAGCAAGACTGCACCCAAAGCAACAGAAGCAGACACACCGCCCATTGCCTTGGCAAAAGGAAGAGAAAAGCCTAAGGCAGCAGCTGTTCCCAAACGAGCCGTAGCCACCTGTACGCCCATTGCCAGAGCCAACTCATGACCCGTAAACCATTTCACAATGACCTTGCTCACTGTGATACCACAGATCTCGCAGCCCACGCCGTAGATGGCGAAACCAAGAGCGGCTATCACTACCTGTGTACTATAAGTACCAAAGAATGGTACTGCTACAGATCCGGCAAACTCATGACCTACAGCATACCATTTCAACAAAGCTCCACCAAACATCAGGACGGTAGAGAGAACACCTGTAAAACGGATACCGAACTTATCGAGGATAAGACCACCGAAGAAGAGGAGCAGGAGGAACACATTGAAGTATCCGTAAGCACCTGAGAAGAAGCCATACTCATCCGAACTCCATCCGAGTCCGAGACCGTTCTCTGCCCCCTTGGCTGCTGTCAAGAGAGGCTCAAGTGGAGACATCACATCTGTAAAAAAGTAACCGAACATCATCGTGACGCTCACGATGAAGAGGGCTGTCCAGCGAGCGGACGCAGAGTCGCTCAATTTCATCTGAATTTTTTCTGTTGTACTCATTTTATATTATTACTAATTTTTCCATAACCATCACCAGAAGGATTGTTCTGCCCTTAAAGTAACACTTAAGAGCTGCTTTCCGACAATAGAAAGTTACTTTCTCTTCACGTTCTTGGTACGAGTGATATCAAAGAGATAAGAAGCCTTTACAACTATCTGTCCGAAGTTACTTTTTCCGAAGTAATCCTTCTTGGAAGAACCATAGATATTGCCTAAACCATAATAGTAACGGCCTTCGAGCAGGAAATGTCCCACCTTGGGAATACTGTATTCCATACCTGCACCTGCAGCGATTCCATAATCGAGTTTCTTTTCTACAGGCATATCATACTGAGCAGTGATATTGCTTACCCGGTCGTTTTCGGTTGGTGTTGTCTCATCGAAGTTGGTCGTGGTACTTTCATTCAGATAAATTCCAATCTGCGGACCTAAATTGACAAAGAAGTTGAAGCCACGCTCCTCCCTTCCCCATGCCAGATGAGCGAAGACTGGTATCTGTATATAAGTAATATCACGCTGATATTTCAGCGCCTCACCCGTTCCACTGATCAGCACAGCATTGTTTTCTATGTCAAGTATGTCTTCTGTCCATCCCACCTTGGCATAATTCACCTCGGCATAAACCGAGCAAATGGTCTTGAAGTATTTTTCGCATACGTAGCGCAAAGACACTCCGCCCGTGATACCGCCATGCTGCTTTTGCTGCACCGTAGGAGTAAAGCCCACCTTGCTGAGCACATAGCCACCATTTGCACCTATGGCAAAATCGCTACGATGCTCGCCTATCTGTGCCTGAACCGTTGTAAGACTGCAGACACTCAGTGCCACAACCGCTATTATATGTTTTATGTTCATTGGTCTTTATTTCTTCTGTTCATGTCTATTTTCACTTGCCAACAAGCGACTTCATCAATATGTCACAGCCTCAATCTGTCTATTGAAGGTATAGTGTATCAACTGCAACAACTGATTGCGATAACCTCCCTTGGCAGTTTTTACGAAACGAAGTGGAGTCTGCACAGGCTGCTCACCCACTATACTGCTATTTCCTGCAAAGTTTCTACCTTGTTTCTTGATGCCCTGTATGAAGTACATAGCATGGTCGTAACCCGTCAGAGCAAAGCTTGGCTGTGCTATCATCATTGGCACATGGAACCACCGGCTGTAGTTGCGCTCCAACTGCAAAGTACGTGCAGAGTTGGCATTATAGTAGAAAGTAGAAGGAATGTATGTATCGTACTTATAGAAACGGTCGAGATTGTACTTGGCATACATCAGCCACTCTGTATAACCGAAGAGCGACACCACGGCTCCTGGATATTTAGCATCCAGTTCATCCAACTTGTTGAGTACGGCTGTAAGCTGCGGCGAACGTCCAGTATTGAGTACCACCACATTGCGGACTGAAGGGGCAAAAGCCTTGGCAAACTGATCGACAGAGCTGTTCACATTGGTAATGCTGTAGTCTATCTTTCTGCGTTCCAGTTCTTTACGAAGTCCGAAAGTGAAGTTTCCCTTACGTGAAGTACTGTCATTACAGTCTACGAAGATGGGATGGGCACTTGGGAAACGTTTCAGGAAAGCCTGGATAGTAGCCTCGTTGAGCTGCTCCGGGCTCTGATATACTTGGAATATTTCCTTGTTGCGCTCCACATCATCACCAGTTATTGAGAAAGGTATCACCATCTTGATGCCATAGGTCTTACAGAATCCTGCCAACGCACTCACCTGCTTGGAATAGAGAGGGCCGAATATCACATCGCACTTGTTGGCACCTTCCTGTAAAAGCGTGGTACGGATATCGGCATCAATAGGCACATTCCAGGCATGTATATCTGTAGAAATGCCCTTCTGCTTCAATGTTTCACAAGCCATCAGGATGCCTCGATAATACTCCACCATTCGTCTGCCATCGCCATCTACATCATGAAGAGGCAGCATAACCCCTACCTTCACAGTACTTGAGGTTTGGGCAGTAGTTACCTGCTGAGCAGCTTTCAAGTTCTTACCAGCAACAACTGTCTGAGTCACCTGGGTGTTTTTTTCGTAAGGAATAAAGAGGGTATCACCCTTCTTCAATACATATCCTTCCTGTTTCATCTCTGGATTGGCATCCATCAGTTCTGGCAGACTCAATCCATACTTCTTGGCAATACTGAAGATGGTATCCTTCTTCTTCACCGTATAGATGTCGCGCCATTTAATGCTCTGCGCCAAAATGACAGAACTCAACATCAAGCCCAAAACGAGCAACAGATATCTTAATTTTAGTCTCATAACGTCGATATTTTGGTTATTCATGTGCAAAAATACAAAAAAACTCTCAACCAGCCATATTCATGTCTCATCTTTTTAGTATCTTTGCACAAAATAACGCCTCACAAGGCAAAAACGACATTTAAGATATGAGATTGAACACCCGATACACATTTCTGTTATGGGCACTCCTCGTGCCGGTCATAACACTCTGGGCAGACGACTATCCTACCGTCAATCCAGTTGTGACGTTCACCAACAGTGAAGGAGAGACAAGTACTGACCTTGCCTATACGGGCTCAGCCCCTGTCAAAGCATCATGTGTGGCCAACCCCGAGAACACGACTGGCTGGGATGGCTATTACGAATGGCGCATCTATCACGATACCGAGGAGACTCCCTATATAATAAGGTATGAGCAGGACACCGAACTCGAGTTTACTCAGAGCGGAACTCATCGTATCGTGCTCTACGCAAAGTTTACGAAAGATGGCGAGGTGCAGGAGTTTCTCACCGACGATTCTCCCGTTACGGTCACCATCTCAGAAAGTCAGCTACAGATGCCCAATGCCTTCAGTCCCAATGGAGACGGTATCAATGACATCTATAAAGCCAAATCGGGATATCAGAGTCTTGTAGAGTTTCATGGCTACATCTTCAACCGCTGGGGACAAAAACTTTTCGAATGGCGCGACCCTGCCGACGGTTGGGATGGCACCTACAAGGGCAAGCCGGTTAAGGATGGAGTCTACTTCTGCCTTGTCAAGGCAAAAGGAGCCGATGGAAAAGAATACAATATCAAGCGTGATGTCAACCTGCTGAGAGGTTACATCGAAAACCAAACGAATTCAGGACAATAATGCAATCAGAAGAAGAAAAGATAAATGTGTGGGGAGCCCGCGTTCATAACCTCAAGAATATAGACGTAGAGATTCCCCGCAACTCACTCACCGTCATCACTGGTCTATCAGGATCGGGCAAGTCATCCTTGGCCTTCGACACAATATTCGCCGAAGGTCAGCGTCGCTATATAGAGACTTTCTCTGCCTATGCCCGTAACTTCTTAGGCAGCATGGAGCGACCCGATGTAGACAAGATTACAGGTCTTAGCCCTGTCATCAGTATCGAACAGAAGACCACCAACAAAAATCCACGTTCCACGGTAGGTACCACAACCGAAATATACGACTATCTGCGTCTGCTATATGCTCGTGCAGGAACAGCCTACAGCTACCAGAGCGGTGAGGAAATGGTGAAATACACAGAGGAGCAAGTCATCGATATGATACTCAACCACTATGCAGGGAGACGAATCTTCCTGCTTGCCCCTTTAGTGCGACAGCGCAAAGGACACTATCGTGAACTTTTCGAAAGCATGAGGCGCAAGGGCTATCTCAATATCCGCGTAGACGGAGAGATACTCGAACTCACACGAGGCATGAAGGTCGACCGATATAAGAATCACAACATAGAAGTCGTCATAGACAAACTTGCCGTCAGAGCTGAAGACGAGGAACGATTGCGCAAAAGCGTAGCTACTGCTATGAAACAGGGAGAAGGCATGGTGATGGTCATAGACAAAGACACACTCGAGGCAAAGAATTTCTCCAAGCGACTTATGGACCCCATCACGGGTATAGCATATCAGGATCCTGCGCCCAATATGTTCTCATTCAACTCGCCCGAAGGTGCCTGCCCCCACTGCAAGGGATTAGGCAAGGTAGACCAAATAGACATGGAGAAGGTGATTCCCGACAACAGCCTGAGCATCTACGAAGGTGGCATTGCTCCATTAGGCAAATACAAGAATCAGATGATATTCTGGCAGATTGAGGCTGTACTCGACAAGTATGATATCAAACTAAAGACACCTATCAAGGATATTCCTGACGATGCCATGCAGGAAATACTGAACGGCTCACTCGAGAAGGTAAAGATTGCCAAGGAGAAGGTACATACCTCCTCCGACTATTTCTGCGATTACGAAGGTGTGACCGAATACCTGCGCATGGTGATGGAGAACGACGACAGCTCGGCTGGAAAGAAGTGGGCCGACCAGTTTATATCCACCGTTGTATGTCCTGAATGTAAGGGACAACGACTCAAACGCGAGTCGCTCTCTTTCAGGATATGGGACAAAAACATATCAGAAGTAGCTAACCTCGACATAGATGAACTGCGCGACTGGCTCGACCAAGTAGAGACGCACCTGCCACCTATGAAGGCCAAAGTGGCTCATGAGATTATCAAAGAACTGCGCTCACGTGTCACCTTTCTTCTTGACGTAGGACTCAACTATCTGTCACTCAACCGTCAGTCGGCTTCTCTCTCGGGAGGTGAAAGTCAGCGTATACGTCTTGCCACACAGATTGGAAGCCAATTGGTCAATGTGCTCTATATCCTCGATGAGCCCAGTATAGGTCTTCACCAACGCGATAACGAAAGACTCATCAACAGTCTGAAAGAATTGCGTGACTTGGGCAATACCGTCATTGTGGTAGAGCACGACCGCGACATGATGCTGGCTGCCGACTATATTGTAGATATCGGTCCTAAGGCTGGTCGCAAAGGAGGCGAGGTGGTCTTCCAGGGCACTCCTGCACAGATGCTCAAGACCCATACCATTACTGCACAATATCTCAACCACGAAATGGCTATCGAGTTGCCTGCCCATCGTCGTAAGGGTAACGGCAAGAGCATCATCATACATGGTGCCAAGGGCAACAACCTGAAAAATGTAGACGTAGAATTTCCTTTGGGTAATCTGATTGTCGTAACAGGCGTAAGTGGTTCTGGCAAGTCAACACTCATCAATGAGACACTGCAGCCCATCCTGTCCCATCACTTCTATCGCTCGCTCAAACAGCCCATGCCTTACGACAGCATTGAGGGTATCGAGAATATTGACAAGGTGGTAAATGTAGACCAAAGCCCCATAGGACGAACCCCACGCAGCAATCCAGCTACCTATACAGGCGTGTTCAGCGACATACGCTCGCTTTTCGTAGGACTGCCCGAGGCCAAGATAAGAGGATATAAACCAGGGCGTTTCTCCTTCAATGTAAAAGGTGGACGATGCGAAGCCTGTGGCGGCAATGGTTACAAGACGATAGAAATGAACTTCTTGCCAGATGTGTACGTTCCCTGTGAGGTTTGCCACGGCAAACGATACAACCGTGAGACATTGGAGGTTCGCTATAAAGGAAAGAGTATCGCCGATGTACTCGACATGACCATCAACCAGGCTGTAGAGTTCTTCGAGGCCGTACCACAGATATTGCAGAAGATTAAGGCTTTACAAGACGTAGGATTAGGATATATCAAATTAGGACAAAGCTCCACCACCCTCTCTGGCGGTGAGAGTCAGCGAGTCAAGTTGGCTACAGAGTTGTCAAAACGTGACACAGGCAAGACACTCTATATTCTTGACGAGCCTACCACGGGCCTTCACTTCGAAGATATTCGTATCTTGATGAATGTACTGCAGAAATTGGTAGACCGCGGCAACACGGTCATCATCATTGAGCATAATCTCGATGTTATCAAATTGGCAGACTACATCATTGACATGGGCCCCGAAGGAGGCCGTGGCGGAGGAACATTACTTTGTGCCGGCACTCCCGAGAAAGTGGCTAAGAGCAAGAAAGGATATACTCCACGCTTCTTGTCAGAGGAACTGAAATAAACATTAGACACAACACATTAAACACTAAAGAAAATGGATAAATTACCTCTCAATGACATTCCCATGCTTGTGAGTGCCATTAATTTTCTGCTTCGAGATCACGAATTCGAAACACTTGACCAGATTTGCTATCACTTCAATGTTGACAGAAAAGAACTGGAAGCCAAAATGGCAACACAAGGCTTCGAATGGTCGGAAGAACAAAAGAAATTTTGGTAAAAGCTACGATTATAACATTCAAGTTTCACATGTTCAGAAGTTATAATACAATTCAGGCTCACCCTATCAATCAGGGTGAGCCTGAATTATTTTATGGTCTATCCAATATTACAGGATGTTCTGCTCAAGAACATCCTGCATGGTTTGCTTCAAATTCATCATATCGTTCATCGTTTTATTTCTTAATAGAAAATTTATACGACAATACCATCAGCAAGAAGGCAATAACAGCAGGGAAGAGAGAGAAGAGCGACCAAACCATCATAAGCACAGAGTCGGTGATGGAAGTAGGATCGATGACAGTATTTCCCATCTTGTCTGTTATCATATTGGCTCCAGCCCAACCCAAGAAAAGAGCGATGAGTGAACCAGAGATAGCCTTCTCTGCACGTTTGGGCTTGAGTCGCTCCTTGGTAAGGAGTCCGCAGATAAGTGTCATCACAGCTGCCACCACACCAAGCATGGCTCCTATGACTGCATACTGATGAGCATCACTTCCACCCACCATCTTCTGCAGATAAGGGAATGAGAGCAGAGTGGCAAAACCCATAGCATAGGCTCCTACCATACGAAAAGATGAGAACTGGTTCTTTTCCACCAACTTCTTGATGGTCTCAACGCTGAGAGCAGTACGATGGCAAAATTAGCGTGTTTTTACAAACCCCAGTGTACCATTTAGTTAATTTGATATGTACGAAATGTTATTTTTGCATGGTATATTAACAATAAAAGCCCATAATCTGGGCTTTTATAACATTTAATGTAGATGATAACTCACTAACCCTTTCATGGGCGCCTTCAGTATCTGAGATACTGTAAGGTGATGATGTTGTTCGAAGACTTGTCGAAGCGGTTGTTCGAAGTAGTGGGCTATGCTTCCCACAAAAGCAACAGAGAGCGATGATGCGTTTTGAGAAGAATCGACAGACGAGAGATAAGGTGTGATGTTGCGCTGAAAGAACTGTTCGAAGGCTTCGACCACCATTTGATGCAAAGCCTCGGCATGAAGACGCAATGTTTCTGTGTGCTGGCTCAAAACTTCTGCATGCTGGCAACTATTGTCTGAGGCGGCTGCCTCTTCTACCCTTTTCATCTGCATAGAAATGAAAGGAGCGATGGAAGCCAAGTATCGGTTGGCGAGAGGCTGACGATACACCTTATTTATAATAGAGGGATAATCGAGTCCCGACCAAGAGAGATATTCCTGCTTCAGACTCTCGGGCAGGGCACCCTTGAAGATGCCATTGAGAAACATCTTGCCCAAGACTGCCCCACTACCCTCATCGCCAAGAATGTAACCCAGCGGAGGAGTGTTGAGAAGAATATGTTCGCCATCATACAGACAACTGTTGGCGCCTGTGCCTAAGATACAGGCTATGCCTGAACGTCGTCCCAACAAGGCTCGGGCTGCACCCAACAAATCGCTCTCGGCATGAACCTCTGCTTGTGGAAATAGTTGGAACAATAGATGCTCCATGCGCGGCTTCATAGATTCGGTAACACCGCTACCATAAAAGAACACACGTGCCGGTACTTCGGGTAAAGTGAGTTCCTCGGCAAGAATTTTCCAGATGTCATCATCGGAGAGATGGAAAGGATTGATACCCTGTGTCTTGCCGGTAAACAGAATTTGCCCAGCATCATCCACAAGTGCCCAATCTGTCTTGGTGCTTCCGCTGTCAGCTATGAGTGTTGTCATATAATGTGTTTAAATGTTAAGTGTTAAATAGTATCTGCAAAAGTAATAAATTTAACGGGAAAAACAACATATCGTATCGAAAATCGTAAAAAAGGAATTATCTTTTTGCTTCTTTCTTCATTTTTGCTTAACTTTGCAGACGAATAAAGAAGACTATATGAAGAAATTATCGATAATCATCCTGATGTGGGTGGCATTCCTGCTGCCCAGCCATGCCGTGCTCAAAGAGGCCAACCTCGACACTACGCTCTTCATGCTCCGTACTGAGCTGACGAGCTATCATCTCGACTTCGAGAAGCAGAACGAATATGCCAAGCAGCAACAGCAGCAAATCATCAAGGAACTGATGACCATCATGGCACAAGCCGACCAGAACTCCATCATGCTCTACTCGCAGCGCAACGGTTACATCTTCGACCTGACATACGCCTGCCACGAAGCTACTGAGCAGTTTGACAAGTTCAAGTCGAAGGCGGCACCGTTCAGAGGACTTATCAACAAGAATAATATAGAGGTGGCGCGATTTGACTCGCTCATCAACTATCTGTACAACATGAATACGATGTTCATGAGCAAGGAGGCACAACTCAACCGCAACGTAGACCTCACCTTGGCAGTGAACATCCGCCGACAATTAATAGAGCGACAGCAACAGTTGCAGGACTATATAAGAGCCTACGACATAACCGAGAGAAAACTGAAGTCGCTCAACGACTATGCCAACCAACGATATGCTGAGATACAGAACAGCATCTTCAAAAATGGTGGCGACAACTATCTCACTATCCTGCGGCATGTAAGCAACCATTACAGGGAAGCCAAGACATCGGTGGCAGAGAAATACAGACCAGCTCCGGGCATGATGTCGCAATGGGACGTGAGAATCATCTTCATCCTCTTCAGTATCATCATTTTCTATGGCATTGTCTCTATTGCCCTCAACCTCTTTACCATCCGCATCGTGGTGACACAATTGGTGAAACGAGGTCGTTTTGAGAGCATCAAGGACAACTTCATGGCCAAACGTACCTGCATCATTATGGCGATGACGGTCGTGACCTTTGCCATTCTCTTGGGCATCATACGCATTACAGCTCATCAGAACTTCGTTATCATGGCATGCAGCCTGCTCGTAGAGTTTGCATGGCTCATTGGCGTGATTCTGATTTCACTCTTGCTCCGCGTGGGCAACGACCAGATAAAGAGCGCCTTCCGCATCTATTCTCCCCTGATGCTGGTGGGCTTCCTCGTCATCACATTCCGAATCATCTTGATACCCAACAGCCTGGTCAACTTCATTTTTCCCCCTATCCTGCTCGTCTGTTCGCTGTGGCAAGCAAACGTCATCAAGCGCCACAGTAAGCTGGTACCGAGAGAGGACAAGATGTATGCCTACATCTCGCTCTGTGTCTTTGCCGCCAGTACCTTCTGTTCATGGATAGGCTTCACCCTACTGTCGGTGCAGATCATCATCTGGTGGATGATGCAACTCACCTGTATTCTGAGCATCACCTGTCTGAAAGACTGGATGGAAGTCTATGCAGAGCGCAAGAACCTGAAGCAGAAGCCTATTACCGACAAATGGATTTTCCGGTTTATCAACAAGGTGCTGATTCCTGCAGGAAGTGTCTTGTCGTTTATCGTGGCCATCTATTGGGCAGCCGACGTATTCAACATGAGCGACACCACATGGATGATTTTCAACAAGGAATACATCAGAACCAGCAACTTCACAGCCTCGCTCTTTAGCATCAGCCTTGTGGCTTGCCTGTTCTTCCTGTTCAACTATATCAACATCACCACCAACGATCTGATGCGCCATCACTTCGAGAAGCAAGACCCTGCCTCGGCAGCCAGCAAGATTGTGATGTTTAAGAACGTGCTGCAGGTTATCGTCTGGGGCATTTGGCTAATGGTTGCCCTCAACGTCTTCCAGGTTGGCAAGTCATGGCTCTTGGCTATCTTTGCCGGTTTGTCCACGGGTCTGGGTTTTGCATCCAAGGACATTCTGGAAAATATCTACTATGGAGTCTCACTGATGATGGGACGTGTAAAGGTGGGCGACTATATCATCTGCGACGGCACGCGCGGACGAGTGAGCAGCATCAGCTACACATCGACCATGCTCGAAGCTACCGACGGTTCGGTAATAGCCTTCCAGAACGCACAGCTTTTCTCGAAGAACTACAAGAACATGACCCGAAACCATGGTTATGAGCTCGACGTCTTAGAGGTTGGCGTGGCTTATGGCACCAATGTGAAGCATGTGAAGCAGATTCTTATCGATACCTTGAACCAGCTCGACTGTATCTATCATGAGAAAGGCGTCAAGATAGTGCTGAAAAGCTTCGACGACAGTTGCATCACACTCAAGATTCTGGTCTGGGTGAATGTACTCACACAGTATGTGGACGACGGCAAGATTATGGAATGCATCTACGATACACTCAACGAACACAACATCGAGATTCCATTCCCTCAGCGCGAGATAACTATCAAAACCGCATCAGCCGAAGAAACCAATGCTGCAGAATCGGCACTGAATGCGAAAGCATAAGTACTGAGGACTTAACATCGAGCATTAAACAATTCTCACCCAACATTGAGTATTTAACACTTAAACATTAAAAGAAACAACTATATGGCAACATTCATTGCAGGTCCTTGCGTCATCGAATCGATGGAACTGTTGGACACAGTAGCCCAGCAACTCGTACGCATCAACCAGAAATTGGGTACAGACATCATATTCAAGGCTTCGTTCGACAAAGCCAACCGTACAAGCATCCATTCCTTCCGTGGTCCTGGACTGGAGAAAGGACTGCAGATGCTTGCAGACATCAAATCGAAATACGGTCTACGCATCACGACCGATATTCACGAGAGTTATCAGGCAGAGGCAGCAGGACAGGTATGCGACATACTGCAGATACCAGCCTTTCTGTGCCGACAGACCGATCTCTTGGTGGCTGCTGCCCATACAGGTAAAACGGTAAATATAAAGAAAGCACAGTTCCTCAGTGGCAGAGATATGAAATATCCTGTAGAGAAAGCCCTGGAGAGCGGTGCCAAGGAAGTATGGCTCACAGAGCGAGGCAACAGTTTCGGCTACAACAACCTGGTAGTTGACTTCCGCAACATTCCCGACATGAAAGAGATTGTGCCCACAGTCATCATGGACTGCACACACAGCGTACAGCGCCCCAGTGCAGGCAACGGAAAAACAGTAGGCGACCGCAAGTTCGTTCCCGCCATGGCTATGGCAGCCAAGGCTTTCGGAGCCACAGGCTATTTCTTCGAGGTTCATCCCGACCCTGACAACGGCAAAAGCGATGCTGCCAACATGCTGGAACTCGACAAACTTGAAGTATTAATCGCTGACTTATTGGCTTAGCAGCTATATCTTTTCAGTTTAAGTATTTATAAATCATGACAGAAAAAAACAAACATATAGAGGACAAGACTATCCGGCACTATGGCGAAGAGGCTCTGCGCGAAGAGGCCGAAGCCATATTAGACCAAATAGCATTGTTGGACGACAACTTCGAGAAGGCTGTCGACCTGATGTACCACTGCGAAGGAAAAATCATCGTGACCGGTGTAGGAAAGAGTGGACACGTAGGAGCCAAGATCGCTGCCACCCTGGCATCGACAGGAACTCCTGCCTTCTACATCAATCCACTCGACGTTTATCACGGCGACCTGGGTGTGATGACTGATAAGGACGTGGTTCTGGCGCTAAGCAACAGCGGACAAACCGACGAGTTGCTGCGATTCATCCCCATGGTGCTCCACATGAACGTACCTATCATCTCGATGACAGGCAATCCTCAATCGCTGTTGGCAAAATACTCCAACTACCACATCACGGTGAAGGTGAAAAAGGAAGCCTGCCCGCTCAACCTCGCTCCTACAAGCAGCACCACAGCCGCACTTGCCATGGGCGACGCCTTAGCCATTGCGCTGATGCAGGTACGCCATTTCAAGCCACGCGACTTTGCACAGTTCCACCCTGGTGGAGAGTTGGGCAAGCGCCTGCTCACCACAGCCGAGGACGTGATGAAGAAGGAAGACCTGCCTATCATTCCTAAAGACATGCACTTGGGCGAGGCCATCATTCATGTGAGCAAGGGAAAATTGGGACTGGGCGTATCGGTAGACAAGGAAAACCGTGTCATCGGACTTATCACTGATGGCGACATACGTCGTGCCATGGAGAAATGGCAGGCAGAGTTCTTCAACAAGACTGTGAGCGACATCATGACGACATCTCCCAAACACGTGGCGCCAACCACCAAGATTACAGAGATACAGCACATCATGCACCAATACAAGGTACACACCGTATTGGTGATGGACGACGAGAAACATCTTCTGGGCATCGTTGACCACTATGCCTGCATGGTGTAAAAAAGAGAGGAAACAACATCAATAATTCAGAATGAGACTCAGATACCTATTATTAACTGCAAGCATCATGCTGTTCTCTTCGCTGTGCAGCGCACAAGACAGCCTACAGCTTGCCAACCATCACACGAAAGAGAGTAGCGACTCGGTCATTGTCAACCAGTTGAGAGAGAAAGGCATTCGATTCTCCCACAACAACTCCGTCACACTCCTGATGAACGGTCAGGAGAAGTTCGACGATCTGTTTCAGGCCATCCGCCAGGCAAAGAAAAGTGTGCACTTAGAGTATTTCAATTTCCGCAACGACAGCATCGCCGGCTTGCTCTTCGACCTGCTTGCTGAGAAAGCAAAGCAGGGAGTCAAGGTTAGAGCCCTCTATGATGGTTTCGGTAACTCATCCAACAACAAACCTTTACGCAAACGACACATCAAGGAGATTCGTGCCAACGGCATAGAGATTTATGAATACAAACCAGTGAAGTTTCCCTGGGTTCACGCCATCTTCAACCGCGACCACCGCAAGATTGTTGTCATCGACGGACAAATAGCCTATACAGGCGGTATGAACGTGGCCGACTATTACATCAAGGGAACAGAGGTTGTGGGTTCCTGGAACGACATGCACTGCCGTATCGACGGTGACGAGGTAAACACGCTGCAGGCCATCTTCCTGAAAATGTGGAACAAGGTGAGCGGACAGCATATATATGGCGCAGAATACTTCCGTGCCAAACGTCAGGACTATCTGGTAGACGGACTCAAGCCCGACACCACAGCCACGGCTTACCACAAGATGGTGGGCATCATCAACCGCGAGCCACACATTTCGAAGGACATCATACGTTACTTCTATGTCAACGCCATCAACGATGCACAGGACAGCATCAAGCTCATCAGTCCCTACTTCACCCTGAGTCACAAACTGAAGAAGGCACTCAAGAATGCAGCCAAGCGAGGCGTGAAAGTGGAAATCATGCTCTCCACCAAGAGCGACATTCCCCTGACGCCCGACTGTGGATTCTATAATGCACACAAGCTGATGAAAGCAGGATGCCACATCTGGATGTACACACCAGGATTCCATCACACCAAGATTATCATGGTGGACGGTAAATTCTGCACGGTGGGAAGCGCCAACCTCAATGCCCGAAGCCTGCGCTGGGACTACGAGGAGAATGCTGTCATCATTGACCCACAGACCACCAAGCAGCTCACCGACCTCTTCGACAAGGACAAGGCTGACAGTTTCCTGCTCACCGAGAAGAAGTGGCGCGAGTGGCGAACAGGCTGGCAGAGATTCAGAGGGTGGTTTGCCGCCAAGGTACTGACACCGTTCTTATAAACAGGAGATTTTCAGGAGTTGAAGGGAGTTAAGGAGTTAAGACATATGCATTATTGCTAAGAAGCAGAAGACTATAAAGCATTTGTTTTGAACATTGAGCATTAACTTCCGCAACATCTCCACAACTCCTCGAATAACTTTAGATAAAAACAAAAAAAATAGAAATCATGAACGAAGAAGCAATGAGAACCCTGCATAAGGACGACAGGATGCAAGGCAGGATGCCCGAAATGGCTATCATCGAGAACAACACACTCGCCATGATGGGACTCAAGCAATTATTGGAAACCGTTATGCCGATGATGAATATTTGCACCTTCGGCAGCTTTGCTGAGTTTGAGTCCAACAATCCTGACCGCTTCATCCATTACTTTGTGTCCATGCACATTGTGCTGGCACACCGTAACTTCTTCGTGCAGGGACAGCGAGCACACCACACCATCGTGCTCACGCCCAGCAACGACCCCCACTCACAGCTCAACGATTTCCATTGCCTTTGCGTGAGTGTGCCCGAAGAAACACTTGTAAAACATCTGCTTGCCCTTCAGAAGATAGGTCATCCTCATGGCGAACACCTCCCAGCCCTGCCCGCATCCAATAAGGAGAAAGTCCTCTCCGACCGCGAGACCGAGGTGTTGGCACTCGTTGCACAAGGAAAAATAAACAAAGAAATAGCCGATACGCTGTGTATCGGCCTCTCTACCGTCATCACACACCGCAAGAACATTCAGGAAAAATTAGGACTGAAGTCAGTCTCCTCACTTACTATCTATGCGGTGATGCATGGCTATGTGGACATCAACAAGATATGATGCCTGCTTATAATTTTACACTCGAAATATCCACCAGATTGTTGACGATGGCATAGATAGTAAGACCGGCAGGTGAATGAATCTGCAGCTTACGGGCTATGTTGCGGCGATGAGTAATCACCGTGTTGATGGAGATAAACAGATGGTCGGCAATCTCCTTGTTGGTCATGCCCTGTACCAAAGCCACGATGACGTCTTTCTCGCGGTCGCTCAACTGCTCATCGCTCTGCGGTGTCTGGTTGATCATATTGGATATTTTAACACTCACATCATTTTGTTTCAGCTTTCGTTCCTCGTTGCGCACGGCAGGAATGAAGATTTCCTCCTCTACCTGCGAATGCAGGTTGAGCCATTCCTCATTATTATATATGTCGTAAAGTGTGGCGCTAAGCTGATTGTTGTGCAATCCGTCAGAAGGCAAATACTTGATGATGATATTCTTCAACTCTTTCAGTTTCAGGTCTATCTGCACGTGATGCTTAGAGAACGTCTCGATGTCGAAGTTGACTGGTGCCGTACCGTCAATAAGCGACTGTACGTAAGGGAAGACGGCTTTCTCCTCATACTTCATATGATTGGTGATGCTGTGAGCATACTCGTCATAGAGTTTGAGGATGAGTCGGGCCAGATTGTCATTCTCGTCGAGCGCCTCTACCAACTCTTTGCGAATGAAAGGCAACTGAAAATCAATGTAGTAAGCATGCGAGGCCTTGAGATAATGCAGTAGTGTAGGCAACGACAGGCGCGAAGCATTGTCGTACTCCTTATAGCCATTGATGGTGAAGTTTACCACCGCTAAAAAAGTATAAGTATCCACCGCCTGTTCCTCGCAAACCTCTCTCACCGTTTTATCGCCAAAGCCCAGATTGATTCCGAAACTACCCAAGCTCTGAAGGATGTTGTAATTATCGCGAATAATGCTGATCATCTTGTCATCAGCTTCATACATCTTTTGATTTTTCATCGTTGTTGTATACTTTTAAGACTTAAATCATGTACGTTTAAGAGCGGACATTCATCATGTTTTTGTTTCCGCTGCAAAATTACAAAAAACATCTGAAACTCGCAATACCTAAAAATGGGGATGCCGCAGTTTACCAACTTTTAAGTATTGCAAGATTTTTTAAAACGCCTTACCTTTGCACCCGAAATCGAGAAAGAGCGCAGTGATGATTGCCACTCCCGAGCGACAGAGCTGCGTAATTCCTTATCAAGTCTATTGGCTTTAAGGAGATACTAAGCCTCTTAAGTATCAAGACCGCAAACAGACATCTGCGCTCTTTTCTTTTAATGTTAGAATAACAAACAGATAACATTTCTAAACAAATAAAAATGAACATTTTAAGAATTGGATTGATGTCCGCAGCGTTGGTTGCTGGGTTGGCAAGCGCCAACGCACAAGTAGTTGCTGCCGACAGCGTGATGCAGCATGTCAACGGAAAGCGCCTCAGCATAGGCGGCTATGGCGAAGTGGCTTTCAGCCGTAACTTCTATAGCGACAGCGGAAACCGATACAGTTCAGCCTCGCTCCATAAGGACGACCCCAGCCATGGACGATTCGACATTCCTCATGCAGTCATCTATTTAGGCTACGACTTTGGCAAAGGCTGGACATTCGGCACCGAGATCGAGTTTGAGCACGGAGGTACAGGTTCTGCCATCGAATATGAGGCAGAGGAGTCTATCGAGTTTGAACAGGAACAGGAGAAAGCCGGTGAGGTAGAGCTGGAACAGTTCTGGATTCAGAAATCATTTGGCAAGTTCCTCAACATCCGTGCCGGACACATCGTTGTGCCTGTAGGTCTGACCAATGCTTATCACGAACCCCTCAACTTCTTCACCGTATACCGTCCTGAGGGCGAGAACACTATCCTGCCTTGCACTTGGCATCAGACGGGAGTTTCGGTGTGGGGACGTCATGGCGACTTCCGCTACGAAGCCCAGTTCCTTGCTGGACTTGATGCCTATCAGTTTAGTTCGCTCAACTGGATCAAGCCTGGCACCACGAAGCCTTTCGAGTTTGAGACAGCCAACAAGTATGGCTTTTCTGCCCGTGTCGACAACTACACCATCCCTGGTCTGCGCATCGGTTTGAGTGGCTATTTCGGACAATCCATGCACAACAGTGTGCCCCACGATATGGAGAAAGGCAACAACAAGAAGCTGAAGGGCAACATCTTCCTCGGAGCACTCGACTTCACCTACAAGGCCCACAACTGGATGGCACGAGGCAATGTAGACTATGGCTACGTGAGCGATGCCGCTGCCATCAGCAAGCTGGTAAAGCCAGGCGTGCAGTATGTGAAGCCTTACGAGACCAACCAGGCTTTCGGAAGCCATGCCATCGCCACCATGTTTGAGGTGGGCTACGATGTATTCTCACAGATAGAGAAGTTGCGTGCCGATAACCAGAAACTGTATGTCTTCGGTCACTACGAGTATTACGACTCTTATCTCAACAACACCACCAAGCAGTACACCAAGCGACAGATCTTCGCCGGCGGTATCAACTACTACCCCATCAAGCAAATCTGCGTGAAAGCAGAGTACAACCTGCGCAAGTTCAGAAGCCAGTACAACGACGAGCCTGCCCTCAACATCGGCGTCGCCTACCAGGGTTTCTTCCTGTAATCGCAGAATGAGGATTTCGATCTAAAAAACATACACAACTTTCGTAAATGGGGAAGTTAAAGAAGTTAGAGAAGTATACATTCATTAATAATAATAAGATAAACAAATGAAAAAAATTCAGAAATTGGCCTTGTCATTCATGATGGGTGGCTTGGCACTCTGCTTTGCTTCATGCGGCAGCGATGACGACACAACTTTCGATCTGCCCAACGTAGGTCAGGCTACAACTACCATCAACTCGTCTGATCTCGCGATGCAGAAAACCACCAAGGCTTACGTCGAGAATGTGGTTTACCCCACTTACCAGGCTTTGGCAAAGAACTCACGCGAACTTTACACCACCTGCACAACGCTCTACAAGGCAGCAGAGGCTGGCACCATGACACAGAGCCAGATCAACGCTGCCTGCGAGGCTTTCAAGAACGCACGCCGTGAGTGGGAGCGCAGCGAGGCTTTCCTCTATGGCTCAGCTTCCGACAACAATATCGACCCACACATCGACTCATGGCCACTCGGCCACGAGGAGTTGGTTTCAGCCTTGACCAATGCCAGCCTCATTGCCGGCTTCAAGAGCGATACTCCAGAGAAGTTCGTTTCCGACAAGAACGAGCAGTTCCAGTCTGTATTGGGCTTCCATGGTATGGAGTTCGTCCTCTTCCGTGAGGGTCAGAACCGCACAGTTGATGCTTTCAAGGCCAATGAGACCGAAGAAGGCATGACCTCAGTAAAGGGCATCGACGAATTGGCATTCCTCGCTGCTGTGGCTGGCGATGTGAAGAACATGACAGCCATGCTGGAGTTCACATGGATGGGCAACGCTGCCAGCAACGACACCAAGCAGGTGCTCCAGGATAACAGCTACGTGTTCTCAAGCATGCGCTATAATGGCTTCGTCGCTGCCAAAGGCACCATGTGCTACGGTCAGTATCTGCTCACCCCTGCACAAACCACAGGCTATCAGTCTTGGCCAGGCACCATCAACCAGATCTTCATTGGCGGTTGCTCCAACATCTGCAACGAGGTACAGGAGCAGAAACTCGGTCAGGCATGGCGTGTATTGAACAATCAGGGCGGAACAACCGAGGATGGTGAGAAAGAGTCAAGAGATTACATCGAGTCGCCTTACAGCCATCGTTCTTTCGTAGACTACAAGGACAACCTCTACTCTATCAAGAACACACTCTATGGCACACGCGACGTCAACGCCACCTCTCCAGCAGCCAACTCTATCATGTCGCTTCTCTCAAGCCTCAACTATCCTGACTTGAGCAAACTGCAGAATGCACTGACCGCAGCCCTGAAGTCACTCGATGATGCAACAGCTGCACAGGGTTACTTCCTGGCTGACCCAGGTTCTGTGGCAGTAAAGAATGCCATCGACAAGATCAAGGATCTCGACGACGAACTGAACGCAGCCGGCACATGGATCGGACGCCAGAGTGCAAAGTAACTTAGGAACTCACAAAACATCAATAAAATAATATATACGTAGCCTTGAGTCATTGTACTCAAGGCAACGTTGTGCGCAAGAAAGAACTTTATCCCCAAAAAGGAACATTATGAAAAAGAAACATTATTTGGTATGGTCATTTGCTGCGGCATTGGCCATGATGACAATGAACAGCTGCTCCGAAGAGAACAGCAACCCACAAAAACCCGACAACTCTATGGGGTCGGATGCCAACTATGTAGGAAAAGCCCAGGATGGTTTTACCGCAGAGGAATGGTATCCTGGTGGCGAGCTGGGAACCACAGAGAATGTCAACTCCGGCTGTTATGAGGACGAGGCTCCTGCCGTCAACGAGCAGGGACTTCACGACAACTTCAAGACGGGCGAAATGTTCTTCGAACGCCAGTACACCGTCGACAATGGTGCCTTCAAGGGCGTAGGTCCTGCCTATCTGCGCAAGTCATGTCTCGACTGCCACCCAAGCTACGGACATGGTATGCGACAGGACAGCTATGCCATCGCCTATGGCAACGGTAACGGCTACCTGATGGCCATCTACACACCCGACGCACCAGGAAGCAACGACGGAAACTATATCGGCGAGGTGACAGGTATGCCTCAGACAGGCGCTGCCGACCCATTCAAGGCTCCTATCGAGGCTGACAAAATCAAGATTCATTGGGAGCACGTAAGCACCATGGAGAGTGGACTGGCCATGAAGTTCCCTGCCGACGGCGAGACCTTCGACCTCATCTATCCTGAGGTGACCATTCCTTCTGAAGCCTTCCATACCAAACCTGTTCCATCCAACATTGCCGTGCGCTTAGAGTCTACCATAGGTGTGATTGGTACAGGTCTGCTTGACGCTATTCCACAGGAGGAAATCGAGAAGCAGTATGCCTCTGAGGCAGCTTACTTCAAGAGTGCCGGTATGAACGTATCAGAGTATCTCAACCCTAAGTTCTGGGATGCTGCTGGCGAGAAGATGGCAGTCGGTGCCTACTACTCTACCTGGGGCACTGACGGCCAGTTTGCCGATGGCGGCGAAGGCAAAACGGGCGAATACAAGGCCATCAAGCGATTCACCTATGCCCTGACACGTGCCTCTCTGCAAGACGGTCCTGGCGCCAATGCCATCTGGAACATCACCAATGTGAGCCGTCCAGACCGCCCCAAGCTCTACTCTACAAAAGCATGGGCAAAGGCGATGTCGGAAGACCCAGAGGTGATTGCCAAAATCAAGGCAAACCCACAGTCACCCTACTATGCCGACGGTACTGATGCGGGCATCAAGGAGGCTGTCTACAACCTGCTGTTGCCTTCCACCAACCAGTTCGACAACCAGTGGCACAAATTCCAGCCCGAGATGACTGCCAACAACTTCTACGACTTCATGGTATGGCACAGAGGTCTGGCCATTCCGCGTGCACGCAACCTGAACGACAAGGACGTTCAGCGCGGCAAGAAGCTCTTCATGGAGTGGGGTTGCGCCAGCTGCCACCGCCCATCATGGAAGACAGGCGATGACAACTACTGGACTCCTAACATGATAGCCGGCAAACCATTGCCACGCTACAAGAACCAGACCATCTATCCATACACTGACATGTTGCAGCACAAGCTGTACATGAAGAACGACATTCATGGTTCTTGGTGCCGCACCACTCCATTGTGGGGCCGCGGACTGTCACGTATGTGTACCGGAGCAGAAGACCGTCTGCACGACTGCCGTGCCCGCAACGAGGTAGAGGCCATCATGTGGCACTGCTATAGCCAGAACAGCCACGCCTACCACTCAGCCCTCAACTTCTACAAAGCTTCGAAGGCCGACCGCGATGCAGTGGTTAAGTTCCTCCAGTCTATCTAATATTCTGCAAGCTGCATTTCATAAAACAATTTCTTGAAAAACTATTCCGCAAGAAATATATGAATCAACAAGATAAAGGACAAAGTGAATCGCAAATATTCGCTCTGCCCCTTTTTCATGTTGAACAACCCTTCTACTAAGGATAAAAAATCAACAAATAAAAATAGAAACATTTATGAATCAATTTTTGAAGACAAGTGTGTTTTTGATGAGTTCCGCCTTACTACTAGGCTCATGCTCTGATGAGAACACCCCAAGAGCAGAAGAAAAGAAAGAACCTATTGAGTCTGACGCCAAATATTTCGGACAAGAGGTAGGCAACTTCAAAGCAGAGGAGTGGTATCCAGGTGGTAAACTGGGAACTACAGATAACGTATCCTCCAATTGCTACGAGGATGAAACACCAGCAGTAACCAATCAAGGCTTTACAGCACGTTTCAACCAAGGCGATTTGATGGCTAGTACACCATACACGCTGAGCAACGAGCCTTATAAGGGATGGGGACCTTGTGCCTCACGCCGTGCTTGTGAATACTGCCACGCAGGCGGTTATGCCCATGGTCATAGCCGCAGCGACTTCAAGCCTGTGATGGGCAATGGCTACATTGTATCTGTCTATTATCCAGACGCACCAGGCAGCAACAATGGCGAACCTATCGAGCAGCTCACCACATTTACCATGACGATGGCAGACTCCCCATTCTTGCCACAATTGAATCCAGACAAGGTAACCATCACTTGGAAAGACGTAACCTCTATGCCAAGTGGACTCGCCATGAGATTTCCTGACGGAGAGGCATTCTCATTGCATTATCCTGAGGTGTCTATTCCACAGGATGCCTTCAATGCAGATCCTCAACCTAGCAATTATGCCGTGCGCCTCATCGCATCTTGCAACTTCCAAGGTTTGGGTTTGATCGATGCCCTCTCCAATGAGGACATTGAGGCTCAATACAAGACTGAGAGTGAGCACGTAGAGTTGAACCCTGAGTTTTGGGACAACAATGCCAAGAAGTTGAAGGACGAAGCCTATGCAGAGGATGCTTTTGGAAAGAAATTCGTGAAGCGTTTCAACTATGACCTCTTGGAGGGATGCCTCCAGAACGACGTAGCTCTTTGGGATGAGTTGAACATTTTGCGTTCAGACATCAAGCATATCTGCTCTACACCTGCTTGGGCAAAAGCCATGTCAGAGAACAAAGATGTCATAGACAAGGTGATGGCTGAAGGCAAAAACCCTTCCTCACGCTTGCACCCATACTATTATGACGGTACAAGAGAAGGTATCAAGGAGGCTTTGGCTTACTTGCTCTCACCAGATGACAATGTCAATCTCTACGACAACAAGTACTACAACTTCAAGCCTGAGATGACAGACGATCAATATCACTCTTTCATCGTTTGGCATAGAGGTATCGCCGTACCACGTGCGCGCAACTTGAACAATCCTAGTGTACAGCATGGCAAGGAACTATTCATGAGCATGGGTTGCACCAATTGTCACAAGCAGTCTTGGACCACTGGTCCAGACAACTATGGTCGCTCCAAGATTATCGAAGGCAAGGACCTTCCACATTACCCTGGACAGAAGATTTATCCATATTCAGACTTTATCCAGCACAAGTTGGACATGATCAACGACATTCATGGTTCATGGTGCCGTACCACTCCACTTTGGGGACGCGGTCTCTCACTGATTAACAGTGGTGCCGAGGATCGCTTGCACGATGCTCGTGCTCGCAACGAGGTAGAGGCAATCATGTGGCATTGCTACAGCAAGAACAGCCAGGCATACGACTCTGCGGTGAAATTCTACAACTTGCCCAAGGCAGACCGTGACGCCGTAGTGATGTTCTTGCGCTCCATCTAATATTTGTGAGTTCATTGGTATATTAGATCGCAAAACATTATCAATAAAGAAGTTGCCAAGTTTCATCGTGGACTTGGCAGCTTTTTACATCATATCGTGTAAATACTTGTCTAAAAAGCATTGTCTTCTCAAAAGGAAATCGTAACTTTGCAGCAGAAATACGAAAATCAACAAAATAGGAGGTATTATTATGGCAAGACCAATTTGAGAAACGCAGATACTATACGGCAAAGCGAAAATGAAATTAAAACGCATTAAAAACAATGAAGACATTAAGCCATTCGATTGCGGTGATGCCGACTATAATGGCTTTCTTCCTATAACAAACATACGCGATTAATGTTTTTCGACATGAACGAATTGTATTAACAAAATGGTCAAAAAGATTATTTTCACCCTTTACATTCTTGTTCTCATTAGCATGGCTGTCGCCAGCATCGTGGAGAAGAGCCAGGGTACAGACTATGTCCATGCCCACTACTATGGCGCATGGTGGTTTATATTGATGTGGGCAGTAATGGCAGCCCTCGGTGTATTCTATATCATCAAGCGAAAGGTGAAGCGTGCCTCTACGCTTGCACTCCACCTCTCCTTTGTCATTATCCTCGCAGGCGCACTGCTCACGCATATCTCCGCCAAAAGAGGAATGATTCATCTACGTATAGGGCAACCGACCGATACCTATATGGCAGCTTCCGATTCGCAAGATGGCATGGGGATGCAAGAGGAGAAACTACCTTTCTCGCTCTGCCTGCAAGACTTCGAGACGAAGATGCACGATGGTACACAAGCGGTCGCTGACTACTCTTCCAAGTTTACTGTGACCGACGGCAACGATAAGAGCGAAGGACAGGTGTCGATGAATAATATCTACTCTCATCGCTCCTACCGCTTCTACCAGTCTTCCTATGATGAGGACGGCAAGGGAAGCGTACTCGCCATCAACGCCGACCCATACGGCATTCCTGTCACCTATACAGGCTATGCCATCCTCTTCATCTCACTGATTTGGATGCTCATCGACCCTAAGGCAAGCTATCGCAAACTATTGGCAAGTCAGCTGCTGAAGAAGGGGGCTTTGATGATTGCCCTGTTCTTCGGAATGGGAGGAATGGGATTCAACCATACTTCCTACAACCAAATGATGGCAGCAGGTTGTGGTAGTTCTGCCATGGAAGAAATCTCAGAAGGCTCTACGCTGGAGAATCTACAAAGCGTAGTCTTGCCAAAGGCTACCGCAGAGAAGTTTGGCGAGTTGAATATCCTCTATAACGACCGCATCTGTCCTGTTCAAACCTACGCACTCGACTTCTGCAAGAAGATATATGGTGCTAGAAGCTACAAGGGACTGACAGCCGAACAAGTTTTGACCGGTTGGATATTCTACGGAGACGAATGGGCAAGCGAACCCTTCATCAAGATGAAGAGTGGAGAGTTGAAGACAGCGATGAACTTGCCGGATTATTGCTCAATCAACCAGTTCTTCAACAAGGAGATGGGCGGTTACATCATCGGCCAATATGTGCAGGAATATTACAATGGGGCACAAGACAAGTTCCATCAGCAAGCTGCCGACATCGATGGAAAGATACAACTCATAATGGACTTGCGCCGTGGCGTATCGCTCAAGGTATTGCCTTATACCTTCCCTAAGAATGTACGTGCCACCAAGGAGAATCCATTCATCAAGGCTGGTACCACCACTTGGTTCTCGCCTTCCGACCGATTACCTAAGGCAGTGGAACATCAGCATGCGCTCTATATCACCAACGTCTTCTCGTTGCTCTATGGCGACGTAAAGGCTGGAAACACGGAGCGAGTAAACATCTTCTTCGACAAAATGAAGAAGTATCAGCAGGTGAGCAGCGGCAACTCGCTTCCCTCCAGTGAGCAATATCGTGCAGAACGGATACTCAATGGCTTCCCCTTTGCCACCATCCTCTTTATGGTAAACCTCACGCTGGGTTTCATCGCCCTCCTCTACACCATCTATCGCATCACAAGACAGCGCAGCCTGAAGGCTTTCGACATAGCTCTGCCCGCACTGTTGGGCGTTTCCTTCCTTGCCCTCACCTTCGGTTTGGCGCTGAGGTGGATAGTCAGCGGCAACGTACCCATGTCCAACGGCTATGAGAGCATGCTCACCGTGGCATGGTTTGTGATGCTCATCAGCTTTGTGATGCAATATCGCATCCGCCTCGTAATGGTCTTCGGCTTCCTGCTGTCAGGCTTCTTCCTCTTGGTAAGCCACATCAACCAGATGGACCCTGCCATAGGACAGATGATGCCCGTGCTCAACAGTCCCCTTCTCAGCATCCACGTCAGCATCATCATGATGAGCTACGCCCTGCTGTCGCTCACCTTCCTCTGCGGCGTCATGGGCATCTTCCTCCGCTCGCACGGAGAGGAACTTCAGGCGCTAAGCCGTGTGTTCCTCTATCCTGCCCTTGCCACCATGGGGTTCGGCATCTTCATCGGTGCAATCTGGGCAAACGTGAGCTGGGGCAACTACTGGAGTTGGGATTCCAAGGAAACCTGGGCGCTCATCACCTTTATGATTTACGCCGTAGTGGCTCATACACAGAGCCTGCCCCTGTTCCGCAAGTCCCTCGCCTACCACGTCTACATGACCCTTGCCTTCCTGAGCATCGTCATGACATATTTCGGAGTAAACTACTTCCTCACAGGCATGCACTCGTATGCCTAAGAGGAAGTATTTCACCATATTACCACATAATCGTATGCCTAAAATGCGATGATGACTAATGACTAATGACTGAACTTAATTAGTCAAATCTTCAGAGAGACAAATATGCTTCCATTAGTTCACTAATAGAGTTATGTGGAGAGATGAATCTATATTCACCTATGGTTGCTGTTTGCTGCATAAACCTTGATGTAAGGCTTATCTCTGTTCTTTTACAAGTGCTCCAAGAGCCCTGCAGAAGGCATCTATTATGACCAAGAGAGGTCATAATAGATGAGCAGCTTTGGTCATCTATTAAGACCCACATGACGGACACTATCGAGGGAAAGACGTAAGTCACATTAGTCATTTTAGTTTTTCCGAATTATAGTCATTAGTCATTAGTCATTTTCGAATTTTGCCTTCGCCCATGTCGTAAGAAAAAAGGGAGCCGTCTCATCAGACAGCTCCCTCGATATAAATCAAGTGTTATTATACTTTCGATTACTTGGCGTATGCTACGCTGCGGGTCTCGCGGATGACGGTGATCTTCACCTGACCAGGATAGGTCATTTCGTTCTGAATCTTGGTGGCAATCTCGTCAGAGAGCTTGGTGCTCTCCTCGTCGTTCATCTTGTCGGCTCCCACGATAACGCGAAGCTCACGTCCTGCCTGGATGGCATAGGTCTTGGTAACACCAGGATAACTCATGGCTATCGCCTCAAGGTCGTTGAGACGCTTGATGTATGCCTCAACAATCTCGCGACGGGCACCAGGACGAGCACCAGAGATAGCATCGCAAACCTGAACGATTGGAGCAAGAAGAGTGTTCATCTCCATCTCGTCGTGGTGTGCACCGATGGCATTGCAGATATCTGGCTTCTCCTTGAACTTCTCGGCAATCTTGGCACCATAGAGTGCGTGGGGCAACTCACTCTCCTCATCAGGCACCTTACCAATATCGTGCAAAAGACCTGCACGCTTAGCCTTCTTAGGATTCAAGCCCAACTCAGATGCCATGACAGCACAGAGGTTGGCTGTCTCGCGTGCGTGCTGCAAGAGGTTCTGACCATATGATGAACGATACTTCATCTTACCAATGATACGAATCAGCTCAGGATGCAAGCCGTGGATACCGAGGTCGATAGCGGTGCGCTTACCGGTTTCGATGATTTCATTCTCGAGCTGCTTCTTCACCTTGGCTACAACTTCCTCAATACGGGCTGGATGAATACGTCCGTCGGCTACCAACTGGTGGAGGGCCAGACGACATACCTCGCGGCGCACGGGGTCGAAGGCAGAGATGACGATGGCCTCGGGAGTGTCGTCTACAACAATCTCGACACCAGTGGCTGCTTCCAAGGCACGAATGTTGCGACCCTCACGACCGATGATGCGGCCCTTCACCTCGTCGTTGTCTATATGGAAGACACTGACAGAATTCTCTATAGCCGTTTCTGTGGCCACGCGCTGGATGGTCTGGATAACGATCTTCTTGGCCTGCTGGTTGGCATTGAGCTTGGCATCGTCCATGATCTCGTTGACGTAGCTGGCAGCATCGAGTCTTGCCTGATCTTTCAAGCTCTCGATGAGGCGCTGCTTAGCTTCCTCAGCGCTCAGGCCAGAGAGTTCCTCAAGCTTCTCCTGCTCCTGACGCTGCATCTTCTCCAACTCCTGCTGCTTCAGGGCAAGGAGCTTCTTCTCGTTCTCCACGCGCTGGTTGTTCTGCTCTACCTCCTGCTTGCGGCGGCCGAGCTCTTCCTGGCGCTGGTTGAGCGAAATCTCACGCTGCTTGAGCTTGTTCTCGCTCTGCTGAATGCGTGAGTTGCGCTGCTGCACCTCTTTCTCCAGCTCTGCTTTCTTGTTGAGGAACTTCTCCTTTACTTCGAGCAGTTTCTTTTCCTTCACTACTTCCGCCTCCTTGTTGGCGGCGGCTATCATTTCGTTATATTTCCCTGTAATGACATAACGGAAAATAAAAAACCCTAAGGCTCCTCCCAATACAAGGGCTACAAGGGTTGCTATGATTGTTACTACCATTATTTTATTATATATAAATGATTTATTAATATTCTCGCCTGTGCAACACTACTGCCCGGCATCCTTAAGACAACGGGGCAAACAAACGGACGGAGAAAAAACACTCTTACTACTTCAGGGTGTCCTCAATCTCGGCAGTAAGGCGGGTGAGAATATCGTGATAAGGTGCAGTATCGTTACGACCCGACTCCTTCTCATATCTCAAGGCGATATCGAGGAGCGACATATAAAGAATCTCCTTGTCGCTCTTGCGTCCCTTGAAAATCTTGGAATACGAGTTGACAATATCGTTAATCAGTTTGCCTGACTTACGATAGTACTCCTCGTCCTCTCGCGGTATCTTGACCGAGAGGTCGGTGTCATAGATATGTAATCTTATGAGTAATTTCTCTTGTTCCTGATCTGCCATCGCTCCGACTTATTGATTGCTCAGTAGCGTTATACACTTGTTGACATCACGGATGAGCTTGGCGACGCGCTTCTGCGTAGCTTCCATGTCGGCATCCGAAATTGTCATCATCTTAGCCATTTTCAGGCTGTTGTAATCGTGCTCTGCCTGGGACAACTTCTCTTGCAGCGCCTTGATCTGGGCGTCGCGCTCATCCACCATCTCGTAGAGCTCGGCATTCTCCTGCTTGAGCTTTCCAAACTCAAGAATCAACTGCCTAACACGTGTGGCAAACGTATTGATTGTCTTTTCATCAGCACTCATTACTCTCTATTTTGGGTACAAATATAGCGGAAATATTTCAAAATTGCAAATATTCCGTCAACTATTTGTGAATTTGATACAAATTAAGTGAAATTACTTGCCCAACTTTCCCTTTGCCTTCTCGATTTCCTCATCTGATGGACGTGGCTCCTTCTTGGCAAGCATCAACACCTGAAAGGCAAAATCGGTGACCCACTGCTGGCTGAAGCACAGCTGCTTGTCGAGCTGACGAAGCTGCATGACAGTCTTCACCACACTGGCGTCGTTGAAGTCATTTTTGTTGAAGATATCGTCGACGGTTTTCTGAGTCATGGTGTAGAGCGCCTTCTTCATGAAACCTGGCAGACGGAGTTTGAACTTCATCAGGTTGCCCAGAAGCATCATGAGGTCCTGGGTGAAGGTCTGGAACTGGATGAGATAAACATTGACATCCTGCAACTTGTGACACTTCTTGCGAATGCTCTGGTCAATCTCCTTGAAGAAATTGTCATCGGTATCATAGACACTCTTCATCATCTTCTTGACATGCGCCTTCTCGCCCAGGCCCAGCTTGTTGTTCTGGGTAGGAACGCGGAATGTAGTCTTGAAGGCACGAAGGTCGGGCAACATTGCCAAATTGGTGATGCCCAACTGTGAAGCAAGGGCTGCCTGGAAATACACTCTGACAAGCGTCATGTAGTCTTCCATGCCGCCTACTTTTTTATCCTCGGTCTTGCGGCCGAATAGTTTTGAAAATACTCCCATTATTCGTTATTTATGATTCATACAAATTAAAATTACTTGCAAAAGTACAATAAAATTACAATATATCAAAATTGACGGGGTGTTTTTTGACGTAAATCATTTTTTTACTATATTTCTGGTCTTTTTTTATACCTTATTAAATAAAAATAATTATCTTTGCAGAAAATACGCTGCATCTCAGCAAAACACTCAAGCAAGCTTGATGTTATGCATTCGATTTGCAGTATCTTTGCAGAAAATACGCTGCATCTCAGCAAAACATTCAAGCAAGCTTGATGTTATGCATTCGATTTGCTGTATCTTTGCAGAAAATACGCTGCATCTCAGCAAAACACTCAAGCAAGCTTGATGTTGTGCATTCGATTTGCTGTGTCTTTGCAAAGCAGAAACGGGAACAGACTATCCCTCAAGTAAGAGGTGAGAATAACTTAATCATGAAGAAATGGAAAGAAACAAAGGTAATATACTGGTCAAAAGAATTGTCATTGTAGTAGACTTTGCCATCCTCAACCTGGTGTTGCTGGCATATATTCTGCTCACACCAGACATTTCGCCAGCAGCATTCGACCTGTCCACGAAAATGACTTTTTTCGCAGCCAATGCATCGATGTTCATCGCCGAGAGCATGTACTCCACCATTATCCACATCAGAAGGGTGAGTTTCATGCAGGCGTGCAAGCGCACCTTCTGCTTGAGCGGACTGGCTTCCATCCTGTTCTTTCTCTCCATCAGACTCCTGATCAACTATGGCGGACTGTTCTACTTCAGTTTGCTGTTTTTTGGCTCGTTCTACGTCATCCTTGTCATTTCAAGGGCACTGGAACTGGAGGTCTTGAAATATTTCCGCACCAAAGGCTACAACAGCCGCACTGCCATCTTCGTGGGCAACGACCCTGCTGTGCTCGACATGTACAACACTCTGGTGGAAGACCCTTCGGCAGGTTATCGAGTGAACGGATACTTTGCTGATGCCGACATTGTCGGAGCGCCCAAGGAGTTTGTACGGTTGGGAAACTTGACAGAACTGAACGAGATCGTGGACAGCTCAATCAACAACACGATTCACGGAGCACCTGCCAATATGCACGAGATGTTCTGCTGTCTGTCGCACAACCAGTCGAAGGAGGTAATCAGGCTGATGCAGTACTGCGACAAGAACGTGATTCACTTCTACTATCTGCCACGCCAATTTGAGGGCTACAAGCTGCACCTCGATGCGCTGCAGTTTATGGGAAAGAGTCTGTACACCAACCATATCGAGCCGCTGTCGAACACCACCAACCGTATCATCAAGCGCTCGTTCGACCTGGTGGTGAGCGGCATAGCCTGCCTGTGCATGCTGCCATTCATCCCCATCATCGCGCTCATCATCAAGTTACAGAGCCCCGGCCCCATCTTCTTCCGTCAGGACAGAACGGGCATCAACGGCAAGACCTTCAAGTGCATTAAATTCCGCTCGATGCACATTAACAAGGATGCCGACCTGGCACAGGCTACGGAGCACGACCCACGCAAGTTTGCCTTTGGCAACTTCATGAGGAAGACCAACATCGACGAGTTTCCGCAGGTCTTCAATGTGCTGCGAGGCGACATGAGTATCGTGGGTCCACGTCCACACATGCTGCACCACACCGAGATATACGGCACCATCATCAACAAGTACATGGTGCGCCACTTCGCCAAACCAGGCATCACAGGATGGGCACAGGTGACAGGCTATCGTGGCGAGACCAAGGAACTTTGGCAGATGGAGGAACGCGTGCGACGCGACATCTGGTACTTGGAGAACTGGTCGTTCTGGCTTGACATACGCATCATCTTCCTCACAGCCAAGAGCATCATCATGCCCGACAAGAAGGCGTATTGACAGAAGTTTCAAAACTTGAAAAATTGACACAATAAGAAACAACATAAACCAAAGAATATGAAAGGTATCGTTTTAGCAGGTGGTTCGGGCACACGCCTCTACCCCATCACGAAAGGCATCAGCAAGCAGTTGATACCTATCTTCGACAAGCCCATGATCTATTATCCCATTTCGGTACTCATGCTGGCTGGCATCAGGGAAATACTCATCATATCCACTCCCTACGACTTGCCGGGATTCAAGCGTCTCTTGGGTGACGGAAGCGAGTTGGGGGTGAAGTTCGAATATGCAGAGCAACCATCACCCGATGGACTGGCACAGGCTTTCATCATCGGCGAGAAGTTTATCGGCGATGACAATGTGTGCCTGGTATTGGGCGACAACATCTTCTATGGCGCAGGTTTCTCAGCCCTGCTGAAAGAGAGTGTGAAGGCTACCGAAGAAGGAAAGGCGAGCGTCTTCGGATACTATGTGAACGATCCAGAGAGATACGGCGTGGCAGAATTTGACAAGGACGGCAACTGCCTCAGCATCGAGGAAAAGCCTGAGCATCCGAAGAGCAACTATGCAGTGGTGGGACTCTACTTCTACCCCAACGACGTGGTAAAGGTGGCTAAGAACATCAAGCCAAGCGCACGTGGTGAGTTGGAGATAACCTCCGTCAATCAGCATTATCTGGGCAAGAACGTGCTGAAGGTACGCACCCTGCAGAGAGGTTTTGCATGGCTCGACACTGGAACACACGACAGTCTGTCGGAAGCCAGCACCTTCATCGAGGTGATTGAGAAACGACAGGGACTTAAAGTGGCTTGTCTGGAGGAAATAGCCTTCAAACAGGGATGGATCAACGCCAAGCAGCTGGAAGAACTCGCCAAACCAATGATGAAGAACAACTACGGCAAGTATTTGCTCGAACTGGCCAAGAGATAAAATGCCTATATATAAATATGTATACCTATTATATATTATAAAGAAAAGATCAACATAATGGAAGAAACAAAGTATCTGAAACAGGAATACCTACAAGATGAGGAGGAGAAGTCTTCTTTCGACATCAAGCAGATTTACACCATTCTGGTGCTCAACTGGAAATGGTTTGTATTGTCCATCATCATCTGTTTAGGAGTTGCCTACATTTATCTGCGATACACCACGCCTATCTATCAGGCACAGGCAAAGTTGCTCATCAAGGACGAGACACAATCGAGAAACAGAGGCAACAGTATCATGAACACCTCCAACCTGGGCATTATTTCCAACTCGACTGGTATCGACAACGAGATGGAAATCCTAAGCTCATGCAACCTGGCGCAGCAGGCTGTCACCGACCTGAAGCTCTACGTCACCTATCGCCATCCGGGCCACATCAAGGACGCCACCTTGTACCGAAACCAGGAAATCAACGTCGACATGGACTTGGTTCACCTGAAGAAGTTGTGTGCGCCTATACAGTTGAGCATTACCCGCGAAGGCAACAACTATCATGTGACAGGAACCTACTATATGCCTGCCGGTGAGAACACGCAGGAGGTGACAAGCAAGAACATCAACAGGACATTCAGCAGCCTGCCAGCCATGATTGGCACACGTGTGGGCATCATCACGCTGACTCAGAACGAATATCGAACACTTGCCGATGGGCAAGTACTCGAAGTGACACTGAGCTCGCCAGTATGGGCAGCAGGCAAGTATGCCGGCAGTCTGACCGTAAGCCAGACTTCGAAGACTACGACTATCGCACAGCTTGTGTTGAGCGATGAGTTCCCACAGCGTGCCATCGACTATCTGAAGCAATTAGCTATCGTCTACAACCGACAGGCCAACGAAGACAAGAACCTCATTGCCGTGCGCACAGAGCAGTTCATCAACAACCGTCTGGAGAAAATCAACGCCGAACTGGGCAACACAGAAGGTGAGTTGGAAAACTTCAAGAAGCGCAACCAGATGGTGGAACTGAAAATAAACGCCACACAAGCAGTATCGAATGCCGACGAGTTCAGCAAGCGCCTGACAGAAGCCAACACACAGCTGGCATTGCTCGACGAACTGAGCAAATACATGAATGAACCCAACAACAATCATCAGCCCATCCCATCCAACGTGGGTCTGAGCGACGAGAGTGCCACTGCACTCATCAACGAATACAACAGAATAGCCCTGCAACGCAACCAACTGCTGCACAGCGCCAACGAAACTTCGCCTACTGTGACACCGCTCACAGCACAGCTCGACGACCTCAGCTCGTCAATCCGCCGTGCCATGAAACAGGCACGCACCAACATGGAGATTCAGCGCAACAGCATCGCATCGCAGGCCAACAAATATCAGGGACAGATAGGTGAGACACCTGAACAGGAGCGAATGCTGACACAGATAGGCAGACAACAAGAAGTGAAGTCTGGACTTTACCTGATGTTGCTGCAGAAGCGTGAGGAGAACTCCATCTCGCTTGCCGCCACAGCCGACAAAGGTAAGCTCATCGATGAGCCTGTATTCAGCGGAAAGATAAGCCCCAAGAGCTCTATCATCATGCTCATCGCCTTCGTATTGGGCATCGCCATTCCTGCCGCCATCCTCTTCCTGATACAGCTCTTCCGCTACAAGATTGAGGGTCACGACGATGTGGAGAAACTCACCACACTGCCTATTCTCGCTGATGTGGCAGTGGCAAGTGACAGCGCAAAGAGCAAGGCCGACATCATGGTGCACGAAAACAAGAACAACCTGATGGAGGAAATATTCCGTGGACTGAGAACCAACCTTCAGTTTATGCTGAAAGAGGACGAAAAAGTCATCATGTTCACCTCTACCCAATCAGGCGAAGGAAAGACATTCACAGCATCGAATGTGGCCATCAGCTTCGCCCTGTTGGGCAAGAAAGCCATCATTTTAGGTCTCGACATCCGTAAGCCAAGACTGGCAGAACTCTTCGAAATCGACGACCATCATCATGGTATCACTCCGCTGCTCACCAAAGACCACAACACATGGCAGGACATCGAGGCACAGATTATCAATTCGGGTGTCAACAAGAACCTCGACATACTGATGGCAGGACCTATTCCTCCAAACCCTGCTGAGTTGATTGCACGTCACAGTCTCGATGACATCATGGCGCAGCTAAGAGAACACTACGACTATATTTTGATTGACACAGCTCCAGTAGGTCTTGTATCCGACACACTGCAGATCAGCCGCATCGCCGATGCTACGGTTTACCTGTGCCGTGCAGACTATACTCCAAAATCAAGTTTCGATCTCATCAATGCGCTGAACCACGACAAGAAGATGCCTAAGATGTCGATTGTGCTTAACGGTGTCGATCTGTCGAAGAAAAAGTATGGCTACTATTACGGCTACGGAAAGTACGGAAAGTACGGCAAATATGGCAAATACGGCTCTTACAAGGGTTACGGCAGTTCTGTATACGGAAGCTATGGCAACTATAACAACAGCCACTACGGCGACCAGAACGACAATAGCGTAAAACGTTAAAACGAAAACGACTTATGGCAACAATAGCAGTAGACTTCGACGGCACAATAGTAACTCACGAATATCCCAAGATAGGACGCGAGATTCCATTCGCCATCGAGACGTTGAAAATGCTGATAAGAGACCAGCACCGCCTCATCCTGTGGTCAGTTCGTGAAGGCGAACTGCTGCAGGAGGCTGTGGACTGGTGCAAGGAAAGAGGAGTTGAATTCTGGGCTGTCAACAAGGATTATCCTGAGGAAAGCTACGAAAACAACAATCATTTCTCACGTAAGCTCAAGGCTGATTACTTCATTGATGACCGTAACATTGGCGGTCTACCCGACTGGGGACAGATTTATCAGATAATCAGCCAGGGAAAAAGCTACAGGGCGCTCATCAGAGAAAGCATGGGCGCACAACCAGAGCATCAAAAGAAAAAGCACTGGTGGAGTCTGTAATACTTTCCTAAAGAAAAAAGCATTTAATTGAAAGGATTTTCTATGAAAGATTTTCGATGAAGGGTTTTTCGCTGAAAGAATATCAAAGGCTGCGACACAAGGATAAAAATCCTCGTTGTCGCAGTTTTTTTTGTAGTGCAAAAAAAATGAGAACAAGCTTACAAAGCAATTTCCCAACTTTCCAAACAACCGTAAGATATAATCGTTTCTCTACTTATAGTTTCTATCAGAATAATGCAATAGGCTTCAACTGCTTACGAAGCCGCTTTCATTGCTCTACGAAATAGGCTTCATTGACTATCGAAGCCGCTTTCATATTTCGAGGCATTTCTATTCTTTCCAGATATCCCATCATGCATTGTATATTCTGCAATCTACTACTTTAAGCAGAACTTATAAGAATAAGAAAAAGAAAAAAACGAGGGTGTGTCATAACACCAGTTAATGACACACCCTCAAAAAAATATTGATACGTTTTGTTCTGAATAATCAGAAAACAGGTATTTCTAAAGAATTAGAAGAACAAGTAGCGGTTGTCAACTACATGAGCCTTCATATAAAGCTCGTTCATGAAGTTTCCGGCATACTGCATTGCCTTCTGACGGCACTTCTGCTCCATAGCCTTCTCGTCGAACTTAACAGAACGATTGGTCTTGTTAGTAACCTGGAAGAGGTAAACACCGGCATTACCCTTAACTGCATGAGAAGAGAAAGCACCCTTCTTGGTGGCAGAAACAGCACCAGAGAGAGCAGGCTCGCTGGCTCCAGTAGCTGCGATAAACACAGGAGCTGCGAAAGTGATCTGGTTGACAGAAGAAACCTTGCCACCCTTAGCCTTGGCAGCTGCAATGCTCTTCACACCGTTCAACTTCTCCTCGATCATCTGAGCCTTCTTATCCTTGATGACCTCAGCCTTCACCATCTCCTTCACCTGAGCGTCGTCCAATCCGCGGTAACCGATACGATGAATCTTGTCGAGAACAATAACCAACAAGTGGTTGTTGTCGCCACACTCATAGAGAGGAGAAACAGCACCTTCCTTGCTGTCAAAGATCCACTTCAAAGCTTCACGTGTAGCGTGGATGTTGGCTACATAGTGAGCATTGGTTGTAACGTCCTTCAAGTCCTGAACCTTATAACCGTTCTTCGCAGCGTTCTTGAGCAAGTCCTCAGACTTCTCGTTGGCGCTTACGAAGCTTGAGAACTTGTTGTAAGCTGCACGATAAGTATCCTGTGAGAAATCGATAGGCTTCTTGATCACAGCAGCCATGTACTTCTCAACCATACCCTTCTTGTCGAGAACCTGGAGAACAACATAACCCTGCCCCAACTGAATCGTGTTCAAAGCATTGACAGATGCAGTATTCAGAGTATTGATGAAAGTCTTGTTGTCCTTGTCCATGCTCTGAGCAAACTCATACTGCTTGGTAGTCATCCAAGCCTTCTCGCCAGTCTGACCGTACTTCTTGGCAACAGCCTCGAAGTCAGCACCACCAGCAATAGCTCCCTGGATAGAGTCTGCCTTCACCTTAGCCTCGGCTACAGTATTGGCAGCCACCTGGATGGCACGATACTGGATTGAATCGGGCAACTGCTGCTTGCTGACGAGCTTGACGATATTCAAAGTATTGTCACCAGCATTAACCTTCACTGCAGAAGTAGCACCCACTGCGAGAGAATCGAGTTCAGAGGCGATATCTGATGGGAAAGCTGTCTTGCTGACAGGCAAACCAAGGTAAGCCACAGTAGAAGCAGACTTGCGTACAACCTCAGCAGGATCGGCTGCCTCTGCCAACTGCTTGTGGAAAGAAGCGAACTCCTTGTTGAGAGCTACGCGGTCAGTCTGAGAAGCACTTACCTCTACATCAACGAACTTGATGTCGCGGCTCTCTACAGGCTGCTTGAAACGAGCCTTCAGTTCATCATACTTAGCCTTCAGATCGCTTTCCTCAACCTTCACCTTGTCGTCCTGAATATCAGAGTAAGGGAAAGCAGCCAACTGAATCTGGCTCTCCTCATTCTCCTCCTTGAAAGCCATCTTAGCCTCTACAGGGTTAGAGAGGAAGCAGTGAGCCAAGAGAGACTGATACTTCTGAGCCAAAGTCTGCTGACGAAGCGTCTTCTCGATGAACGACCAATACTTGAAGATTTTGTCATACTGCTCCATCATCTGTGCATTGGCAGAAGGATTAGCCTTCTGAGCCTTGTAATCAGCCAAGAACTTCTGGAGAGAAGCTGCATCGAAGCGGCCAGTCTGCTGATTGACAAACGGAGTCTGCTGAAGCATAGGGTTAGTACCAGTCTTCAAAATATCCTGAAGCTCAGCGTCTGTTACGGTAAGACCCAGCTTGCTGGCTTCCTTAGCCACGATCTGGTTCTGAACGTATGTGTTCCAAACCATATCCTTGATTTGATTCATCTGATCCTCAGGGAGATTTTCCTGTCCCTGCTGCATCTTGATGACTTCGGTGTACTCATCGAGCAACTTCTGAAATTCCTGTACGCTGATTTTCTCACCTAACACTTCACCGATTTGCTGGCGCTCGTTGTTCTTTGCAGAATCACACGAACGGAAGCCTTCCTCGGCAATGAATGCAAAGAGGCCAAAACTAATGATACATACCAGTATCACGCCTCTTTTTCTAATTGTTCCTAATGCTGCCATTACGTTTTAATTATTATTTTTGTTTTTATTTTTTGTTTCTCGTTGAAGGCTCATTATCAGAAATGTAGCCAATTGCTTGCAAAAATACAAAGAAAATTGCAAATAAGGGAATTTTTTACTATGTTTTTTAGCCTTATCAAGCAAAAACTGCAATTTTTATAAATAAAAAAAGCACTTGTTGGCTAAACAAGTGCTTTTTACTGCAACAAATGCAGACGTACCAACTCTATCTTGCGGGATGTGGACTTGATGATTTTAAACTCATACTTACCGAACTTGATGATTTCGTTCAGCTTTGGGAAACTCTGATATTCGTGCAGAATCAAGCCACCCACAGTCATATATTCATCACTCTCGGGAAGATCAAGATCAAAGAGTTCGTTCACCTTGTCTATCTCCAAGCGTGCCGACAGCAGATAATCACCGTCCTCGGTCTTTTTGGCAACATACTTGGACGAGTCGTGCTCATCTTCTATATCGCCGAAGATTTCCTCCACAATGTCTTCCAGGCTCACAAGTCCGCTGGTTCCACCAAACTCGTCAACCACTACACCCAACGACTTCTTCTGTTGCAGGAAAATCTGCATCAGTTTCTGCGCCTGCATGGTTTCGGGCACAAAAGGCATTTTGCGCACATGGTCTTGCCATCGGGCAGGATTGCGGAAGAGTTCAGAGCTGTGGATATAGCCGACGATGTGGTCGATATCCTCTTCATAGACAATGATTTTAGAGTTTCCGCTCTCTATGAATTTCTGGCGGAGCTCATCGAGCGAGGCATCGGTCTCTACGGCCTGAATTTCGGTTCGCGGCACCATGCAGTCGCGCACCTTTGTGTCGGAGAAGTCGAGTGCATTTTGGAAGATCTTCACCTCGTCATCGATATCGGAGTCTTTCTCTGCATTATCGATACTCGACTGCACCAGGTAATCGAGGTCAACCTTCGAGAAGCCTTCGTCCTCAGCCTCCTTGTCCATCTTCACTCCCACCAATCTCAACAGGATTCTGCTCAGGAAAGTGCTGAACACACTGATAGGCCACAGCACGACATAACAAACATAGGCCATGGGGCTGAAGAAGTTCAACAGTCGGTTGGGGTTCGCCTTAAAAAGGGTCTTGGGCAAGAACTCGCCCGTAAAAAGCACGATGATGGTCGAGAGAATAGTATCAGCAGGCACAGTGAAAGCCGCATCCATACCAAGAAAAATTGTATTATCGAACAATCGCGCTATCAGTATGCCATACACCACAAGGGCGATATTGTTGCCCACGAGCATGGTGCTGACAAAGCCGTTGGGATGGTTATAGAAGAGCGAGACCAATCGCTGGGTCACCCCGTTCTTGTTCTTGTCCTTATCCATCTCGGCAAGCATTCGGTTGGAAGACACAAAGGCTATCTCCATGCCACTGAAAAAGGCAGAGAACAAGAGCGTAACCAATATGCCTATCACAAGATTTATTCCTACTTCCATATATTTTTGTCTGTTTCTGTCATGACATTAGTGCATCAGAGGGATGGTAGTAGCACGCTGCGGAGTGGCTCTCTGTCGAAGGTTTCCCTTCACCGAGTCGGGCTGCGAGCGCAAGGTATCGCTTGCTCCCGAGCCTGTCATGTCGCTCTTCTCGAAACTACCCTTCGAGTTGCTCACATAATAACGCGTCATCTTCTCGTCGCTCCAGAAGTGCGTGCCCTGCAAGGTACGCTCAGGCGTGATAAGTTTACTGAACACATGGCTCGACAGTTCGTGCTTATTCTCATCCCATGTAAGCTGCTCGCTCATAAAGCGCAAGCCGTCCTTGGTGAGAATTCTCACACGACCATAGAGTTTCCATATTCTGAGCTGGTCGAAATAATAAGCCGTGTCGCACTGTATATAACTGTTGATATGAAACTTGTCGTCGAACTGCTCAAGGAGTATGCCTTTGTCAAAAATCCATTGCGACGGATGCTTGTTGACATTCACCTCCCATCGCTCAGTAACAATGCGATACTTGATGACGCCAGAATCGCTGATGAGTGTGTTGACACCATAAGAAGTCATCATTGCCACGGAGTCGCGTGCCCTGATGGCAGGAGCCGTATGCTCCACCTGCTCCTGACATGCAGCCATCAGCAGGAGAGCGATAAGTCCATATATAAAATGCCTTGTTCTATACATTAATAATATAAATATTTTCAAGCTTTCTGAAACATCTCTCACTTCGAGGCTTCCAGAAGTTTCCCAAAACATCTCAAACATTTCCGAAACATTCCGAAGCATTCCGAATCTTCCAGAAACCAGCATTCAGCACAGAAATTCCGTACTGTTTACTGCATCTTCCACTTCTTGAACCAATCCTCGTTGAAGGTGAAGCCTATGTTGATGCGGAAAATATTCTCCTTGATAAGGTCCTTGGCAGAGCGTTTCACCCACTGACCGCTGATATTGAGGAATGAACGGCTGTTGTAGGAGTTAACGATAGGAATACCGAAACCGGCACTTACCGCAAATTCCTTGGGTCCGTCCTGTCCATTGATTTTTACATAAGGAGTGGTGTAGCTCACACCGGCACGATACTGTACTCTCTGCAAGAAACGGCGGCTGTACTCGCCATAGCAGTACTGTGCACCGAGGTTGATCTTATGACGGTTGCTGTAGCAGCCGTCCTTCAACACATAGTTTTTTCCGTCGAAGACAGGCGCCTTGAGGTCTTCCCACATCTGTAGAGTGTAGTCGAGACCCACTTTCCACTGTGCCGCATGATTCCACATCAATCCTGCTCCCACCATGTGAGGCAGTTCAAAAGCCTTGTCAATAGAAAAGGATGTGGTATCGAGCGAGCCATCCATGGCATTTGTCTTCACCTGATACATATCGGCGCTGGCACCTAAATTATGCTTGGGCGAATAGGTAAGACCCAGTGTCACCCAGTCCTTCTTCGACACACGCTGCGTATACTGCACACCGAAGTCGAGCTTATAGCTTCCCACTCTTGCCGAATAGTTGCGCGAGAGCGAGTTGATATACGAATTGCTGTAGCTGTTGGTGACCGTACGGTTGTACTTGCCCCACAGGTAAGAGATGTTGGCACCCACCGACAGTCCCTTCACTGGCATGTAGCCCAAACCCACGTAAGCCTGATGGAATCCCTCATCACCCTCATAGGTATTGGTGTAATAATCTTCCTTGGTTTCTTCGTTCACCCATCCCGACACAGAATAGTTATAGCCCACGTTGGAGAAAGGCAGGATACCGAAACTCACACCCATGTGGTGGAAAGCACGGAAAGCAGCAACCACATAGTCCAAGTTGGCATTCTTGGCGTTCTTCTTCACGCCGTTCTCATTGAAGTTGCTGATCTGACCCGAGATGCCGGCATCGAAAAGGAATGTCAGCGAGTCGACCGAAGAATAAGAAGCCGGGTTGATATAATTTACCTGATTGTGCTCATGAAAGCCAAGTCCCACTCCATTCATACCTGCATTGAAACCAGAAGTCTGGTCGGACAATAAGCCCAACCCCCACTGACTGTATGGAGAATTCATGCCGCTCTGGGCATTCACTGCCAGAGCCAAGCTCATCATGAGAGCCGCCAAAAATAGTTTTTTCATCCTATGATAATTGTTCAAAATTATATTCAGAGTGCAAAAGTATTGAAAAAAATCGAGATAAAAGAAGGAAAATCCAAAATAATAAGGTATTTTTGCATCGTGAAACGTTTTAAATATAATTTTAGGTGCATTTTTGCCGTTTTGTTAATCATTTTAACGACTAAGGCTTCTGCACAACAGACGGAAGCACCCCAATGGGTCGATTCCGTGGATATTTCACTCCTGACCTGCGGACCGGGACAGGAGGTTTGGTCGTATTATGGACACACCGCTCTTCGCATAGAAGACCGTGCACATGGCAGTGATGTGGCTGTCAACTGGGGCATGTTCTCCTTCAACCAGGACTTTTTTGTGCTGCGCTTCGTCTTCGGGCTCACCGACTATCAGATAGGCATCATCCCCATGGATCGTTTCATGGCGGAGTATTCCTACGAAGGCAGATGGGTAAGACAACAGCGCCTTGCCCTGACACGAAACGAGAAATGGAACATCCTTACTGCCGTGGAGAAGAACAACCAGGAGGAGAACCGCACCTACCGCTACAACTTCTTCTATGACAACTGCACCACACGTGCACGCAACATGATCATCGACCACTTGGCGACCAACAGCACCAACTTCGAGATCAAAACGACCCTCTCCACCTATCGTGAGGAGATTCACCGCCTGAACGCCCATCACCGTTGGGCACGCTTCGGAAACGACCTGCTCCTGGGCTTCCGAGCCGACCGTGCAATAAACAAACAGGAATGGGAGTTCCTGCCCGACAACCTCTCCATGGACTTCGCAGTGGAAGCCCGTAAGGACACAGCCCAGCAGCCTATTCCGTCGACAACAGTTTATCCACAAGAACCAAGATACATCAAACTGGTAGACAGCACCTTCTATCTCATTTCACCCAAGGAAGTAGTGATGGCTGCAGATGCAGTCAAGGAGAACTCTCAGACAGGAACTACTATAGCCGACGTCATCTCTCCTTTCGTGGCAGCGACAGGCATCTTGGTGATTGTTATCCTGCTCAGCCTCACAGAATGGCGCAGAAAGAAGAATTTCTGGTGGATTGACACAGCCCTGCTCGTACTTACCGGACTGCCAGGACTGATTCTCCTTGCCATGGTGTTCTCGCAACACCCCACCGTGCAGATCAATTTCCAGACACTCATCCTCAACCCGCTGAACCTCATCTTCGTATGGAGCGTCACCAAGAAGATGCGCCAGCACCGTGTGCACTGGTATTACAACGTATGGGCAGCACTCATCGTCGTGGCACTTTTCCTGCAGATATGGCAGGACTACGCTGAGGGCATGGTCATTTTGGCATTATCTTTGCTCGTAAGAGTAGCAGTGAAGTCAACTCAACTCGACTTGCGAAGAAAATAGACCTCACAAAGAATATAGACTTCACGAAGAATATAGACTTCACGAAGAAATCAACCTCTTGAAGGAAAATCATCAACACGAAGCCAAAAAAGCTTCATAACAAAAAATAGAATGGTAAACAGATATATCACCGCCCTTTTGGTTGTCCTTGCGGCAACAGGCATGGAAGCGCAGACCTATCAGCAGGCACTGAGGTTTGCGCTCACCGATATATCCTACGATGAGTTCATCCAGCAGCCCGAGGCCAAAGCGCTCGAAGAAGACATTCTGAGCGTCATCAAGGCCATCAAGGAAGCATCCGAAGACCATCAGAAAGCACAACATCATTTCCCGTCGGCAATACAGAAAGCCAACACTTCTGCCAATCTGACAGAATCCAATCCTTATATTTGTTTTACTCCCCTCACAGAGCCCAAATATCAGGCTCCATACGGAAGTATTGTTATTCGCGGACCCGATTTTTAACATTTATCACCCAAAACGTTGCTGATTTACAGATATTATTTGTACCTTTGCAACCCTGAAAACAATAAAAATCAACGAATAATAATAAAAAACAATATATAAAATGAACTTTAACAAATTTCTGCAGTCATTGTTCGGCAACAAGTCTTCCCGCGACATGAAGCTCATCCAGCCTATCGTGGAGAAAGTAAAGGCCGAGTATCCTAACATCAAGGCCCTGAGCAATGACCAGCTTCGTGCAAAAACCAAGGAAATACAGCAGTATGTACAGAACGCCGGCAAGGCTCAGAGAGAGAAGATTGCCGAGCTGAAAGCCACTATCGAAGACACACCTATCGACCAGCGTGAAGATATCTTCAACCAGATAGACAAGTTGGAGAAAGAGGCACTCGACAACTACGAGGTTGCCCTCAACGAGGTGCTGCCTACAGCTTTCAGCATCGTGAAAGATACAGCCCGCCGATTCGCCGAGAACGAGGAGACTGTAGTCACAGCTACTGAGTTCGACCGCGAGCTGGCTGCCAATCCTGCCAACGACTTCATCACCATCGATGGCGACAATGCCATCTACCACAACCACTGGACAGCAGGCGGAAACGACCTGAAGTGGGAAATGGTTCACTACGACGTACAGCTCTTCGGTGGTACGGTGCTGCATCAGGGTAAGATTGCCGAGATGGCTACGGGTGAAGGTAAGACCCTCGTCGCTACACTGCCTGTGTTCCTCAACGCCCTCACTGGCAACGGTGTGCACGTGGTTACCGTGAACGACTATCTGGCCAAGCGTGACTCCGAGTGGATGGGGCCACTCTATATGTTCAACGGACTCTCTGTCGACTGTATCGACAAGCACCGTCCCAACTCCGACGCTCGTCGCAAGGCTTACATGGCCGACATCACCTTCGGTACCAACAACGAGTTTGGTTTCGACTACCTGCGCGACAACATGGCGACAAGTCCTGCCGACCTCGTACAGCGTCAGCACAACTACGCCATCGTCGATGAGGTCGACTCCGTGTTGATCGACGATGCCCGTACACCTCTTATTATATCAGGTCCTATTCCTAAGGGCGACGACCAGATGTTCGAGCAGTATCAGCCATTGGTAGAGCGTCTGTACGAGGTACAGCGCAAGCAGGCTACCGAGCTGCTCGCCGAGGCAAAGCAGAAGATTGGCGAAGGCACCAAGAACAAGGACGCCAAGATGCTCGAGGACGGATTCCTCGCCCTCTACCGTTCCTATAAGGCACTGCCTAAGAACAAGCCTCTCATCAAGTACCTCTCTGAAGAAGGTATCAAGGCAGGCATGCTCAAGACTGAGGAATACTACATGGCCAACAACAACCGTGAGATGCCAAAGGCCGTGGCTCCACTATACTTCGTCGTAGACGAGAAACTCAACTCTGCCGACCTCACCGACAAGGGAACCGAATGGCTCGCCAAGCAGGTGAACGACCGTGAGCTCTTCGTGCTGCCCGACATCGCCACAGAGATGAGCCAGCTTGAGGCACGCACCGACATCAGCGACCAGGAGCGTCTCGACATCAAGGACGAGATGATGGCTCACTACGGCGTACAGAGCGAGCGCGTGCACACCTTGCAGCAGCTCCTGAAGGCCTACACCATGTTCAACAAGGACGACGAATACGTCGTGATGGACGGCGAGGTGAAGATTGTCGACGAGCAGACAGGCCGTATCATGGAAGGCCGACGCTGGAGCGACGGCTTGCACCAGGCTATCGAGGCCAAGGAGCATGTAAAGGTAGAGGCTGCCACACAGACCTTTGCCACCATCACCCTGCAGAACTACTTCCGTATGTACCACAAGCTTTCGGGTATGACAGGTACTGCCAGCACTGAGGCCGGTGAGTTCTGGGACATCTATAAGCTCGACGTGGTAGAGATTCCTACCAACCGCCCAATCGCACGCCACGACCTCGACGACCGTGTCTACAAGACAGCCCGCGAGAAGTATCGTGCCGTTATCGACGAGATCGAGGAGATGCGCAATGCCGGTCGCCCAGTCTTGGTAGGTACAACATCTGTTGAGATTTCAGAATTGCTGAGCAAGATGCTCAAGATGCGCAATATTCCTCACAATGTGCTCAACGCCAAGCTCCACCAGCAGGAGGCTCAGATCGTAGCCGAGGCAGGACGCTCTACCAACGGCAAGGGTGCTGTCACCATCGCCACCAACATGGCAGGTCGTGGTACCGATATCAAGCTCACCCCCGAGGTGAAGGCTGCAGGCGGTCTTGCCATCATTGGTACCGAGCGCCACGAGAGCCGCCGTGTAGACCGCCAGTTGCGTGGTCGTGCCGGTCGTCAGGGCGACCCAGGCTCTTCTGTCTTCTATGTATCTTTGGAGGACAAACTGATGCGTCTCTTCGCCTCTGAGCGTATTGCCAAGGTGATGGACCGCTTGGGCTTCGAGGACGGCGAGCGTATCGAGAGTCCAATGATCAGCAAGAGTATCGAGCGTGCACAGCGCAAGGTGGAGGAGAACAACTTCGGTATCCGTAAGCACCTCCTGGAGTACGACGACGTGATGAACAAGCAGCGTACCGTGATCTACGAGAAGCGCCGCCACGCCTTGATGGGCGAGCGTATCGGAATGGACATCACCAACGTCATCTGGGACCGCGTGCTCTATATCATCAACAACAACGACTACGAGGGCGCCAAGGAGGACTTCCTCAAGATCCTGGCCATGGAGATTCCATTCACTGCCGAGGAGTTTGAGGGAATACAGCGTGAGGAACTTTGCGAGCGTGCCTTCCAGGAGGCCATGGCAAGCTTCAAGCGCAAGACCGAGCGCATCCAGGCCACAGCATGGCCTATCATCCAGCAGGTGTACGAGAACCAGGGCGCTATGTACGAGCGCATCATGGTGCCTATCACCGACGGCAAGCGCATGTACAACATTCCTTGCAACCTCAAGGAGGCTTACGACACCGAGGCCAAGAGCGTGGTAAAGCAGTGGGAGAAAGTCATCATGCTCCATATCATCGACGACGACTGGAAGGAGAACCTGCGCCAGCTCGACGAGTTGCGCCACTCTGTACAGAACGCCAGCTACGAGCAGAAAGACCCATTACTCATCTTCAAGCTTGAGAGTGTGAAGCTCTGGGACTCTATGATTAACGAGATGAACGACCGCATCGCCAGCATTCTGATGCGCGGACAGATTCCTGTCATGGAGCAGGAACAGCCCGTACAGGAGGCTGCACCCGAGCAGCACCCACAGCAGAACTACGTAGAGCAGAAGGTGGACATCGACGCTGAGCGCGAGCGTGCCGAGCGTGCCGCACAGCAGGCTGCTGCCCATCACGACACACGCGAGGGCGCACAGCAGGTCAACCACACTCCTTACCGTGCAGAGCGCATGCCTCGCCCCAACGATCCATGTCCTTGCGGCAGCGGCAAGAAGTTCAAGAACTGCCACGGCAGAAACCTGTAACTCAACTTTCGCAAATAAGGAAGTCAGAGAACTTACTAAAGTTCTATAATCATAAATAATGAAAAAATACCTATATTTGATGACAGGCTCATCATTTATAGGTATTTTTTTTGCATTAATAAGGCATCAATATACAGTTGCCGAGATATTTTTGTATTTTTGCAGTTCAAAAGACACAACACGACGTGGCACACTGTTTGCATGCCACGCACGATAACAGAAAAAAGAAGAAAAGGAGATAAAAAATATGAAATTATCCGAACTCAACACAGGCGAAAGCGGCGTCATCGTCAAGGTTTCAGGACATGGTGGCTTCCGCAAAAGAATCATCGAGATGGGATTCATCAAGGGCAAGAAGGTAGACGTACTGCTCAATGCCCCACTGCAAGACCCTGTAAAGTACAAAATCATGGGCTACGAGGTGTCATTGAGACACAGCGAGGCCGACCACATTGAGGTGGTTTCGGTCAACGAGGCCAAGAAAGACAAACAACTCAAACACGCTGACGAGGAAGAACGCGAACAGGTCATCAACTCGCAGGCTGTCGACTCTGAGGACCCCGACGAGCAGGCACTGGGCGACAAGATGCTCGTGGCTGAACAGGAGGCCGACCGTCTGCACCATGTCATCAACGTGGCGCTCATCGGCAACCCCAACTGCGGAAAGACTTCCCTCTTCAACTTCGCCTCGGGCGCACACGAACGTGTGGGCAACTACAGCGGTGTCACCGTCGACGCCAAGGTGGGCGAAGCCGAATACAACGGCTATCACTTCAACCTTGTCGACCTGCCTGGCACCTATTCGCTCTCAGCCTACTCGCCCGAGGAGCTCTATGTGCGCAAGCAGCTCATCGAGCACACACCCGATATCGTCATCAACGTCATCGACACCAGCAACCTGGAGCGCAACCTCTATCTCACCACTCAGCTCATCGATATGCACATCCGCATGGTTTGCGCTCTCAATATGTTCGACGAGACCGAGAAACGAGGCGACAACATCGACTACGACAAGTTGGGCGAACTCTTCGGAACACCTATGGTTCCTACCGTCTTCAAGAACGGCAGAGGCGTAGACCAGCTCTTCGACACCATCATCGAAATGTACGAGGGACGCGAAGGCTCCAATGCCCACTATCGCCACATACACATCAACCACGGACACGAGATAGAACACGGCATCGAGCACATACAGGAATATCTGAAGGCCGATGATAGCATCCGCCAGCGCTACTCCACCCGATATCTCTCCATCAAACTACTCGAGAACGACAAGCATGCCGAAGAGTATGTGAGCCACCTCAAGTCGGCAAAGGAAATCTTCGCTGCACGCGACGAGGCTGCACGACGCGTCAAGGAGGAAACCATGGAAGACAGCGAGACTGCCATCATGGACGCCAAGTACGGCTTCATACACGGAGCCTTGCAGGAGGCTGGCTACGAAACGGGAAAGGCCAAAGACACCTATCAGGTGACGCATCTCATCGACCGCATCCTTACCAACAAATACGTGGGATTTCCCATCTTCGTACTGCTCCTGTTCATCATGTTCTCAGCCACCTTCGTCCTGGGCGAAGTGCCTAAGGGATGGATTGAGGACGGAGTGGCTTGGTTGGGAACAGTCATCAGCACCAGCATGCCCGACGGACCGGTGAAAGACATGCTCGTCGATGGAGTCATCGGAGGCGTGGGAGCCGTCATCGTCTTCCTGCCGCAGATTCTCATCCTCTACTTCTTCATCTCCTACATGGAGGACTCTGGCTATATGGCACGTGCTGCCTTCATCATGGACAAATTGATGCACAAGATGGGACTTCACGGCAAGTCGTTCATCCCACTCATCATGGGCTTTGGCTGCAATGTGCCAGCCGTCATGGCGACACGCACCATCGAGAGCCATCGCTCGCGACTCATCACCATGCTCATCCTGCCGCTGATGAGCTGTTCGGCGCGTCTGCCTATCTACATCATGGTGATAGGAACCTTCTTCGCCCTGCAGTATCGCTCGCTCATCATGGTGTCGCTCTATCTCATCGGCATCCTGCTTGCCGTCATACTGAGCCGCGTGCTCTCCAGCTTCGTCATCAAGGGCGAGGACACGCCTTTCGTCATGGAGCTGCCACCCTACCGCTTTCCTACCTGGAAAGCCATAGGCCGACACACCTGGGAGAAAGGCAAGCAGTACCTGAAGAAGATGGGTGGCATCATCCTTGTGGCAAGCATCATCGTGTGGGCGCTGGGATACTTCCCCCACAACGAAGAGTTGGGACAGCAACAACAGCAGGAACAGAGCTACATCGGAAGAATAGGCAAGACCATAGAGCCTGTCTTCACACCTCAGGGCTTCGACTGGAAACTCGACGTAGGACTCATCTCTGGCGTGGGAGCCAAGGAGATCGTGGCGTCCACCATGGGCGTGCTCTACAGCAACAACGACAGCTTTGGCGACGACAGCGACTACAACGACGAGGACGGCAAATACGAGGTACTGAAGAAGCAGATGACTGCCGACCTGCAGAAGACCTACGGCTATAGCGATGCCGAGGCTGCCCACAAAGCGAGCCTCACCGCCTATTGCTTCCTCCTCTTCGTACTGATCTACTTCCCCTGCATAGCCACCATCGCGGCTATCAAGGGCGAGACGGGCAGTTGGAAATGGGCTGGTTTTGCCGCCATCTACACCACCGTCCTGGCATGGATCGTCTCGGCCCTCGTCTTCCAAATCGGAAGCCTGTTGTAAATTTAAGTCAAGAATTAGAGAATTTAAGAAGGCATTCCTGCTGAGCTTAGGATTTAACGAGAATTACAAGAAGGCATTGCGGTTGATTTCTACCGCAATACCTTCTTGTTAAATCGTACAAATTCCTAAAAAAATCAGCAGAAATGCCTTCTCTAATTCTTGACAAAATCAAGAACTCTTGACCAAATTAATTCTCTAATTCTCTAATTCTTGACAAAAAAACTTTTCTTCCGGGATAAATTAATTCTCCAATTCTGTACCAAAAGCTTCTATTGACGATTCTTTACCCGCCTGCTCAATATCGCGATGATCAGTCCCAACAACGAGGCGATGCTGAGAGCCACACGAAGATTGAAAGCCTCAGCAAGCCATCCAATGACAGGAGGACCTACCAGGAAACCGAAGAAGCTGATGCTCGACACGATGGTGATGGCGATGCTCGCCTTGACAGTGCCCAACTTGCCCGCTATGCTGTAGCAGATAGGCACCGAAGACGAAATGCCGAAACCCACCAAGAGAAAGCCCAGAGTGGCTGTAACAAGGTAAGGCAACAACGTGGCGAGAAGCAGTCCGCACAGAATCAGCAGTCCGCAAACCTTCAGCACTTTGGCGGCGCCATAGCGCGTCACGAAACCATCGGCCAGGAAACGTCCCAAGGTCATGGCACCCATGCCTGCCACATAACCTGCACGGATGAAAACCTCGTCGGGCTTCACCACCGAAGTGAAATACACACCACTCCAGTCGTAGACTGTCCCCTCACAGAACATTCCGGCAAAACCCATCAGACCTAAGAGGAAGAGCACAGGGTCGATGGTTCTGAACGAGAACTTGGGCACGTCTTCCTCCTCAGCCCTCGCCTGCTCGTCGTTCACCAGGAAGTGGAAACCAGCAGCCAGGATCAGCAGACTCAATGCCAGCACCGTTCCGAAATGAGCCTCTATCGGCAGAACCGTATTGGCAAACACAGCACCCACGATGCCGCCCGCAAAACCACCCAGACTCCAAAGGCCATGAAACGACGACATGATGTTGCGGCCATACAACTTCTCCACTAAGCACGCCTGTGTGTTGGTGGCAATATTCATCAGGTTCGCCATCATGCCGAAACCCACAAGAGACAGCGTAAGATGAAAAACCGTGCTGCTGCAGCCCATAGCGAGGAGCACGGCGGCATAAAACACCTCGGCAACCACCAACATCTTCTTGCTGCCCAACTTGCTCACCAGCACGCCCGAGAAACCCATCATCAGCAGTTGTCCCAAAGGGATGGCGAGCAGAATGCTGCCCAACTGGCCATTGTTGAGATGCAGCAGATGTTTCACATCCGGAATACGGCTTGCCCAACTGGCAAACACCAGTCCCGGTACAAAATAATAAGCAGCCACAGCCACTCGCTTGCGAGCCAAGTCGCTCAAATCACTCATTCGAAATGTCATCCTATATATCTTTTAACATGAAACTTAAAAACGCGGCTGCAAAATTACGAAAAAATAAACTTTCATCCATCGATTTTTTCCCAAAAAGATAATGCCTTGTCAAAAAATAAGTGTAACTTTGCCCTTCGAACAACAAGAAAATCCAACGCAAGCATAAAACCTTGCCAGTACAGAACAAATAAAACTAAGCGAAATGAAGAAACAAATCCTTGCAGCAGCCCTGCTGCTCCTCGCCCTCACCCTGCCAACACAGGCAGCCAAGAGACAGAAAACCAACACCCCACAGCAACTCACCTTCCAGCACCCCTGGCAGGGCAAACGAGTGGCCTACTTCGGCGACTCCATCACCGACCCCAACATCAAGGCATCAAAGGTGAAATACTGGGGATTCCTGCAGCAGTGGCTCGGCATCACACCCTACGTCTACGGGGTGAGCGGACGACAGTGGAACGACATTCCCCGCCAAGCCGACAAACTCAAGGCTGAACATGGTGATGACTTCGACGCCATCCTCATCTTCATGGGCACCAACGATTTCAACAATGGTGTGCCCGTAGGAGAATGGTACACGGAGACTTTCGACAGTGTGAAAGTGGCACGCCACAAACCTGGTGAGATGGTGCAGCGCCGTCACCGCCACTTTGTTATGGACAAGAACACGCTCAAGGGCCGCATCAACATCGCCATGTCGAAACTCAAGCAGATGTATCCCACCAAGCAAATCGTTGTGATGACGCCTGTCCACCGTGCTTATTTCTGCTCGGGCGAGAAGAACATCCAGCCCGACGAGATGTACGAGAATGCCCGTGGTGTATTCTTCGACGAGTACGTCAAGGCTGTCAAGGAGGTAGGCAACGTATGGGCTGTTCCCGTCATCGACCTCAATGCCCTCTCGGGTCTTTTCCCTCTCTACGATGCGGGCGCTCAGCTCTTCAACAAGCCCGACACCGACCGTCTCCACCCTAACGATCCGGGTCATGAGCGCATGGCAAGAACCATCATGTATCAGCTCGCCTCCCTGCCCTGCGTTTTTTAGGCTTCCATCTTTCTTGGGCTCTTCTGAGTACCTTTTGGGTCATAATAGACGACCGGCGCCTGTCATCTATTGTGACCTCCCTTGGTCTTAATAGACGACCTCGCGGGAGCATGAGTGCAGGTTTTTCTTCTGCAAAGAAAATGCAAACGAGCGCAATGAAAGCTTGCTTTCAAATTGCCGAGTGCAGGTTTTTCTTCTGCAAAGATACAACAAAAAGCAACTTTTTGCAATAGTTTGTTCGGACTTTGTGCTAAAAAATGCCCATATTTTTAATTTTCATACTGAATATCAAGAAGTTATAAAACACAAGAAAATGACAAGATTAGCACACACAGTATCGAAGACAGGTTGAGGTAAAACCTTGTCATTTTTGTCAAAGTCATTTTTGTCATTTTCAAAATAAAAAACACATTTTGTGCTCTATAAAGAATATATATATAAATATATAATTATATATATATTCTTTATAGAACTATTTTTCTATTTCCAAAATCGAAAATGACAAAAATGACTTTGACAAAAATGACAAGATTCAGATAAGCTAATATTTAGTAAAACTATATTACATTTTTACAATATTGCAACTTACAGAATATTGAGTACAAACATAACAAGGAAAGCATTCTGAGTTGCGATTTTATGCATAAAAGCCCCAAAATATCAAGTCAATACCTTATCCTATTTTTGCATAGATTTTTGCATATTTCCTGATTCTAAAGAGAAGTAACTTGCATATTTATTTAGCCACACCCCAAAAACCAACATGCATAAATATGTAAAACTACAGATAGGAGTGAAATGAATAAATATACATCTCGAAAAACGAAAAGGATTCAAAGGCGGAAAAGACCGTAAACAATCGTGACAAATCAGTTTTTTCCATCAGCAATTCTATTTGTCAAAAAACACATGATGGGAAAAATCCATGAGCAAATCACGAATGAGCATTTCAGCTCTTTGACTGATGAAAATCAGAAAAAAGGACAAAATGTATATGATAAAATCGAATAATTTAGACCTGTACGGTTGGAAAGTCCCAAAACTTCTATAAGCAGCACGCCCTGAAAGGGCAGAAGCTCCTAGCCCAGGGCAACGCCCTGGGT
>OLQO01000097.1_pt1 | contig 92022 bp, 74 predicted proteins | sample 1672281 | NCBI WGS metagenome assembly OLQO01 (sample SAMEA3136667, study PRJEB25190) | human gut metagenome | biome: human gut; feature: human-associated habitat; material: faeces | place: Austria | collected 2013
CATTTATCAGTATTCTTGACATCTTAATGATATCATAATATTTGACATTTAACAACCAGGAAAAATTGAAAGTTTCTACTAGAGACTATAATTTATTTTGTTAATATACTAAAAAATAATGTGCTAACAAGCTTTATTGTTAACACATTTATTTAATTCTTTAGATATTGTTTTTACATATTCAGTAGTACTCTTTCTTTCAAAGCTATCTATACTTAATAAAAGAAATAATAAAATACTTACTACTAGAACAAGTCCATATAAAACGGTTGAAACAGCAAAACCTTTTTGGTTTAATCGCATTATTCTTCCTCCACTTCAATTAAAGCATGATAATGACTAGTCTTATCTACTAAAAAGTTACTATCAATCGCCCATAATCTAATTGAATAATCTTCACTCTTACCTGCTTCTAATGTATCGGTATAAAGAACACCATCAGGAAACTCTGATAAAATATAAGCCTTTGGTGCTTGATGATCTTTTCTAAAACTTAACTTTAATAATTCAGTAGGAATCTGCCTTTCACTACACTCATCATTTTTCATCTTTTCTTTATCTGAAACAAGCTTTACTTTATACTCTACAGATTCATTAGTATTATTCTTAACAGTAAAAGTATAACTAGGGCTAGTAAGACCAACTGCATCAGTTACAGGAGTAAACTTAGTAAGGGATACTTCATTTCCCCTTTTTTCATGAAATACTACTTCCATCTCTCCCGAATCATAATCAGTATTTCTTGAAAATGAAAATTTTTCATAGATTAAATAAGTAGATACTACTGCAAAAGAAATTAAAAAGATAATAATAATTATACTTTTACGTCTTTGTTTCTTATAATACGCTTGATACATAACTAACACCTCTTCTTTTATTTATTTTAAGTCTTACAATCACTCCTAGTCAATTAATAGTTAACTAAATATTTTAACTTTACATAAAAAGAGCCATTTTAGTGGCTCTTATCTAGTCTTTATATACATTTTTTCTACAGATTAGTTTATCACATGTTGCTAATACACCTGGTAATATTAATAGTATTAATATTACTGAACAGAAAGTTCCTTGTGATATAGTTTCACAAATCTTAGCTGCAATAGCATCAGCAAATGATGATACTATTAAAGTAACAATTATTAATATTGATGATGAAGATAAAATAGTATGAATAGATTTATTATAAGCATTAATAATTGCCTTTTGAACATTCATAGTTTCTCTTGACTCTTTATAGTATGTTGTATAAACAATCGCATAATCAATAGTAGCTCCCATTAATATAGCTTGTACTATTAATAAAGAAATAAAGTATACTTTAGAACCAGTCATTGATAGAATCGCCATTGTTACATAAACAGCACATTGAATAATTAAAACTAATATTAAAGGTATTAATAAATCTTTAAAAGTAAATGCTACTACTACAAAGATGAATAAAATAGTAAGAATTGTAATAAAATCTAATTCATTATTAAATGACTTACTCATCTCAAGTGCCATAGGTGAATCACCTACTACATAGATACCTTTTTTATTACCCACTTCATCTATTGTTTTCTGAACAAATGCTAATGTATCTTTACTTTCTTTTCCATACTTAGTATTAAGTATAGCTCTTGAATATTTTTTAGATACTAGTAATTCTTTAGCAGTAGAAATAGTATCTTTAGCACTAATAATTTTACCTTGCATTTCTTTATCTAAAAATGATTTATATTTTTCATCTTTTAAAATAACATCATTTAAGTAATTAACTATTTCTTCTACTGTAAGGCGCCAAGAACTATCATATAAATTTTCACTTCCGTGATAGATATAAACTAAATCAATTAAATTATAGTCAAGTCCATTAGTTAACTTATTAAGTATATTATATAATTCTAAGGAATTATACTTACTACCCATTAAAGTATTTTTCATAATACCGTTAACAGTTACCAATTTTTCTTTTGCTTCATTATCAAATCTAGTAGAGAATTTATTATTAGTTAAAACATCACTTATAATAAAATCAGTAAAATCTACTAATGATATTTTAGTATTACTATCACTACTATATAAAGCCATTACAAGAGAAATAGTATCACTATCACTACCAAGTAAGTTTGCTAGTTCTTTAGCTGTATACTTACTATCTTTTAAGGATGACATCATTACTTCTTTAACTAGATTTAATTTAGTTAGAGTTGCTTTATTAAGTTTAGAAGCTAATAGAGAATTATCTTTATTATTTAATATTAAGTTTGCAAACTCTAAAGGTGACATAGTAGTTGCTAGTTTAGTATAATCAGCTACACCATAAACACTTTTAACAAGTGATTCATCTTGAGATATTACTTTACTTAGTTCTTTATAATTATATTTAGCTTCAGTATTATTAACTATATTATAAGCTAGTAATAACATATCTTTATTATTACCTAATTTAGAAGCAATTAAAGTATCATTTTGATTACTTACAACAAAGTTTACTAATTCTTTAATACTCATTTTTTTAGAGTTTTGGGTAGTTTTATAATCATAATAACTATAACCTAATCCCACTGTTTCTTTAGTAATATCACTACTTATATTAGCTAAGTAACTTGCTAATTCTTGATAAGTATAAGTAGGTACTACATTATAAGTTTCATTATAAGATAAGTCCATGATACTAACTAATAATTTTAAAATAGCATACATAGTATCAGTTGGTTGCATAGAATTAAGTGCTACACTAATTACTTTAGATGGTGTTAATGTTAAAGTTGTATCAGTAATTATTTCTTCATTGCTAGCATTAGGATTTAAAGCTTTATAAACACTCATATATATGGTATTAATTTGTTCTTCACTAAAACCATAATTCTTTAGTTCATTATACATATCTATTTTATTTAAACTAGTAGTAATAAAATCTTTATTACTAAATTTAACTAAATATGGTTTATAAGTATTAACTGATACTGGTAGTAAACTACTAATATTATTATCCATTAATACTTCGTTAACAAAAGTATTTAATGATAATTTAGTTGAACTATTACTATTATTTAAGTAATAATTATAAAAGTATAGTAAGGAAACAGTATTACTATCTAAACTAGTTAATCCCATCTTACTTAACATATTACTAATAGTAGTACTATCGTATTTTTTATTTATATTAGAAGTATCACTTAATGTTTTAAGAACAGTTAGTTTATTTACCATTTCTTCATTAAACATACTACTAAGTGATGGATTATCTTTTAAACTTAAAGCAATGGTTGCAAATTCGTTAATAGTCATAGTAGTAGTTGAATTACCACTTGCTCTTGCAAATAAGAATAAATCATTAACTGTTTTCTCATCAAGACCAAATAGACTTGCTATTTCGCTTTGATTCATTTGTCTATTAATATTATTTTTATCAGTAAATGGTTGTAATTGTTTTAAGGAAGCAATAGTTGCATTATCAATACTAGATGCATACGTCTTATTGTTAACAACTGTTCCTAACATAAAGTTAACAAAATCTGCCATCGTCATTTTACTATTAATATTCTTCGCATTATAAAGAATTAATAAGTCATTTACTTCACTTTCACCTATTCCTAAGATACTAGCTATTTCACTACTATCACGTACTTTACTAACATTTTCTTTACTAGCAAAGTTTTCTAATAGAGTCATATTATTTTTAACATCATTATTAATAGCACTTGCTAATTTAGGATTAGTGTAAATATCTGATTTAATAAATTTAATAAACTCATCTAAACTCATACTATCATTAGTATTTTTATTATAGTAATTATAATAGATTAGTTTGATTAAATAATCATCAAGTTCTGTATCTTGTCCTAATTCTTTAAATTTAGCATTTAACTCATTATAAGCTAGTTTTTGATTTATAGTATTAGAGTAACACAACACTTGATTAGCTTTTTTATCGTTTTCTAATGATTTACAATATTTAGCCATTATATCTTCATATTGATTTTCATAGATAATTGCTATTTGATTAGTAGCTTTAAAGTGTTTTCCTACTTCATCTTGTTCACTATCAGTATATAAAATACCAAGATTTCCTTTTAATAGGTACGCAGAAGTAAATGCTACTATAATAATTATTAATTGAGCCCATCTTGTTTTATAGCTAAATTTACCTAGTTTAGTTAAGTTAAATTCTAAAGACTTTTTCTTAGAATTAATTATTTGTTTATCAAAAAGTAATAATAATCCTGGTAAACAGAAGAAAATACTTACTAAACTTAAGAATACTCCTTTAGCTAATACAAAACCTAAATCTTTTCCAATAGTAAAGCTCATAAATACTAAAGCAAGTAAACCGACTACTGTCGTAACAGAACTACTAGATATAGCTTTAAATGAATCAAATAAGGCTTGTTTCATAGCTTTATTTTTATCTTTTGTTTTTTCTCTTTCTTGTCTATATCTATTAGATAACATAATAGAATAATCCATTGATAAAGCTAGTTGTAATATAGCAGTTATTGAATCAGTTATATTTGATACACTAGGAAATATTATATTAGTACCTTTATTAATAAAGACTGCTATTCCAATAGAGATTAAATATAACCAAGGTTCAATATATGATTTACTTAAAAAGGTTAAAATCACCATCGCCATACCAATAGCAAGAGCAACAATCCAAAGTTTTAATACTGGTTTATACTCATTATAAATAGAACCACTCATCGCTTTATAATCATAATTTTTAACTACTTCATTATAAACACTTTCAGCTGTTTTCGAGTGATCATAGTCATTTACTTTTAGAGTATATAGTGTATATTCACCATTATTATATTCTTCACTATCATCATGTAATACTTTACTAACACCAGTAATTTTCTCTAATTTTTTTAAAGTTTCTTCTTTTTCACTTGAAGTTAGACCTTTAAACATTACATTTAATTCACTAGACTTTTGTTCTTTAAAAGAAGAATCCATAATATCTTTGCCATTTCTCGTTTCTGATGTTTTGGGAAGATATTTAGTTATATCAGAGTTTATATTTACTTTAGTTGAACCATATAAACTTATACCAGTTAAGAACACAAAGATTATTAAGATAATATTTTTATGTTCTACAATAAAATCTGTAAATTTCTTCATCATTCTCTCTCCTTTTCGCGGGTTATTATATAATAGAAAAATAAACTCAAAATAAACTTTACTATATTTTTTTAAATTTATTCTCAAATATTTTATGTCAGTCATATTATTATATTGCAATTATTATTTATTTTTCATAAAGCTCAAGTGGAAATTTAAATTGCCCAAAATTAAAAAATATAGTAGTACAATGGTACTGAACGAGTGAATGGCCTAAAATAGTGTATTTATTTGACTGGTACACTATTAAAAAGTGGTAATTTTAGTATTTCATTCCACGCCAAAAAGTGTCAAACACAATAACGTGAATGACTAAATGCACCATTTAAGATGTAAAATTATGAATGATTAAATGTGCCATTTTACCCATTCGATAATAATAAATAATCTACGCCTAGGCTCCGTTATTTATTATTATCTTTATTGAATAAACTAGGTTTAAGTATGATATCTTTTGCAGGGGATAAAATAAAAACCTAGTTTTTTTATGTTTTCTTCTCTATTTTTTCTTTCATTAAATTATATGGTGTATTACCATTTAACTTTTCTCTTTTAGTATTGTTAATATGATTCATCATTAAATCTTCTTATGTATTCATGTGTCACTTTAATATTTCCTTTTTGATTACTTCTTCTAGAATCACAGAAGAACACTTTAGTTTTAACAACATCAGGACCATTATCTTCGATTAAGTCTGACCTTTTAAATTCTTTACCATTTCTACATAATAATTGATGTTGTTAGCTGCTTTATAATTAAGAAAGTCTTGATAAGTGCGGTTAATTCTGCACTCGTTTTCTTTTCTTTACTCTTACTTTTAGATACTTTTCTTTTACTTTTACGATATCTGACAATTCTAGGCAAATCAATATTTTTACAAGATAAATAACCTTTTTCTTGATAATAGTATAAAGTTCTTTCAATAATATTAAATTCAGGATGATCTGTTACAATCATATAAAATGAATGTCCTTTATCTATTTCTTCTTTAATAATTTTATCCATTTTTCTAAATTCATCATTTTCAAAATCAATACCTTATCTAGACTCAATCAAAGTTTTACGATAGCCATTGTTAGCATCTTCGGCATAATAAAAATAGCGATTTTTTTTACTAAAACATCAAGTGTGGTAAGTGAAATAGTAAACACTCCAGTATTAATTATTATGGTTCATTTAAAATTTCATTTAAACCTAAACTATTAATTAATGAATTTTTGAACTAATGTTTAAAATCCATGATAAAATATACATGAAAAGACTCCTTTATTTTTGGATTTTACAGGTATATTATACCATGTGTCTTTTCTTTTTTTATGTATTCCGATAAATTTTTACTCCGTCTTTCAAAAGAAAAAGAGGTTTTCCTCTATTTCTCTAATAATGCATTCTACTTCTTAGCCGAATGAGTAGCTGCCTTCTGATTTTGATCAACTGTATTAAGATATAAATTAATTCTATCAAACCATTGTGTTTCAGAAACTACTCTTAAATGTTCTAATTCTTCATCATTTACTATTCCGTCATAATGGCATTCTTTTGCCAAAAGTGAAACATTCTTCAAAGCATCATATTTACATTTTAATCTTTCATTTTTACCTTTATCAATGAAATAACCAAAATTACCACCTTGTTCTTTAAAAACATATCCAGAACGACTTTTTTTAGTTATCTCACGATTATAAATATTCACTAGTTCCCGCGCAGAAGTCGCCGTTGGTTCTTTTCCTTGCTCCATATCAGATAAAATTTGTTTCACTCTACTGGCATTTTGAAATATGGTATTTCCTCCAACCTTATTAACAAAATTATAAAGTGTCTGAACATTTTTATAAGAACATAAACCATCTTTTATATCAATATTTAAATTAAAAATTTCTTTATTAGATGGATTTGGTATACAATTGACATTGATTGAATCATTATCCTGTAAAAGATTTCTACCCATTCTATTTCCACAATATTCAGAACTAATGCTACTTCCTGATAAAAACACAACTTCTTTTCTTAAAGTTTCATTACCAGAAACAGCATAAATCATTTGTGCTAGTTCTATCATTTCTTGAATATTTAATTGCTCTCCATCATTAGTAAAAGCAATCCTAGAGCATTGGAATTCATTATAATGATATCCATTAATAACATCATTTAGAGAAACAGATTCGTTGTTTTTTATAATACCATATACCTCCATAAATTGACGCATAAAATTCAAATCTTTTGTCTTATACTTTTTATGTTTCTCTTTAGTAAATGGAACTCTTATTTTAGGTAAGCGATAACTTGGCTTACCACAACTATCAGATAATATACTCATTAAGCTCATACCATTAGCAAAGCTAAATCTAGTGTTCTCATTAATATCAATTGCCATTAACTGCTCTTTAGAAAGTTTTAATATCAATTGAGGATAGCCTTTGGCACTTTTTTCAAGATTAATTCCCCTTGGATTATTGTTTTTTACATATTCAAATAGTTCATTTACAGAATATATAATTTCACAACTACCATCTTTTTGTAAAGAAATAAAGCTATTATCTCTTGATAAGTATCCCATCATACTAGAAGCCTTAGTATCATCTTGTCTACTTATCCCACTACTTCTCATAAAAGAATCATAGCTTCGTTCATTGTGATCATAAACTTTAATACCACAGGCAGCTTCATTGCTTATATTTTCCGTATCAATTTCAAAATGAGAAAACTCATCTTGTTTGGTATCTACGTTTTTCTTTTTTTCTTGATTATTTGTTGGAATGTTTTCTACATTTTCTTCCTTTATACTAGCAGTTTCTCTAGGTTCATCAAAAATAGTTGTAACTGGAATGGACTCTTGTTTAATTTCTTCTTGTTCTTTTTCTTCAGAAACTGCCTTCGTTTCACTATTAGCAACTACCTCTTTCTTGTCTTCACCATATTGTAGATTGTACTCATTATCTATAATTGCTGCTAATCTTTTTTCATAATTTTCATCACTTGAAGCTTTTACTAGTAATTGTGCTATCTTCTTTGTTAAATCGTCCATTTTTACACCTCACTTAGATTATTACATCTAAAATGGTAATTGTCAAACAAAAGTTTCAAAAGAAAAAGAGGTTATCCTCTATTTCTCTAATAATGCTAACTTTTCTTTTTCTTCTTTTAGTTTTTCTCTATCCATGTCAACAATATTTTTAGGAGCTTTTGCTACATAGTTTTCATTAGCAAGTAACTTTTCACGTCTTGCAATAGAAGTTTTTAAAGCAGCAATCTGTGTTTCTTTTAATACTTTATCAGCTTCTGTTTCCATCTTTTCAAAGAAGATAGTTGCTTTTACTCTTTTAGAGAATACATTATATGATTTAATACCAAGTGGTTCTTTAACTAAGTTTTCATCAAGCTTTAACATCTTGACTATTAAATCATTATCATCAGTAGTATCAAACATAACTTTCATATCTTTAGTTATATTATTTTCTGCTTTAACATTTCTAAAACTTCTAATGAATTCTATCTCATCATCAACTACTTCTTCTTCTAATTCAAAAATATATTTCTTACTATACTTAGGATAGTTACTAATCATGATAGATTCTTCTTCTTTAATTGGTAACATTTGATAAATTTCTTCTGTTACATAAGGCATAAATGGATGAAGTAGTTTTAAAATATTAGTTAAGATATAACATAGTGTTGATTTAGTAGCATCATCATCTAAACTATATTTAGCCATTTCAATATAACTATCACAGAAAGATGTCCAGACAAAGTCATAAATAACACTTGATGCATTATTAAACTGATATTTATCCATAAACTTCTTAGTAGTATGAAGCATTTTTTCAAACTTAGTTAAAATCCATTTATCTTCTGGTTTTAAATTATCAAGTCTAATACTAGTTAAATCACTAATATTAGTTAAAACAAATCTTGAGGCATTCCAAATCTTATTAATATAGTTCCAAGTAGCTTTAATCTTATCTTCATCAAAACGCATATCAGTACCAGCTGATACATCTGTTGCTAGATAGTATCTTAATGAGTCTGCTCCATACTTTTCAATCATATCAAATGGATCTATTCCATTGCCTAAACTCTTACTGAATTTTCTTCCTTGTTTATCACGAATTAAGCCATGAATTAAACAGTCTTCAAATGGTCTTTGACCAAGTAATTCTTCTCCTTGAAAGGTCATTCTATTAACCCAGAAAGGTATGATATCATATCCTGTTACTAAACAGTTGTTAGGATAATATCTCTTTAATAGTTCTGTATCTTCTGGCCAACCAAGAGTAGCAAAAGGCCATAGTGCACTAGAAAACCAAGTATCTAGGACATCTTCATCTTGAACCCATCCTTCTTCTTTTGGAGGATTAACACCAACATAAACTTCATCATCTTTATACCAAGCAGGTATTCTATGACCCCACCATAACTGACGAGAAATACACCAGTCATAAGTAATTTCCATCCAGTGGTTCATCGTTTTTTCATATCTTGCTGGTACAAAATGAACTTTTGTTTTACTATCTTTTTGATTAGCAAGAACTTGGTCAGCTAAACCTCTCATCTTAACAAACCATTGTTTCTTAACCATTGGTTCAATAATAGCATTAGTTCTTTCACTATGTCCTACTTCGTGAGTTATTGGTTCAACTTTTAATAATAAGTCACTATTTTCTAACTCTTCTATTACTTTCTTACGTGCTTCTTCTCTTGAAAGTCCAACATAATCACTACCACAATTTTCATTCATTGTAGCATCATCATTCATAATAACTAGCTTAGTAAGATTATGTCTTAATCCAACTTCATAGTCGTTAGGATCATGGGCAGGTGTTATTTTAACAGCACCAGTTCCTTTTTCCATATCAGCATGAGGATCAGTTATTACTGGTATTTTTCTTCCTAGTATAGGTAATATTACATTCTTACCAACAGAATCCTTATATCTTTCATCTTTTTCATTAACAGCTACTGCCATATCACCAAATAAAGTCTCTGGTCTAGTAGTTGCTACATCTATATATTTATCACTATCTTCTAATTTATACTTCAAGTGATAAAAAGCTCCTTTTTCTTCTTTATAGATAACTTCTTCATTTGATAAAGCTGTTTTTGCGACAGGGTCCCAGTTAATAATCTTCTCACCACGATAGATTAATCCTTTATTATAATAATCTACAAAGACTTTCTTAACAGCATCACTAAGTCCTTTATCTAGGGTAAATCTTTCTTTAGAATAATCTAAGGAAATACCAAGTTTTGCCCATTGACTTCTAATAATTGAGGCATGCTCATCTGTCCATTTAAAGCATTCTTCTAAGAACTTATCACGTCCTACTTCATATTTATTTTGACCATTTTCTTTTAGTCTTGCTACTACTTTAGCTTCTGTTGCAATAGCAGCATGATCCATTCCTGGAAGCCATAAACAATCATACCCTTCCATTCTTTTATATCTAATAATTATATCTTGAAGTGTTACATTCCAAGCATGTCCTAGATGAAGCTTTCCTGTAACATTAGGAGGGGGAAGTACAATACAGTATGGTTTTTTAGACATATCTCCACTTTCAAAATAACCTTTCTCCATCCAGTAATTATACTTTTCTTTTTCTACTTCACTATGATTATATTTCTTATCTAACATTTAAATCATCCTTTCTAAAAATAAAAACCTCTCTATCCAAAGGACGAGAAGTTCGTGGTACCACCTTAATTCGTATGAAAACATACCTTATCTTTTTAACGGAATTACCGAGACTTCTTACTATTAGTTCAGAAATCCTACTCTTATTGCTACCTTCCATATCTTTTATTGTTAAGTTTCACCTACCCTTAACTCTCTATAAATAAAATAATATGTACTCCTCACCAGTCAATGTATTTATATGTATTATAGTATACTGCTTTTGAAATAGCAAGCACTACATATACTTTTGCATTGATTTCATCATTTGATTTACTTGTTTCTGACTAGGCTTTCTTCCCATTTGCATCATCAATGCTTTAATCATCTCTTCATTGATAGGTGGATTTTGTTCCATATATTTTTTGGTAAACTTTCTAGCAATAAAGAATCCAATAAATGCTCCGATAACGATTCCTATTAAAATCATCAATATATCGTGTAACATATTTCTTCACCTCGAGTTTATTTTACTAAATATTTCCCATCTATACAAGTTATTTTTCTAATTTGAAACTATTATTTTTATATTTTTTATTATTATATTTCTAGAAAATGATAACTAATTCATTTGGGATATATTTAGTTTATACTGCTAGAAATTTTATCTAAACTTTCATTACTTCTTAGTATTAGCTGAGATATTTCTAACTGTTTATACTTTTCTTCTACTTTTTTTAGTATTATATCAAGCATTAAACCCATCACAGGTACAAAAATAAATACTACTCAATTACTAAATTCATCCATCAAAGTAAAAAATTCAGGTTGAACATGTACCTGAATTTATAATATCTCTGATTTTTTCAGAAATTTCATTTTTTATAAAGTGGCTAAATTCCAATTTCGAATGGCTTCATAGTCGTTCCATCACCATCAACTATCGGTGTATCTATTTTTAAATTTATTACTGGTCGAACATCGCAACGACTATCAACATAAAGCCAATGTCGTAAAGTTCCTAAATCTTGAACATACCAAACATAAGAATAAGATGCATTTGACTCAAAACGAGACGGAGATAGCGTCCAAAAATTTTCACCACTATATAGATAAAAATCACTATTTGGTGTACTTGCTACTCCCCCTGCTAGTGCTACTTCATCTGCTGTAATTAGGGAAATTGGATAATCTAACTTAGCGCCTATATTTGATACTTTAAATTTATCATTATCTTGAGTACATCTTAAACTAGGTATTTTATTTTCGTATAAACGGTTATATGCCCCATAACTAGTTGTAGGGCTTACTAGATAACCAGTTCCATCAGCTACACTTCGATCATTACAGAAAGTCTCATCTACTAAATATGTAGAATAATTTGACAAATTTTCTATATACCAGCTATCTAATTTATTTTTGATAGTAGAATTTGTTGTATTTGTTACGGCATCAGCATAGCTATCACTGCTATAGGATATTGGTAGCACTCTCATAGTTTTATCATCTTTATATTCTGTAATTTTATAAACAACATTACAATTAGATTTATTTTGTACAACACCTGAGATTTTTAAAATTTATCTTTCAAAAAAACTCCATATTGCTATGGAGTGCGTTGCTGTGCTATAAAACACAGTTTTTATTATGTAGTTGTACTGAATGTTACATCTGTCAAAAAAATTAAGTACAGGTCTTACTTTTACTATTATCAAAAGCAGTTATTATAAGGCTTTTGAAAAAACTGTCCAGTTATAATACCACATTATACAAGACCTAACTAAACGACATAGGGATTTAGTGACGTTCCATCTCCCTTAGTTATCAGCGTATCTGTCTTTAGGTTGATAACTGGACGGGCCCCGAAGGAATCCGTGACGCTAGTCCAGTAAATCAGACCGCCCGAAGGAAGGACGCTCCAAACGCGCGCAGTAGAACTGTAGGAATCGAAGCGAGACGGAGACAGTGTCCCGAAATATTGTCCATTATATATATAATAATTACTATTTGGCATATTGTATACTCCTCCTGCCATTGCTACTTCATCTGCTGTGATTAGTGATATTGGATAATCTAATTTTGCACTTGCATTTGATACTTTAAATTTATCACCATCTTGAGTACATTTTAAACTTGGCGTTCTCTTTTCATATAAACGTCCATATGCCACATAATATGTTGTAGGTGTTGTTAAATAACCATTACCCAAATTTATTTTTCTATCACTACAGAATGTTTCATCTGCTAGATATGATGCATAACTTGTTAGATTATTCTTATACCAAGTATCTAAGGTATTTTTCATGGTAGAATTTGTGGTATTTGTTACGGCATCAGCATAACTATCACTACTATAAGATATTGGTTGTACTATCACTGTGGTATCATTTTGATATCCTGTTACTTTGTAAACCACATTACAAGAAGTTTCCAAACAACTATATAAATTATTTTTAACAATCTCATCATGATTATCTTTCCAAGTTAATTGTTTAATAGTACCTGTTAGAGTGAATTTCTTAGTTGATTCATCAAAAATATATCCTGTTCCAAAGTTATATTTTTGCGTATTAGTAAACCAGCTATATTCTGTTGTTCCATTATTCTCATGAAGTGAGAATTTCTCATTATATTTATATCCTACATAAGTTGGATTCCAATATTTACTATTAAATTGTGAATTTCCTATAGTTGTTGCTTCTCCTGTATCACTGGGTGATTTTCCTGAATAAATCATTCTAATAGAACCATCTCCATTACGACGGATGATTCTCCAGACAAATCCTGCAAATGAGACATAGTTATTCTTTACGGTTCCTCGATAGTAGTAACTTTCTCCTTCATCATCTTCTGTCATGAAAAGACCTTCATCCGTCGTTGCTGTCTTAGAGAAATCTGGTGTTCCTTTTGACTTGATATTAGTTTTAGCGGTATCTACTGATGACTCATGATTGTTCATTACTAACATACAATCTGATAAAGTATTGAAGCCATTATCTTTACAATAAGTATCTTCTACTTTTGCTACTGTATCACTTGTTTGTCCATAGACGTTTACTTTTACTTTATAGATTAGTCCACCATTATCATTCTGAGGATTATAGTTTTCATCTACCCATAGTCTTAATCTATATTTAATTTCTGTATCTCCTTGTTGATTTAAATTTCCTACAAATAGGCTCATCATATCTGCTGGTCTTCCTGTATAGACATTACTTGTTGTATCTTCTGAATAGGTCTTTGGTGGCATTGCTTCTTCTTCTGTTCCATCAGAATTAACTTTTGTTAGATAAAACTTTATATTCTTTCCATCAAAAGTGTTCCCATTTTCTTCTTTTGCTGCTATCTCATAGTTAATATCAGTATTACCTTTTATAGATGACTTTACTGTAAAATCAAAGTATTCTCCAGTATTTAATCTTTTCTTTCCTGTTGCATCAGTTGTTGGTAAAGCATTATTCATTGAAATAACATTACTACTTTCAATATAATTCATAGATATTGCTCCTGTTATAATAGTATTTAATTTTTGACCTGTTCCTACATAGTTAAATGCTGCATAACTGATACCTATTACTGTAATTAATAACACAAAAGTTACTCCAATAGTTAGTATATTTTTTATCTTTTCCTTTTTCATAAATAGTTAATTCCTTTCATTTTAGTATTACACAAAAAAGATAGATCAATATCACCATAGTAATATTTAATCTACCTTTATTCCACGATAAAAGAAAGTTAGTTTATTATTTAGTCTAGTAAAGTATACCCCCCCCCAGGTTAATTGCTTGTTAACTTTAGAGAATTGATACATACTAAACACCTGCCTTCTATTCTTATCAGTATTCTTGACATTCTAATCGTATCATAATATTTGACATTTTACAACCTAATTATATCTATAAATTATTCGCAAAAGAAAACCCTCTTGATAAATTATCAATCTAATCATATCAAGAGAGTTATAAAATATTTGTCGAATTATTTTAATAAAGCTTCTATCTTTAAAGAAATCTCTTCTTTTGTAAAGCCATAGAATGAATCTACCTCTTCTTTGGTTCCACTTGTTCCAAACTTATCTAATGTAAATAAATAACTATCTTTATAAACAAAGGAATACCAAGAATAACTTGAACCTTTTTCAATAACAAACTTCTTAGCACCGATAGGGAATAATTCTTCCTTTTCCTCTGCTGTTAATAAATTATATCTTTCAATTGAAGGCATACTTATTACCCTTAAATCATAGCCTTTTTCCTTAAGTAACTTCATAACATTTAAAGCAAGTGTTACTTCTTCACCAGTAGCAATAATAATTCCATCTAGCTTACGTTCTTCATTATGAACAATATAAGCTCCTTTACTAGTAGCAGAAATAGAAGTTGTTTCTAATATTTTAATCTTATCTCTACCAAGTATTAAACAACTAGGTTTATTATTTTCAAAAATAGTTTTAAAAGAACCAATTACCTCATTAGAATCTGCTGGGCGAAATACTTCTAAATTAGGAGTTGCTCTTAAACTAACTAATTGTTCTACTGGTTGATGCGTTGGCCCATCCTGACCGATAGAAATAGAGTCGTGTGTAAAGATGTAAGTAACTGGTAAATTCATTAAGCAAGAGAGACGAAGAGCTGGTTTTAAATAGTCACTAAAACTTAGGAAAGTTGACACAAAAGGACGATAACCAGCAAGAGCTAATCCATTAGCAATCGCTGCCATTGCGTGTTCTCTAACACCAAAATTAATATTTCTTCCCTTATAGTTATCTTTAGAAAATGGTGATAACTCATTTAAATACATTTTGGTAGAAGAGGAAACATCAGCATTTCCCCCAATAATTAATGGACTTATAGTGGCATAAGAATTAAGAACCTTCTTAGCACTAATTCTTAGTAACTCTTCATTATCATCTGGTTTATTATAGTCAAGAGAAGTAAGTTTAATCGACTTATCTTTATCCATCAACTTCTTTAAAAGACTTAATTCATCACTTTCTAAAGTTTCTAATTTAGTATCAAAATCTACAGTTAAATTCTTATTTCTTTCTTTAATATAATTTCTAAACTCTTCTACTGCTTCATTACTAATCGTAAAAGGAATATCACGAACACCAAGACTAGTTTTAATCTTTGAAACTTCCTCTACTCCTAAAGGACCAGAATGAACCTTATTACTACCTGCTAGCATTGAACCTTTCCCAATCGTTGTTATAACTTCAATGAGGGTTGGTTTATCGGCAGTCTTTGCTTTAATAATAGCATTATTAATATCTTCTACACTATCAGATGTAAACAAGACATTCCAGTTCATACTTTCAAATCTAGTAGCAATATCTTCATCAAAAACATTTTCAGTCTTGCCATCTAAAGTTATTTTATTAGAGTCATATAATACAATTAAGTTATTAAGTTTTAAACTTCCTGCAAGAGAAGCTGCTTCATAACTAACTCCTTCCATTAAGTCACCATCACCACATAAACAGTAAATATTATAGTCGATTACTTTTTCTTTATTATTAATTAAAGAAGCCGTATGTTTTTCTGCTATGGCACACCCTACTGCTGTAGCAATCCCTTGTCCTAAAGGACCTGTCGTCATCTCTACCCCTGGTGTTTTCATATATTCAGGATGACCTGGTGTTTTTGAATTAAGTCTTCTAAAAGATTTTAAATCATCAAGAGATATATCATAACCAGCAAAGTATAATATTGAGTACAAAAGACTAGAGCCATGACCTGCACTCATAATAAATCTATCTCGATTATAAAAATCTGGACATTCAGAATCAAATCTTAAATGTTCTAAAAACAAAGTATAAAGTATTGGGGCTGCTCCTAAAACAATACCAGGATGTCCACTTCCTGCTTCTTCAATCATATCAAGACCAAGTGACTTTATCTCTCCAATTATTTTCTCTTCTAATTTCTTTGATAACATTACTATTCATCCTTCTTTCCTTTAAGTAAATCTAGGAGAAGATGTTTTTTCTCTCTAGACATTTTTTCTAAACTTTTGCCATTATCAAACTTAATAACATCTTTTTTAAAATCAACTGATGTTACTCTATCCAGATTAATTATACAATTTCTATATACTTGAAAAAATCTGCTATCTAACTGTTCTTTTATCTGAGTCAAACTAAGTGGAACAGTATATTCACCGTGAGAGGCATAAACTGTTGAAGTTTTGCTGTCAGGGTCTCTTATGATGTAATAAATATCTTTAAGCTCAATTCTTGAATATACTCTATTTCGCTGATAAGTTAAACATCTGTCCTTTCCCCGATAACTTTTTAATACTATGTCTAAAACTTCATCCATCTTTTTAGTGCAACTATCAAGCTTATTAATAAAATCTAAAACAAATAAACGATTAGTAATTATTTCATAACGATACTCACTAAAAGATGAAACTATTATAATGATAGAATTCCAATCTTCAATCATTTCTCTTATAAATCTAGCAGCATCTATCCCTGAACCATAGTTAGTTTTAATATCTAAAAAATAGACTTTAAAACCAATTTCTTTTCCTGCTAATTTTTCAAAATCTTGATTATATCCAGAAAATGTGTAAATCTTATACTCCATATCAGTTCTCATCATATAGTTATCAATTTGTTTTTTCATTCCTTGTCTAAAAAACTGATCATCATCACATAAAATAAAATTTAACATAGTGCCCCCTCCTACAAATTATTCTACCAAATTGAAAAGGCAAAGTCTATATGCTGCAACACCAGCTATTATTTATATAAGATATCTAAATCTGTCAAGGTGTTTATTCCATCTACTACACCTCTATCAGTCTTCTGCCAAATACTATATTTATTTTGATAATTTGTATTAGTGGTATAATGAGCTAACCATACTGGGTAAGTATTATTAGTAAAGACATTTTCTAAGTAGTATTTACTACCATAGAGCATTCCTTGGTATCCTTCTTTTGTAACTGTTTCTAAGAAAGTATTGGCTATTTCTCCTAAATGATAAAATGATAAGTTAAATTCCTGATAGAAAGAGAAATTTTCCCAGTCAAAGACGATTGGAAGCTTAATGTTATAATCTTTTAATTCTTTTAAAACCCAAAGAGCTTCTTTTTTAGCATCTTTTTTATCTTTAGCATAAGAATAGAAATAAACTCCTGTTTTAATTCCTACTTTATTAAATCCTTCAATATTTTGCTTAAATTTAGAATCTAAAACAAATTCTTTATCAACACCTTTTCTAGTTCCAATTCTTATAAAGGCAAACTCTACTCCAGCTTTCTTAACTTTTTCATAGTCAATATCTTGTTGCCATTTAGAAACATCTATTCCAATCAAAGTATTATCATTTTTATGTTCCTTATAAAAATCTTTAAAAGCTACTTTCTTGATAGAGGAGTTAGTTATTTGATTATCTTTATTTTCTCTTACTAAAATAGTAAAGTCTTTTCTAGTAACATTTCCACTAGAATCAATAGCTTCATAAACTAATGGATAATTACCAACAGTATTAAAGTCATAATTACCAACTACCTGACAAGTTGGTTTATCATCATAATTATCACCACAAAACACTTCTTTAGCAAAGTCTTCTGTTGAACCTTTATCTACATAATATAAACTACTAAGAGAAATAACAGGTGCAACATCATCTACTACTTCATAAGTAAATGTATAACTAGCAAGTCTATTTTCATTATTTTTATAGTTTAGTGTATATTCATTTTTTCCTACTTTTTTAGTATTTAACTTTTCATTCTTATAAGTACCATTAATTGATTTAATAATATCATCTAAACTAGTATCACTATAAACAGGAAAAGTTAAATTATCTTTTAAACTAACCTTAACTGTAACTTCTCTTGTATTTAGATAGATAATACTTATTATTAATAAACTACTAACTAAGAAAAGAGCTACTAAAGATTTTTTCATTCGTCTTTCTTCATCTCCTCTTTTAAACGATACAAGAAGTTTAAAGCTTCCATTGGGCTCATCTCTAAAGGGTTAATTTCTTTTATTTTTTCAAGATACTTATTTTCTTTTGGTTCTTCTTCTATTACTTGATCAAACAAGCTAGTCTGTGTATAGATTGGTTCTTTTTTTTCTTGATTTTCATATATATTTAATATTTCTTCAGCTCTTTTAATCAAAGATTTAGGTAAATCTGCTAAACTAGCTACATTTATACCATAACTTTTATCAACAGAACCACTTTTTATTTTATGAAGAAAAGTTAGTTTACCATCTTCTTCCACGGCAGAAACATGCACATTTTTTAGATGTAACAAACTACTAGCAAGCTCAGTTAGTTCATGATAATGGGTAGAAAATAGAGTTTTTGCCCCAATATTATCGTGAATATATTCTAGTATAGCTTGAGCAAGACTCATTCCATCATAAGTAGCTGTACCACGACCCAATTCATCAAATAAGATTAAACTATTCTTTGTAGCTCTCGATATTGCAAGATTTGCTTCCTTCATCTCTACCATAAAGGTACTTTCACCACTAACTAAATCATCACTAGCACCAATTCTTGTAAAAATCTTATCAAAAACAGGAATAGTACAACTCTTAGCTGGAACAAAAGAACCTATCTGTGCCATAATAACGGTAATAGCAAGTTGACGCATATATGTTGATTTACCAGCCATATTAGGTCCAGTAATAAGTAAAATAGAGGTATCTTTATCCATTATTATATCATTAGCAACATACTTTTCATTTCTCTTAGCCATAACTTCTTCTACTACTGGATGACGACTTTCAATTATCTTCACTTCGTTATTATTGTTTAAAACAGGTTTTACAAAATGATAATTATCTGCTACAAAAGAAAGCGCTGCTAACATATCAATCTCTGCTAAAATATTAGCACATTTTTGTAACGGTAAAATATACCTTTTAACTACTTCTCTAATTTGCATAAATAGTTGATATTCTAAGTTAATTATCTTTTCTTCTGCTCCTAGAATAATACTTTCTTTTTCTTTTAATTCCTTAGTAGTAAACCTCTCACAATTAGATAAAGTTTGTCTTCTATCATACCCAAACTCTTCTTTTACTAAATCACATTGACCCTTACTTATTTCTATATAATAACCAAAAACTTTGTTATAACCAACTTTTAAATTCTTAATACCTGTTCTTTCTTTTTCTCTTTGTTCAAGTTCTAATAAGAAGTCCTTACTACCACTTGATAAATCTCTTAATTCATCTAATTCTTTATTATAACCTTTCTTAATTAGATTTCCTTCTTTTAAAGAAATCGGTGGTTCTTCATTCAAACTATTATCAAATAATGATACTAATTCATCAAATATTTCTATCTCTTTATCATATTTTATTTCTTCTAGTATTTTCTTTATTATTGGTAAAGCTTTCAAACTAGAATTTAATTGTAGTAAATCTCTAGCATTTAAGTTACCATAACAAACACGTCCGATAAGTCTTTCAATGTCATAAACCTGATTTAAACTTTTCTTTAAGTCATCTCTTAAAATAAACTCTGTTTGTAATACTTCGATATAATGATAACGACGTTCTAGTTCTTTTTTATCTATCAAAGGAAACTCTAAGTTTTTTCTAAGTAATCTACTTCCCATTGCTGTTTGATTTTTATCAAGTAACCATAACAAACTATAAGTCTTTTCTCTAAGTCTAAGTGTTTCTGTTAATTCAAGATTACGTTTAGTATGCTCATCTAATAATAAATGGGCATTAATAAGTTCTACTTTAGCTACTTGTAAATGTGATAAATCTCCTTTTTTAGTATTAACAGTATAAGCAAGTAAATGTTTAATTCCTCGTTCTTTTCTAATATCATCTAGGTCCTTATAAATATAATTATATTGTTCTTCTTCATTATATTCATTATAGATAGTAACATTTAACTGATAAGTCTTACGAAGCGTATTAATAAAGTTACGATCAATTTCATCACTAACAATTATCTCTTCAAAACCATGACGAATAATTTCTTGTAGTAATTCTTGTAAACTATCATCTAATACTGTTACATAAACTTCTCCTGTAGAAATATCAGCATAACTTAATGTATAAGAGTTAGCTGTATAAGTAACTGAAGCTAAAAAGTTATTCTTAGTGTCATCAATAGAACCATCTAATCTTGTTCCACTTGTAACGATTTGAATTACTTCTCTTTTGACCATTTCTTTAGTAAGTTTAGGGTCCTCTACTTGTTCTACAATAGCTACCTTATAACCCATTTCTACTAACTTATCTAAATATGCTTCATAAGCTTTAAAAGGAATGCCACACATTGGTACTTTTTCATCAAGACCAGCTTGCTTTCCTGTTAAAGTTAGTTCTAATATTTTAGATGCTACAATAGCATCATCAAAGAACATCTCATAAAAGTCTCCTAAGCGAAAAAAAATAATTGCATCTTTATTTTCATCTTTTATATTCATCCACTGTAACATAACAGGACTTAATTTAGTTCTATCCACTTCGTTTCTTAACATAAATTCACTTCCAATTTCTATTACTTATTATAGCTAAGTTTTGGTTTTGAAACAAGAAGTTTCGTGTTAAAATAAATAACAGGAGGTGTCATCTATGGAAAGAGAACCATTAGCAAAAAAATTAGAACCAAAAACTTTGAATGATGTTTTAGGACAAAAACATTTAATTGGGAAAGGTGCTATTTTAAGAAATTTAGTTGCTAAGAAAAAGTTAGTTTCAATGATTTTATATGGAAAACCAGGAATTGGAAAGACTTCTATTGCTAAAGCGATTGTTAATGATTTAGATATGCCTTATCGTTTTTTAAATGCAACTATTAATAATAAGAAAGACTTTGATATGGTTGTTTCTGAAGCTAAAGTTTATAATGGTATGATTTTGATTATGGATGAAATTCACCGTCTTAATAAAGATAAGCAAGACTTACTTCTTCCTCAATTAGAAAGTGGTTTAATAACACTTATTGGTATGACAACTGCTAATCCTTATCATGCTATTAATCCAGCTATTAGAAGTAGATGTCAGTTATTTGAACTTAAGGAGTTAGAAACTACTGATATTATTGAAGGTTTAAATAAAGCAATTAATTCTAGTTACCTTGAAGGAATTAGTATTGATATTGATACTATATCTTATATTGCTAATTTAGCAGGAAGCGATCTCCGTTATGCTTATAATTTATTAGAAATTGCTTTCTTTGCTAGTAATGATCAAAAAGTTGATATTAAATTAATCAAACAAATTAATTCTAAACCCGTCTTCTTCAGCGATAAAAATGGTGATGGACACTATGATGTTTTATCAGCTTTTCAAAAGTCTATTAGAGGAAGTGATGTTGATGCTAGTTTATATTACTTAGCAAGACTGATTGTTGAAGAAGACTTAGATAGTATTTACAGGAGAATGAGTGTTATCGCTTATGAAGATATTGGTCTTGCTAATCCTAGTATTGGTCCTAAGGTAATGGCAGCCATAGAAGCAGCTGAATTAGTCGGTCTTCCTGAAGCAAGAATTCCTCTTGGAACGATTGTTGTAGAAATGGCTTTGTCCCCTAAAAGTAATAGTGCCCATCTAGCACTTGATGAAGCAATTAGTGATATAGAAAAAGGTAATACTGGAAATGTACCTAATAATATAAAGACTGATTCTAAGGACTATTTATATCCACATAATTATTCTAATGCCTATGTTTATCAAGAGTATTTGCCAAAGAATCTTAAAGAAAAAAAATATTATCATCCTAAAACTGTTGGATATGAAAAAAATATCAAGAGTTATTATGACTTTATCGAAAATATGAAAAAGAAGGCTAATCACTAGTCTTCTTTATTCATTATTATGTTACTTTCTAATTTTTTTATTCTCTGTTGTAAACCACTAACTAACTTTTCAATTCGCTTATCAGACATATCCAATTTATCTTTATACTTTTCTAGTAAAGAATGATACTCTTCACAAAGTCCATCTAATTTGTGAATATCTATATTAACTATATTTTTTCCAATTACTTTTAAAATATCTTCATAGTTTTTATTAGTATTGGTAAAGAACTTTCCAGTACCATAAGAGAAGTTTATTTCATCAAGATATTTATCACATTCCATACTTTGACCAGTATCAAATATTGGAGTAGTCCTTACCCATTCCAAGGTATTTACATTTCTAATAACTCCAAAATTTTTTAAATGTCTATCTGTATTAAGCATTAAATAATCCAAAATAAACATATCTTCTACATTTTTGCGAGCATTTAAAACATTATGCTTTTCTAATATTTGAATATAAAATTCATAATCATTTATGTTATTAGGTTTTTTCTCTGATTTAAAAACATCATAAGCAGAAATGATTTCTTCATCTTCACTAACAAAGTTTTCACATTTAGAAATGAGTTTTGTTTTATTAGTCCATTCAACCAAATAGTTACAATAATAAAAGCCTAATCGTTTACTTATTTGCGAAGCAAGCCATTCATTAAAAGGTTCTTCTCTACTTGATGTATATGTCCCTTTTACTAAGATTCTTTTACCATTTTCTATAATCAAACCTTTTTGAAGCATTCCATCAGTTGTATTATTTGGAGAACGAAGTATCGCCTTATCTTTCGATGTTGTTAGACTAGAAGAACTATCTAATGATGCTTCTAAATATGCTTCATATTCAAAATCGTTAGTAAAGAAGTTAATATCTTGCCATTTAACATTGCTATTTTCTTCCTTTAGCCAATATTGATCTGACAAAGAAAGAGCATAAGACTTGTTTAAAAGTTCTTCTTTTGATGAAACATTTAATTTTTCCAACAATTTTTCCAAATCTTTTCGCCAAGAAGGAATTCCCCTTCCCTTAAACCAATCATTAATTTGTTTTAATAAGTTTGCTCCCAACGTCTTATTAGCATTTGAAATTGATAATGGTGCATATTCAATATTATAAATATCATAAATATTTTCTATTCCATTAAAAGTTGTGTTGTACTCAATCAACATAATAGAGGCATTTTTATTCATTAATATATATTTCATATAGCATTGTCCTTTCTATTTAAAATCATGCTAACTATATTTAATATAATCTATTACATCAGATAACAATATTATATTTAGCTGATTAAGAAATTATCGCGCATTAAAAACAGAATAAGTTATATTCCTATCCTGTTTTTTTAAATATCTTCTTCATCTAATAATTCTTCTACCCCTTTAGTATCAGATATTTTCTTCCACCCAGAAGAAGTGATACCAGGTTCTATTACTATTCGATTAACAAGTTCTTCTAATAAAGAAGTACCACCTCTAGGAATATTGAAAGTAGCATACATTCTAAGCTTTCCATCTTCTAAATCAGTTGTATCTATACTAATTAAACTAGCATCAGTATTATTCATACTTTGAGTAATTAAAGTCCTAATTAAAAATTCTTGTTCTTCATTAGTTACTATTCTAAGTCTATACTTATCAAACTGTGTTTTTTCTAAATGCTTTAAATTAAGTTTTCTAGTAATATTTCTTAAAACAACATTAGCAAGTAAAATAAATAACGTTCCCACTAAAGCTTCAAGAAGAAAACCAGCGGCACATAAAGTTCCAACTGCTGCATCACACCATAAAGTAGCAGCCGTATCTAGTCCTTTGATATTACCCTTGTCCTTTATAATAACTCCTGCTCCTAAGAAACCAATACCACATACTACTTGTGAAGCTATTCTTGATACATCATAAGCATTGGTAAGAAAGGAAAAACTAACAAATAGAAAAGAACCTAAACATACTAACACATTTGTCCTCAGGCCAATAACTCTTCTTCGCCATTGTCTTTCAAGTCCGATTGCAAATCCTAAAGTAAAAGTTACAATAATTCTTAATAAAAAATCTTGATAAATCATAATTATTTCTCCTCTTCCTCTAAATTTTCTCTCATTAAGTTTTCTACTTCTTGATAAAGTTTATTATTTGCTTCTTCTAAATCCATATCTCCTATTTTAAAAGGAGTACCATATCTAATAGTTAAGTTCTTACTCCTGAATTTATAGTCTCCTGTTAATCCAAAAGGTACAATAGTAGCATTAGTCTTTTTTGCCATTGATACTGTTCCAAATTTAAATGGTAAAAGAAAAACATCTTTTGTTTTATTCCTTGTTCCTTCAGGGAAAAGTCCAATAGCTCCATCATTTCTTAAAATACTTAAAGCCTTTTCAGTAGCATTGTGATCTTTAATACTTCGATCAACAGGAATACAACCAACTAGTTTGAAAAACCAAGCCATTTTCCCATCAAAATATTCTTTCTTTGCCATATAATGAATTACTCTTTTAGTAGCCATTATTGTTAAACATTGATCATAGATATGCTTGTGATTACCTACTATTAAGATAGGTCCTTCTTTAGGAATAACTTCTTTATTAATAATTTTAGGATTATAATAAATTTTAAATAATACTCGCATAAGAGGAGTAAGTAACTTATAACCTACTTCTCCTTTAAATCTTTTCTTCATCTTTTTCTTTCTTCCTTAACTTATTATTTTCTTCTTGAAGTTTTCGAAAATCAACTTTTCCAACCATAGTTTTTGGAAGAGACTTTCTAAATTCAAATTCATATACTTTAGCATAACGTGGTAAATTCTTAGCACACAATTCTTTTAATTCTTTAACTAGTTCTTCCGTTTCTCTATAACCCTTATTTAAAACGATATAAGCTTTTGGTACTTCTTGTTTATAAGGATGAGGTATTCCTACTACACTTGAGAGCATAACAGCTTGGTGTTTTTCTAACACTTCCTCTATCTGAATGGGATAAACATTATAACCAGAAGTAATAATTAATCTTTTTAATCTACCTGTATATTTAATAAAGCCATTTTTATCCATTACTCCTAAATCACCAGAATGTAACCAAACATTACCATCACTATGAATATGTAGTGCTGCATTAGTTTCTTTTTCATTATTATAGTAACCAAGCATTACATTCGGTCCACTGATGCAGATTTCTCCTTCACTACCGTAAGGAACTTCTTGATCAGAATTATTAAAAATACCAATATATGCCCCAGGAAAAGGTATCCCAATAGAACCATACTCTAAGATATTTTTAAAACCTAAGCTAACAGCTGCTAAACATTCGCTCATTCCATAACCTTGAACAATTCTAGTATCAGCACCATGGTCATTTAAAAACTTATTAATCTTTTTCTCAAGACTAAGACTTAAAGTATCACCACCCGATATAATATATTTTATATAGTTAAGTTTAATTTTATCTTTCCGTTCACTTTTCATCATCGCTTCAAACAAAGTTGGTACTCCTATTACAAATTCTGGTTTATATTTCATCAAAATCTTATCAAACTCATCAGCTTTAAATTGAGGAATTAAGATACATTCTGCCCCTACACATAAGGGTGCATAAATACAAACCCCAAGACCGAAGCCATGAAAAATGGGCATTATTGATAAACACTTATCACCTACTGTTAATTCATCAAAAACAATTTTAGCTTGTTCTGTTAAAGCAATAAAGTTTCCATTTGATAGAACAATAGCTTTGGGCGTACCAGTCGACCCACCACTATGAAGCATAACAGCAGGAGAATTTTTACGACCAAGGAAATGGTATTCACTCTTATAATTTAAACCACTACTTAAAAACTTATCCCAAAAGATATATTTACTATTATTTTTTGGTAACTTAGTTTTAAGACCAATCGATAAGTTATAACCAACTTTCATGAAAAAAGGCATAGCATTACTTGGTCTTACAATGATAACTTTATAAACATCTGTTTTTTCAATAACCGTTTTTAACTTATCATAATCCATATCTATTAGAACTAACATAACACTACCAGTATTAATGAGATCTTCTTTAATTTCATTTTCACTTGCTAAAGGGTGAATCATATTAGAAATAGCACCGATTTTATTTAATGCTAAAAAAGATATTATTCCTTCTGGAGTATTTGGCATACAAATAGTTACAACATCATTCTTTCTAATTCCATAACTTAAGAAAGAATTAGCACATAAATCAACTTTTTCTAATAATTCTTTATAAGTTGTTTTTGCTCCAAAATAATCAAAAGCATTATTATTAGCATACTTTTTCATATTTCTTTTAAAGTTATCATAAAGCGAAATATCAGGAATATAAAGATTCATATCCTTTTTTTGATAATATTTACTCCAAGGAGCATTCGGTTTCTTCTTAAATCCTAAAAATCTAAAAAATTTCATATCTAATATACTCATTTACTAACCTTCTTTCTTTCTAGTTCATCACTGATAAATTCTCTTAACTTAGTATTTTCACTTGTTAAATTATCATTTATTTTATAAGGCTTATAAAACTCAATTACTACACTTTTTCTAAATATTTTGTATTTACCAGTTATAGTGAATGGTACTAATAAAGTATCCGTATCTTGGGCCATCTTAACCGCTCCAATCTTAAAAGGAATGGTAATATCTTCTGTTTTGTTAATAGTACCTTCTGGAAAAATACCAATTACTTTTTTATTAAGTAGTTCCTCTTCTGCTGTCTTTAAAGCATTTTTATCATGGATTTTTCTATTAACAGGAATAATACCCATATTTTTAAATAGGATACCTTTAATACCTCTTAATAAACTATCTTTTGCTAAGAAATGAATAGTTTTATCAGTTGATGATATTAACAGAAGTGGATCTAGATAACTAGTATGATTTCCTGCTAGAATGAAATTATTATCAGTTGGAAGAAATTCAATACCAATATATGTTGGGCGAAAAAATATTTTCATAAATACTTTTATTAATGGCCTTGTTATTCTATACAAGATTACATCTTTCATTATTTTTTTATCCTTTCATATTAATAATTATACTACAAATAATTTTAGAGTATAGAAAAAAAGTAGCAATTAAATAAATACTACTTTCTTTTCGCTACTTTTTGATAAAGTTTTAAAGTCTCTTGATTATTCTTAATGATATTAATTTCTCCTATTACTTCTTGGGATAAAAGTCCTTTATTATAAGTCAACATAAATTCTTGTTCTTTTTTAAACTGCCTTAAAGCTTGTTTTTTACTAACAAAATAAGGTTGATTTAAGAAATGATTCTTACTATTTTCTGCTAAATAATAATGAAACTTTTGTAAATTAATAGATTCTTCTAAAGTATCATAAATACTAACTTCTCCATCTCTTAATCTGTTTAATAAGGTATTTATCCTTTTTTTATACCCTTTCGCTAATTTAGCACTAATATAATTAACTAAAGCCAATTCACTAAGAGAAAGATTATCAAGTTCTTCTTTATAAGTTTCTTCATCATCATAATTAACAAATACTAATTTAGAATAAATTATATCTAATATATTACTAAGTGAGTGTTCTCCCACAAAAGCATAGTTTTTACTATCAATTAACCCATCTTCAATAGTATGTCTTTCAAAGGCAATTAACATTTTTGCTTGTGTCTTATTAAGCTGATAGTCTTTTTTTAATCTTTTATTAATTTCTCTATTTATTTTAAATTTAAGTAATTTTGAATTATTAACACTATATTTTAGATATATTAATTGTGATATGGGTCTTATATTTAAATTTTCTATTTTTTGCATTTTTTATCTCCTTGCCATTAACTATTATATTTCATGTTACTAATAGTGTCAAACGAAGGAAAGAAAGCATTAATGTTCATCAATATGTTTTTTAATCAATAAAACAGTCCCTTGAACTCCTAAATAATCAACGTTAAGAACTAAATCATAATTTGCTAAGTTATACCAATCTCTTCCTGTATAGTATTTGTAGTGTTTAGCACGTTCATTATTAATTTTTCTGATTTCTTTAAGTGCATTTTCTTCTTGCAAACCATAATATTTAACTGCACGATTAACTTTGTCATTATCACTACTATAAAGGAATATTTTCAAAGTATCTTGATTATCCTTTAAGACATAATCGGCACATCTACCTACTATAATACATGATTCTTTTTCGGCTAAGTCTTTAATCACTTTACTTTCAGCAATAAAGATTCTATCATCATTATTATTGCTATATTTAAATGATGCTAACTTTTGATCATTTTCACTAATATATTCCTTTGATAAACCTGTCTTCTTACTAATCATACTAATTAAATTTTTATCATAAAACTTAAGTCCTGTTTCTTTTGCAAGTAATTCTCCAACATAGTGACCACCACTACCATATTCACGAGAAATAGTTATTATTATTTTTTTACCATGATAAGTTTTATTACTTTGTTCATCAGTTGTATCAACTAAAATTTTTCTAGTAGATAGTTTTCTATATTCTGAATAAAAAATAGCTATAGCAATAAAGAAAGTAATTGTATCAGCGATTGGTCCAGCATTTAACACTCCATAAATACCTTTATGTAGGTAATTAGCCATAAAACAAGCAATAGGAATAAATAAAATTATCTGTCTAATAAATGATACCATTGTAGCTTTTTTAACATTTCCTAAAGATTGAACAACAATAGAAGTTGTCATTTCTAAAAAGTTAAGTCCCATAACTAATAAGAATGAATGACATATTAAAACAGCAAATTCTAAAAATAGTTTATAGTTTGGATCAGAATTTGTTATAAAAATACTTACTATTTGACGTGGAAATAAGTAAAAAATAATATTAAAAACTAAACCTACTATTAAGTTTACAGTTAAGACTTTCCTTAGTGCTTCTTTAACTCTTTCATATTTACCTGCTCCATAGTTAAAACCAATTATTGGTTGTGCACCAATAGATATTCCTAAAATTGTTGATATATAAAGACTATTTATCTTAGAGATAACACCATAAACTGATAAGGGAATATCTGCTCCATATTTAGTTTTAGCTCCATATTTAGTCATCATATTATTCATAAAGACAAATAAAGCTAAGACAGTTATTTGAGTAATAAACGATGATAGACCAAGTCCTAAAGTTCTAAAGATACTCTTATCAAGTTTAAAAGAATCTTTTTCTAATTTAACAGATTTGACCTTTTTTAAGTACATAATAGCCATCAAAAAAGAAACTATTTGGCCAATTACAGTAGCGATTGCTCCTCCTTTAACACCCATATTAAAAGTAAAGATAAAAATAGGATCTAAAATGATATTTAAAATAGCTCCTACTACTAACAAAATCATTGAGTATTTAGGAGCACCATCTGCTCTAATAATTTGGGAAAGAGCAGAATAAATTATCATAAAGGGTGCACCTAAAATAATTATTCTTCCATAATCAATAGCATATTGATAAACACTCTTCGTACAACCAAAAAGATAGACTAATTGTGGTAAGAAAATATATGCTATTATACTTAAGATGATTGCTGAAATAACAGAAATAGTAACAGCATTACCAATTATCTTGCCGCCTTCTTCTTTTTTACCTTCTCCTAGTTTTAATGATAAATTAGCACTAGCGCCATTACCAATTAAACCTGCTACTGCATTAAAGATAATTACTAATGGAAAAATTACATTAGTAGCAGCATTTCCTAAAGTACCCACTCCTTTGCCAATAAATATCTGGTCAACAATATTATAAACTGAATTTATTAGCATACTAATTACACAAGGTATTGCAAATGAAATTAATAGTTTATTAATATTTTCTTTACCAAGATTCACTTTTTTCATAAAACACCTCTTCCTTGCTTTTTTCAAGCTTTTACAATATATCATATTTAATTTTTTTTCGTAAGTAATTTTTTTATTTTTTTTATTTTAGAAGAAGTTACAAAAAAAGAACACATTAGTTCTTTTATAGAAAATACTACATTTGTAAATGACTTTTTTCTTCTTTTATCATATTCTTTTCCTCTACAGTACCTAAGAATTCTTTATCGAGTTCACTTATTTTATAATCAATCTCTCTTATTGTATAATCATTACTAAAATCATAATTTACTAAGAAATCATCACTTTTCTTTATCATTTTAGCAATATCTTCTACTTTGTTACAGCAGAAATAATAATTAACTTTATCTAAAATAGTTTCTTTTTCAGTTTTTAACTGTTGATTTTCCGTTTTAATATCTTCTAATATTTCTTTCTTTTTCTCTATCTTTTTAGTAGTAGTATTCATATCATTATCAATTACACTAATATTTTCTTTCTTTTTATCTAAAAAGTCTTTTTCTTTTTCTTCTTTTTGTATATTTAACTTTTCTATAACTTTTTTTCCTTTCCTAATTTTTATTATATTTAATATTGGATGAGAAGACATTAAATCAATTTCTTTGGAGATTTCATTTATTTTGCTAGTTATTTCAACATCAGTAAAGTCTTTTTGTAATTCCGTTTCTTTTTTAATAGTTAAGCTATTTAATTGTTCTAATAGTTGTTCATACTCTTTTAAGATACTATTAAATCTAATATCATTATTACTAATTTTTTCTAAAACTTTATTGTATTGACCCTCTAAAGGTTTCTTAAAGTCTTTAAACATATTAATATTACTATATTTTAAATATTCTCTTTGACTATTTTCTCGTTCAGCCTTTTCTTTAATAAGCTCTTCTCTTTCTTTTCGATTTTTCTGTAAATCAAACTCATTCTTTTCTTCTTTTTCATTTAAAACAAGTATTCTCTTATTAGCTAAATAATTAGATAGTTCTTCAAAATTAGTTATTTTCTCTTCTTTAATTTCTAAAAGCATAGAATCAGTCACTTCTATTTTAGATAGTAAGAAAACAGTTTTACCTAAACCACTATAGTATTCATCTAATTTTTCTCTATAAGGTAGTAAGCTAGTTAAATTATTTATAACAAAGGGTCTTATATCTTTTCTAAAAATAGAATTTATACTATATCTATAACTATTTCCAAGAATATATTTTATCTCATTAGAAGAATACTCTCCAGAAAACAAATAGGAAGTACTATCAAGATATGATATCATATCTTGATTCTTTCTAAATATAAGTTCTATATCAGCTTCTGTATAGTTTTCTTTTTGTTTTAATTTATCAAACTCAGTAAAAAAATAATCATATCTAAACAACTCTTCTGAACTACAACCTCCACTTAAATTAGTAAATTGTTCTATTAAAGAATCAACTAATTCTAATTTAAAAGTTTCAAGTTCTTTACCAGTCTTATGTTTCATCACATCAAAAGTATGTACTTCTAAGTTTGGAAAATTTTTTTGTAATTCATAAGCACTTTCATAATTATAATCATAGTTTTTAGCACCATTAGTAAAACAAAAAATAGCAGCGGGATGGAAGCCAAGGGTTACTACTTCACTATAAACAGGATAGTTCTTCCCTTTTTCTTGGTTTTCTTTTTTCAGTTTTAAACATTCATCTAGTAATCTTTGGGGATGATGAATTTTCTTAATAGAACTATATGTTGTTAATTTATCTATATCCATTGCAGCATTATCAACATACATATCCCGACTATCAGCCCCTACTATATTGATAGGTTCCATAATAAATCCGTAGTCATTATTAAAGGTATCATTTACATCTTGATTAAATAAAGAACAAGAAACATACTTAGTTCTAAATTCTCCTTTATATTCAGTTGTTTCACTGCTATGACCTAGAAAACAAAAGTTATCATCTGTCATTTTATGTAAATCTTTAGAATAATTACTCCATTCTTCTAATATTTTCTCTTGTACTTTACCTAACATTTCTCGCATAGTAGTAATATCTTCTTTTTCTATTGCTATAGTATATAACTTATCAAAAGTACTAATTTCTTCACTACCCATAAAGTACTTCATATCAATAATAGTATCTTCTTTAGCCTTAGTTAAATCTTTTATTAATGTTCTTTCTTCTATTTTTTTATTTATCTTATAAAGATTATCTATTGTTTTACCAATAAGTGGTTCTTTATTATGACTAAAATAATAATAAAGTATATTACTATATTCTTTATTATTCTGTCGTACTGGTAGTATTTCTTTATATTCTTCTATTATATTAGGATCTAACTCTTTATTATCTATCAGTTCTAACATAAAATTACAACGATTAACAAGATAAGTTACCATATCATCTAAATCTGCATAATCCATATTACTACTAACTTTATAAAAACTCAATAGATTACTCTTTTTAACTAGATACTTAACTTCTTCTAACATATCAGGAGGAATATTCACTGTTTTATAATCACTACTTATTGTTACTTGCTCCATTTGTGTTCTCTCTTTCTTAATATAATTAATTATTTTAGTACAGTATTGAACGAAAAAAGACTAAAACTTTAGCCTTTATTCTAATGAGCATACTGTATTGTTTTTTCAACTACGGCTTTTATATCTCTTTCATTAAATGGTTTTCTAATTATATCTACTATTGGATATTCAAAAGCCTGAGCTACCAAAGCATTATCTCCTACACCAGTTATAATAGAAACAGGAATAGAATCAAATAGATTATTCGTTTTGAAGTATTCTAAAACTTGAAAGCCATTAACATTTGGCATATTAAGATCTAGTAACATTCCTACTATCTTTTGCCCATTATTTTCATTAATTAACTTTAAAGCTTCTTCTCCGTCTCCTGCCATTAAGACTTCAAATTGTTGATCAAAGATTTTTAAAATAAAGTTTTTAATAACAGCTGAATCATCTACTACAATAAGTGCTCTATCTTTACGGGGAGCAGTAAGAGTTGTTTGTACTCCTGCATCTTCTAAGCCTAAATATTGTTTGACTAAATGAACAATTCTATCTAATTCTAATATTAATTCATTGAAATGTTCTGTTACAAAGTAAAGATTATTCTCTTTACTAGCCATCTCGTGTTGAAAAGCATAATTTGCTAACGTATCAAAGCCAAAATATTTAGCATCACTTTTCAAGCCATGAACATAGATTGAGTAATTAGCCATATCACCGCTTTCTTTATATAGTTTAATTTTATTTTCTTTTTCATTAATATCTGCTAAAAAGTCACTCAAGGTACTATCATATGTTGCCATATCTCCAAATAGTTCCAAACTTTTTGCAACATTTACTCCATTACTTGTTAATAGTGTTACATCTCTCATTATTATTCCTCCTTCAAATACTCATCAAGTACTCTTTCTAATTCATTTCTTTGAATTGGTTTAGATAAGTAATCATCAAAACCAATACTTAGATATTTTTCTTTCATTCCTGCTATTGCATTAGCAGTAAGAACCACTGTTTTTATCTTGAAGTCTTCTTTTTCTTTCAACTTTAATAGTGTTTCTGAACCGCTCATCTCTGGCATCATATCATCCATTAAAATAAGATTATAAGGTATTCCCATTTCTACTCTTTTAATAGCATCAGCTCCACTTGAGGTCTCGTCTACAAATACACTATAATCTTTAAGTAAGCGTTCTGCGACTTTTAGATTAAGTTTATTATCATCAACTACCAATATTCTCTTTCCTTTATAATTTCTTTTAACTGATACCTCTTCTTTTGGTATTACTACTTCCTTAGGTGTAATATCTACTATCTTTTGATCAATACAAACAGTAAACTTACTACCTTTTCCATAGATACTTTGAACAACCATCTCCCCATGCATTAGCTCTACTAATTTTTTAGTAATAGCAAGACCAAGTCCTGTCCCTTCGATAGTTATATTTCTCTCTTCATCAGCACGTTCAAACTTTTGAAATAACTTATCAATATTATCTCGTTTAATTCCAATACCAGTATCTTCAACAGAGATAATCAACCTGCAAATACTATTTTTCAAAATGACACTTTCTACGACAAAATCAATATATCCCTTCTCCGTATATTTTACCGCATTAGTCAATAGATTTAAAACAATTTGTTTAACTCTTGCATAATCGCCATATAAGGAACTTGGTAAATCTTTACTAAATTTAACTCTTAACTCGATTGGTTTTTCATTTCCAAGTCTTCCTTTAGTTAATACAACTAATTCATTAAAGATTTTTACTGGTTCATAAGTAGTATTAACAATTTCTAATTTATCAGCTTCTATTTTCGAAATATCTAAAATACCATTTACTATCTCTAACAAACCTTGACTAGCCATCATTATATCTTTAACATCTTCTTTTGCTGTTTCTGGAATTCCTTCTTCTTCTTGAAGAGCTTCTGAAAATCCAACTATCGCATTTAAGGGAGTTCTTATCTCGTGAGACATATTTGATAAGAATTCTGTCTTTGCATTATTTGCTCTTACGGCAGTTTCTTTAGCAATATTCAACTCTTCAATCAATTTAACATCTGGGTTTTCAATAGTGAAGTACATAAGAAAGGTAACTAATGTTTCTGATGGAGTAATAAGTAATACCCCTGGAACGTAGTTTTGTACTATAGAAGTAATAATTCCTAGTATTATATAAATCATTAACGGAATAATTTTTTTATTAAAGTTAAAGGACTTATTAAATATTGCTATTATTACCCATACACTGATAAAAATAAAACTTGCTAAATAAACTAAGTTTACTGGTACACCAGTAATGACTGGTCCATAAGCACCTTTTGCAAAAGTAATCGGGAAGATAAGTATTGGAATTGCAAAAGTAATCATAGCAACAATCCAAAATAATTTTGATATTTGATGATCTTTCTTAGTTATATAAATCATATAAATTGAAAAAGTGGCTATCCAGATAAGTAAAAGTAACAAATAAGTCTTTAACACCAAGTCACTAAAAAATGTAATGTAGTTAAGGGAGGCGAAAGTACAAGCATATTCAAAAAGCAATGCAAACAAATTACTTATTACTAGAAATTGGTATAATTTATTTTCAACATTTTTAAGTCTTCTTTTACTAAAGTAAACTATATTTAGTAATATTGAAAAACAAAGGGCACAAGTTGGAAAGAACAACCCTGTCGTCATTAAAAACCACTCCTATCTTTTTAACATTATAGCATTAAATCGACAAAAAAAGAAGATTTTAAATCTTCTTTGTGTACTTTTTATTATTAGAACTCTTAGTTATATAACTAAGAGTGAAAGTATTTGCTATTCCTTGTTCTGTTAAAGCATTAATATCTCGCTTACCAGAACCAGTTAGTGGAAATTCATCTTTTACTGGGGAATAGTGTATTTTTTGTGCTAGTTCCTCTGGTATACGTTCACATAAGCGAAGATTAGCATTGATGATAGTTGATAATTTATCTTTACAAGTTGGTTGAAAAGCATAATGTACTACTGGAGTTTCAATTCCATTTTCATCTTTAACGTTAACTACCTCGCAAGACAAAATATTACTACTATCTTCTTCAAGTATCTCTGCTAAACTATAACTTGGAACAACACGTCCATCACTTAAATTAAATTCATTACCAATTCTTCCGTGAATAATAACACGATTATCTCCTTTAATTGCTGCCCAAAGTTTGCAATCACCATAAACATTTCCTGCATTATCGTGAATAAAAAACTTATTAGTAGCTTCTTCGTTATTATTATACTCACGCATAGTAGTAGGCCCAATAGCTACTAGTCTACCAACACTGCCATCAGTGATATGATTACCTGCTTCATCTAATATTGCTTGAGAAAGTCCTTTGAATGGAACTAAACCATATTTTTGGGTACAAGCTAGTTTACTTTTATAGGCATGATATAAAGAGAAATAGATTCCACCATGTTCACAGTCGCCGCCTCCCATTGATAGCGTAGCTGCTATTGGTAATCTATCCTTACCAGCTGAGACATCTTTTAAAAATTTATTGATTAATTTTTCTTCTCCTAAAGAGGTATTTTCTCCTACAGAAATAGGAATGAATAAACCTCTTTGCTTTATATTTGGAAATTCTTTTTCATAGGTTAAAGCAGCATGAGTCCAGAAGCTTCTCGTAGCAGCAACAGCATTTGGACGATTTATAACTAAAGAAGTATTAAAGAAATCTCGGTCATAAATTGGTTCTAAAGCTACACTACACCCTTGTGATAGAGGATCAGAAATACTAGTAATAACATCAGTATTTGAATAAGTTGGAATATGTGCTAACATTCTTACATCTTTCATTTCAGGAAGACCTGATAAATCATTATCATGAAGTCTTCCCATAACAATCAAACTCTGATGCTGTTGTACTATTTCTTTAGGAAGTCCAACAATTGTAGAACCGCTTGTATAGGTAATTAAAAAGTCATCATCGAGCATTACTTCAGCTCTTTCAACTTGCTTATTTTTACCAATATTTAAAAATTCACTAAAAGAAAGAACATCTTCGTCTTCATATGGTTGAAAAGAATGATATTTTTTATCAAAATCATAAAATAAATCAACCCCATCTTTTAATGATTCACTTAAAGATGATACCACTATTTTAGAATAACCACTATCTTTAACTATATCCTTTAATTCTATATAGTTATCACTAGTTGCAATAAAGACATTTTTACTAGTATCTTTTAATATTTCTTTAATATAATCTTTATCAAAATGTGATCCAAAAATCTTAACTCTTGCCCCAAGCAAACTAGCAGCTAGGATAGTATAGACAAACTCTGGTGTATTACTCATACAAAGTGGAATAGTATCTCCTTTTTTCACTCCTAATTCTAATAGGCTAGCAGCTACTAAGTTTCTTTTACTAAACATTTCTTTATAAGTTATGACATTACCACGATAAAATAAAGCCTCTTTTTTTAAATTATCAATATTTCTAAGTTCTATCTCTTTATCCCATGCATGGTTATGATTTTTATTTATATCTTCTATAGCACTATTATATTTACTACTATTTTTAGCTATTTTGTTACTTCTAATTTTATTAAGAATTATATTATTTCTTCCTAATTTTTTAATTTTTTCTAAGTTAATTCTTACGTTCATAGTTTCCCCCTACTATATTTTTTCTAATTCACTAGCTAGATAAGAACGTACTTCTCCAGTTTCTGTTTTCACTTGATAAAGTACTCCTATTTTTAAAACAATAACACCCTTTTCTTTGATATTTGGTATATAAACATTGTTTCCAATATCTAAACTATTAGTATCATCATCTTGACTAGTATTTTTAACAATATATCCCATATCCGCCCTCCTTTTTTAACTATAACATAGAAAACTATTTTATTAAAGTAAAAAGAAAAACTCTACTTAAAATAAGTAAAGGATCCCTATGATATTTTTCTTAATGTTTTTACTTTTTTATCACTATAATACCTATCAGAATTTTTATTTTGTTTTAATATAATATCTATCAATTCTTCTTTTGATAACTCATCTAAGTTAACAGGATTATTACTTTCTGCTTCTGGTAAAACTTTATGATAAAAATTAACAACTTGATCATCGGTTATATTATATAAGTTACATAATACAATACTATAGTTTAGAGCTTTTCCTTTAGTACCATTTTCTACCTGACTCATTATAGAAGGAGATATTCCTACTTTTTTATCTATTTGCATTAAAGTTAATCTATTTTCTTTTCTTTGATCGTACCAAAATGATTTTAATTTATCTATCTCACTTGGTAAAATAGAAACCTTTCTAGCTCTAAAACAAATATCTTTATCAACTATTTTTAATTTTTTACTCTTATCACAAAAAGCTTTATAGACTTCTGCTACTTGCTCATCTGATAATCCCCAAAAACCTGCTAAACGAAGAATTGTTTCTAACTGTGGATTTTTAGCAATTCCTTGTTCTAGTCTATATAAGGAGTTATATGAAAGACCAGTATAGTTAAGAAGTTCCTTACCCGAAAGGCCCTTACTAGCAGCAAACTTTTCTCGTAGTGATATAAAAAAATCCATTAAATCTCTTAACGCCTCTTGATTTAGTTTATAGTCCTCACGTACCATATTTATTCCCCCTTTTTTATGGCACATATAATACTACATTTTTCTGCTTTTGTCAACATTTATAGAATGTATGTTCTTAACTTTTGTTAGTTTTTTCTGTTTTTCACTAAAATATTTATCTGGTTCTAAATCTTGATTTAAGATAATTTCTATTAATTGGTCTTTACTAAGAGCATCTAAATTTATCGGTTTTAACTTATTTGTTTGTTTTAATGTTCTATGATAAAAGTCAAGTACTTCATCACTTTTTATACCATAAAATTTACATAAAGGAATAATTAAATTCAAGGAATTGACTCTTTTTTTATTTTCCATTCCACTAATAGATGAAGCAAGAATACCTGTTTGTTCACTAATATCAACCATAGTTAATCTTTTTGATTTACGAATATATTTTAATTTTTCTGATAAACTATAAAGTTCACTCTTATCTATGTCTACTTTTTTTAGCACTGTCCAATTATCATTAGTAGTAAATGTCAGTTGTTTATTTTTATCACATAATACTTGATATATTTCTATTATTTGTTCATCTTTTAATGACCAAAAACTACTAAGTTGAAGAAAAGTTTCCAATCTAGGTACTTTTACTCTTCTTTCTTCAATCATTTTAATACAAAGTTTAGTAATTCCTGTATATTTTGCTAAAGTTTCCTCTGATACATTATTTTGCTTTCTTAATAGTATTAGATAATTTATTAATTCTTCTACTCCATTCATATTTAATTCATAATCTTTATCAACCATTTAACATCATTATCCTTCCATTTCCTTCATTCGCACGTTCTATACTACTATTTTAATTGATTAAGTTCAAGAAAAAAGCAACTAAATAATGCAATTAAAAGATAGCAATTAATTTTTGCTATCTTCTTTCATAGTTTCTTTTAATATAGAACCAGCTGTTACTAAGTTTTGTAAATCACTAGGAACAATTATTTTAGTAGCTGTTCCATTAGCAACATTTACCATTGCTTCATAACTTCTTAATTTTAGTACTGCTTCATCTGCTTTTGCTGCTTTAATTAATTTAATTCCTTCAGCTTCTGCTTCTTTTACTTTCATAATCGCTTCTGCTTTACCACTTGCTTCTCTAATTTGTGCTTCTTTTTTAGCTTCTGCTCTTAAAATAGTACTTTCCTTTTCTCCTTCAGCAATTAATACAGCTGCTTTTTTCTCACCTTCTGCTTGAAGAATTTTCTCACGACGTTCACGTTCAGCACGCATTTGTTTCTCCATTGCTTCTTGAATATCCCTTGGAGGAATAATGTTTTTAACTTCTACTCTATTAACTTTGATACCCCATGGATCAGTAGCTTCATCAAGAATAGAACGCATTTTAGAATTGATTATGTCACGTGACGTTAAAGTTTGATCAAGTTCTAATTCTCCAATAATATTTCTAAGTGTTGTTGCTGTTAAATTTTCTATTGCATTAATCGGATTTTCTATTCCATAAGTATATAACTTTGGATCAGTTATTTGAAAGTAAACAACTGTATCTATTTGCATAGTTACATTGTCTTTTGTAATAACTGGTTGTGGTGCAAAGTCCTTTACAATTTCTTTTAAAGTAACTGTATTAGCTATTCTATCAATAAAAGGCACCACATAATGAGGACCAGTACCTAAAGTTTGGTAATAAGTACCAAGTCTTTCAATTACCTTTGCTTCTGATTGAGGTATTACCTTAATTCCAAGTACCACAATCACTAAAACAATAATTAAAATAAGCCATAACATAAATAAATCACTCTTCCTTTTCTTCTACCTTTAGTTTTACCCCACTAATAGATAGTATTTTTACTTTTTTATCTTTTGATATTTCTTTATCACTATAAGCACTCCAAGTTTTTCCAAGAACTTTAACTTCACCTATTTTATCTTTTTCAATAGGAACACTAACAATTCCTGTTTTACCAATTACTTGGTCAAGATTAGTAGCAACTACCTTTTTTACTTTTAGCTTTTTAACTACTGGTTTGGTTAATATTAATAGTAGTAAAGATGTTATTACAAAGAAAGCTAATAATATTACTGTATCAGTAGTATACAAACTAACTAGTGAAGTTATTAAAGCTCCTAAAGCAAACCAAATTGTTACTAGGTTAACAGTTATAAGTTCTATTATTACTAAAATAACAAAGAAAATCAACCATACTTCTGTCACATATACCTCCTTTATTAAAGGATACTATAAAATTTAAAAAAATACTACTAAGAGTTGATACTTTATCAAAAGTAAATTATAAACATAAAGCTAATTTCACTACTTATATCACTCTTATAAATTCAGAATCTAAAATAGAATATAAATAACAAGTAACTGGTAAGGACAGTTTCTTTTCTATTACTTTTTTATAACCTGCTAACTGCTTTAAATAAGCTTTATCAGTAACATTTCTTAATTTATAATCAACTATTATACTAGAAGTATCATTTATTAATAATAAGTCAATCTTACCATGTAATTTATAATTATCTTCTTTAGTAATAAATTCATATTCTTTAACTACTTTCATATCACTATATTTTTTAAAAAAGTCATTTTCTAGAAAAACCTTTAACAACTTTTCTTCTCTTATACTAATATTATCTGGTAATATTTTATTTTTAATATCTAATCTTTCAAACAACTCATGAATATGAACCCCATACTCCATTGCTTCCTTTTCTTCTTTTGTTCTTTTAACTACCGTTTCTTTAGAAAATTTAACTTGTTCTTCTTCTCCTACTTGATAGTTAGATTTAATAAATGTTAAAGGTAATAATTCTCCTTTAGCTTCTTTAACTATTTCTTTACGACTTAAATAAGCTTTACTAATAGCTGGTATTTCACTAATATTAGTAACATTACTACTAAACTCTTCTAAAACACTTATCATCATATCCATAAAAGAATGATAATTAAGTCTTTCTTCTCTTGGTATAATATCTACCATTTCTTTTATTTCTTCTTGTTCTTTCATAACAATAATTATTTTTTCTCTAGCTCGTGTTAATGCCACATAAAATAGTCTTATCTTTTCACTAATATCTTCTTTTCTATTTTTAGTAACTACTAATCTTTTAGTTATTAAATCCGTATCTTTTTCTATATCAGGTATAACAATACCATAATTTCTATCAAAGAAAACTGTCTCTTTATTATCAGCATCATTAAATTTCTTAGAAAAACCAGCAAAGTAACATAATGGATACTCAAGTCCTTTTGAAGTATGAATCGTCATTACTTTAACACTATTACTATCACTTTTAGATAAAGATAATTTAACTTCTAATTCCGTATTACATAAGCTTTCTAAATAATCAGTAACTTCTAATAAATCTTTATTTTTCTTTTCTAAATTACTAATCATTTTATAAAAGTATTCTACTCTTGACCTATAAACAGCTACTTTACCAATCTTAGTCAATTTATTAGTATAATCAGTTATTTCTAATATTTTATTAAAATAACTGATTGGAGAAAGTATCTCATATTCTTTAATAAGATTGAAAAAGTCTTGATATAGTTTAGTTTCTTTATACTTATTTTCCATTATTGTATGATAAATATCAGCATCAGACATACTATATAAGAAACTCCTAGCAAGGGAGGTATAAGTTAGTTTAAATAAGGTATCATATTCATTTAGATATATTTTCTTCCCAAGCAAGAATAAATTCTTAACTATTTCTAAATCATAAGAAGCCTTAGCATTTTCACTTTGCCATAAAGTGATTGGTATTCCTAAATATTCAAATACTTGTTTATATAAAGTAAAGTCAGTCGACCTATCAAGTAATATAGCAATATCTTGATAATCAACTTCTCTTAATATTTCTTTATCTTTATCAAATACTAATCTTTTAGATGCTATTTGCTTTTTAATATCACTTGCAATTAAGAAAGCTTCTTTTTCTCTTGTATCAAAAGTCTTATCTTCATCATTATAAGTTAATATTTCCATATCACAGTTATCATCTACATGAGCTTTATCCTCATAAGTTAAATTACCAAATATCATAGCATGCCCATCAAGATAATTAGCTCCACCAATATCTTGATCCATTATATGACAAAATAAATTATTAATTGTATCAATTACTTCTCTTCTACTACGAAAGTTTTTTGATAAGTCAATTACAGTTCCACCATTATGAACTTTATAATTATCATACTTTTCTTGGAATAACATAGGATTAGCATTTCTAAAACGATAAATTGATTGTTTAATATCTCCTACCATATAAACATTATTTTTAGCTATATAAGAGATGAAAGTTTCTTGAATATCATTAGTATCTTGATACTCATCTATTAATATCTCTTGATAACTATTTTTTAATTCTTCTCTTACTTCTTCATATTCTTTAACTAATTTAATCGCTAATTTTTCAATATCTAAAAAGGTATAAGCATTCTCACTCATCTTAAAGTTCCATACTCTAAGTCGTAGTTTATTAATGATTTCTAAAAGCATAGAAACATAAGGATAAGTATTTTCTAAAGATTTAATGTAATCAGCTTCTTCATCATAAATCATTAAATTCTTTAACTCTTCTTGTCTTTCATTAATAGTTTTCTTTAAATTTTTAGCTTCTTCTTCACTACCCTTAGGTAAGTTAGGTATTTTAAAATCCAAAGTTTCCTTTATTTCTTTATAATTATTACTATTAAGATAATTACTAATAATATCAATAACTTTAGCATGGTATTTATCATCAATCATTCGTAAAAAATCATTAATTAATTCTTTTAAATATCTATCTTTTTCCGTAATTAATTCTAAATATTCATTAAGATACTTATAAAGGTTTTCTTTTTTATAGTAGTTATCCAAGTAACTATCTAAATAACTATCAAGGTCAAGTACTAAATCTAAAGATGCTAGTATTTTCTTAATTTTATTTTTAATTTCTTTATCATCTTTAAAGGTAAAAGCATCTAAAAAGTGATAAAATCTCTCATCTTTATTAACATAATATTCATTAAATATCTCTTCTAATATTTCATCTTCTTTTAAAGATAAAATAACATCATCCATTACTTCTAAATTACGAGAAATATTTAAAGTATCAGCATACTTTTTTACTATCGCCATCGAATATGCATCAAAAGTAGTTATAAAACTACTATCTAATAGTTCTAACTGCTTAGTAAGATTAGCTTTTCTTAATTTTTTTCTAATTCTCTCTTTCATCTCACTAGCTGCTTTTTTAGTGAATGTTAATATTAAAAGTTGATTAACAGGAACACCTTCCGTTACTTTTCTTAAAACACGTTCTGATAAGACTGCTGTTTTCCCGCTTCCTGCTCCAGCACTTACTAAAATATTTTCTCCTTCTAAATCAATCGCTCTTTGTTGTTCTTCTGTAAACTTAGGCATTAGCTAGTCACCTCTTTTTCTTTCTTTTCAATAATTATTTCGTCTTTCTTCTCATGATAACAAATAGAAGCAAAAGGACAGTACATACAACTGATATTTATTTTATTTTCAATCTTAGGACTAATAGTATAATTACAATTTCTAATACCAGTAGCAAAGGAAAGAATCGTTTTTTCAATACTCTCAAACATCTCTTTTTTAGTTTCCTCGGTTATAGTTTTTAAATATCTTGATAAACTACCCGTTTTAGTAACAGATAAATTCTTAATCCAATTACTGTTTTCATATTCTTCATCTAATAGTTCTAAAGTAGACATATCATCATTTACTATTCCAAACACTTTTAAACTTTTCTTTCGCTCTTCTATATCATTATTTTTAACTAATAACATCTGATAAAACAGTCCTGCTAATTCCATTTTTTTATCTTGATTACTCTTTTCTAGTAAATAAGCATAAATAGGAAGTTGAAGATGCAAGCCATAATCCAAATAATCAAGATTAAAACTTATCTTACCTGTCTTATAATCAAAAATAGCATAATAAGTCTTACCATCTTTTTCTCTTAATAGTATCTTATCAATAAAGCCTTTAACTTTTATATCATCCCCTAAATCTAATACTATTCTTTTTTCAAGTAATGGTGTAGTAAGTCCTGAATGAAACTCCATTTCTTTATTCCAACCAATAACTAACTTAAGTTCATCTTTTAATTTACTGATAAAGTATTCTTCTTTACTACTCCATTCTAATTTATTCTTTTGATAAGTAAAACTCTTCTCAAAATCAAAGTTCTCTTTATAAGATGATGATAATACAGCATGATAAACAATTCCTAATTTCTGGGAGAAACTTTCTTCAAACTCATCTAATTTCAAGATATATTTTAAATAATACTTAAATGGACATAAAGCATAATCATCAATACTAGAGTAAGATAAAACTAGTTCTTCTTTTGGTATATTAAAACTATTAAAATCATGTTCATAAGTTTCATAATCAAAGAAATGATAATAAGGAAATAATAAATCTAAATCTTTTCCTTTTTCTCCATACATATAATAGTTATCAAGTAACTCTCCTAGATACTTTCGATTGTATTTATCACTATATTCAGAAAGATAAGTATCATCATATTTAGTAACAACATTATATTCCGAAAAGATAGATGATGCCAGCCATTCATCTTGTAATGTTGATAAAGCATAACTACAAGTAAAATTCTTAACCGTAGATAAAGAATATAGGAAAGCATATTTACTATTCTTATTCTTCTCCATACTAGTTATTAAACCAAGACTCTTCTTTTGTTTATCAGACAAATAATCATCATCTTTATATATCTTCGGATATTTATTTTGTACTAATGATATAAGAAATAGATAATCATCATCACTAAGAAGATAAGGCACTTCAAATACCTCTTCTAAAAACTTAACGCTATCGATTTCTTTCTTACAAGGTACTTTAACTTTCTCTAATTCATTTTCTAACAGTAAATCATAGTATTTACTATCTTCAAAGCAAGACAAGTCTTCTTCTATTTTAATTATTCTTTTTAATAAATCAGCATCTTTAATAACACTCAAATCTTTACTATCTAAATATTTCTTTCCAGTAATAGTAGTTAAAAAGGAAACACCTTCTTCTTGATAAGGTATATCAAAATCTTTAAATATATCTTCTATTAAAAACTTACTATCATCATCTACCCCAGCAATATAAATATTACTATAAGGAATATTGTTCTTATTTAAATCTCTTATTCTAATAGCTAAAGCTACTATTTCTTCCTTTTTAGTCTTATACTCATACACTTCTTTAATATTACAATTTTCTTCACCTATTACTACTCTAGCATTAAGTTTTTCAAAGATATTTAATAAGTAATCATCAATAAAAGGATAACCCATCACAATTATTTCTTTATCTTTTAAATAAGTATAATCATTAATATCAATAAATAAGTTATTATCTATTAATAATTGTTTTCTTTCTTTTAAAAACTTTAATTTTTTAGAACTATATTCTTTATTAATATCGATACTAGGTAATACTTTTAGATAAGAGTTAATAATATCTAAGCTATCACCTAATTCTAGCAAATAAACAAGCGCTTCTTTTTTTATCTTACAGATATATTTTTCCTGAAATTCTTCTAATGTATCAAAATGTATATCATAAATCTTATCCATTAAAGACAATTTTTCCAATATAGATTCTTTTAATTTATTAGGTACTATATAATATAAATTATCACTAAACTTCATAGTTATTTCCTTTCCAATCAAATAGATAATTCAATTATATTTCATAGAACAAATATTCGTCAATATATTTTTTAGAAAAAAAGAAAAAAGGTCCAATCTTTGACCTTAATCTCTATCCTAATATAAATGGATCAGTAGAACTACCTGTTCCAGAAGTTATCTTAATTGTGGATTTTAGATGTACGACTGGACGAACAGCATAAGTAAGACTAGCATAATAGGCTACGTCGACAAAGCCATCAGTAACAATACGGAAAACAGAACTAGCGACAAGTGGGCTAATTGTCCATTGTCCTGCGGATGAATTATAAAGCCAGTCATTGTTTTTACAATCACTATAGTTAGTACTATCCCAATTGTATAATTCTTTTGCCATACAGCTTGCTCTATTTGTACTACTTCCTCCACTTGTCGCATATCCATAGTCACTTGGGTACATTAATCCTACTTTTCCTGTCCAATTTGTATTTCTTCCACTATATACTGTTGTTCCTCTTTCATAACTATAAAAATGTGATGCTAGTCCATTTGATGAACTAGTATAACTTGAAATTCCTCCTAGGTACCACTTTGCATCTCCTATCATCGATTTTGCTTCGTCTGTTAGACCATTAGAAGTAAAATCACATTGTGTTGTGGCATTATTAAATCCTGCATAACATGTTCCACTCTTTCTATTCCAGTATAAGCTCCCTCCGTAAGTTTCACTTTCATGTCCTGGGTTTAATAGATAATTTAATCTTGCTACAAGCCAGTTATTTGTTCCATAATCATTTTCTGCACCTGTAGATGTGTCTTTATTATCCCATGAATAACCACCTATTGACTCATTTCTTATGATTTTCATTCTTTTTTCCACATTTCCTGTTTCATCATCTACATCAAATACTCCGATGATTCTCCATAATTCATCATTGAATTTAACATAGTTATTAGGATTTGCTCCTATATATCTATAATCTGTTGTTGCTTTTAATTGTTCTGTTGCTTCATGTGTGAATGCCCACATTTGATTCTTTTGGTCAGTAGTAGCATTATTATAATCTAATGTTTCTGGATTTGCTTTTGCTACTAATGTTTCTGCTCCTGTTGAATCTTTTAATAATGAGAATGCTGTTGTTCCACTAGGTAGTGTTAAATTAGAATTATTTAATCCTATTGATGAACCTATTTTAATTTGTTTACCTTTAGCATTATTTATTTTTATCTTATATGTTAATGTGTTATTTTGAGCTACTGATACTCCTGTAGTATTTGGGATAGTTGGACTATCAGAAGCGTAACCTATTTCAATTGAACTATCTGATAGATTGTAATAATAGATTGAGTTTTTAACTGTTCTATCATTTGTATTTTTTACTGTTAAAGTGATAGTGTCACTATCTGTTGTTGGAGTATAAGTTATTACTCCTTGACCATTAATTGCTACAGAGCTTGTTCCGATTGCTACTGTTCCATTTAAGTTACCTGTTACTACACTATATTGTTGTACTCCCTGTACTGTAAACCAAGCATAAGAAAAGTATCCTGTTAACATCAAAGCACTTACTCCAAATAAAATAAACATATAACTAGTTGATATTTTAGTATTAAAAATCTTTTCTATTAATGATTTCATCTAATTAAACACTCCTTCTACTTTAGTATTACACAAAAAAGATAGGTTTATACCTTACTAGCTATTTTCTATCTTTAAAACATTACCAAAGAAAGTAGGTTTACTACTTCTTGAATTAACATTCAATTTCTGACAGTTATTTTCTGCTACTACCATTAACTGCCCCTACCTTTCTTATTGTCTTATTATCAGTATTCTTGATATTTTATATAATATCACAATATTTGACATTTCTCAATAAGAAAAAATCCGTAAAATACGGACTTATAATAATTCTTTAAAATTCTCAATTAAATGTGCTACTGTAGCACACCCCATAAATGCTACTACGCCATCTTTATCTTTTAATACTTTAGAAATAGAATCTTCATCTACTAATTCACTATTAGGAATTAATTTAATTATATCATCTGATGATATAGGTGGATAATCTTCTTTTCTTTCTCTATCACATTTAATAGGTGTCAAATAAACTTTATCTGCTTCACTTAAAGCAGTAGCAAATTCATTTTTAAAAGCCGAAGTTCTTGAATAAGTATTAGGTCTAAAAACTACAGTTAACTTTTTATCAGGATACTTTTGTCTGATAGCTTGTAGTGTTACTTTAACTTCCGTTGGATGATGGGCATAGTCATCTACTATAATAGTATCTTTTACCTTTTCTATTGCAAAACGTCTTGCCGCATTCTTAAAGTTTTCTAATAACTTTTTAACTTCTTCTTTAGTTAAACCATTTCTTAAAGCTACAATAATACTTGCTACCGTATTCATCACCATGTGGTGTCCATAAAGAGGAACAAAGAAGTTAGAAATAAACTTATCTTTTTCATATAAATCAAAAGATGAACCATCACTAGCAAGTTTAATATTTTTAATGATATAATCATTATCTTCATTCTCACCATAGAAAATAACTTCATTATTAAACTTTATTTGTCTTATATTTTTATCATCACCATTTGCTACTACTAATTCTGCCTTATTAGCAAATTTTTCAAAAGTAGCAATCGTATCAGCTAAGTCTTTATATATTTCTGTATGTTCTAATTCTACACAAGTAATAACAGCAGTCTTTGGATAATATGCTAAGAAATGTCTATTAAATTCATCTGATTCAATAACTAATAACTTATTTTTTAAATCAATATGTCCTTGACCATCACCAATAAAATAGTTACAACCAATAGTAGTTTCAAATAAATGTTTAAGTAGTGAGGTCGTAGTTGTTTTACCATGAGTTCCACAAACTGATATGGTATCAAACTTTTTAGTTATTTCCCCTACTACTTCATTATAAGGCTTAAAAGTAAGACCTAGCTCTTTAATTCTTTTAATTTCTCTATGATCATCACTAAAAGCTTTAGATGCTGTTACAATGGTATCTTTATCTATAGGATGGGTTGAATCATAAAATATTTCTATTCCTCGTTCTCTTAATCCTTTTTCTGTAAATTTATAATCTTTGGCATCATCATAACCTGAAACAGTATTTCCCATATCATAAAGCATAGAAGCAAGGGTCGCCATTCCTGTTCCTTTAATACCAATACAATAATATTTCACACTAATCACTTCTTTCTATCAATATTATATACTATTACTTTACTTTTTCAAACGTTTTCTTTACACAATTTGACTTTAATAGTATAGTATTATTGGTGAAGGAAAATGAATGACTTATATAACTCTTGTGAATTATGTCCAAGAAAATGTCATATCAATAGAAATACTACTAAAGGTATTTGTTCTAATACTAGTACTTTAAAAGTAGCAAGAAGTGCTCTTCATTACTTTGAAGAACCATCTATTTCTGGTACTAATGGAAGTGGTACTATCTTTTTTAGTGGTTGTAATCTAAAGTGCTGTTACTGTCAAAATAAAGAAATATCTAATGATAACTTTGGTATTAATATATCAATAGAAAGATTAAGTGAATTAATGTTAGAACTACAAGCAAAGAATGCTAATAATATTAATTTAGTAACTCCTACTCATTTTGTACCTAGTATTATTGAAGCAATTAAACTAGCAAGAGCAAATGGTCTTTCTATTCCAATTGTTTATAATACTAGTGGCTATGAAAGTATTAATACTATCAAATTATTAGCTGGTTATGTTGATATATATTTAACTGATTTTAAATATTTTGATAATAAGTTAGGAGAAGACTTATCAAAAGTTAAAAATTATTTTGAAGTTGCTAGTCTTGCTCTTAGTGAAATGTATAAACAAGTAGGAATAAATAAGTTTGATGACAATGGTATGATGACAAAGGGTATTATTGTAAGATGTTTAGTATTACCAACTAAAGGAAATGATACTAAAAAGATTATTAATTATCTTTACAAAAAATACCAAGATAATATCTATCTTAGTATAATGAATCAATATACACCTGTTACTAAAAGTACTACTTTTCCTTTTCTAAATAATAAAGTTAGTGATAGCGAATATGATGATATCATTAACTATGCTTTAGACTTAGGAGTTATTAATGCTTATATCCAAGAAGGAGAAACAAGTGATGAATCTTTTATTCCTCCTTTTGATCTTGAAGGGCTTTAATCTTATCTCTTTCTACTTTTGAATAAATACATCCACAATAATCTTGTCTATATAAATGATATATATTAGATAGTTCAACACTTCTTTTATAGCCATTTTTCTTTTTAAAGTCTGCATATAAATAGTTAATATTATATTTAAGAGCTAACTCTTCCCCTATCTCATTTAACCACTTACTATTCTTATAAGGACTTATTGATAAAGTAGTTGTAAAGTAATCGAAATTATTATTTCTAGCTTCCATAGCTGTTTTTTCAAGTCTTAACTTATAACATTTATAACAACGAATATCTCCTTCTTTTTTATTTTCCAACCCTAAAGCTAAGGAAATAAATTTTTCTTTATCATAATCACAATCCATTATTTTTATATCATAACCTACATCTTTAATTAATCTTTTTAACTCTTCTTTTCTTTTAAGATATTCTTCATAATCAGTTATATTAGGATTATAAAATAAAATAGTAATTTTAAAGTATTTACTTATTCTTTCTAAAACTGCTGATGAACAAGGAGCACAACATGAATGTAGTAATAATGATGGTTTATGTTCTAAATTAATACTATTTAGTATTTTTTCACATTCTAAATTATAATTCATCTTAACCCCAGCTTTCTTTCTTTAATTAATACTTTTTGATAATTTGTCTTAATATCTTCTACATAAGGTTCATTTTCTTTTTTCATTAAAATAATATCTAGTAACTTATCTTCTAAGTCACTACTTACTTGATCGTAAGATTCTTTAATATACTGTTGCTTTTCTATTGTTAATGGTTCGATTTTTCTAATATCTTTTCTTCCTTCATAAAGAGGAGAATAATTAAATAAGAAGGGACAATTTTCTTCATTATCTTTATTATGAAAATAATTTATAAAACCATTATCATTATAAGAAAAAACAGAGTCTTCAAATTCATAAGCAACATCAACAAAAAAAATCACAATTATCAATTGAAACATAATTAGTAAGATGATTACCACCAATAACTTTTTTATGATATTCACTAAGAAACATCCTTATTTCTGCTAAGTTTTTATCTTTTCTTAAAGTATCTACTGCTACTATTTCATTTTCAATCTTTAATTCATCTAATATTAGTTTAAGTAACGCTGCACTATGCCTACAACATCCTTCTCCTGTAAAAACTGGTAAAGCTAGTTCAAACATTGAATCCTGATAATAACCAATTTTAGGAACAGCAGCATTATAGCTATAAATATTATTAACAGAAAAGTAACCATTAGGAATAAGATTTAAAATAAACATTAACTGATTCATTTTTTGATTAGGAAAAGAACTATTAGTTAAATTAGTTGTACTTTCTAAAATTTTATCTAAATCTTTTCGCATTTTCTTATATTCTAATTGTTCTAAATAATTCATTACATATGCTCTAATTTCTTTTTCTTTCGTACTAATTTTCACCAAGAGTCTCCTATCTATTATTGGTTATAAAACCATTCTTTCGTTCTTTAATTAATATTTTTTGATAGTTATTATTAATACTTTCTACATATTGTTCATTCTGTGCTTTAAAGAAATTAATTAAATTAATATTATTTTGAATAGTATGCGTAACTTTATTATATTTACTCATAAATTCTCTTTGCCTTTTAACAGACATTGGGGCAGTTTCTGTAATAGGTTTTCTACCATTATAAAATGCAGAATAGTTATATAAAAAGCTTCTGTTTTCTTCAATTAACTTTGGCCAAAAATGATTTAAAAAGCCTTCTTCATTGTAAGAAAGCAAAATACTATTACTATCATTAGCTGGTTCTATAAAGAACTTATCATTATCAATTTCTACATAATTAGCTGTATGATTCACCTCTAATTTTTTATGATGAAATTCACTTAAAAACATTCTTATTTTAGCAATATCTTCATCCTTTTTACTATTATCTATTCCTACCATCTCATTTTTAATTGCTAGTTTATCTAAAAGTAGTTTAAGCAAAGCAGAACTATGACGACAAGAACCTTCTCCTGTAAAAGGAACTATAGCTAGTTCAAAAAGTAAATCAGTTAAAAAACCAATTTCAATTAAATCTTTATTACATTTATATCTACCAGTAGAAGAAAAGAAACCAATACTAATAAGATCTGCCGCTAGTATTGCTTGTTCTATTTTTTGTTCTGGAAAAACATTATTTATTAAACTACTAGTTCTTTCTAAAACTATATCAAAATTTTTTTGCATCTTTTGATACTCTTCTTGTTCTAAATAATGTTCTTTATATTCTAATGTTTCTCTTAATTCTTTTAACTCTTTTATTTTTTCTTTTCTATTCAATTATATCACCTACATTCTTATTTTTTTAATATTAGTTTTTCATTAGTTAATATTTTTTGATAACTCTTATTTATATTCATAATATTTTCTTCATTTCTATCCCTAAAATCTGCTAGTAATTCTGGACTTCCTAATATAGTAAGAAATGCTTCATCATATTTTTGTAATATTAATGATTGTTCTTCTTGTTCTAGTTTTGTAGTTTGATTAAGTCCCATTTCTTTTGGAGTAGAAGAAAATAAATCATAATTATAGACAAAGGCTTGTTCCTTTTTAATATCATCTTCCACTGTCATATCGAAAAGTTTAAAGGAAAGTTGTTTCCCATAGTCTTCAAAAATTTCCGTAAAACTTTTATCAAGTGTATAAAAAGCAAGCATCGATGTATTCTTTAAAGGTTCAAAAAGAAAGACATTATCACCACGTTTAACATAATTAGCCATATGATTTGCCTTTCTATAGTTTCCAAAAAAATCATCCATCATTAGTTCTAATTTTCCTACTGTTTTATCAGTTGATAAACCACTTCGTAACATAGCTACTCCACTTTCAACTGACATCACATCTAATAGTAGTTTAATTAAAGAAGCCGTATGCCGACAGCAACCACTTCCTGAAAAAGGTACACAACTATAATCCAATAAAGTATTAGCCATTAGTTTTGATTCTTCTATTCTTGTATCATAGGTATAGGAACTATCTTTAGATAAATAACCCATTGTAACTAGCATTGAAGCAAGAGTTAATTTTTCAGTATCATCTTTAAAAGCAAAAGTTGAGGCTAAAGAATTAACATCTTTTAATACATCACTAATTGAACTTTCAATTTTTCTAGTTTCTTTATTAACATAATTCTTAAGAATTAATAAATCTTCTTTTCTTCTTTTTATATCATCAAGCATCTATTATCACCTCGAAGCGAATAATATTTTACACCAATTTAAATAATGACGCAAGCAAATCATATAATTTTTTCAATATAAAAAGAGAACTACTTCTCCTTCTTATAAGTTTTAATCGTATCACTTTCAGCAATACTATCAATCGATTTTATTATTTTTTCTTTATAAGACTTAAGACCAGTCTTAGCACTTTCTATTACTTTAGCTTGATCAATTTTTAAAAAATCAGCAATAGAACTAGTTGAATAATTTTCTCCTGTAACATATCCTAATTTAAGAGCTAATACAACATACTCTAAAGGATTTAATTCTTTTAATAAATCAATATATTCTGGTTGATTAAACATTTCTAATAAGTTATCAACTGGAGTAGTTACTGACCCTGTATCAGTTGATACTTCTTCATGAACTGTTATATCACTTTCTTCATTGCTGATTGATGGAGTAATATTTTCTTTATTTTCTAATAAACTTTCGTTCATCACTACTTCACCTTTTTCTTGCTCCTTTAATACTTTTTCCTTTTCTTTAGTTTGTCTATCTATTTTTCTTTTTATTGTTACAATAAGATTATTAAACCTAATTCTTTCCTTTTGACTTAAACTACAAGAAATATTTTCATCATAATCAGCACCAAATCTTTTCTTAAAAATTTCTAAATCACCATTTTCTAATCCATCTATAGTTTCAATTACTTTTTCTGTTTGATATCCTTCAAAAAGTTCAGCAAATGTTTTCATATTTATTAATTTCATCTCACTTTCTCTATTTTTATTTTCCTCAAGGTTCTTTTTCACTATAGGAGCAATAACATAATTAAACTCATTAATTTCTGATGCTGAAAATTCATCTATTTCTAAGTTTTTCAGTTTTGCTTTAAACTCATCATTCAAATTTCTAAATTTGTCAGCAATTATTTTCTCTATAGCTGGTATTATTTCCTTTTCTTTATAATCTTTAAGAATTTCAGGCAATAACATTTTTGTTGATTTAATATTAGGGTGTTCAATTATTGAAGTCTGATAGTTTTGGGTGATAAGACCTTGTCTACTAGCTTTAAGATTTTCTAAAGCTTTATCAGGATTATCCATATAAATTTCCAAACCATTAATCTGTCTAGAACGCTTTAATTTTTTTAAAGCTCGTACTTCTATTTGTCTTATTCTTTCTCTAGTAACTCCAAACTCCTTAGATATAGTTTCTAAACTAAGAGCCTGCTCAGTAGGTTGGTCTATCCCAAATCTAAGTTTAATAACAAGTTTCTCTTGTTCTGATAAATTGGTATTTTCTATTAACTTTTTTACATTTTGCTTAAGTTCTTCTTGTTCATAATCTTTTTCGATTGAAGCCTTGTCATCAGCAAGAAACGCTTCAAGTTCACGATCTTTATTAGCTCCTACAAAAGCATTAATACTAATAGAATTAACAGTAAGACCATAAAGTTTCTCAACCTCATCAGGAGATATTTTTAATTCTTTCGCAAGTTTTTCTACAGTTGGTTCTCTCCCAAGTCTTTCTGATAAAATATTCGTAGTTTTTACATACTTATTTAATTTTTCATGAAAATGAACTGGCATTCTTATGGTCCTAGAATTATCGTAAATGCTTCTTGAAACAGCTTGTTTAATCCACCAGGTAGCATAAGTTGAAAGCTTATACCCTTTATCTGGATCAAACTTACTAATTGCTTTTATCAGACCAATATTACCTTCTTGAATTAAATCAATAAAAGGAAGCCCTCTTCCAACATAATGTTTAGCAATAGCAACTACTAATCGCAAATTTCTTTCAATAAGTTCAGCTTCAGCTTTCTTATCCCCCTGTTTTGCCTTCTTAGCTAAACTAAATTCTTCTTCAGGCGTCAGCAAAGTCTTCTTAAGAGTATTTAAATATGCTCTTACAGTATCAGATATACAAGTAGAATCAATATCATCTAAAATAGTTTCATAATATTCATTAGTTAATTCCATATTTTCAACTAATGAAATATCATTTTTCAAGCAATAAGCCTCCATAAAAGATATTAATATTTCATTATCAGTAACAGAAGAAAAATCATCTTCGCGTATTCTTTGAATATTTTTATCAACCAATTTTTTAAGTGACTTTTCTAATAGCTTATTACACTCGATAATTTCTAAAGCATTATCAGTAGTTAATAAATAATTTATATCTTTAAAAAAATCAGCTATTTTAGAAAACTCTTCAATATTATTCTTATTACTAGCAGTAAAATGTAAATTACTATTTAAAAATTCATTAAATAACTTTATTCTTTCATTTTGCATACTACTAAAGATAATTCCAAGTGATTCATCAATATGTTTCTTTAAATATCTTTCTATTGTGAAATTACAATCAACATCATTTTCCTTTAAAATATCAGAAATAGCTTTATCTACGGCAAGATTATATATATCATCATAATTAGAAAGATAACTATAATGACTACTTAACTCTTCCTTAAATTTCATAAAAAAGTTGATTATTTCCTCTTTACTAAGTTTTCTTAATTTTTGCATTTCTATATCAATCATATAAATAGTTTTTCCTTTATTTTTTTATATTCCTTAAAAAAGTGAAATCAATAGGTTTATTATAGCACGTATTTTTAACAAGTCAAAAAAAATTTAACTATTATTACATATTTAAGAGAACTTTATCATAAAAGATAATGGTGATTAGATGTCTAATACAATATATGCCTTTATTCTATCTACCCTAGCTGGTCTTTCAACACTCTTAGGATTCTTACCTGTTCTTTTCAAACTAAAAGATGAGAAAAAAATTATTCTTACCTCTCTTGCTTTTGCAAGCGGTGTAATGTTAACTGTGTCTTTTATTGACTTAATCCCAGAAGCTTATAATTTACTAACTAATACTTTTAAGAACTTTCCAAGTATTTTAATATTGGCAATTTTTCTTGTTATTGGAATTATTTTTTCTATTTTAATTGATAAATTTCTCCCTAATAATGATAATAGTGAAATAAAAAATAAGAAACTATTCCATCTAGGCTTTGTTTCTATGCTTGCTATTGTTCTTCACAATATTCCTGAAGGTATTGTTACTTTCCTATCTGCTTCTACTAATAAAAGTTTAGGATTATCTCTTGCTCTAGCGATTAGTTTTCATAATATTCCCGAAGGTATCAGTACTTCTATCCCCATTTACTTTGCTACCCAAAACAAGAAAAAAGCTTTTCTTTATACTTTTATTTCTGGCTTTTCAGAACCAATCGGTTCTATTATTGCTTATTTATTTCTTAGTAAATACATAAATAACTTTTTAATGGGAATACTTCTTTCCTTTATTGCTGGTTTAATGATTCATATTGCTACTTTTGAACTTTTAAAAGAATCAATTTCTTATAAAAGATATAAAAGAACTTATCTCTTTTTTATAATTGGTGTCTTTTTTATGCTATTTTCGCTTCTTTTAACTAGATAATTTTTAGAAACTATAGTACAATAAAAATACGGTGATACTGTGAAAAAAGGAATAATAAAATTAATTCATATATATCAAAAAATTCCCTGTTTTTGTCACTCTAGTTGTCACTTTTATCCGACTTGTTCTAATTATATGATTGAAGCAATTAACGAGTATGGTACTATTAAAGGAGTATATTTGGGAATAAAACGAATTTTAAGATGTCATCCAGGAGCAAGTTTTGGTTATGACCCAGTTATAAAAAAGAAAGAAGGAGTAATGAATGAAAAAAAATAGACGTTTAATTTTACAAATTTTAATTTGCTTTACACTACTTTTAACAGTATGTGGTTGTAGAAGAGATAATATGGAAGATATTTCAATAATAACTACTAATTATCCTAATGAATATATTATATCAAGCTTATATGGAAAACATGCTAAAGTATCATCAATTTATCCTGACGGAGTTAATACTAGCACTTATAAACTAACAACAAAAAGAAAGAAAGACTTAGCAAATCAAGATTTATTAATTTATACAGGATTAATTGAAAGAGAAAGAAATCTTGCTGTTGAGTTACTTGATTATAATAGTAATTTAAAAATAATTGATAGCTCTTATGTCTTAGAAAACAATAATAATACTGATGAGTTATGGAACGATCCTTCTTTTATGTTGATGATGTGTCAAAATGTTAGAATTAGTTTAAAGGAATATGTAGAAAATAATTACTTACGTAAAGAAATAGATAAAAATTATGAGAACTTAAAAATAACTGTTTCTGAGTTAGATGCTAATATTAGATTAGCAGTAGAGAACGCTCCTTACAAAACTATCATAACAACAAACTCTGCTTATAAATATTTAGAAAAATATGGTGTTAAAGTTTATTTAATTGATGATGATACTTCTGATAAAGAATTAAAAGAAGTAGATAATTTAATTAAACAAGGAAAAATTACTAAGATATTTACTTATGAAGAAGATAAAACAACAGCAAATGTTCAAAATATTATTAATAAATATCCAAATGTTGTTTCACTAGTATCTTTTAAACATATGAACTTATTAACAGAAGAAGCTAGAAAAAGTAATAGTGATTATGTAACATTAATGAATCAAAATCTTGATACTTTGAAAGAAGAACTTTATCACGGTACCAAAAATGAATAAGAAAAGTCATCAGCATTATATTATTAATGTTGATGACTTTTTAGTTTATTTAAGATACTAATACATAGGTAAGAAGCTGTAAAACTAAGAAGAACAATTAATATAAGTATTAGTGATTGATAGATTCCTGTAAATGTTATATCTAATTTAGATAAGATATTATAACAAGTAAAAATAATTAGATTACTTACTACTAGATAAATTAAAGAGTTTGTTCCTATTGGTAAAATTAAGTTTGTCTCTTTAAAATAGTTAGCTAAATATTTACTTAATATAAAATAAATATAAACAAATAAGTAGCCACCTATTATCCAAAATAAGGATGGAGGGAATCTCTTTGGTAAGTCCTTAAAGGCAAAAATATAACCAATAAATAGTACAAAACCAAGAATAGATATACCTAATATAGTTTTATCAATTACTTTATCTTCTTTAGCTAAATACTCTCCTGCTAAAAAATAACTGCTATACTGAATAATAGGGAAAGCTTCAAAAGAAGATGTACCTATAAAAACACCAATAAGAGGTATTTTAATAAAACTATAATCAATGAAAGTAAAAGCTAAGGATAATAATGCCAGTATTAAATAATGAATATTAGTTAGCTTCTTTGATAATTTACTAAATATATAAATAAGTGGATAAATAAAAGCAAAACTTAATAAAAATTCAGAATACTTGGCTATCTTTTGAAGAGATAAAATTTTAATTAAAATATTTAAATCAAACGTTTTCTCTATTAAAACAGTATATGCAACCCCAGATATGTAATAAGCAATAATTGTTATAATAAATCTTTTTGTTAATCTTCTTTTTAGATTAATATTATCTTTAGTAAGATATGCTTTATAACAAACATAACCAAAGGTAAACATAAAACCAGAAAAAGCCACTAAGTTAGTATATATTCCAAAAGGAGACATTTGGCCTTCTTTACAAAAGAAATATGTTACATGGGCAATTATCATTTGTACTACTAACATACTTTTCATTAAATCAAGAGCTTTATCTCTTTCCTTCATAATATCATTCCTATCTTAAGATAATTATATCAAACTTTATCATCTTTTCAATCAGAAAAGATTAGGACAAAACCTAATCTTTATTTTCTATCTCATTTTTTAAAAGTTTAACAAATTCATCAATACTAACGGTTGTAGTATCTTTCTCACCATGTAAACGATAACTAACTGTTCTATCTAATTTTTCATTATCTCCTAATATTAGAGTATAATTAATCTTTCTTGTTTGAGCTTCTCTTAAACGATAACCAAGTTTTTCATTACGACTATCTAATTCTGCTTTAATTCCTTCAGCAAGTAATCTTTGATAAACATTTTTAGCATATTCTAAATGATGTTCACTAGATACAGGAATAACTTCTACTCCGATAGGTGCTAGCCATAAAGGTAAATTACCCTTCGTTTCTTCAAGAAGAAAAGCAATAAATCTATCAAGCGAACCAAGTACTGCTCTATGAATAACTACTGGTGTTTCTTTTTCACCATTTTCAGCTATATAAGTTAGATTAAATCTTCTTGGTAATAAGAAGTCTAATTGAATAGTTGATAGTGCTACTTCATTACCTACAGCTGGTTTAATTAAAATATCAAGCTTAGGTCCATAGAAAGCTGCTTCACCTTCTGCTTCGATAAAATCAACTTTTAAATCTGTTAATACTTTTCTTAATGCTGTTTCAGCACTATTCCACATTTCATCATCATCAAAATATTTTTCTTTATCATTTTTATCTCTTAGTGATAATCTAAATTTAGTATCAGTAATATGGAAGTCTTTATAAACTTCTAAAATTAAGTTTAATACGCCTTTAAATTCCTCTTCAATTTGTTTTTTAGTACAGAAGATATGTGAATCATTTTGGGTAAATGATCTTGCTCTTTCAATACCTTTAACTGCTCCTGCTGCTTCATATCTAAAGTCATTAGCTATTTCTGCTATTCTAATTGGTAAATCACGATAAGAGTGAAGTCTATTACCATAGATAACCATGTGATGAGGACAGTTCATTGGTCTTAGTACATAGGCTTCTTCATCTAACTTCATAGCAGGGAACATATCATCTTTATAATGATCCCAGTGTCCTGATGTTTTATATAATTCTACACTACCTAAGTCAGGTGTATGAACATGTTGATAACCATGACTTACTTCTTTTTCTGTTATATAGTTTTGAATAGTACGCCATAAAGTATAACCATTTGGTAACCATAAAGGAAGTCCTCTTCCAACAAGGTCAGACATCATAAAGATTCCTAAATCTTTTCCTAATTTTCGGTGGTCTCTTTCTTTAGCTTCTTCTAACATTTGTAAATGTTCTGCTAAATCTTCTTCATTTTGATAACATACACCATAGATTCTTTGAAGCATTTTATTTTTAGAATCTCCTTTGTAATAAGCTCCACTACATTTTAATAGTTTAAAGTTTCTTAATTCTTTAGTACTTTCAACATGTGGTCCACGACAAAGGTCTGTAAATTCTCCTTGGGTATAACAAGTAATTACTTCACCATCTGGAAACTCATTAATAAGATCAATTTTATAAGGGTCATCTTTAAACATTTCTAATGCTTCTTCTTTTGTTAATTCATGTCTTACAATTCTTTTATTTCCTTTAGCAATTTTTTTCATTTCTTTTTCAATTTTAGGTAAGTCTTCATCAGTTAAAGTCTTTCCATTTAAATCAATATCATAGTAAAAACCATCACTAATAACTGGTCCTACCCAAAACTTAGCATCTGGATATAATTTTTCTACTGCTTCTGCAAGCAAATGTGCACAACTATGGTTAAGTGGCATTAATACTTTATCTTCTTTAATATTTTTCATCTTAATTCTCCTATTTCTTTATTAATATTTTTTCTTTCTCTACTAAATCAAATAGTATTTGATTTTTATTACTAGACTTATCTTTTATTTCTACATCTACCCTATCCCCTATATGATATAATTTATCTATTTTTTTATCATATAGTGTACCTGCAGTAGTATTTATTTGATATCTACTAGATTTATTAATAATACCAGGTATCAAATTATCTGTTTTTAAATAAGCCATATCTTCTCTTAAAAAATTCAAATTAGCAGGAAGTACCATTCCATTAAATTCCTTACTATATTTCTTTAGTAAATAGAAATTAACTTCATTTTCTACTTGTTCTTGTTCTTCTTGCATAACTGACAAATGTTCAGTTATAGAGGATAAGTTTTTCTTAATTTCATCTAATGAAACATCATGTCCATTATATCTTAAAACTTCATTTAAGAAAAGATGATTTAATAAATCACTACTTCTTCTAATTGGTGAAGTAAAGGTGGCATATCTTGGCATAACTAACCCATAATGTCCTATATTTTGTTCACTATAGTATGCTCTTTGAAAGTTTTTAATAAATATTTCCGAAAGAATTTTAATTTCTTCTTCCGTCTTTCCTTTAGTAACTGTCAAGAAAAATTGTTGCATTTTGATTGGATCATCTATATTAGGAATATGTCTTATTCTCTTATCTATTTTATGAAGATCTGATTCTAAGTTCTTCTTTTTAGCAAAACTTGGTCCTTCATGATTTCTATAAACAAAAGGTATACCTAAATAATAGGCAAAGTCTGCTACTGTTTGATTTGCTAATAACATAAAGTTTTCGATTATCAAAGTAGCTGGTCCTCTTGCTCTTTCAGAAATTGATAAGGGGTTTCCTAAGTCATCTATATCAAAGTTAATATCTACATCTTCTAGTCCTAACATTCCTTTTTCTAATCTTTTATTTTGTAAAAGGTTAGCTAAGCAATACATATTAGTTAATGTTTCATAATGTGGTAGATAAGCAAATGGTTTATCTTTACCTAATAATAAATCATCAACTTTTTGATAACTCATCTTTAAATCACTTCTAATAATGCTAGGAAATAATTCAAAATCTTTACTATTACCCATATTGTCTAGAACAACTTTTAAGGTAAGGGCATATTTATCTTCATTAGGGTTTAGCGAACAAACACCATTCGATAAAATTGGTGGTAGCATTGGTGAAACTTGATTAGCAGGATATACTGAGGTTGTTTTATTAAGAGCTTCTTCAAATAATTGCATTTCTGGTCTAACATAGAATGATACATCAGCAATAGAGACATATAGAGTAAAACCATTCTTTTCTTTTACTAATGATATAGCATCATCTAAATCTTTAGCATGATATGAATCGATTGTAAATGTTTCCAACTTTCGCAAGTCTCGTCTTTGATAATTATCAGTTTTAAGAATCGCTTTAGAAGCTTCATGCAGTGCCTTAGAAGAAAAAGTATCACTGAATCCATGTTCTAATAATGATGATGTTATCACTTTTTCCATCTTAGATTGACCTTTAATTTCTTTTTCTATATTGATACTATACTTATCTTTATCTTTACTTAAACTTGCTAATACTCTTTTACCTATTAAATCACCATCTTTTGGTTTTTCTTCTATTTCAAAGTATTCAGTACCAACTGGCATCCAACATTTTACACCATTTTTTAAACTACATTCAAATACATGTTTATCATGTTTTCTTTTAATAATATCTTTTACTTCTATTTCTTTAGTATTATTATTTACTAAGATAGTAACAGTATCAAAAGGATAAGCACTAGCTGTTTTAGAAGGTGTTACATAATATTTATGATTATCTTTTTTTAAAAATAATCTATTACTCTCATAATCTCTTTCAAGTACTCCTTTTATTAAGGTTGAAGAAGAGTTATTTTCTTCTTCTTTAACAATTCGGACAATATCTCCTTCATGATATTTATTATGTTTACTGTTTTCTTCTTCTCTCTTTTTTACATATACAGTATCACCAGTTGCTACTTTTTCTAAGAATTTATCTGAAAGATGAACTCTCATACCATTTCCTATATCTACATAAATCCTACCTTTATTTGATTGTTTTACTATACCATGTTGTAAATAGAAGTCCTCTGCTACAGGAAGATACTTATTATCAGCAGTATAAATAAGATTACCTTCTTTTTCTAGTTCGTATAAGTTCTTTACTAATACGTTTTTTTCTTCTGCTGTTAATTTTAGTGTTTTTACTAGTTCATTAATACTAACAGATTGTTTATTCTTTTTGAAATACTCTTTTAGTTTTTCCTTTACCATATTATTACCCCCACTAAAGAAAGCACCCCTATGACTAATCATAGGAGTGCTCAAAAAACACGGTACCATCCACTATTTTACTTTATTTAGAATAACGGTCACCCCGGAATTACTTTTCATAATTCTACTCATAAGGGTAGTAACAAAATATCTCTTCTTCATTTACACCAACCATGAAGTCTCTAGTTAAGATTAATATTTTACCATATCCCCTATTCAAACGTATTAAAATAATAGTAGGCATAAGGAGGAAAAAGTGATCGGAGTAACTTTTTCCTCTTTACACCTACTATAAAAATCAAATATAGAGAAGTTTCAAGAACAAAGATAAGTAATAATTTATGGTTACCGCATCGTTTTAAGATAATCAAAATTTTATCTCAATCTCATAGTAACTCCTCAAATAAATGATAGCATAATTTGTCGAAGATTGTCAAATGTTTTCAAAAATAAATTTTTCGATTTTTTGTTGTAACTGTTTCCTATTAAGCTCAAATTGTTTTTTTCTATGTCCATTAGCACCAGATGGATGAGGAAAGCCAAGTAAACATTGCTCTTCTGTTATAATTTTTTCATATATGAAGTTAATATCTCATTATCTAATATTTTTTGGATTAGAACCTGTATAATTCTTATCATTAATAAAAACTGGATATGGTATAACAGAAGTCGTATGTAACAATTCATCGTGACTATTAAATAACTCCTCACAAGACTTTAGATGTATTTTTTTATTTAATTCTAATTCATCTAACATTTCTATTAAATTTTTACGCATACTACCTGCAAAACGAGAATTTATTTTACAATTAGTTTTTATTTCTTCACTATTCAAATTAGCAAGTAATCCTTTATAAGCTGTTTCATAAGCAATAGATGTCTGTGTTCAACCAGAAGTTATTCCAACAATAAATATCTTAGCATTCAAGTTAATAATTTCATTGTGAGGAGCATAGTATATCTTCATTCTATCAGCACTATATAATAAAAAATCTTCGGTTAAAATATCTTTCTTAGTAAAACCTTTCATCTTTTTTATTTTTGAAGAGCATTCATCAAACATTATATTTCCTACTTTTCATTATAATTTTCATTTTAAAAACTGTATTAACAAGATTTAACTTGTAAAACTTAACTTTGAGTAGTTTTTATTCCACATAACTTTTTCACACAATTATTTAACTCACTACCAGAGGAAAAATCAGCTTTCATATAAAAATCCACTATATTTTTTTCTTTAATAGATTGCATATCTTTACTATTCGGATCTAAATATACAAAAATAGAAGTACCACCATGTTCTTTAATATATTTCATTACATAATAATCAGTAAGACCGTCACCTATATATATAATATTAGAACAATCTTCATCAGTAATTTTATTTTTCTTTAATATTTCTTTTAAAGCAATTACTTTATTTTTATCACTCATTATAAATTCAAAATCAACAGCTTCTAAATTATCATCATAAATAAAAGTAGTTGCATATATTTCTTTAAAATACTTAGCAATAGAAACTTTTTCTAAAAAGACTTTCACACCTGAACTAAGCAGATAATTGACAACATTATTTTCAGATAACATTTTTAAAAAATCAGACACTCCTCTATTGTAAACAACATTGTCATAACCAAAAGAAAAATTTTCAGTACTTAATTTAAAACCAGTTGCTTTTACTATTTCAAAATAAGTTTCATATATAGCAGTATATAAATCAATATTTTTATCTTTCGCCCTTTTTTGTGATAATTCTAAAAATTTTGGATTATGTGCACCATTTTTTAAACCGCTCTTTTCTAAAATCTCTAATTTAGGCAAAGGATATGGTGTTAATGTTCCATCAAAATCATAAATAATAATATTTGACATTTTTTTCAACTCCTCATGATATATTTTATATTGATAAAATCATTATACTATTATCACATTAAAAAACTCAACTCTATAATTAGAATTGAGTAATATTCATCAATGGTGCGGGTAACAGGAGTTGAACCTGCACGTCTATGACACTAGATCCTAAGTCTAGCGCGTCTGCCAATTCCGCCATACCCGCGAATAAAAAATGGTGGACCCTGATGGACTCGAACCATCGACCGCCCGGTTATGAGCCGGATGCTCTAACCAACTGAGCTAAGGGTCCAGAACTTTCCATTGCTATTTAATGATAGCATAATTTTTTAAGAGGTGCAAGTGATTTTAAAATTTTTTTGCACTTTTTATTTTCAAATTTTATTATAAAGAAGAAAAAAGATAATTTTAGTTACTTATAACCTGATTATCTTTTAATGTTTTATTAAGTTTTTCTGGTATTTTCTTAAGTTCAATTTTAGCAGCAATAAATATTATCAAAGTTACACCCAAAATTATTATTCCTACAATTAATAAAGTATTGAATCCAGAATCCATAACATATTCACTAGGGTTATTTGTATTATATCTAACTGTGATACTCTTCTTAAAACCAGAACGATTACTTGATAAATTAGGTGAACCTTTATATGTAGTACCGTCAACAATATATTCATATAAACCAGTACATAATTCACTGCCATCCTCATCATACTGACAATCTACATAATCTACAAGTTTTCCTTCAGTTTGTAGATAACCCTTAGCCTTACTGTTATCACTTATTATCGCACATGAACTAATTACGATAAAAGCTGTTCCAATAATAAACCATGGAATAAGTACAATTACTAAAATAGCAGTTGCTATATGACTGAATTTTTTTATATTTGAATTAATGTTTTTTTCATTTTCTTGTGAATAATCGACATTTAAAAAGTTACTATTTGATTCAATATGATTTAATTCTGTGCCACAATGTATGCATCTAATATTTGTATTTTGGTTTTCTTGTCCACAATTAGGACATTTAATATTATCCATTAATTTACTCCTCTCAATTTCATAACTGATAAGTCAAAGTGGTTAATTACCAAGAACCACCACCGCCTCCACCTGAGCCACCTCCAGCAGAACCACCACCAGAATCAGATGAACTACTGGAAGAATCATATGACATAGCATTTGTTGCTGAACTCATTGTAGAACTCATAAAAGTTCCAAAAGTAGCTACATCAAAAGTATCTGGTCCATCATACCAGTTTGGTGCTTGCATCGAAATAACTTCAAACTTCTTAATCCATTTATCCGAAACTCCCAAAACATAAGTATAAGGTAGAATATTATAGAAATATGTTGGATTCTTTGCAACCATTGCTTCTAATTGGTCCTTCTCTGCTGTTTCTAGAAAAGTTTTAAATCCTCTAATTTTCCCTAATATCTCATTACCATATGGTGTTCTTTTAGGTAAATAAATTAAACATATAGTCATTCCTAAGGCACAAAAAATTCCAATGATATATCCTATCAGATAAATTGAATCTTGTTGCAAAGCTGGCAATACCATCATTGACCATGGAATCCCCGCAAAACCTAAGCCCCATACAATGACAAATAATATTGAGATTATAGCAGAAAACTTACTACTCGTAGAATTAATTAGTTTAGAATCAAATAACATTCTGAATAAAACTGTGAAACCAATGCCTGGGAAAAGCAAAGCCATTAATAAATTGGATTCTCCGTACTCTAAAACTGGTTGGATAGTAATTAAGCAATAGGTGGTAATAATCATTAAAATAATAAATTTTGACTTTTTTGAAGCAGACTTTTCAAAGATTTTATTTTTATTTTCCTTATTATTAATATTTAGTAAAATATTAGCCATAGTTATATAAAATCTATCATATAAGTCAGATGATGTCACTTCCAAGGTTGCAGTTTTGTTTTGTAAATCACCACTTTCAGATAATGAACTATTATTTAGTTTTCCTCTAGCAAATAAACCATTTAAAAATAATTTTTCATTAACATTATCGCCATCATAATCTTTTAGCTTGATAATTTTAAAACCTTTAGATTTAGCAAATAATGATTTTTCTTCAGTCTCTACAATTTTTATATAACCTTTATTAGCTAGATAGATTAATAAAGAAGTAACGTCTTGATTTGTAGCTTCACCTTTATACAAAAAGCCAACTTCCAAACTATTAAATCCAGCTGGTGGATAAAACTCTACCGTTTCTATAACTTGTTCATCACGGCCAAATCTATACCATAATAATATTGATATTATTAAAAATATAATGGGAAGCAAATAGACTATATAATTAAGTAAATTAATATCTAAGCCAGCCCCAACAAAATACCCTTCTGGTAATTCACAACGTACAGTTAAAGCCTCATTTTCTAAAAGAATACCATTATAACTTCCTGTAATGGTGTTTCCACTAACATTATAATTTATTTTACTATTATCAGTAGAACCTACACTACCAGAAGAAAAACCTAATTTACTTGAGTCAAATTCTTTTGGCATAGTAATTGAAAAAGTTATATTACCAATCACTGTATCCCATTCATTACCGATTATATTATAATAAAGTTCATCATAAGATTTCACTGGATCTTTACCAAGGTTATAAGTATATTTAATGACATATTCTTGAGGCCCTGTCAAAGTTTCAGTAGCTGAGCCAATTTTTATTTTATAATTACCAGCTTCTTTTGAGACACTATTAGAAGCATTTACAGTAACATTTTTAACTTGTGTTCGATTAGTAGAAGTCGTACCATCTAATCTTTTAATTGTATTTTTTAATGGAATAGTTCTAAATATTCCATGTTTTGGAACATTAAAATAAGTATCAATTACTTCTGTTACATCAAAAGTATTATTTTCATTAACTACTATATTAATATCATATTTATCAATTACATAATCATAAGAACTATAAGTTTCATTTTTACTAGGAGTTAGAGTAACTGAATTATAAAGTGATGTAGCATAAGTATTTGAGGGATAAATAATTAATAATGATATTATAATTGTAATTACAAGAATTACTTTTCTTAGTTTTCCTTTCATTTTGCCTCCAAATTATAATATATTTTCTTATATAATTCTATATCTATATTCACCAACTCCCTCTATTATGATTTAATTTTACCATATTTTCCATTTATTTGAATAAAAAAAAGACACAGTTCAAAGCAAACTGAATCATTTATAAACTCTTGTCTAGCAAGAATGATAACATTTATGGTGTCCCGGACGGGAATCGAACCCATAACTGAACTTTAGGAGAGTTCTGTTATATCCGTTTAACTACCAGGACATTGATAAATTTCCTCGTAAATAAAGGAAATTCTTAACTTTTTATTTTTTTTCTTCAAATACACAATTACATTTTAGCACATATTAACCGAAATGTAACAACTTTTATTTATTTTCTTTTCTTAACATACACTTTCTGATAATAACAAGAACCACATAACGGAGCATATTCAATCTTCTTATTAGCACCATCTATTTCTACTTCATTACCTTCTCTAGTAAACTCACCATCAACTTTTCGTGCATTAAATTTTGCTTTTTCTCCACAACCACAAACACACATAGAATTAGTCTCTAATTCCGAAATTTCATCTGCTAATGCCATAAGTTTTGCACTACCTTCAAATAATTCTCCACGAAAGTTATTTCTAAGTCCATAACAAGAAATAGGAATATTCATTCTCTTATTAATTTTCCATAAGTCTTCTATTTGTTTACTACTTAAAAATTGAACTTCGTCTATAATAATATGATTACAACTAAAAAGAATATCAATCTTGTTAGTTACTAAAAGTCTTTCATTTCTTTTAAGTAAAATATCAACTTTCCTTGTCTCACCTTTTCTATTTATTATAAAGTCTTCCCCTTTAGTGTCAATCTTAGGTTTAATAAGTAAAACCGATTGTCCAATTTCTTCTAAATCATGAATTTGTTGAAAAATTCTAGTAGTTTTACCACCTTTCATAGCACTATAATAAAATGATAACTTTTCCATTTCTTTCTTCCTTTCTAAATAGACGATAAAATTTCATCCATTTCCTCTTGCTCTTTACTATCTAAAGAACTAGTTTTTAAATCTTCATTAAACCAGTCTGGTAGAATTTCTTTTTGCTTTTTATTTGTTAGAAGTTGTTTATTATTCTTATTAGTGTTAGTAGATATAGCAATTCTTTTCATCTTCTTATATTCTTTTTCAGTAAGGCGCATTGCTTCTTCTACTGTTTCGACATTAAGACGTTTCCACTGAGCAGCAATAGTTTCTAAATAGCTTCTGTTTAACTTTTGATTATTAAGTTTTAAAGCATAAGAAATTAAAACATTAACAACTCCTGATGATAGTTTAAGTTCAAGCATTAAATCTTCAATAAGTTTTAAGTCTCGTTTTGTTGGTTCGGCCCCTTTTTGTTTACTTTTTAGATAATCATAAGGAGAAGTATTTTCAAACGTATAAGCCATCTTCGCCCAATTAGAATTATCCCCTTCTGGTTTTCTTAAAAATTCTGGTTGTTTCTGATAAATTAAAGTTGGAAGACTTCCTGCATGTTCAAATTGATAATAGTTACGACAACTTTTTCTTAATTGAATTTTATCAACTAAGCCTTTTTCATTTAATGCCGATTGTACTAAAGAAGCCATGTTAGTAGTATCAAAATTATAAACTAATGCTAAAGAATTGATTAAATTTTTCACTTCCTCACTAAAACATTTATTAGATATCATTGAATTTGGAATAGAACTTATTAATAAATTAAAATCAATCACCTGTTTAGAACTAATCTTTGCTTCTTCTCTTTTTTCAATTGTATCTAAAACTTCAAATGGTTTTAAATTACTACTTTTAAAAACCTCATCAAAAGATAAACTCACATCTTGATAATCCCTCAAACTTACTTTTGGCACTTGAAATAACTCTTGTCTTTTTAAGTATTCTTTCTTACCAATATTATTATATAAGACAATATTTAATATTGGATGGTGAAAAAATTCGTTGGCAGAAATTGGTGAATATAGTAAATAAACATAATGATTAACATTTCCAGATTTTACATAGGTCTTAAGAAGACCAACTGCTTCTAATTTTTCTCTAGCAATCATTATATCTTCTAATTTCAACTGCATTGTTGCCATTAAATGATGATGTGTTAAGTCTTCACTCATTTGTTTTAAAGAATCCAAATCATCTATTAAAGTAAAATACAAACTAACTGCTGTATAACCAATAATAGGTTGATAAAGCATAGTTAAAAGTCTACGGTCTTCACTATGAAGAACTGTTTTATTAATAACTAAATATTGGTCGGCTGGTAAGATAGTTAAATTCTTCATAGTTTTCCCTCCTTAAGAAAGTATAAACTAAAAAAAGAACTTATTCAAGCTCTAAATTTTAATTAATAGGGATAACCATTATCAAGGGTTAAACCAGTAATCTCATTATATAATTTTACACACTTACCATCTTTAAATTCAAATTTAAAAGCATAGTAAAAAGGTGGATTAGTAGTATCAGGTACAGTAGTAAGTGATTTATAATTCTTAAAAACATCATCAGCTATTTTATAGTGGTCAGCCTTGTCATAACCAATATCAATAGGAGTGTTAGCAGAAATAACAATTTCCTTGTGTATATTAGTCTTTTTCCAAGCATTACCTACTTCAGTTTGAATTTCTAAATAATAATAGTTACCCATCGAATCAATATGACCAATTTTGTAGAGCGGATACTTTTCTCCATTTTCATATAACTCGTACTCACCATTCTTGTTTTGTTTCACAGTATAAGTAGTACCATTAATAGTATAAGTACCATTTTTCGCCATATCCCTTACTTCCTGATCAGTTAATATATAAGCAGTATAGATAACCCCTTTTAAGGTATAGTAATTACCATTTTTAATAGCATCAGTTACATATAATACATCCATACCAGGAAGTTCTTCAGTAATTAATTGACCTTTATCATTATTTACTGTAACATTACAAGTATTGCACTTCTCATTATCACTAACGTTCTTTTCCAAATCACTGATAATATTTTTTAAAGAATCGCAATTATTATCACAGTTATTATCACACTTATTATTCTTTTCTAACTTATCTATATTATTCTTTAACTTCTTTATTTGTTTATTTAAAGAAGAAACCTTAGTAGCTGTTGATACTTTATAAGTATATAAATTATAAGTAACAACACCAAGCACTAGAAAAATTAGTATCACAATTATTAAAATTATTTTCTTTTTCATATATACCTCTCATTTTAAAATGTATGGATTATCTATAGCACCTACTCCTGATATTATTTTAACATCTGGTTTTAAATAAACATTAGGAGTAACATCACTAGGAAATCTATAAATCCTAGAAAATTTATCAAGAGTAGAACTTATACCAACACTGCCATAAGATATTTGAAACATTTCATGCCATGTCTTTGCCGATGGAGTGATAGTTGAACCAAAATTACTAATCCAATCATTATCATCACAATCACGTAAATTTGCCTTAGACCAATTATATAAAGCATTTACTAAGCAATCTTTTCTACTAGTTTTATCACTACCACTAGTTGCATAGCCATAATCAGATGGATAAACTAATGCTACTTTTCCAACCCAACTTGTATCCCTTGTTGCACTATTATAGACTGTTGTTCCTCTTTCTCTTTGATAAAACACTTCTGCACTTACATCATTATAAGTACTACTTCCTCCTAAGTACCACTTAACTTTATCTATTTTAGTCTTAGCAATATTATTCAAACCAATCTTTGTAAAGTCGCAAGCAGTTGTTTGGGTATTACCACAGTAGCATTTACCACTTTCACTATTCCAGTACAAACTTCCTCCAATTGCCTCATCAGTATGACCATCATTTAATAAATAATTAAGATGAGAATCCGACCAATTATTTTTACCATAATTGGAAAAGGATAAACCAAAGTGGTTAAATCGAAAATAACCAGCTTTGTTGTTATCAAAGCCTTTAGTACTAAAATTAATAATTTTCAAACGTTTAGTTATTTTACCTGTTCCATCATCTGTATCAAATACTCCAATAATTCGCCATAATTCATTATTAAAAATAACATAATTATTAGGATCTTTACCAATATAACGATAGTCGGTGGTTGCTCCTAACTGCTCAGTTGCACCATGAGAAAATGTCCACATTTGATTTTTTTGTTCATCTGTTGCACTATTATAATCAAAATCTTCACTATTAGCTTTATTAACTAGAAATGATGTTGCTATATCACCTTTATTATCAACTACCATACCATAAATATTAACTTTAAATTTAGCTGACTTCTCATCAGCAGTATGAACTTTATTAGATTTAATTTTTAATCTATACTTAGTAGTAAAACTTTGCGTTGCTTCTTCTTCAAACAAACTCATCATATCACTTGGTTTTCCTGTGTAAATACTTTTATAATTATCCATTTGATAAGAAGATAAGTTACTTACCTCAGTAAAAACACCATCTTTATCTAATTTAGTTAAAGAAATATTTACCTTCTTAGCAACACCATCACCTTCTAATGCTATCTCCCAATCAATGGCTTGCCCTTTACTAACTTTTCCTTCTACTGTAAACTCTAAAGTATCATCCACATTAATAGTATTAGAACTAGCTTTATATTTTACATTTAATCCTTTTGTAACATTTAAAGTAGTAAGTTCTTGTTTCTTATCTTGTGATTTTTTATTAATTATACAAGTAAAAGCAATAAAACTTGTTACTAAAAAAACTACTATCACCAATAATATTAAAACTATTTTCTTTTTCATATCCCTAACCTTCTATTATTAATATTAAACTAATAAAACAAATACTAGAATATTATTTTATCCTAGTACATACTATTAATCTAATTTCTTCTGTAATTCTCTCAACTTAGATAAAAACTCATTAGTCTTTCTAATTTCTGCATCTAATTTATCATAATTAGCAGTGTTCTCTAGAGACAAGGAATTATTTTTAGATAAATTTTCTTCCTCTATTCCAAAAATTGGACTTATCACAGGACTTGGTTTATATGGTTTCTTTGCTTTAGCAAATAATTCATCCATAGTTGGTACTTTAATACTTTCTATTATCGGTTCAAGTATTGGTTCTTCTTTTATAAAGTTCTGTTCTTCATAAGGAGTAACATCTAATAACTCAATTTCTTCCTCTTTAGATTCTTCTTGATATTTCATACTAACAATTTCTTTATCTTTTTTCCATTTAGCTTCTAATTCCTGTAAAGTTATTGGTTCATTACCATCATCTTCATGTTTTTCTATTTCTTCTTGTGTGATAACCTTACCTCGCTCAAGTAACTCATCTAAACTAATAATAGCATTTTCTTCTTGATCTTGTTCAAAGTTAGTTAGTGTAATATTCTCTTGATTTTTTTCTAACATTTCATCAAGAACAGGAATCACTTCCTCATTAGTAACTTCTTTAACCTCTTTTGATTCTAATATTTGATTAATAGGAGTTATATTACACTTATTTTCATCTTGAGAAATCAACTCTTTTTCAAGGCGCTTTAACTCCTCTTTTGCTTCTTCTTTAGTATAAACTTCATCTTTATATACTATTGAATCAGGAATAGGTGGAACATCTAGAATTTCTACTTCTTCTAAAGAATTATTAAAATTAATTGTTTTGGTAATAGCACTTTCTTCTTTTTTTGGTTCTATTACTTCAGTTACAACAGGCAAAGCTGCTACTGGAGAAAGAAAAGTTTCTTTAACTACTACTTTAGGTTCTTCTTTTTTAGCTGGTTCTATTTTAATAGGATTTTCTTTTTCCAAAACTTGTTTTTTTTCACGTTTAATAATTTTGGGAAAATCAACCTTTTCTTCCTTTATTCTAAAAATAGGTGGTAGCACTTCTCTTTGTTTCTTTTCTAAAATTTTTACTTGCTCTGCTAATTTTGTCAATTCTTGAGTGTTGTTTTTTAATTTTTTCTTCTCACTTCTCTTCTTTATAAAGGAGATAACCCATAAAATTATATATAAAAAAATAGCAATCATTAAAATGATAAAAATGATTAAGACTTCCTTCTTAGCTAAAAAATCAATTAATTCTTGCACTTTATTCACCTCTTACACTTCTTACATTAACTATATCATAAACTGTAAGCATAAGAAAAGGAATAATATTTTTTTTAAAAAACTTTTACATCTTATTTACAAAGGAGAAAGTTATGAAAAAAGAAACTTTTATTAAGTCCACTATTATCCTAATGATAGGTGGTTTTATTACAAAGCTATTAGGAATGATTATTAAAATTGTTATGAGTAGATTAATGGGTAGTGAAGGGATTGGGCTTTATATGTTAGTCTTACCTACTTTTTCGCTATTTATTGGACTTGGGCAGTTTGGTCTACCTATCGCTTTATCAAAGATGGTCGCAGAAGATAGAAGGAATAATAAGAAACTCTTTTCTTCTTTACTTATTACATCATTAGCAATAAATATTTTCTTAATTATTTTTCTTATTTTATTTGCTCCTATTCTTACTAATAAATTACTTCAAGAAGAAAGGAGTTACCTACCAATTCTTGCAATAGCAGTTGTTATTCCACTTACCTCTACTTCATCTATTGTTAGAAGTTACTTTTTCGGAAAACAAAGAATGTTTCCACATGTTTTTTCTAACTGTTTAGAAGATATCGTCAGACTTATACTTATGTTTATTCTTATTCCCCTTTTTCTTCCTAAAGGATTAGAAATTACAGTAACTGTTGTTATCTTATCTAATGTAATTAGTGAACTAACTTCTATTTTAGTTTTATTTTTCTTTCTTCCTAAAAATACTAGTTATCGTTTAGAAGAATTTCATATTAAAAAGTCTTATATTAAAGATGCTCTAGATATAAGTATTCCTACTACTCTTTCAAGATTAATTGGTAGTATTGGTTATTTTTTAGAGCCAATCATTTTAACTACAACTTTAAAATACAGTGGTTATTCATCAAATTTCATTCTTAATCAGTACGGTATTTTACAAGGTTATGTCTTACCTTTAGTATTACTTCCTTCCTTCTTTACTTTAGCTATATCACAAGCTTTACTACCTGTTATTGCCAAAGCTATTAGCAATAAGGAAATAGTTTATACTAAAAATAAAATTAGACAAGCAATTATTTTGTCATTATTTATTGGTATACCTGCTACTATTTTATTTGTTACTATGCCTAGTTTTTTCTTACAAGTAATGTATCATACTAATCAGGGTAGTTTGTATCTAAAAGTTCTTGCCCCTATTTGCCTTTTTCAGTATATTCAAGCACCACTTGCTTTTTCTTTAGATGCCATGGGAAGAAGTAAAGATAACTTAAAAGCTACTATTTTTGGAACAATCATTAGAACTATCACCCTTCTTTTATTCTCTCTTTTAAAAATAGGTTTATGGGGTTATATTATTTCTACTAGTATTCATGTTATTTTCGTTACTATTTATAACTATTATCAAGTTAAAAAATATTTAAGTAATTTCACCACAATTTCACAGAAATAAGTTATACTAACAAGTGAGGTGGTTTAGTTTGATTAAAATATTAGTTGTAGATGATGAAGAATATATAAGAGATGTTATTGTAGAATATTTAAACAATGAAGGTTATCTAACTTTTCAAGCCGAAGATGGTCTGGCTGCTTTAGAATTATTAGAAAATGATAAGTTTGATTTAATGATTTTAGATGTTATGATGCCTGATATGGATGGATTTACACTCTTAGAAAAATTAGATAGTAATAAGAAAGTTCCCACTATTATTTTATCAGCACGTGGTGAAGAGATGGATAAATTGACTGGTTTCGATAAAGGTATTGATGATTATCTTTGTAAGCCTTTTTCTCCTAAGGAATTAGTAGCAAGAGTTAAAGCTATTTTAAATCGTGTTTCTACTAAGAAAGATAATTATCGTTATCAAGATTTATTTGTTAATTTCTTAGAGCATACTATTATGATTAAAGATGAAGAAATATATCTGACACCAAAAGAATTTGAATTATTAGAGTATTTTATCCAAAATAGAAAGATTGCTATCAATCGAGAAAAACTTTTAAAATGTATTTGGGGTTATGACTTCTTTGGAGATGATAGAACAGTAGATACACATATTAAAATGCTTAGAAATCATCTTGGAGAATATCGGGATTTAATTGAAACTGTTCGAGGGATAGGATACCGTTTTAATGATGAGAAATAGTTTAAGAAGTAAGATATGGCAATATTTAATTATCTTTTCATTAATAATTATTGTTTTTCTCTGGCTTTTTCAAGTTATTTTTATTAATAAGTATTATCAATATACTAAAACAAAGGATATAAAAGCAATTGCTAATAAATTAGTTACAGGATATAAAAAAGAAAATATTTATAATACGTTAGATGAAATTTCTTATCAAGAAAATTTATGTATTGAAATAACTTCTAGCAATTCTACTTTATATCGTTCTAGTTCTAGTGGTAACTGTTTATTTAGTAAAAGTTTATTAAAGGAAGCATTTATTAATAGTAATCAAAAGGAAGAAACTTATAACTTACAAAATCCACAATTTGCTAATAAAACGATTTTAGAAGCTATTAGGTTAGATAATAACTTATATGCATTTTTATCAACTTCTTTAGAACCTCTTGATTCAACTGCTAAGATATTAAAAGAACAATTAACAATCATTAGTATTTTAATTCTTTCTTCTTCTTTATTAATTGGTTATTTTATTTCTAAAAGACTATCTAGTCCGATTGTTGATATTTCTAGAAAAGCTTCTTTAATTGCTAAAGGAAGGATAAAAAAGGAATTTAATAGTAATAGTGATATCTTAGAAATTAAAGATTTAAACAATTCTTTAAATGAAATGATGATTGAACTTTCTAAGACGGAGGAGTTAGAAAGAGATTTACTAGCAAATGTTTCACATGACTTAAAAACTCCTCTTACAATGATAAAAGCATATGCCGAAATGGTTCGTGATTTAACTTATAATAATAAGGAAAAGCGTGATGCTAATTTAAATATTATTATAGAAGAAACTGATCGACTAGCACTTTTAGTTAATGATATTTTAACTCTTTCTAAGTTACAGCAATCAATTGATAGTTTAAGTATTGAAGAGTTTGATTTGATTATGCTAGTTAATAATATTTTAAAGAGATTTATTATCTACCAAGAAAAGTATAATTATATTATTAAGTTTAAACATACTAATATTAAAAAGTTAATTATAAGAGCAGATCAAAAGAAAATTGAACAAGTTCTTTATAATTTAATAATCAATGCCATTAACTATACTGGTGATGATATGAAAGTCATTATTAATATTTCTAAAGTTGATGACAGGTATAAGATTGAAGTTATTGATAGTGGTAAAGGTATTGATGAAAAAGACTTAGATAATATCTTTGATAAATATTATAAGTCTGCTAAGAAACATAAGAGAAATTTATATGGCACTGGTCTTGGTTTATCTATTGTTAAAAGTATTTTTATTTTACATAATTATGAATATGGTGTAACCACAAAAAAAGGAAAAGGCACTAGCTTTTACTTCTATATTTGAGAAGTAAAGAGTGTTCTCTTCCTTTTTTTGTCATAAAAGTCATTGCTATCTCAAACCCAGTTTAACTATGGGCGAACTGTAAACAAGGTGGTAAAGAAATATAATGACTAGAAGTTATATTGAACTTCTACTAATAATATATAACATATTTAAAAAATATACAAGTAGTAAATTGATTTTTTTATGCTACTAGAGTTTGAGTCTGCGTATTTTGAGGTAAAACTTCATCTTTGGCAATTGTTTTTATATCAGTTAGAGCTTGTTTTATTCTTAAAGCTGATTGATTGTTATTATTTACACCTATTTCTATTGCTTGATCAAATAGTTTAGAATTTTCACTAGTTGGGTCTAAATAGTCATAGTCAAATTTTTTAATAGCTTCTTGCAATAAGTTATCACTTTGTAAAAATCTAGTACGCATATCTGTAGCAGAAAAGTTTTCCTTTGATAGTTCATCTTTAACAAATGATAATATTTGTTGCATTCTATCCATATAACTAGCATCTTCTGTAGATTTCTTGCCACTTCCTGCAAATGATTTAATCATATTCTCAAGTAATAAAGATGTATAAGCATTTGGTTTTACACTAGTTGCTAAGTTTCTAGCATTGAAGTTAGAAGTAAATCTATTAGCTTCACCAGTTTGTAAATAATGCGTAATAGCAAATACTCCTTGTCCATTCTTATATTGGTTATCAGATATAGCAGCAGCAACATTCAAATCAAAAATAGTATTTACATTTTGGTACATTGCTTCTTTATCTTCAGATATTTTGATACTACTATCACCATTAATACTTATTAGGTTAAGTTCTTTCTTTCTAGTAGCTATATAATCACTTATTTTTTGATAATTTGTAGTCATTGGTACAACTTTACTTGCTGGTTCTTCTTTCTTTTCTTCTTGAATTATAGGTTTAGAAATTATTTCTTCTTCAATTGGTAATTGAAAGTTTTCTGCTAAACTATTAGCTATCTTACTACCATATATAATTGTCAAAGCATCTTTGGTCGTTATTTTATTAGCTACTGTATCATCCGCTAAACGAATCATTAGTTTTCTCTGTTCTTTTACTTCGTCGCTTATCAAATCAGTGTCATTTAATGATACTGGATAAAAATCTTTTACTGGGGAATCATTATAGAAGATATTAGGATACTTAGGACTTGTCTTACCATTTAAGATAGGTGCAATATCATCCATAAATTCCAACTGACTCTTTAAAACATTTTCCATAGTAGTAAGTCTTGTTTTATATTGAGCGATAGAATCATCAACTTCTTTAGTCATTTGCTTTTTATAAATCATTTCGATATATCTTGTATACTCATTCAAGTCATAATAAGCAATAATGTTATTAATCATAATTTTTAAATTTTTATCAACTTCTTCCTGACTCATAACAAAGTTAGTGAAGGTTTTAAATTCTTGTTCTTCATTTAATACTTTATCACCATTCTTGATAACAGCATAGTAACAGCCACCATTTTCAAGTTTATATTTAGCATAAAGTAAATCATCTACTTTTTTATATTCTTTATCAATTATTTGGTCATTTATTTTATCAAATAAATCAAACACTTTTTCTTTTGAAGCGGCTTTTATTGCTTCTATAAAACGATTTTCTTTATCATCTGCTAATATTCTTTTCTCTTCATCTAATAATAAAGTAAGAGTAGCTAATTTTTCTTTTCCATCTTGACTCAAAGCCTTTTTGTAAAGTGTTACAAGTGGTGTTAAAACAGAATCTATACTACTATCTGTTTCTACAAAAGAAACATCAATTTTAGAAAATAAATCATTTATTGTAGAAACTGTTTCTGCTAATTGCTTTTTCTCGTGATTTTTTGATAACTCCTGTTTGATAGAAGCATCACAATTTTTATATAATTCATTATATTTTTTTAAGACTTCCTCTAAATTATTTTTACGTTTATCATTTTCCTGTTCATTTAATTTTTGAGCTTGTTCTTTATATTCTTTAAGTCCTTCTGATCCAACTATTTCTTCACCACGAACTAATAATTGATTAAAATAACCATTTACCTGTAACAAGTAAGCAGATAAAACATCAACATAACCATTTTCTAAAGAATTATTATTCTCCACTAGAAAGTTATTTATTTCATTCATTTTTTCTTCTGTTAAATATGATGGTGCTGTTATTCTTTCTTGTTTAGTTCCATCACCATCTAATAAAACTGCTAATCTACCCATTTTATTCACCCACTATTCTCTATTCTGATAAAAGTATAACATATTTTGAAAACAAAAAAAAGGGATAAAATCCCTTAAAATTTACATTGAGATACGAGATACATTTTCGCTTTGTGCTGGTTCATCAATTATTTGTGTACGCCAACTACCTGTATTAGTATCGTAAACTGGTACAGCATTAATACCATTAGCATTGTAACTTAATACTTGATCAACTATAGCATCTGGAGTCATACTTGCAACCATTTGATCATCATTAGTATCAGTTTGACTTGATGCTACTTCCTCTTCATAAACAGGAGTATCTTCAGTATAAGTATCAGTTGAATAATTATCTATATCTGAAATTGTACCTTCATCATAGCTAGATACATCTGAATAAGTTTCTACATCAGAAGTAACTGGTTCATCATAAACTGGTATATCATTGGAATAAGTAGCAGCTTCTGATGTTGTATTTTCTTCATAAGTAGGTACTTCCTCATCAGCTGATGAAATATCACCACTACCAGTATTATTATCTTCCTCGATAGTTATATCACTAATGCTACCATCAATGTTATTACCATCCTTGTACTCATCATTGATTTCCCAACCATCTGGTATTTCAGCTAGTTCACCATTATTTATAGTATCATTTATAGAACCAGCAATTTCTTCTTCTGATTCGATAATTTGGTCATCATCAGTTGTTGTATCGCCTGAAGAGGAATTATCAGTATCAGTATTTTCGTTTGTTCCTTCATCACTTTCAATAATTTGATCTTCACTGATTTCAGAATTATTATCATCTTGATCTTCATTAGTATTTTCATCTTCATTAGTATTTTCATCTTCATTAGAAGTAGTATCATCAGAACCATTTGAAGAATCATCACTAGGAATTTCTTCTAATTCTGAACTTGTATCAGTATCACTAGAAGATGTATCATCAGTGTAAGTATAATTATCATTAGTTGAACTTGCAGCATAGTAATCAGAATTATCAGAAACAGTCTCAGTTACAGTTGGTGCAGGTGTTGTTTCTACAGTTTCTGTAACAACAACTTTATGTGGTAATTCTTTATTTTTTTGATATAAAGAGGTATCAGTTATATCACGAACATCATCAATCACATATAAGTCTTTAGCCTCTAAATCACTCTTAATAGCTTCAACAAAATCACTATAACTTGGACTAGCATTAAAGTTTACGTCAACTGAATTTAATGCAGATGTTATATTTTCTTTTACAACTGTTTTATAAGCTTTACTTAACTCTGCCATTTTTGATGAATCTATAGCATTATCATAACCGCAGTTTTTAGTTCTATCATAAAAGCTTCTTACTAATGGCATAGTAGCAATATATTTAGAATTTCCCCTAAACATATTTTCTTTACTAGCAAGGTCATTATCAAGTTTAAAGTCTTCTTTGATTTGTGCCAAAATTGATTCAGCTTGAGCAATCTTTTCATTATCATCAGTAGCTCTGTTTAAATCAATAATTAAATTTTCATATTTCTCATAGAAAGCTTGGTCATCAGGACTTACTAATATTTTAGAAAAACCACTTGTATCCTTTTGAACTGTAGCTAATTGTTTAATTTGTTTATTAACTTGCTTATAATCTTCATAACTATAATTCCAATATTTAGAAACATTAGTTACATCATCGCCAAATTTTTCTCCTAATAAAGCCATTTGTAGTACTGTGTAATCAGAAGTATCTAAACCTAAACGACTATTTTTAGTATAATCAGCGTAGTTTTTGGCTAAACTATTGAAATTTTTAAGATTATATCTAAATTTATTCATATAGTTTTTAGTAGGAGCATCACTATTAGCTAAGCAATTATCAAATTTAGAATAATCAGGAGTTGGAGTAGCAGTTGGTTCAATATCGACTAAATCTTTATTTTCATCAACTAAATCCTGTGGATCTTGTTCATCATAAGCATATTGTTCTGGATCTATATGTTTATTGTAAGTATAAGTATCATCAGTAGTAGATTCAATTGTTAAATCATCAGTAGTACCTGATTTACCACAAGATTTAAGTTTAATACCAACAACCCCAAGCATCGTAACAGCTCCAAAGATTAAACCGCTTCTTATAGCAAACTTCTTTATACCATTGTCATTTATAAAGTAATCAAGTTTTTCTTTTACAATGCCTAACAAGCCTTTTTCTTTTCTAGCTTTTCGTCTAGCTTCTCTTTTTGCTTTTCTTTCAGATGTTTTATTTTCTTCCTCTTCAACTTCTTCTTTTGATGGATTATTATTTATAACAGCTTTACTATTTAATATTTTTGCAAAATCTAAATTATTTGTCATTACAGCATCTTCACCAATATTATCATGAAAATTTTCTACAGTTTCAGAGGTATATCTATACTTTTTCCATAGAAAATCACGAAAATCTTTATTGCTAACTTGAAGATGTAATTTTTTCGATTCAAGTAAATCAGTTGGATTGTATATATTATTGCTATAAGCAAATTCTCTTAATTCATTAACTGCTTCTTGTAAATCATCGGTAAAGTGAAATGTTACATTACCTGCATTTAACTTAACAAAGCAATACATACATACATCATTACCATCCTTGTCCTTTTCATGAAATTGATAATATTCTATATAATTATTCATTTTTTATCCTCTCCCCTAATTTATCTCTTTCTTATTTCCAGTCATTTTATAACCAGCACTAATAAGAGATTGATCATTTGCGCTACTCCATTTTATATCAGTTGCTCCTGGAGTATAAGTTCTTGTTCTTACCTGGTAATAGCTAACTGTTGCTACTATATTATTTCCAAGTGGTGTTTTACCAATTACCTCTCTAGCAGTAGAAATCTTTATTTCTTTTAAACAGTTACTATCACTACTATTGCAAGTTATTTCTTTAAGCCTACTGCTATTTTTCTCCTTACCTGACCATTCTGACCACTCTGAGAAAACTCCAGCTTCAGTTTTCTGATATTCATAACTATAAGTAACTGTTTTTTGTTCTTGATTATCAGTCTTAGTTTCTTGTTGCTTATTATCAGTAGTTGGTGTTTCTTCAGTCTTATTAGTACTATTATCAGTAGAAGGAGTACTAGTAGAATCTTTAACATTCTCATCAGTTTTGTTAAGATCTTTTTCACAAACTTCAGTGCTACAGTACGAATAACTTCCTACTTTAGTTAAAACATAATCCTCTTCATCACTACATTTTAGCTTTACTTTTAAAATATATTCTCCGTTTTCTGAATAAATCTCTGAATAACTTTTATCAACATTACAAGCCTTTCTTTTATTATCAGTAAAAGCAGATAACATTTTTTTACTAATCATCTGGCGTAATGTAATGACTTCCTTATTACCATCAACTGGTAAATTTGCTTTTTTACTATAGTAGTTTATACTAGCTTGTTTCATTGTAGCAAGATTCTTTTGAAATACTTTTGATGAAGTTGTCTCGCTTGCTTTTGTCTTAGGACTAGTGAACTTTGGTATTAACCAAATCAAAAACAAAGCAAAGATAACAATGATAATAAATTTTAGTAAAAAATCTCTAAATGGAAAAGGTCGTTTATCATATTCTTCTGTATACATTGAAATCCCCTCCTCTGTGGCTCATATTATACAACTTTTCACTTATTTTGTCAAATTATCTTTAAGTTTAATTATTGTGCAACCAGGATTCATAAAATCAAGTTTGTATTCAAGTACTCGTCTATCATGCCGCAAATACTCGCTTACTTCCTTTCTTAATACTCCTGTGCCAATTCCATGAACAATTACCCCTTCTTTTTCTCTTAATCTTATTAGATCATTTATAAACTCATCAACAGTTATTTTAGCAGTAATTCTGTCCATTCCATGTAAATCAATACTTCTAATACTAGAAAGATACATACTCCGCTTCCTTTCAGTAATATTATACATAAAAATAAAGAAAATGAACAGTTTTTTTCGAAATATGTTATACTACTTTTAGGGTGAAGTAAAGTGATTAAAAAGAATAAGGATAAAAAGCAAAAAAAAGAAAGAAGAAAATTAACCAAAAAGCAAAAAATAATTGTTATTATAATAGCAATTATTCTAGGAACTGGAGCTTATTTTCTTGGTACAGTAGTAACAAAAACATATCTAAATAATAAGAAAAAGGAAGATCAAAAAATAGATTTTTCAGAAATGACTAAACTAGAAACCATCAAAAATGTCAGTATTGATAAATTAGTTAGTAATTATAATAAGTTGTTAGCTGACAAAAATCTTGATAAATATAAAATTGATAGCAGTAAATTAGATAAAAAAGATACTCTTTACGAGTATACAACTAATAACATAACTTATGTCTTCCAAGTAAATAAAAACAAAGTAGAGATTATGACTATTTATTATAAAGAAGAAAATGATGATACTAAAGAACTAATTAAACTTGCAATGCAAGCAAATAATAGTGAATTAACTGATGAAGATGTTACTAATATGTATGATAGTATCATCAGAACAAGAACTAATAAAGAAGAAGATGGTGCTAAAGTTTCTGAATACTTCCAATATAAAGGTATTGAAGCTAACTTAAAAGAAACTGTTATTGGCAATAAGTCTATCTATCAATTTAGAATAGGAAGAATTACAGAATAGTAGCAATACTATTCTTTTATTTATACTAATATCCTTCCATAATATAAAAAGTTCCTTATCGCTAAAGAACTATTTATTTTTATTTCCTATTCTATTAAAAGGAAGTATTACTAAAGATGTTCTACCTAATATTTGCTTTTTCTTAATAAAACCGAAAAACCTTCCATCGTAAGAAGCTTCTCTATTATCTCCCATTACAAGATAAGAACCAGCTGGTATCTTTTCACTCTTATAATCATCAGTCTTTAAGCCTTTTACTTTTTCTTCTACTTTCTTACCATTTACATATAAAGTATTGTCTTTATACTCAATAACTTCGCCTGGAAGACCAATTACTCTTTTAATAACATCTTCATCTTCTAACCTTACAACTACTATATCAAATCTCTTAGGATTCTTAGTAAGATAAGCCGTTTTGTTTAAAATCATTATATCCTTAGGATGCAAAGTATTCATCATACTAGTGCCATTAACTCTAATTGGTGTCACTATAAATAACTTTAAAAGTACTACAAGAATAAGTATAACTATATATGGTATTAATTCTTTCATTTTTTCCATTTTTCACCCTTAGCAAAAAAAGTAGACTTCAAATCTACTTTTCGTTTTCTTTCTTTGTTTTTTGTCCACGTTCTTTAATCTTGTATTGACCAACCATTCCCTTTAAGAATGTTAGTTTAGCTCTACGAACGCGACCACGACGTACTACTGTAATCTTATCAATTTTTGGTGAATGAATTGGGAAAATTCTTTCAACTCCAACACCAGATGAGATCTTACGAACAGTAAATGTTTCAGAAACACTACCACCACGTCTTGCTACAACTAATCCTTCAAATGCTTGAATACGTTCTCTTTTACCTTCTTTGATTTTTACATCAACACGAACAGTATCTCCAACTCTAAATTCAGGAATTTCAGGATTCATTTGTTTTTCATTAATTTTGTCAATTATATTCATCGTTTTTCCTCCTAACTATACCCAGTGCTCATATGTTTACATATAGTAATAAAGCGGAACACTTTCTTTTGACGTTTCTTATTATAACAAATGTTTTGTTTTTACGCAATAGGCTTTACTTATTTTTTTAGTCTATTATCTTTAACATAATTCAAAGTCTTAGTAAATACTTTTGAGTCTTTATAAATATCTTTATCATAACCATACCAAATATCAAAGGCCGTAGTTGCACCTTCTGCAACCAGTTGGTTGATTACAGCACTTTTAAAGACTATATTATTATCTTGTTCAGTTAATGGATGTTGATAACCCATCTCTTGATAAACTTTAGCCTGAATATCCGCTTCTAATTTATCACAATAATAAGCAAATTTAGCTACATTACTTTTTCGCTCATCAAATTCAAATATTGACTTAGCTATTCTCTCTTTATCTGCTAAATTATCAACCACTTCAATAATTGCCTTATGTTCAATTTCTTTTTTTTGTTCAGGAGTGATATTATCAAAAGGAGTAATATCTCCTATTTTTATTTCACCAAGTTCATGAATACATAATAAAGAAGTAACCTTATCAAGGTCAATATTAAAATCAAATTCTGAGTCAAGAGCAGTTGCTAAAGCAATTGTTCCAATAATATGTTCTGCAATTTTTTCTCTTCTATTAATAGAAACATTCCAATGATAATCGTCCCAACCACTTCTATCTTTACTTTTTAAAACGGTATTTAAATAATAAAACTTAAATATCTCAAAGTTTTTCTTATCATCATTACCAATTTCATTAAATAAGCCATAATTTTTAGCTGTTTCATATAATTTCTTAGCATCAGCAGAAGTTAACCCCTTCTGATAAGCTACGTTAAAAAACTTTTCCATCTCAAGTTCATATTCAATACAATCAAAAGCAAAATCGTTATAAGAATGACATGGTATATTTTCATAATTAGTTAACTTTGTTATATATTCCTGTCCTTTATTCATTTTCTTCAAGATACTAAATAATTTATCCTTAGAATAATCATTCATTGTTTTAAGTAAAATCATTCTAATAGTTTCTCCTAAATTATCTACTCTTTTATATTCAGAATTAATAGCTGTTGCTAAAATCATACTACCATACACTTGATTAGCAACACTTTCTTTTTCATCTACTGTCAGATATTTAAGGTTATTTGCTAACATATAAAATGATAACATTGTCCTTATTTTTTCTATTTCCCTGTCTTTCATAATATAAACACCTCTTATAGAAAGATTCTACTAGACTACCTAAAAAAGTGCAAGAAAAAAAGTACATCAATATGCACTTTTACTCATTAGTAATTGGTTAGTGAACTACCCATCATCTAAAGTTAGTGGGTTTTACGTTCTAAGTTATAAAACAAGTGTAAAAAATTACTATTTTTATTATGCTGAAGATGCTAACAATGACTATTGTAAAACTTTGGTTGAATCTAGACAAGGTATTGATTTTGAAAATGACAAATTTAGAAAAATAGATGAAGTTCAAGTCTTCCCACACCACTTTGTATCTTCTATACTAATAGCACCAAAAACTTCTAAATATCTTTCAACCATGTTATCAATTAATCTCTGTTTATACATTTTTTAAGATTTTTGATATACATTTTTTAAAAATAAAAAGATGATTACTCACCTTTTTCCATTTCTTTACTAATCATTCTAACAAATGATTTATTTTTAAAATCTAAACTTCTAATTACTGAATTCATCGTATCAATATCCATTTCTCTAATAAGATCAATATAATGATCACAGAAATCATGATATAAGTTTAAATCTGTTACAATGTTATTAACCATCGCTTCTTTATAATCTGTTTTCATTACTTCGGAAGAAATCCATACTTTCTTAATTCTTTCCAAGTCTTCCTTCGTAACTTCTAAATTAGCTAATTTTTTATCCAATAAAGAGAGATAGTCTTCTTCATTTAAGATATCAGCTTCTACCAAGAAAGTTAAAATATTACCAGCCTTATCAAAACTATAACCAGTATTAATGGCTAAATGGTTATTTCTTACTTGTTCTTGAAATAATGAGGTATTACCAAAATTAACAGATAAAAGCATATTAAGATATAAATCTAAAACTATATCATCAGCAATTTCAAATTTACTTCTATCCATCTTATAACCCATAACAATTTTTTCTAACTTCACATCTTTATAAATAGTTTCTTCTTCTTTTAAAACAGCTAACGGTTCTATTATTTCTTTCTTTTCAACATTAAATTCTTCCTTATCAGTAAAACCTAATTTATTCAGTTTATTTTTAACTAAAGGAATAACTTCATCTTTATTGAATACTCCTCCTATTACTAAAAACATATTACTAGGTCGATAGAAAGTATTATAACAATCATATAGCAATTCTTTGTTAATTTCTTTAATATCATTATCTTTTCCTGCTACTGGATATTTAAGAGGATATTCTTTATATAAATTATTACTCAAAGTATAGAAAGTTTCATAATCTGGATCATCCTCACGCATATGAATTTCTTCAGTGATAATACCTTGCTCTTTTTTAACATTTTCATCCGTAAAATAAGGACTAAGAACAAAATTTAATAATTCTTCTAAGTTTTCTTTAAAGTTCTTACTACCACTAACTACATAACAAGTTGTATTGTAATTAGTATAAGCATTTACATAACTACCTGTCTTAGAATAAAAATCAAAAGGTATTAAACCATCTTCCATCTCAAAACATTTATGTTCAAGGAAATGAGCGATACCATGTGGAAAATCAACCATTTCTTTTTTACCATAAGGAACAAAAGAGTTAGTTAAGGCTCCATAATATGTTCCAAAGTTAATAAAATAATTTTTCTTTTTATCATTATCATCTGGAAGAAGGATAATATCTAATCCATTAGGAAGCATCTCACGATAATAGTAAGTATCTGTTCCTTTTATTTCATACTTAATCATTATTTACCCCCTTTAAACAAAATATAGTGTGAATATTAACTTTATTAGCAACAGCTGCTATTTCTTCTTTACTAACCATTAACATCTTTTCTCTTTTAGTAGCAAAGTCATCTACTCCTAATACTTCCATCATATAATAACAATCAATTATTTCTAATGGGCTTTCTAACAAATCATCAAGTGCTGTTGTAAAATATTCTTTAGCATTAACAATATCTTCATTAGTAAAATTACCCTTTTTTAAGTTTTTAATTTCTTTCTCAATTAAATCTAAAGCTTTCTTTTCCATTCCTGGTGTTACCCCAGACCTAATTAATATTAAGTCATCACATTTATTAGGAACACTACCAATATAATAAGCAAGAGATGACTTTTCTCTAACTTCTTTAAAAAGATAAGAATTATCTCCACCCCCTAATATGATGTTATATAAGGTTAAGGGATATTTTCTTTCATAATCAGTTAAGTCTTTTAAGTTTAAAGCTAAGGCTAACTGACTTTGTTTAGCATCAGATATTTCTTCAATATAGTTAGTTTTTTTATTAGGAGTAACATCTACTTGAATATCATCAATTTCTTTTTTAAAAGTAGCAAAGGGAAATAACTCTTTAATCATTTTTTCTGTTTCATCTACTTCTACATCACCAAGAACAAAGATATCAACTAAATCATGTCTCATCATTGCTTCATAATATTCATAAAGATTTTCTAAAGTAATGCTATTTAAATCTTCTAAATAACCAACACCTCTAATAGAAACAGGACTATCTTTATCTATTTCGTCCATAAGTCTAACAGCAGCATAACGAGCTTTATCATCAGATAAACTTGTAATACTTGCTTTCTTTTGTTCATAAACAATATCGAATTCTTCTTTATAAAAAGCACAATCTTTAACTTTAGGTTTAAATAAAATAGAAGACAAAAAAGAAAGAGATGCTTTAAAATTTCCTTCTTCCGTATATTTATCATTTAATACTTTTAAGGTAATGGAAGTATCAAAATAGTTACCAAGTCTTCTTAAACCATGCGTAATACTAGCAGCATATAAGTCTTGCTGTTTTAAAGTCATTTCTCTTTTACTGGGATAATCCCTACTAGCTAAAAAGAGCATACTATTTAAAAAACTACGTTTAGTTATATTATCTTTTAGAGCTTTTTCTCTTAAATGAATCTTAACAGTTATCGTTTTATAACTAGTTGTTTTAATAAAGTGCAACTTATAAGCACCTAAATCTTTTCTTGTATATTGCATTCTTATCACCTTTTCATAGTATTTACTAAATATTTATTTTTATTCAATAACCGTATCTAATGCTACTCTTATCATATCATCAAGAGCTTTTTCACGTTCCTCACTGGATAAATAAGCTTCTTCATAGATTGAATCTACTACAGTTAAAACACACCCTGCTTGTTTATTTAAATGTTCACTCATACAGTAAAGAATAGCACATTCCATTTCTGATACTAGAGTATCAACAGAACTGTCATAATTTTTAAAGTAAGTATCTTTATCAACATAAACATCAAAGATATCACTAGTCATAACAGTACCTTTTTTAACATTAGAAGTTATATCTTTAGCATGATTATATAAGGAATCTACTAGTTTAGTATCTCCTTTAAATATTTGGTTAGTATCATTAAAGAACAGTTTAGGATAACTTGACAAAGTATAAGCAGCATCAGCTACTACTAAATCACGAACTCGAACACTTTCTTTATTACTACCACAAGTACCTATTCTAATTATTTTTTCAACATCATAAAATTTATACAATTCATAAGCATAAATACCAATAGATGGCCCACCCATACCTGAAGCAAAGATAGTAACATCTACACCTTTATACTTACCAGTAAAACCCAACATACCTCTCGTTTCATTAATACATTTAGCATCAGTTAAAAACTTAGAAGCCACATACTTAGCTCTTAACGGATCACCAGGCATTAATACTCTTTTAGCAATTTCTTCTTTTTTACTTTCTATATGTGCTGTCATAATCATCTTCTCCTTTACACTTTAATTTTAGCACGTACTTCTTCTTTTTTAAAGTAAAAAGTAACCTCTTTACATAAAGGCTACTAATTAGTTTATTTTGAATTATTATAGTTTCCTGATAAAACATAAGGATTTAGAGATGTTCCATCTCCTTTAGTTATTAAGGCATCAGCCTTTAAGTTGATAACTGGACGGGCCCCGAAGGAAATCTCGACACTACCCCAATGACCCAACATGCCTGAAGGATTAATGAGCCAAACAATCGCACTAGAGATATTTGAAACGAAGTAAGACGGAGACAGCGTCCAGAAGTATTGTCCATTATATAGATAATAATTACTATTTGGTCTATTGTATACTCCTCCTGCCATAGCTGCTTCATCTGCTGTGATTAGTGATATTGGATAATCTAATTTAGCACTTGCATTTGATACTTTAAATTTATCATTATCTTGAGCACATTTTAAACTTGGTGTTCTTCTATCTAATAAACGGCCATATGCTCCATAAGTAGTTGTTGAGGTTATTAAATATCCTGAACCACTTGAAATGCTTCTATCACTACAGAATGTTTCATCTGCTAGATAAGATGCATAACTTGTTAGATTATTCCTATACCAAGTATCTAAAGTGTTTTTCATGGTAGAATTTGTTGTATTTGTTACTGCATCTGCATAACTATCACTACTATATGAGATTGGTTGTACTGTCATTGTGGTATCATTTTGATATCCTGTTACTTTATAAACTACATTACAACTTGTGCTTAAACAGCTATATAATTTTCCTGCTACTATCTCATCTGAATTATCTTTCCAAGTTAATTGTTTAATAGTACCAGTTAAAGTGAATTTTTTGGTTGATTCATCAAAAGTATATCCTGTTCCAAAATTATACTTTTGTGTATTGGTAAACCAGTTGTATCCTGTTGTCCCATTATTTTCATGAAGTGAGAATTTCTCATTGTACTTATAACCAACATGAGCTGGGTCCCAATATTTACTATTGAATGGTGATTTTCCTATAGTGGTTGCTTCTCCTGTATCACTTGTTGATTTTCCCGAATAAATCATTCTAATGGAACCATCTCCATTGCGACGAATGATTCTCCAAATGAATCCTGCAAATGAAACATAGTTATTCTTTACTGCTCCTCGATAGTAGTAACTTTCTCCTTCGTCATCTTCTGACATGAAAAGGCCTTCATCTGTTGTTGCTGTTTTACTAAAGTCTGGGGTTCCTTTTGACTTGATATTAGCTTTAGCTGTATCTACTGATGATTCGCGATTGTTCATTACTAACATACAATCTGATAAAGTATTAAATCCATTATCTTTGCAATAAGTATCTTCTACTTTTGCTACTGTATCACTGGTTTGTCCATAGACATTTACTTTTACTTTATAGATTAGTCCACCATTATCATTTTGAGGATTATAGTTTTCATCGACCCACAATCTTAAGCGATACTTTATTTCTGTATCTCCTTGTTGATTTAAATTTCCTACAAATAGGCTCATCATATCTG
>OLQO01000098.1_pt1 | contig 91732 bp, 71 predicted proteins | sample 1672281 | NCBI WGS metagenome assembly OLQO01 (sample SAMEA3136667, study PRJEB25190) | human gut metagenome | biome: human gut; feature: human-associated habitat; material: faeces | place: Austria | collected 2013
GCATGCTCCTCGGCGGGGTTGGTCTGATGGATCTTGTTGAACTTCCGCCTTTGGCTCAAATGGAAACGGGGGACGCATCTGCATCCCCCGTTTTTGTTGCGGTTAGTCTAGGTCAATAAACTTGGTGCTTAGGATCTTGCCGTCTTTGACGAGCATTCTGGCCATGGTGGGGCCTCGGGTGCCTCTGGGGTAGCTGGCGCTGCCCGGGTTGAGGACTAAGCAACGGCCCACTTGGGCTTCTTTGGTTACGTGGGCATGGCCGTTGATGGCTACGTCTACGGATCCCACCGGAAGGTCTTCGCGGTAGTGGGCTACGGCGAATTTGAGGCCTTCGTAGGTAAAGAGCGCAAGACGGTCTACATCGGGGCCGTAATCGCGGTAGTAATCGTTGTTGCCCAGTACGGCCCGCACGGGGGCGATGGTGCATAGGTGCTCGTAGTCCATCTCTGACGTGAGATCGCCGGCGTGGATGATCAGGTCTGCGCCCTCAAGCTCATCCAAGAGCGCAGGCGATAAATAGCCGTGGGTGTCCGAGATGATGTCGATGCGCTTGGCGCTTGCGCTGTTCATGGGATCCTTCCGCAAAAAACGATTCGGCAGATACATACAAAAAAGCCCCACGGCTCCGCAGACGATGGGTCTACAGGGCTGCGGGGCCAGTGTGCTAGAGACTCAGGGCCTTCTTGAGCGGCACGACGCGGCGGCGCGAAACCGGCACGCGTTCGTCGACGCCCGTAATGCCCAGCTGGATGGCGCCCGAGGGCACCGTCTCGACGTCCGTAACGCACGCCAAGTTGACGATATAGCGGCGGTGAACACGGAAGAAGCCAAAGTCGCAGAGCTTGGCCTCAAACTGCGCCAGCGAGGTCGTCGACAAAAAGCGATCATCGACGGTATAGATGCAGGAGTAATCGTCCTTAGCCATGATAAAGCGAATGTCGTCCACGGGAATGAGCACCTTGCGGCCGCCCTTTTCCACCGGGATACGCTCGATGGTCACCTTGCTGTCCGTAACCGGCTTGGCGCGTTGCATGACCTTCTCGATCGCGCGATCCAAGCGAGCTTCCTCGACCGGCTTCATCAGATAATCGACGGCATCCACGTCGAATGCCTCGACCGCATGGTCACTATACGCAGTCACAAACACGATCGCCGGCGGATTTTTGAGCTTATGCAGCGCCTCGGCAAGTTGCAGGCCCGAGGCACCGGGCATCGAGATATCGAGAAACACGACATCCACGCGACTTTCCATAAGCATCTCGATGGCGGAGCGGACGCTCGACGCCTCCGTGATCGTGCCGATCTTGCCCGTTTGCTCGAGCAGGAAGCGAAGCTCCGAGCGAGCCGGCGCCTCATCATCCACAATCATCGCACGCAGCATAGGGATAAAACCTTTCGTCAACTAACTACGCCGGGCATCCGTCGCATGACGTTGAGCCCGTAGCCTTTTATTTTACTCTTGAATGTCAAAGATGCTCTCTGACAAATCAAGATGAAGGAGCACTTTGGTGCCCTTGCCCGGCGCCGATTCGACACGCGTATAGGAGTGCGGCCCATAAAAGCGATGGATGCGCTCCGAAATATTGTGCATGGCCACACCGGCGCCGCCACCCTGGGGAGAGCTGGCGTCGGGACGGGCAGAGCGCTCGTCAAACAGTCTGGCGGCGGTACCCTCATCCATGCCCACGCCATTATCGGCCACGGCAATCAAGATTGCATCCTCGCCGTCTTGGTGAACGGTCACGTCGATCCTCAGGGCGTCGTCATCGCCCATACCATGACGTACGGCGTTCTCGACAATCGGCTGGATCACGAACGCCGGCACCAGCGTATCTTCCACGTCCTCGGACACATCGAACGTCGCAAGCACGCGGTCCTCGCCAAAGCGGGCCTTCTCAAAGGTAAGGTAGCGCTTGGTCTGTGCAACCTCGCGCGAGACCGGAATAAGCGATCCCGAGTTGTCGAGCGTGGCACGATAGAACGATGAGAACTCACGAAGCAGTTCGCGGGCCCGCAGCGGGTCGGTGCGCGTAAACGATGCAATGGTGTTCAGCGTGTTGAACAGGAAGTGCGGGTTAATCTGCGCTTGCAGCGCACGCACCTCGGCGCGCGCCGTGAGTTCCTTTTGCACCTCGAGCTCGTGGATGGCGAGCTGCGTGGACAAGATCTCGGCAAAGCCCGAGGCAAGCGCGTACTGGGTACGGTCGACGGCGCGCGGGGTCTTGTAGTAGAACTTGAGCGTGCCGACGGTACGATCGCCCACCTTGATGGGGGCGATAATGCCGGCGGGGACTTGGTTGTGCGAGCCATCCGAGCCCACGACATCCACCATACGGTTGAACGACTGCACGATGCCATGTTCGATAACGTAGCGTGTGGCAAGCGTGTGGATGGGAGAATCTGGCAGTAGTTTTTCCTCAAACTCGCCTGCGCAGGCCAACACGTTGCCCTCGTCGGTGATGGCCACCGTCATGGCGCGCGTCTCGGGCAAAATGCGCCGGCACACCAAACGCGCCGACTCCTGCGTCAGACCGCCCTTAATGTCCTCAAGCATGGCCGAGGCCACCGAGAGCGTCTCCTCGGTGTACTGGGAGCGCACCGAATCGGGATTGAGCGTCAAAAAGATAAAGATGCACAGAAAGATGCACAGCAGCGCGCAGGCAATCACCGTGGCGATCGGCTCGATACCGGTCACCAAGGCAAAAATAAAGTACACCAGCACGCAAATGGCGCAGGCAACGGCAATGATGCGAAAGATTGATATTGAACTATCGCGCTGGGCGCGGCGGTCGATCATTCGGCCCCCTCCAGGATACTGATCAGTTGTGCGTCACGCCAAAGCCCGTCCATAATCTTGGGCCAAAAGCTCTGGAAACGCAGGTAGCTTGCAGCGTTTTGGCGCGCATAGGCCTTTGCCTCGCCGATACCATGGCGCCAAATGCGCAGGTAGCCCTCATGCTCGCGGGTAAACACGCTGCGGACCATAGCGGTCTTGCGCACGCGGTCGTCGAGCTCGCGCGAAATCCACGGGCCCGGGTAGGGCATGAGCGATGCCGCCGTAACGGGAATGAGCTCCTTTTGATGCGCGGCGAATGTCAACTTGGCCCGTTCGTAGTACCAACGGTATACATCCTGCATAAAGCGCGGTGAGCGCTTTTCGGACTCCGGAGGCAGATGGCGCACGGTCCACTCGTTATCGAACCACACGTCGTAGCCAAACATGCGCATGTTAAAGAGGTAATCCAAGTCCTCGCCGCGGGTGATAAACGGGTCAAAGGCTACACGCGTAAAGGCGCGGGCGTGCAGGGCCATCAGGCCGCCGCACACGTAGTTGGAGCGCGAGATGCGGGTGCCCGAGACCGCCTTTTTCATCCAACGGTTGAACTCGATGCGCTTGGTCCACCAACGATGGCAGATGCCCGCCTTGTCCGTGGGAGCCAGCGGCGAGCCGTCGCGATCGTAGAAATAGCCGCTCTTGACCAAGATCGGCAAGCCCTGACGCGTCTGCTGCCCCAACGCATAGGTCGCGCGCTTCATAAAGTCGGCGTCGATGACAGTCTCATCGTCATCCAAAAAGATAACCGCGTCATGCCCCAGCACAGCGGCACAGGCTAGCCCCATATTGCGGATGGCACCGTAGCCTCGCAGGCTCACGCACTCGCCCGAACCCTTGGGCGCGATCTGAGCAACCCGGTCTGCGATGCGCGAGGCCTGGGTGTTGGTGACAACGGTGACCTTGAGCGTGGGATGCGCGTCGACAATCTCGTGCACGCGCAGCGACACATCGGCTGTGGCAGAAACGGGACAGACCACCAAAAGGATGATGCGCGGGATGTCACGTACCTGCTCAAGCGAGGCCAGGCAGCGGTCGAGTTCGGGATTGTCGGCGTTGAGTCGCGTCGAATGGTCATAGGTGCCAGGGGCGTTTGCGCAAGCGTCATCGCCCGCCCAATACGTTGGAATCACGACTGTGGCGTTCATGCCTTACCCTCCCTGCAACACAAAAACGGGACGCCGCCAAACACAGGCGACGCCCCGCGACCTAGCTGATTCCATCATACCCACTTGGGCAAATCATTGCTCGCAAGTCGCAATGTTTATTGCGGATAACCCCAAAAGAGTACCGTGGACAGGCACAATAGCCGCTCGCTCCTATGCGGCATGCTCTGCCGCCCGAGTCATGCGGGACAGGCGGACCAGCAGCATAAAGCCAACGATCAGCAGCACGCCAATGGAAAGGACGCCCAGCGACGGGTTGCCGGTCAGCGAGGTGACGACCGACACCAGGAAGGTGCCCATAACGCTTGCATAACGACCAAAGATGTCAAAGAAGCCGTAGTACTCGTTGGACTTTTCCTTGGGGATAATGCGGCCAAAGTAGCTACGGCTAAGCGCCTGCACGCCGCCCTGGAACAGGCCGACCATAATGGCAAGCACCCAGAATTCAAAGGCGGTCTTTAGGAAGAACGCGGCGAACAGCACAATGCCCATGTAGGCGGCGACTGCCACCAGGATCATGTTGAGCGTGCCCACGCGTCCGGCGAGCTTGCCGTAGATGATGGCGGACGGAAAGGCCACGAACTGCGTAACGAGCAGCGCCAGCACCAGCTGCGTCGAATCGATGCCCAAAGCCGAGCCGTAGCTGGTAGCCATGGAAATGACCGTGTGCACACCGTCGATATAGAAGAAGAACGCAATCATGTAGACCAGCACGGTCTTGTTGTGGGCGATCTCGCGCATGGTGTGTCCGACCTCGGAGAACACACCGCCCACGATGTGGCCGATAGTGTCCTCGGGACCGCGCTCGCGACCGTACTTTTGCTTATAGGTGCGAATGAGCGGCAGGGTAAAGATGAGCCACCAGGCACCAGTGATGATAAACGACAGACGCGTTGCCAGCATGGTAGGGACGCCAAGAGCGGGGCCACCCATGATGAGCGCCAGGCAGATGACGAACGGCACAGTGGAACCGATGTAGCCCCAGGCATAGCCCGAGCTGGACACGGCGTCCATGCGCTCGTCGGTGGTAATGTCGGGCAGCATGGCGTCGTAGAACGTCATAGAAGAGTTAAGGCCGATGGTGCACAGCACGTACACGGTCAAAAATGCCATGGCGGACATTGGGATAGCCTGCGCCAAGCAAAGCACCAGGCCCGTGAAGAAGAAGCCCAAGAAGAACTTGATCTTGTTGCCGGCGTAGTCGGCAAGCGCGCCCAGAATGGGCATGAGCATGGCGATGACCAGCGAGGCGATCGTCTGCGCATTGCCCCAGGCGACCACCAGGTCGGCCGAAGAAGCGCCGGTATTGATGGCGTTAAAGTAAATGGGCACCACCGAGGTATTGAGCAGCACGAGGGCCGAATTGCCCACATCATACATAACCCAGTTACGCTCGAGCTTGGTGTATTTCATGGACAGGGACCCTTCGTATTCGCCCGATATGCAGTTAGTTCATCGTACCCCAATTGTCCAGAACCGCCGGTAAGGATTCGGCAAAGGGGCACGCACGGGCCCTATTCCTCGCGGTCGAACTCCTCATCGGCTTCGAGCACGCGACCGCTGTAGTTGACGTGACTGGTCACAGCATCCATGTCACCGGTCTCGATAAAACGTGCGACCGTGCACTCGTAATCGACCAGCGCGCGATCAAAGACCTCGGGGAAACTCTCGTTCGAGACCTCGTCGGTAAAGGGATTCTTCCATGTCAGATGGCCCAGGTTACCGGTGCGCTCGGGCAGCTCCGTCGTCACGCGATGGGCAAGGCCGTCGAGCAACGAGTAGTCGTGCACCAAGCCCTCAACCAGCGAGATCGCGCGCGTCTTTACGGAGCCGGCCGGCTCAATCGCGCGGTAAAGTCGCTGCATATTGGCAACGGCAGCACCGTACTCCCCCGCCGGAATGTCAATGCCGTACACGCGTCCGGCAACATAGCTCATCAGCACGCCGGCCACGCGATTGATGCGATCGGTGGTGACGATCTCGCCCGCCGGCGGGTAATCGTCGACCGTAGCGCCGGCGCGTTTAAGCTGCAGCATCAGTACATCCAGGTCGCTCTCGATCACGGCATGGACCTGACTGCTCGAATCCTCAAGCTCTGAGTCGGATTCCACGATGCCAAACTGCTGCTCATAGACAAAGGGATGGGCGTTGCGGTCGAGCACGTAATGAGACAGCAGGCCCAGCGCAAAGGCGCGACCCAAGCTGGCGTCGCGCGGCAGCAGATGCGACACGCCGTCGCGCAGGCACGCGAACTGGCGAGACATGCGCGACCGATGCATGACCTGCGCCAGCAGCGTGCAGTCGGAAACACGCGGTGTCAGAATGTGAAAGAAAAACGGGTCGGGGCCTTGGTTGCCCAAGATAAAGGCAATGCGCTCTTCATCGGACGTGATGACGCCCTGCGGAAGACGGTCGATGCTTTCCTCGCCAAACAGATGATGGGTGATAAGCGCGGGCATAATGATCCTTTCGATTTCATTCGATGCCACCCATTATGCCCACCGCGCGCCCATGCCAAACCTGCGATGGTAAACGACGGCATGCAGACCGTCTACGCAAGCCCCAGGTGCGACTTGACCTCGGCGGCACGACGACGGGACACCGGTACCGTCGAGTTCACGCGGTCGAGCCTGAGCTCCATCAACCCCGTGGAGCCAATCTCAACATTGTGCACGTCTTCCAAATTGACCAGGTAGCTGCGATGAACGCGAATAAAGCCCTCGGAGTCCAAGCGACGCTCGAGCGAAGAGATCGACTCATTGATCAGGTACGTTCCCTCGGCGCAGATGGCGTTGCAAAAATCGGCGCGCGCCTCAAAGTAGCAGACGTCTGCGGCGGGAATGAACACCTTTTTGCCCCCGCGGTCCACCGTCAGACGCAAAGGCTGGCGCGGAGCATGGATAACACGACGGGCACCCAAGGCTGCCTCGATCTTGTCGAGTGCCTTTGACAGGCGTGCGTCCTCGACCGGCTTGACGACATAGTCGACCGCATCGAGGTTATACGCATCGGCGGCAAATTCGGCAAACGCCGTCACAAACACAACCACCGGCGGCGTCTTTAGGTTCTGCAGCGTCTCGGCAAGCTCAATTCCCGAGCGACCGGGCATGGTAATGTCTAAAAACAACACGTCGGGCTTGTTCGACAGAATCGACTCCACGGCTTCGGTGACATTGCCCGCCTCGGCAATCTGACCCACACGCGTATCCTTTTCCAACAGATAGCGTAGCTCAGCCCTAATGGGAGGCTCGTCATCAACCACCAAGATGTTCCAGCCTTCGGACATATGTGCTTCCCCTCTTTTTCTCTCAATCCAACCGCGTGCTACGCCGTCAACGGCGCCGGCTCATGCGGCTCGCCGTTCAGCTCGACGATGACCTGCGTTCCCACGCCCTCCTGGGACTTCACGCGCATGCCGGAATCTTCTCCGTAAAAGAAATGGATGCGCTGAAGCACGTTGAAGAGCGCCAGGCCGCAACCTCGCTTGACGGAGCCGTCGGCGGTAATGCTCTCGGGCTCCTCCAAGCGATGCTGCTCAAACAGATGCGCGCAGACCTCTTCGCTCATACCGATGCCATCGTCCTCGACGATGATCTCCAAACCGTCATCGGTCTCGAAAGCCCTAACATGAATAGAAAGCGGCTCGGTCTCGCGCTGCGCGTGCTTGATGCAGTTTTCGAGCAACGGCTGCAAGATAAACGGCGGCACCATGCAATCGCGCACCTCAAAGTCGATATCGACCGAGACGCGCAGACGGCCGTCGCCATAACGAGCCTGCATAAGATTGATATAGCGAGTGCCCTGTTCCACCTCGTGCTCGAGCGTGGTGAGCGTATCGGAATCAGAAAGCGTCTGACGATAGTAGTTGGAGAAGTCGATCAGCAGCGACCTGGCCTTGTCCGGCTCGGTACGTACGAGTGACACGATGGTGCTGATGGTGTTAAACAGAAAATGAGGATCGACCTGCGATTGCAAGGCGCGCAGCTCCACGCGGGCCGTAAGCTCGTCCTGGCGCTCAAGCTCAAAGCTCGCAAGCTGCGTGGAAATGAGGTCGGCAAAGCCCGAGGCAAGCGCCGTCTGGCGCATATCGATGCTGCTCAGACGGGGATAATACAGCTCGAGCGTGCCCACGCAATGCCCGCGCACGGTAAGCGGTGCGACAATACCGGCGCGCAGGCGCGGAAAGTAGCCACCCGTCTCGGTCGAGGCATCGCGCGAGAACACGCTTTGCTCACCGCTGTTGATCACGTTGAGCGTAGTCCGCAGTACCACCGGGGTGCCCGCGGGGCATTTTGCCGAGTCCTCGCCCCAGCTCGCCAACACCTGCCTGCCGTCGGTAAAGCAGATGGCAGAGGCGATAGTTTCGGACAGGATGATCTTAGAGGCGCCCAGAGCAGCTTCGGGCGTAAGGCCGCGCGACGTGTAGGCGAATATTTTTGATGCGATGGCGAGCGTGCGGTCGGTTGCGCTCGATGTGAGGTCGTCGGGAACGACAAAGACGTACGAGAAGAAGAAGCACAGCATGACCAAACCGGCAATGACGACAACGGCCGGAACGGGATTGGGATTATCGGTTAGATCCCAGATGAGCAGCAGGATAAGCAGTGGAACGACAATACCGAGCAAGATGGCTTGAACCACATGCTGAGCGGTACGAAAAACCTTGGTAGAGTTGTAGCTCTTGCCCAGAATCAGCCTATTGAGATCCACTGTCATCCCCTTCTTACTGACGCACCCCATAGCAATAAAGAGGGCCGCAAGCGACCCTCTCCATTGCATTATGCAATCAAATACTGTGTTTTACATCAAGCCATCGATGAACGGTAGCTTAAGCGCTGTACTTGTTTGCCTCGCCGAAGGTGCCGCCCTCGACAATCCAGCCGTCCTTCATGATGACGTCCATGTTGTCGGTGTTGAGCACGTGGATGTCGGCGGCGACGTCACCGTTGACGACCAGCAGGTCGGCGCACTTGCCGGCCTCGATGGAACCGGTCTCGTCCTCGATGTGGCACATCTTGGCACCGTTGAGGGTGGCGCAGGTGATGGTCTCGACCGGAGTGAAGCCGATCTTGTCGACGAACTCGTACATCTCCTCGATGGAGCAGGTGCCGTACGGGGTGACGAAGGAGAAGGAGTCGGAGCCGATCGTCATGACGACGCCGCGCTTCTTGGCCTCGCGCAGGCAGTCGTAGTTGCGCTGCAGCTCCTTCTCGACCAGGGTGCCCTCGTACTTGTCGTGCAGCTCGGGGACGTAGACGGGCGGATAGGTGGCGTACCAGGTGGGCAGGAAGGCGATCGTCGGGGTGAAGAAGGTGCCCTGCTCGGCCATGAGGTCCATGGTGCGCTCATCGATATCGAAGCCGTGAATCAGCTGCTCGCAGCCAAAGCGAACGGAATCGTAGGCAGCGGCGTGGTTGTTGTAGCAGTGGCTCCACACGGGGATGCCGACCATCTTGGCCTCTTCGACCACGGCCTGAATCTCCTCGGAGCAGTAGTGCTGGTCGCGGCCGGAGTCCCAGCGCCAGATGCCGCCACCGGTAGCCCAGATCTTGATGGCATCGGGGTTCTCGCGCAGACGACGACGGACGGCCTTACGCAGATCCCAAGGACCGTCGACCTGATCGCCCCAGGGGTGCGATTCCTTGTTGAGCTCCTGGCTGCAGTGGTGGGAGTCGCCGTGGCCGGCAACGCGGCAGAAGCCAAGGCCGGTGGCCAGGACGCGCGGGCCCTTGAAGACGCCCTTGTCGATGCAGTCACGGATCTGGATACCAAAGCGGCCGATCTCGCAGACGGTGGTGAGGCCGTGGGTGAGGCAGTCGTAGGCCTGCTTGACGGCGACCGCCTGCTTCTCGAGGAGCGGCTGCATGACCCAGTCGGTGTCATCATCGGTCAAGTTGCCCGAGAAGTGCAGGTGGGTGTCGATCAGGCCGGGAAGGACGGTCTTGCCGGCGGCGTCGATGACCTCAACGCCCTCGGGAAGGTCCTGCATGGCGCCGGCGTACTCGATCTTGCCGTTGTCGTCGACGAGAACGAGGGAGTTCTCGACCGGCTCGGCACCGGTACCGTCGATGAGCTTGCCGCCAACGATTGCATACTTAGTGGACATGGTTCCTCCTTATGGATCCATATAGTGGGCGAGGCCGTGTTGGGTTAAGGCCTCACAAAGCTACCCAAGTGGCGCCGGGTTCGGAGCGCGGAAGAGAGGGTCCCGCGCACCTGATCCGCCCCGGCTCGGCGTTACTTTTTGCGGGAATTGGTGAAGGCCATGAGAGCCAGGCCGACGGCCAGCCAGCCGATCACGATGCTCCACTCCACCATGTTGAGAGAGGCGGGAGAGAACGGAATCACGAGCAGGCCGATGATGATAGCGCAGGCAGCGATAGCGAGGCCGATGCCAAACTTGCCGCCGGGCACCTCGTAGGGACGAGGCAGATCGGGCTCGGTGAAGCGCATGCGCAGGCAAGCGAGGGCGACCATGCCGCAGGAGAAGATGAAGGCGAGAGCCGACACGTTGGTCAGAGGGATGAGCATGTTCTTGCCCAGGAACGGACCGACGACGGTGATGACACCCAGGACGACGCAGGCGAGCTTGGGGGCGCCGGACTTGGGGTCGACCTCGGCGAACTGCTCGGGCAGCTGGCCCTTGCGGCCCATGGCGAGCATGATGCGGCTCGTGGCGCCGTAGAAGGAGTTCATCGGGCCCATGGGTCCAAGCGTGGCGATGACGAGCATGGCCAGGTACAGGAGCATGTTGATGCCCTTGAGGCAGGCAAGCGCGGGAACCGGACTCTTAACGAACTCATGCCAGTCGAGGATGGTGCCAAACGAGTAGATACAGACCATGTAGAAGCCGCCGGCGGCCAGCAGTGCCAGGGAGATGATCTTGCCGAACTTGTTCCAGTTGAGGCCCTCGGCTGCTTCCTCAGCCTGCTGAGGAATGGTGTCGAAGCCGGCGTAGAAGAACGGGGTCAGTACCAGGACCGACACGATGCCGGCGAACAGGCTGGTGCTCTCGGTAGCGGCCTTGCCGCCGCCAGCGCCGGTGACCTGGGAGAACACGGGCATGGCATTGTCCGGCGAGCCGGTGAACAGCGAGACGCCCATGGCGAGCAGCATGCCGCAGAGCAGAGCCTTGGTCAGGAAGGCCTGAAGCTTGGCGGCCGAGCTGGCACCACGGAAGTTGAGGAAGATGACGTAAACTGCAAAGCCGAGCGCGATCAGCGTCGGGAACAGGTAGACGTCGGCCCCCAGGATGGTGTAGAGCTTGACGGCGCGCAGCCACTCAAGGCCGGGCAGGCTGCCGAACATCTCGGACACGAGGGTCGAAATGGCGATGGCCTCCCACGGGCACAGGATGCCGTTGCCCAGGGCCAAAAGCCATCCGGTGATGTAGCTCAGCGTACGGCCAAAGCTACGATCGACATACTCGACGATGCCGCCCGAAATGGGGATAGCAGCCGTGAGCTCACCGAAAACAGCTCCGACGGGCACGAGGAAGATTGCACCCAAGAGGAATGCGATCATAGCGGGAACGGGACCGCCGCCCACGACCATCCAGTCGCCGACCTGCAGAACCCAACCGGTACCGATGATGGCACCGAAGCCGATGGTGAAGAAGTTCCAGAGCGAGAGCGTTTTCTTCATGCCGCCGTTATCCTCGACTGCAACCTCTGCGTTCTTGTCCGCCATTGTTCCCCTCCTTTCCTGTTTGACGCCCTTGGCGTCACCCCTTGCGCGGTCCGTTTTGCCGCGCGCTTTTATTCCATGGCTTTAAGATACGGCCTTGGCGCAGCAGCGCCGCTCGCAGCTCGACCGAAGGCAGAACTGCAAAACGAGCGGCACCGTTTTTGGGACGAACGGCGGGAGACGTCATTCGTCTTGGACGCTTTCATCTTGTCTGCTTTTGAATACCTGTTGCCGTGGCGCTTGGCGCGCGGCGCGGCAACGTTCATACCATTTGTCAGGCTTTTGGCGCACATGCCCATGTGTCGTGCATCTTTTTATGTAGGATAGACAAGTTACACATGAGGCAAGGTGATTCGAATGGCATACGGATACAATGACGGCGACCAACGGCCGCAAAGCGTGCGCCTTGCCGGCCGCACCACGCCAACGCCCAGAAGCACCTCCGACAACGACAACCCGCAGCGCCCCCAAGAGCAGCCCGGGGCTTCTTCGCGGCAACAAAGCCGTACCGTGCAGCAGTCAGACCGCGTGAGTACGAGCACACGCCAACGCCAGACCGACACATCGCAGCCACGCCGCTACGATCGCCGTAAGACCGACTACTACGTCAAGCGCTCCTTTTCGCGACCTCAACGCGATCGCGGCAATTCCACCCCTCACCCTGCGTCGCACGCCACAAGCCACGCGCTTCCGGCCCGCCACCTACGCCTTGCGCTTTGCTCCATCGCCGCCTGCCTCGTCTTTGTGTTTTTGGGATCCTGTATCTCCCACGGATCAGCCGGTCTTGAGCCCACTGCCGAGGACAAGCTGCTTAAAGCTCCCGTCGCGCCCGGTTACTCCTTTGCGTTCTCGACCCCACGCTCGCAATGGCAGGCCGGCACCATGCCCCACATCTACCAAATTGACCCCGCATGGTCGGAACTGCCCTATGCCGGCGGCACTATTCGCGAAAACGCTTGCGGTCCCACCTGCCTCACCATGGTCTATATCTTTAAGACCGGCCACACCGATAAGACGCCGGTCGATATATGCGCACTGGCCGAAGTCGGCAACTACGCCCCCACTGGTGCCACCGAGTGGTCGTTTATGACAGGCGGTGCGTGGCAGCTGGGGCTCAACGGAACACAGCTCTATAACGATCGCGAATCGATTACCCAAGCACTTCGCTCGGGTGCGCCCGTCATCGCCGCAGTGCGCCCCGGTACGTTTACCAACGTAGGCCACTACATCGTGCTCTACGGCATCGACGATGCCAACCAAATTGGCGTCTACGACCCCAACTCGGCCAGCCGCAGCGCCCGCCGCTGGGGCGTCGTAGAGGTCCTCAACGAAGTCGAAGCCATGTGGGCCTACTACTAGTCATTGGGGACAGACTTAAATGAGTGGTCATTGGGGACGCTCTTGTTTGACTAGTCATTTAAGAACGTCCCCAATGACTAGGTGAATAGCAAAAGCCCCGCAGTCGGAGCGGACTGCGGGGCTCATGAAGAGAGGCTAGTTTGTGGGCGTCTTGTCTGGCGCCCACGAGAGAGGCAATGGAGTAGAGGCTACTCGTGAATGCGGGTACCGGAGAGGCCGGCCATGGTCTCGGCGGCCTTGTCCAGGGCGCCGATGATGCAGGTGCGGCCCTTGCGGGAGCGGGCGAACTTGATGGCGGCGCGGACCTTGGGCTCCATGGAGCCCTTGCCGAACTGGCCCTCGTCGGCCAGGCGCTCGGCCTCGTCGGCGGTGAGGTCCTCGAGCTCCTCCTGGTTGGGCTTGCCGAAGTTGATGGCGACATGCTCGACGGCGGTCAGCAGGAACAGGACGTCGGCGTCGCAGTCCTCGGCCAGCAGCTCGCCGCCCAGGTCCTTGTCGATGACGGCGGGAACGCCCTTGTAGCAGCCCTTGTTCTCGTAATCGCGGACGACGGGGATGCCGCCGCCACCGCAGGCGATGACGATGAACTCGTTGTCAAGCAGATTGAGGATGGAGTCGGCCTCGACGATCTTCTTGGGGTCGGGGGAAGCGACGACGCGACGCCAGCCGCGGCCGGAATCCTCGACGAAGACCTTGGAGGGATCCTCGGCCATGAACTCCTTGGCCTGCTCCTCGGTGTAGAAGGGGCCGATCGGCTTGGTCGGGTTCTTGAACGCGGGATCGTCGGGGTCGCACTCGATCTGGGTGACGACGGTTGCGGCGTGCCAACGCTTATAGCGCTTGTGCATCTCGCGGCCGATGCCCTGCTGCAGGTGATAGCCGATGTAGCCCTGGGACATGGCGCCGCACTCGGGCAGCGGCATCTCGGGGGTGCCGATGGCGTCGTGAGCGGCGGCGAAGGCGTTCTGGATCATGCCGACCTGCGGGCCGTTGCCGTGGGTGATGATGATCTCGTTGCCCTGCTCGATGAGACCGAGGAGAGCGTGGGCGGTGTTGCTCACGGCCTCGATCTGCTCAACGGGGTTGTTGCCGAGGGCGTTGCCGCCAAGGGCGACGACAATACGATCGGGCTTGCCAAGAGGCTTAGACATTGCTGGAATCCTTTCTGTAAAAGGTCTACAACCCATTAATAACCCGTGTCCGTGCGATACGCGAGTTTATTAAGGTTTATATTCTCTTTATCGCTCATTTTATTCATTTTGAAAATAGTTGAACGGTGAACGGTCGCTTTTACCCGCTCAGCGTAAAGAAACCCAGCTCAAGCATATCTACGTCATTTACGTGCAACTTTATTTTAATAGAGCAGGGATTAGACCAGATTATGCAAACTATATCTTTGCTAAACATAAAATAGACAGCGCAAAATCTTACTCGCACTATACGAGATTCTATGCACTTATTGGACGAGTATGCAGCCCTGCAATAACATGGCGTTTTTCATCCAACTTAAGGAATAGACGAGTGCCTTTGCCGCGCGTCGGCCGGCAGCCGGCGAGCCGTCTCGTCGGTTGCCGCTTCCAGAAAATCAAAAACTGATATTGCGCGCGCAATTGCGGCATGGTACTTTAGCGAAGAACAGCGCGGGCTGGGGCGACAGAGATCTGTCGTGAAGTTTGGGTTCGGCGACCCCGCCGCTGTCTTCTCCTTATCCGCCAGCGAACCCCTTGAGCGACGGATTGAGGAGGTCCTTACTATGACAAAAATGCTCAAGATCACGCTGAATGGCGAGACGCTTCTCGCCGATATGCTCTGGGACAAGGCTCCCGAGACATGCAAGCTGTTCGAATCGTCCTGTCCGGTCGAGTCACGTATCTTTTCGGCCAAGATCTGCGATGCCGAGGTAACCTATCCCGTATCGGGCCCCATCGCCAATTACGAGCACATCGAGAACCCCGTCTTTCACGAGCCGGCGGGCGCCGTGAGCTGGTATGGCGGATGGTCGTCAATCTGCATCTTCTTTGACGTGTGCGAGCCCTTTGGCACCTGCAACATGTTCGCCCGCATCTGCGAAGCCGACCGCGAGCGCTTTGCCGCCGCCTGCCGCAATGTCTGGGACAACCAGGGCATGTGCATCAAAAACGAAATCGTCGAGATCGAAGCGGAGGCCTAAAGATGATGGATATCAACACCCTGCTCGCACTCGACCTTGCCGAGTACACCACTGCACTTGAGGCCCTCGCCGACCAAATGATGCTCGAGGAACCGCGCGATATCGACTACATGCGCCGCCGCAAGCTTGACACAGGCCGCGAATTCGCCGTCTGGAACTTCACCGTCGGCTACTGCATGAACGCGGCCGACGCCCTCTCCCTCCTGCGAGCCCAGGCCAACGAAAACGCCAACGACGGCACCGCCGACCTCGCAACGATCAACAACAGCGCCGCGCGCCTGTGCGACTGGTTTTCGGGCGCCTTCGACGTCACCGGCAAAATGGATGACACCACGGCAATCCTCGCCCACAGCCGCGACCTCTACGCCCAGGTAGAGACTCACGAACAGTTTGCAGCCCTCACCCGCGCCACCGAGCGCTATCTGGTCCAGCTCCAATTTTGGGTCGACCGCCAGATTCCCTGGCCGGCCATTAGCGACCTCGTCCACGGCTACCGCCTACGCACGGAGTCCGGCGAGACAAGGTAACCAAGCAAGCAGCACCGACAACACCCCACCATCGGGATCCAAAGTAAGAATCAGAGGGCTGGAGACGCACCCAACAGCGTCCCCAGCCCCTTCGCAAAGTAGAGCACTGTTTCAGTGGCTTTGAGGCCTATTCGAACCTTTGCTATCTCCCAATTTTTGTATATTTACGACAATATTATCTGCCAATTTTTGTATGATTTTAGGCGATTCTATCTGTCAATTTTTGTCATTTGGGGGTTTAATGCTACGCCGTAAGGTCACTGATAGGCTTTTGAGCTGGAAGAATAACTCCAATAAGGCATTACTCGTTACTGGTGCGCGTCAGATTGGCAAGAGCTATGCGATTCGCGCGTTTGGAAAAAGCAACTACGCTTCGTATTTTGAGGTCAATTTACTACTCGATGTCGAAGCAAGGAATGCACTTGTTGGCGCAAAGAACTCCGTTGACTTTATCAACCGCGTAGCCCTTCTTGCGGATGCGCCGCTTGTTGAGGGCGATACGCTTGTCTTTGTCGATGAGATTCAGGAGTATCCGCAGATCGTTACACTCATGAAGGCGTTAGTCGAGGATGGGCGCTTTAGCTATGTCTTCTCGGGGTCTATGCTTGGGACTGAGTTTAAGGGGATCTCTTCTTTTCCGGTGGGGTATGTAGAGCACATTGTTATGCGCCCGATGGATTTTGAAGAGTTTTGTTGGGCAAACAGCGTAAGCGAGAATGTGCTTGCAGGCATTCGCAGCTGCCTTGTCGAGAAACATCCTGTCGAAAACTATATTCATGAGGCGATGCTCAAGAACTATAGAGCCTATATCGTTTGCGGCGGCATGCCGGAGGTCGTTCAGAATTATATTGATTCGGGTTATTCGCTCGTGAGCACACGTGAGCTTCAAACTCAGCTGGTCGATCAGTACAAAAGCGATATCTCAAAATATGCATCGACTCGAGCGTTTAACGTTCGGTCGATTTTTGAGCAAATTCCCGTTCAGCTTGAGGCGGAGTCTCATCGCTTTGTTGTTTCGTCTCTGGGTGAGGGAGCTCGCCTTAAAAAATATGAGCAGGATTTCCTGTGGCTTGTTAACGCAGGTGTTGGATTGATGGTCGCCAGGGTGACGGAGCCACGGAGTCCTCTCAAGAGGACGGAGAAAACGACAGCCTTCAAACTATACGAGTCTGATACAGGCATGCTCGCATCGCGATACCCCGGCAGCACCGCACGCGCTGTCTATCTTGATATGAAAACTCCCAACCTTGGTGGTCTCTATGAGAACGTGGTCGCGCAGGAACTCGTTGCCCTCGGGGCGGATGCATGGTACTACCAAACGCGTGAGGTCGGTGAAGTTGACTTTGTGATCGAAGGCGTCCACGGTCATGTTGTCCCAATCGAGGTCAAATCGGGCAAGAAAGTTCGAGCGCACGCGGCCCTCGATCGTCTGATGAGTGTGGGCGAGTACAAAAATCCCGAAGCCGTTGTACTAAGCCACGAGAATCTCAGCAAAGAGGGCAAGGTTCTGTACGTTCCAATCTACATGACGTTTTGTCTCGATGAGTTTATGGAAAAGGATGACCCCAATAACGATTTCTCGTTCGCACCCATATCTCTCTAGCCATTTGAATCCGCAATCCAGCCCCGTCCACACATCAATGCATTTCCCAAGGTGCTGCGCGTTTCGCGCCAAAGGCGCGAAAAAGCAAAGGGATAAGGCGTTGCAACAGCCACGCCCCCCATCCATCCCCAAAGTAACGCGCCTTTCGCGGTAAAGCCGCGAAACAGCGAAGGGGACGGAATACCCGACCAACTACGTCCTTCATCCGCCCACACAATCCGAGGACGTAGTCGCAGCAGGATCTGAGGGCTGACCTTCGCGGACACTCCGCAGGACGAAAGAACCCCCGCCGCACGTAGTGCGCAGCGGGGGTTCTTTCATGTCCGAGGACGTCCGCGAAGGTCAGCCCTCAGATCCTGCGGTGAGAGACCTAGGCCTCGTTGTACACCGTCTTGAGCTTCAGCAGGTGAGCGTAGCGGTCCATGGCGGCCTGCTCGTTCTCCTTGAAGAGCTCCTCGGCGCGCTCGGGGAAGGAACGCGTCAGCGAAGCGTAACGGGCCTCGTTCATCAGGAACTCCTGATAACCGCCCGCGGGCTCCTTGGAATCGAGCGAGAACTTCTTGCCGGCAGCAGCCTCGGGGTTGAAGCGGAAGAGGTTCCAGTAACCGCACTCGACAGCCTTCTTCATCTCGGCCTGGCAGTTCTGCATGCCGCCCTTCTTGATGGAGTGCATCTCGCAGGGGCTGTAGCCGATGATGAGGGACGGGCCGTCGTAGGCCTCGGCCTCGTGGATGGCCTTGAGGGTCTGAGCCGGGTTGGCGCCCATGGCGACCTGCGCCACGTAAACGTAGCCGTAGCTCATGGCGATCTCGGCCAGGGACTTCTTCTTGGTCACCTTACCGGCAGCGGCGAACTGAGCGACCTGGCCCAGGTTCGAGGCCTTGGAGGCCTGACCACCGGTGTTGGAGTAGACCTCGGTGTCGAAGACGAAGACGTTGACGTTGTGGCCGGAAGCCAAGACGTGGTCCAGGCCACCGAAGCCGATGTCGTAGGCCCAGCCGTCGCCGCCGAAGATCCAGAAGGACTTCTTGGTGAGGTAAGCCTTGTCGGCGAGGATCGCCTTGGAAGCGTCGCAGCCGCACTTCTCGAGCTCGGCAACGTAGGCAGCAGCAGCGGTCTTGGAGGCCTCGGCGTCGTTGACGGAGTCGATCCAAGCCTGGCCGGCAGCCTTGAGCTCATCGGACGGACCATCGGCAGCGATGATGTCCTGGGTAGCGGCGATCAGCTTCTTCTGGACGGCCTCGTAACCGACGGCCATGCCCAGACCGTGCTCGGCATTGTCCTCGAACAGGGAGTTGTTCCACGCCGGGCCGTGACCGTCCTTGTCCTTGCAGTAAGGAGCGGTGGCAGCGGGGTTGCCCCAAATGGAGGAGCAGCCGGTGGCGTTGGAGATGAACATGCGGTCGCCGGCAACCTGGGTCACCAGACGTGCATAGGCGGTCTCGGCGCAGCCGGCGCAGGAGCCGGAGAACTCCAGGTAGGGCTGCTTAAACTGGCTGCCCTTGACGTTGGCCGCGATGAGCTCCTTCTTCTCGGAGACGTTCTCGACCATGTAGTCCCAAACGGGCTGCTGGTCCATCTCCTGCTCGGTGGGAACCATCTCGAGGGCGCCCTTGGGGCAGACCTTGACGCAGTTGGTGCAACCCATGCAGTCGAGCGGGGACACAGCCATAGTGAACTTCATGCCCTTGGCCTTGGGGCCCATGGCGTCGAGCGTGCGGGTAGCCTCGGGCGCGGCGGCAGCCTCGTCCTCGGTCATCGCGAACGGACGGATGGTGGCATGCGGGCACACGTAGGCGCACTGGTTGCACTGGATGCACTTGGTCTCGTCCCAGTGGGGAACGACCACGGCGACGCCGCGCTTCTCGTATGCGGAGGCACCCAGCTCAAACTGGCCGTCGGCGCAATCGACGAAGGCGGAAACAGGCAGGCTGTCGCCATCCATGCGATCGATGGGCTCGAGCAGGTTCTTGACCTGCTGGGCGATGGCGGACTTGGTCTCCTCGGAGAGCTCGACGGGAGCGGCATCCTCGGCGGTAGCCCAGTCGGCCGGAACCTCGAACTTACGGAAGGCGGTAGCGCCGGCATCGATGGCCTTGTGGTTGGCGTCGACGATGGCCTGGCCCTTCTTCATGTAGGACTTGGTAGCCGCGTCCTTCATGTACTGCAGGGCGTCCTCGGCGGGCAGGACCTTGGCCAGCGCGAAGAAGGCGGACTGGAGCACCGTGTTGGTGCGCTTGCCCATGCCGACCTTGGCAGCCAGGTCGATAGCGTCGATCAGGTAGACGTTGACGTTGTTGTTCGCGATGTAGCGCTTGGCCACGGCGGGCATGTGCTCGGCGAACTCCTCGTCGCTCCACTGGCAGTTGACCAGGAAGGTGCCGCCCGGCTTGACGTCGCGGACCATCTTGAAGCCCTTAACGATGTAGCTGGGGTTATGGCAGGCGACAAAGTCGGCCTTGGTCACGTAGTACGGCGAACGGATCGGGGAATCACCAAAGCGCAGGTGCGAGACGGTGACGCCGCCGGTCTTCTTGGAGTCGTACTGGAAGTAGGCCTGGACGTACTTGTCGGTGTGGTCGCCGATGATCTTGATCGAGTTCTTGTTGGCGCCGACGGTACCGTCGCCACCCAGACCCCAGAACTTGCACTCGATGGTGCCGGGAGCTGCGGTGTTGGGCGCATCCTCGGCCTCGGGCAGGCTCAGGTTGGTCACGTCATCGACAATGCCGATGGTGAACTCGCGCCTGGGCTCGTCCTTCTTGAGCTCCTCGAAGACAGCGAACGCGGACGCGGGAGGCGTGTCCTTGCTGCCCAGGCCATAACGGCCGCCGACGACCTTGATGCCCGTCTTGCCGGCCTCGTAGAGAGCGGAGACGACGTCCTGGTAGAGCGGCTCGCCGATGGAACCCGGCTCCTTGGTACGGTCCATGACGGCGATCTTCTGGACGGTCTCGGGGAGAACGTCGACGAAGTGCTTGATGGAGAACGGACGGAACAGACGAACCTTGACCAGGCCGACCTTCTCGCCGTGAGCGTTGAGGTAGTCGATGACTTCCTCGAGCACGTCGCAGAAGGAGCCCATGCACACGACGACGCGGTCGGCATCGGGAGCGCCGTAGTAGTTGAACAGGCCGTAATCGGTGCCGAGCTTCTCGTTGATCTTCTTCATGTAGCCCTCGACGACGGCGGGAAGCTCGTCGTAGACCTTGTTGCAGGCCTCACGGTTCTGGAAGAAGATATCGCCGTTCTCGTGGCTGCCGCGGGTGTGCGGGTGCTCAGGGTTGAGCGCGTGGTCGCGGAAAGCCTGGACGGCGTCCATGTCGCACATCTCGGCCAGATCCTTGTAGTCCCACATGGCGACCTTCTGGATCTCGTGGCTGGTGCGGAAGCCGTCGAAGAAGTTAAGGAACGGGGTCTTACCCTCGATGGCGGCAAGGTGAGCCACCGGCGAGAGGTCCATGACCTCCTGGACGTTGCCCTCGGCGAGCATGGCGAAGCCGGTCTGACGACAGGCCATGACGTCGGAGTGATCGCCAAAAATGTTCAGGGCGTGGGAAGCGACGCAACGCGCGGAGACGTGGAAGACGCCCGGGAGCTGCTCGCCCGCGATCTTGTACATGTTCGGGATCATCAGCAGCAGGCCCTGAGAAGCCGTGTAGGTGGTGGTCAGAGCACCGGCGCCCAGCGAACCGTGAACGGTACCGGCTGCACCTGCCTCGGACTCCATCTCGACGACCTTGACCGGGGTGCCGAAGATGTTCTTGCGACCCTGGGCCGCCCACTGGTCGACATGGTCGGCCATCGGGCTGGACGGCGTAATGGGATAGATTCCCGCTACCTCGGTGTACGCATACGAAACATATGCGGCCGCCTCGTTGCCGTCCATAGACTTAAACTTACGCGCCATATACCCCTCTCCTCTCATATAGGTATACAGGCCCCGGCGATCGCCGGGATGTTGGCGTGATGGGATTTACGCTGTTGCTTCCAATCATCTGGCAGGCAGGCTCAGCAGCAGGTACATGGCGTGGAGAGAAGACATGCCGAGGCGAGGGGCACCTGATGCGCCCTACAGGCCCGACCGCCCGTCTTGCACATGACCGAGCGCCGCAAAGGCCGCATGCCGGATGCTCCCGGGCACGCCCCGGCGATGGGAAGCGCCCGCAACGAAAATCCGCATGCGGGTTTATTGTACCCCGCCGTCAAGTGTAATTTCGGCAAATATAGGCGGGCGGTAAAGGTTTACCCCGACTGACCGCCAAGGGGCGAAATGGCCCCTCGTCCCGAGCGGCCGGCCCTGGCGCGCCGAGGAGTGTCCCCAAGTGCCGGCAGAAAAGGAACGTCCCTAACTGCCGGCTAGAGGGCACCGAAGAGGATGGCGTAGGTAGTGGATTCGCCGAGCTTGAGCTCGTCTCCGGGATTGAGTTGGGCGGAACGGCCGGGCTCGACCTGAATGCAGACGCGCGTGGCCCCGTTTACCACCACGGTTCCGTTGGTGGACGACAAGTCCTCGACGTGCCAGATATTTTGAGCATCGCACCAGATATGGGCATGGCGGGCCGAGACATCGTCGCCGACGTCGGTAATATCGCCCTCACCAGTGGCCAGCGCGCCAATCTCAACACCCCGCTCACTCGGCTGAATCCAGCGCGGGGCGCTCACGACAAAACTGTTTTGCACGCGCAGCAAGCCCAAGGGGTGCGCCGGGGCGGGTTCGCGCTCGCCTGCGGTCATCGACATGCCAAGCGAACGCGGCGTGGAGGTGCCTCCGCCACAGGTCGCGTGCGCGTAGTCGATGGCATAGTTCACCGAGGACCGCACATCCGCCGAACAACCGACGGCGACAAACAGCACCAGCACGGCCTCGGCGCGCTCGGCGGGCATGAGTTCCGCCGCCTGGGACAGGCGATCGAGCGCGTTGCGATAGAGATTCGTGTCCTGGTGGCACTCTTCGAGCGCGCGTACCATCGGTTCACCTGCAGGACCGCACACCATATTGATCACAGCCGTGGAGTCCATGGGATTGCGCTGGCGCAGAGCCAGTTGTGACATAATACGCGCAGCCGAGGTACCGTATTCGGCAAAGTAGCGCTGCTGAAGCGTGCCGACCGGCGCGCGAACGATAAAGCGGGAAACCCAAGAGCGATCGGCGGCTCGGCTCTGCGGGCTGCGGCCGTCAGCAAGCGGACGGGACGAAAGCACCAAGCCGCACAGCTCGATATGGCTCAGATGCGCTGCGCGCTTAAAGATGTCAAACATGGCCCCGCATGGGGTGAGCTCAACTTGAGATGCCATGACCTAGGCCTCCTTGGTCGTAGAAATAGAATCGGACGATACTTCGACAGGTCCGCCAAAAGTACGGGCAGCTGCGGCTCCACCGGCAAGCGGAGTCGCCATCTGGGCTTTTGTGCGTCGCGGTGCCGAAACGGGAAGTTCAAAGGCAAAGCCCATCGCAAGCAAAAACCACGTAAGCGTATAGGTTGCAACCAGAGCGGCAACAAGGCCGCCCATCACGGCGCGTTGGGAAAATACGCTACATGCAGCCACAACCAGCACCGGAACCTCGCAGGCAGAAAGCGCAAGCACACCCTGCAGGAACCCCGAGCGCCGATTGCGCGCAAGTGCCCCCGCGGCAACGCCGGCTATGCCTGGCAGCGCCAACGCCAGTGCGGCAATAATACCCGGTAGCGACCCAGACCACACGAGCGATCCCAAAGTCGCCGTCACGCGAGCGCCCGACGCCAGCAGCGCGGCCGAAACCACGACCACAGCCCAAACCACGCCACAGACGACCGTCGCGCCGACCATCAGCGCGCGACGAACCGCGCGGCCAGACGCATCCATGGGGCACGGCGTGAGCGGCTCGCCGCGGAGCGAACGACCGACATTTTGCGCATGGTGGTCACAAAACGCCGAGAGCGCCGCCTCGACCGCCGCCGGCTCGGGACGATCTTTTTGATGGCTGGACAGACAGGCCATCACCACGTCGAACAGCTGGGCATCGACAAACGCCAGCGCATCACGTAGCTCTTCGGAATCCGGCTCAAGCCCTAGCTGCTGGGCCTGCTCGGCCGCGGCGAGCGCCACATCGGGCTCACGACGAAGCAGCTGAGTCAAATCACAACTGGGCGCATGGGCACCAATGGGATAGTCGGGCCGTGTGTCCATCTTGAGGCGGTAGGGGCTCGCGATGTCGCGCGTCTTTTTGCGCGAACCCGAGGTGCCCGAAGTGCTCGGCGCGGCTTCGTATGGCGCGACGCCGGCAATGAGCTCGTAAACCGTGCTTGCCGCGGCATAGACGTCAATCGCCGGTGACATACGCAAAGCGCGCAGGTCGGGAATATCGTCGGTGAGCATCTCGGGCGGGGCATAGGCAACCGTCGCGCGACGCAGCGTGGCATAACGCTCCGTAAACGACGCCTTGCCGCCGGTACCGGCCACGGCCGACGCAGGCTCAAGCGCCAGCGACGAGCCAAAGTCGATCAGGCACAGGTCAAAGGTGCCCTCGGCAAGCTGCCGGTCAAGCGGTAGACGCGCCGTGCGCACCATAATATTAGCGGGCGAGATATCGCGATGGACAAAGCCCTCGCCCACCAGGCTCATACGGCAGAGCAGATCGAACAGGTCGCGACCCAGACGCGCTGCCACAAGTGGCGACAGGCGTCCGGCATCGTCCACGGCAAGTCGCGAACGCAAGCGGGCAAGCGTCTCGCCCTCGACCCATTCCATGACAATTGCAGGCACACCGTCGACCTCGCCCCAGCCATAGAGGCGGGGAAAGCCCTTAAGGCCCGAAAGGGCGCGGTGGCATTCATATTCCTCACGAAACGCTGCCTTGAACTTGGCGACCAGCGCCTCGTGAGCGGCATCGTCGTCGAACTCATCGCGCGCCGGCAAGATGAGCTGCTTGAGCGCCACGGCCTCGCCTTGGGCGTTGACGGCACGCGTCACGCGGCCGATACCGCCACGGCGCATGGTGGCATCGTCGGCAAACAGCATCGTAAAACGACGCAGATAGGCAGGCAGTTCGTCCTGACCGAGCGCAATGGCCGGCTCAAACCCGTCGACACGCGCCAGGCGCAGGCCGACCATGGGATCGCGACCGAGCGATTGTGGTGTGGTGGATGCAAGATCGGTCATCATAGGGCAAGCGCCGCCACGTTATTGTTGAAGTTACCGAGCGCGACGTCATCATCGCCGTAATGGCCGACCCATTGACATAGGTTGGTGTAACAGCCCCACAGATTGGCATACTGCTGATACCACTTTGACCGGGGCGAGAATGTCTGACGACCGAACTCGGCTCGAATGACAAACATCTCCCCGACCAGGCTGTCGCACGGTCTGGGATCTCCCGTAGAGTTATAGGTCGAGACCACGTCATTGGCACGAGAAACATAGCCGTCGAGCATGTTGTACTTGGTCACAAGCCAACTGTGAATGCTCTCTTCCTCAGCAGCGGAAAGGCCACCGGAGTTTGCATCGTTGTCACTGTTGCCGCCCGTCGAGCCGCCGTTTCCAGACCCTCCGGTAGAGGAGCCCGACCCAGAGCCGCCGCCCGAACTCGATGAATCCGAGCCGGAGCCAGAAGTATCCGAGCTACCGGGCTTTCCGGACTGCTGGGCGTCCTGCTCCTTCTGCTGCTCGACCTTATTCACCGTTGCCGCCACGCTATTGTTGGACAATCGATCGATGATCTTGGTGTTGGTGAGCACGATGGTTTTGCCATTGGCAAGCGTGACTTCGTTGTCCGGGGCCTCGGCGCCGTCCGCATCGTCGGTGCCAAACACAATATGCCCGACCACACTTGCCCAAGCATATCCAGTCGTGGTGCCCAGATCGCTTTTGACCTCATGCCCCACGCGCGGTTCGCGTGCGGCATGCGCCTGCATCATGGACGGCACGGTCATGCCATAGGCAGAAACGCCAGCTATGACCAGCACCAGCGAGCACGATAGCAGTGCGTACGCCCGCGGCGCCAAGCCCAGTCGGCGTCGTATGCGCACCGCGGCGCCGCGCTTTGTCTGAGTGCCACCGGGCCGCATGCGTTCTCCTCCAACAAAAACACGCCGCTCGGGAGCGGCGCATTCATTCGAATCCATATTTGAGTGTATCAGCGAACCCAAAAGGTTGCGCAACGAATGAGCAAATTAAGGATGCGAGCGGAAGCATCCATGCGATAAGCGGATACGAAGCATCTTTGTTGCACAACAAACTCACAGTCGCACGGGGAAATTATGACTACCCCGTGCGACCGTGAGGAAAACATACGGCAGGAGCAGGCTCGCCACCTAAATCGCGCGACGGGCCTCGATGGCGCGGCCAAGCGTAAGCTCGTCGGCATACTCCAAGTCGCCGCCCACGGGAAGGCCGCTTGCCAGACGCGACACCTCGACGCCCAACGGCTTGATGGTACGGGCCAGATAGCTCGCCGTGGTCTCGCCCTCAATATTGGGGTTGGTGGCGATGATGACCTCGTGGATGTCCTCGTGGCCCAAGCGTGCCAGCAGCTCTCGAATGTGCAGCTGCTCGGGGCCAATCTTGTCCATGGGACTGATCACGCCGCCCAATACGTGGTAGAGGCCGTGGTAGCTGCCCGTGCGCTCGATCGCCTGGACATCGCGCGGCTCGCCCACCACGCAAATGCGAGTGGTATCGCGCATCGGGTCCTGGCAGATGGAGCACTCGTCGGCCGTGGCGTAGTTAAAGCAGCGGCTGCAAAAGTGGACCTCCTGCTTGACCTCCAGGATGGCCTCGGCCAGGCGGCGCGCCTCCTCGGCGTCGGCCTCCAACAGGTAATAGGCGATGCGCTGGGCCGACTTGGGACCAATGCCCGGCAGACGGCCCAGCTCATCGAGCAGTTTTTGCAGACTGTGGTTGGCACTCATATATATGCGTGTCTTAGAACGGCATGCCCGGGATGTTGAGGCCGCCGGTGATGGCGCCCATCTGCTTGTTGGCGAGCTCGTTGACGCCGCGGACGGCCTCGTTGACGGCAGCCATGATCATATCCTGCAGCATATCGACGTCCTCGGGATCGAGCGCATCGGGATCGATGGTGAGGTTGACGAGCTCCATCTCGCCGTTAACGGTCACCTTGACCATGCCGCCGCCGGCAGAGGCGTCGACGGTCTGGGACTTGAGGTTCTCCTGCGCGGCGGCAAGCTGCTCCTGCATCTTGCGAGCCTGCTTCATCATCTGCTGCATGTTCATACCGGCCATGATGGCTCCTTTACGTGCGGCCGCACGCCGAGCTGCAAGGGCAGCCGGAGCACGGCGGGACTTTCAAACTCAAAAATCGTACCACGGCGCGCGGCGAGAGAGCGGGGCGGACGTGTTACCTCAGTCGATATACATGTCCTGGAGTGCAAGCTGCACCCAAAGATTATGCAAAGTTGAATAATTCGCATCTGCATAATATTGAAAGCTAAATCTTGTAGAGCCGGAATCCGACATTTTATGCGTCCCACTAAATGGCTAAATGCCGAGCCACTACTCGAGGCGGCGCACATGGCGGCAGGGTATAATTTGATTGCCATAGATAGTAATTTGGAGGTGCCCCATGAATGCCCCCAACGTGCTCCAAAACATCCGCTCAAAACACCCCGTTGCATATGTGGTTCTCTATCTCTTTGTCGGCTGGGCATTGCTGGTTGTCATCACCCGTGCCATAGCTTTTGGAGCAGAACTGCTGATAGCCAGCTCGGACCAGCCCGTCGTCAAATGGGAGACGACCGATGAGTGCACCGACGGAACCCGAACCGTCTACTACAACAGCCCGTCCCTCTATCAAGAGTTCAAGGTCAAGATAAAGGACTTCAAGATTGTCGATGCCGAGCTAGGCGTTTATTTGGCAATCGGAGCAACCATTAACGCCGAGCAAGTCGAGTACACGGACAGCCATGCGACGTATCGTATCGACCTCAGCATCCTAGGCCGACCGTCACGCACCTGTCTGCTCAAATGCGACATACGCGGCACCACACTACACATGTCCGAAATACAGATGCGCCCGGACAAGGGGTCCTCTTCTTGAGCAGTATACCCGCCTGCGCAGCTACTCCACCGGCTTGAAGATGGTGGCCTGGCCAAAGACGCTGCGGATGAGGGCCTTGGCCTCGTCCTCGGTCTGCGGGATGCTCGGGGCTGCGCCCTGATGGCCGAAGGGGCTGCCGGCACCGGGATTGGATTCCCAGGGAGCGGCGGGGACGTCGTCGTTTGCAGAGGCTGCGGGTGCCACAGCAGCGGCCTTGGTCGCGGACGCCGCGGCAGGCACGTCGAACGGAGGAAGATCGTCCCCGCTCGCATCGCCAGCGAAGCCGCCGACCATGGCGTCGTCGTAGGGCACCTGCTCGGATTCCCACGGCGCGGACTGCGCGACAGGCTGAGCCTTGGGGGCAGCCGAGCGCTCGGGCGCACGGGGTGCGGACTCGGTCGGGAGCTTGCCCGTGGCAGGAGCACCGGCGGGGTTGTCGGAGCGTAGCCAGGGGGCTTTGCCCAGGTCAGACGACTTGGGCGCGGGCGAGACGGGCTTGGGCGCGGGTGTCGGAGCAGCCGGTTTGGGCGCTGCAGGCTTAGGCGCCGACAGGGTCGATGCCGCTACCGGTGCCGTTTGCTGCTGCGACGCGCTGGCGCTCGAGGATACAGGGGCCGCCGAGGACACGGGTTGCGGGTCCGCAGATGCCGCAGCCCGTGCAGATGGAGAATGCTCCTCATGTTGAGGAGCCGGCGTGCCACCCCCATCCAGGACATAGTCGACGGTACGACGACCGAAGACCGCGCAGACCGTCGGCAGGACCACCGACTGCGTATCGGCGCGACCGAGCATCTTAATGGCAAAAGTCGAACCCGCGGGGAACGAGACCGTGAGCTTGGAGCCGTCGTCGGCCGTGGCGCGAGCGTTGAGCAAAAGCCCTGCATAGGAGGCCTGACGAGCCTTGACGCGCTCGATGACCTCGGCCCATTTGCGCTGGAGCTCTCCGGCGTCCTCGACCGCGGGGGTCTCGGCGGCGCCGGCGGCAGCAACCTGGGCGGCGCTGTTGGGCTTGAACACCGGCACGGTCGATGCAGCAGACGCGGGAACCGGAGCCGTAACGGGTTGAGGTGCAGGCGTTACAGGTTTGGGCGCGGGAGCCGGAGCCGCGGACTTGGGCGCAGGCTGGGCAGACGGAACAGCAGCGCCGCGGTCCCAAGGCATGCCACCCTGATGCGCGGACGTAGCAGCGGGGGCGGCGGTCGCCGCAGGAGCGGCAGCGCGGGCGCCCGAAATGAGCGTCGGCTGCTGGGCAGCAGCGGGTGCGGATGCAGCAGGTGCACTCGCTTGAGCAGCAGCCACGCTCGCCGGTACCGCAGCGTTGGCGACCATGGCCTCCAAGCGTGCCACGCGCTCGGCCAAAGCCTCAATCGTTAGATCGGCCTCGGGACGCGTCAGGCGGGTGCAGGCGATCTCGAGCACCAGGCGCACGTCGCTCGCGCCCCTCATCTCCAGCGCGGCATCGTCAAGCACCGTCAGCGCGCGGGCCAGGCGGTCGGCAGGATGCTCGCCAAAGGCAGCGGCCTCGGCAGCAAGCGCCTCGGCCTGCTCGACCCCGCCCTCAAACAACTCGGCACGGGCACCGGCAACGCAGGCCACATACACGTCGCGCACATGCGCCACCAGGTCGCGCGTCAGCTCAAGCAGGTCATTGCCCTCCTCGACCTGTGCGCGAATGAGCCCATAGAGCTCGGCAATATCACGCTCGGCGATGGCGCGGGCAAACTCGCCCAGAATCTGGTCCGAAACCTCGCCCAAAAGCGAGCGGGCGTCGTCCGCATGCACAGAACCGTTGCCAAAGACGCTCAGCTGCTCCAGCGTGGACAGCGCGTCGCGCATGCCGCCCTTGGCATGGCGCGCCACGATGGCGAGCGCCTCGTCGTCGTAATCGAAGCCCTCCTGCTCGCACACGTATGCCAGGCGGCGCTCGATATCCTCGTTGCCGATGCGATGGAAATCGAAACGCTGGCAGCGCGAGAGGATGGTCTCCAGAATCTTTTGCGGGTCGGTGGTGCACAGCACAAAGATCACGTGTGCCGGCGGCTCCTCAAGCGTCTTGAGCAGCGCGTTGAACGCCGCCGTCGTGAGCATGTGGACCTCGTCGATGATATAGATCTTGTACTTGCCGCGCACCGGGGCAAAGTTGACGGAGTTGATGATCTCCTCGCGCACGTTGTCCACGCCGGTACGGCTTGCGGCATCGAGCTCGTAGACATCCGGGTGGTTGCCCTCGGCAATGAGCTCGCACTCCTCGCAAGTACCGTCGGGCATGCAGCCGCTTGCACCCTCGGCGCGCGCCGCCTCGGCATTGCGGCACAGCAGCGCCTTGGCCAGAATGCGCGCCATGGTGGTCTTGCCCGTGCCGCGCGGTCCGCAGAACAGGTAGGCGTGGGACAGGCGCCCCTCGGTGATGGCGTGCTCGAGCGTCGAGACGATATGCTGCTGGCCCACCACGGAGTCAAAGGTGAGCGGGCGATACTTTCGGTACAACGATTCCATGGGTGCTCCCCCGGGTATACTGAGTCTTGTTGCCGCGGCGGCCATGCGGTCGCACGGCATACTGCATTCCATAATAACCCGTACGGCGAGCCCGCCGCGATAGGAGTCCAAAGAGCATGGCAGACGCAGAGAGCAACCTCGTTCCCTCCGAAGCAGCCGACCAGGTCGAGGTCGCGCTCGAGAAGCAGGCCGCGGCCGATGACGGCATTCTGTACCTCAACGAGTATCAGTACGAAAACGATCTCGTCACCGACTTTGCGCGCCTGGTCGCCTCGCCCAGGCGTCGCGGCTCGCTGTATGTCGCCGCGGCAATTGCCGCGCTCATCGGCATCGGCATGTTGGTGGCCGGCGGCAACTGGATCAAGTTTGGCGTCGTCCTGATCGTATTCGGCGCCTTTTTGGCCTGGTGGAGCAAAAACCTGCACCACACCCTCGCCCGCGACTTTATCGACGCCGTCGAGGCCGACGAGTCCATGGGTGGCCGCTATCGCCGCGTCGCCGCCAACGAGGACGGCCTGATGGTTTGGGGCAAGAGCGGCAAGTCGCAGTTCTTCCCGTTTGAAAAGCTCGACCACGTGCTCGACGGCGAGCGCATCTTTGTGGCCATGTTCGCCGACCAGGGCGTGACGATCCCCAAGGACACCTTCGTCCGTGGCGATGCCGAGCAGTTCGGCCCCTTCCTCAAGGCCCGCATCAACAAAAAACTCCGCATCGAGACCAAGCGCAAGAAGATGAAGGCAGAAAAGGCCGCCGCCGAGGCCAAGCAGGGCGACAAGGCCGACAAGCCCCAGGAGACCAAGGGCAAGCAGCGCAAGCAGAAGAAGAACAAGAAGAAGCGCTAGGCCGGACGCAAGGTCCAGACCCCAGACGGAGCTTAAATTGAATGTCGCCCACCTGCGCGTGCTACACTAGCAGCATCTATGCCACCGCGAACGGCTCGGCCCCGCGCCCGCCGCTCGCAAACGAACTTTAAACGCACGAGGGTTGGCCATGCCGCTTTTCTCGCAACATACCGCCCGGTTCTCGCCGGACGTTCCCTTGGAGGGCACTAGCTCTCGCGAGCTGCTCAAGCGGTACCAGCCGCTCGAGACGCTTGCGACCGGCGGTTTTGGCTCCATCGAGATTTGCCGCGACACGCATCTGCGCCGTCGCGTGGCCATTAAGCGCATTCCCCTTATCAACGGCGCCGGCATGCCCGCCAGCGACATCATGGACGTGCTGCGCGAGGCGCACACTGCCGCCATGCTTCAACATCCCAACATCGTGCAGGTCATCGACTTTACGCACGACACAGCCTATGCCTACCTGGTTATGGAATATGTCGATGGCATGTCGCTGGCCGAGTTTTTGCACCGCGCGGACGGCCACTCACTTACCTTTGACGAGGCCGCGGCCATTGCCGATGCCCTGGGCCAGGCGCTCACCTTCGCCCACAGTAACGGCGTACTCCACCTGGACATTAAGCCCGCCAACGTGCTCATCGACCACTCGGGCAATGTAAAGCTCACCGACTTTGGCATGGCGCGACTGTCGTCTGCCGGTGGCTTTGGCGGCTCGCGCGGCGGCACCATCGGCTACATGCCGCCCGAGCAGCTCGATATCGAGACCGGCACGGTCGACGAGCGCGCCGATGTCTTTGCCCTCGCCTGTGTGATCTACGAGGGCCTGTGCGGCAGCGCTCCCTTTATGGCGGCCACGCCCGCCGACTCGCTCGACCGCATCATCGGCGGCGCCACCTATCCCAGCGATCTGATACCACACTTTCCCCCGGGAGCCGAGAGCGCGCTCATGAGCGCGCTCTCCCCCACGCCGCAGGACCGCCCCAACAGCATCGAGGCATTTTGCGACCAGCTCCTTGCCGGTCTGGGCAGCGTGCGCGAGGGCCGTCGCAGCCTGGAGCAAATGGTTGGCGAGCTTTCGGATGACGAGCAGGAGCTCGACGATATCGAGCCGTCGCACTACGAGGACGACGCCATCGAGGTCGACCCCGCACTCGGCTGGGCGGGCACGCGCTGGAGCCATGCGCGCGACTACACCATGCGCGCTATCTCGGCGCTAGCGTGCGGCACCTTTAGCTTTTTGCTGATGCAAACGGCCGGGGTCGCGGCGCTTCCCGGCCTGGTCATTGCGGCTATCGCGATCGGAGCGGCGGCTGGCCTGGCCCCCCAGATCGGCTCGGCCATCTCGGCTGTGGGCTTTTTGGTGCTCATGGCCAACGCCACCATGCAGGCGCAGGGTATCCTGTCGATGTTGCCGGTCGCGGTGATCTTTGCCGCTGCCATGTCCGGTTGGTGGATCGCCTGGGGTCGCACCGAGGCTGCCGCGAGCGCCGCGCTCGCCTGTGCACTCGCGCTTGGCTGTCTGACCGGCAATACCTTCCTGGCAGCTGGGGTCGCCGCCGGCGTCGCGTCATTTTGGCTCGGCCCGGCAAGCGCCGCCGCGGCAACGGGCATGGGCGCGCTTTTTGCCCGTCTGGCCACGGTCGCGCTTTCAGCCGGAGGCGTGCTGGGGCTCGGTAACGTTGCCGCAGCGCTGGGAGATCCGCTCCTTTGGACTGCCTTTGGGCTGATCGCGGCAACTGCCGCAGCGTCATCCGCGCTGCTCAATGCCCATGCCAAGCGTGCCGACCAGGGCTCAAACCTTGCCGCAATCGCCGCCATCGCTGTCACCGGCATCGGCTGCGCAGCGGCGTCCTGTCTTGCACACCATATGGAAATTGCCAGCCTTGCAGCCGCGGTCGTCGCCAAGGCGGCGGTTGCGGGAATCCTATCCTCTATAATCGTTGGGATATGCCTATATTTGCTCGGATACCAAAGAACCTATACGGAGAGTGATCTTTCGTGAACTTCCTGAACATCTTCGAGGACCACGTGGCCGGCATCTTCGGTGCCACCCGTGCCCCGTTCTCCTTTAAGAAGCTTGCCAAGCAGGCCGCTCGCGACATGGAGGATCAGACTCTGGTGATTAACGGCGTCAACACGGCGCCGGCACTCTATACCATCCTTATCGCCGCCGACGACGATCCCATGCTCGCCCCGTTCTACCCCGAGCTTTCGCGCGAGGTCCGCGAGTTTGTGAAGGCGCAGGCCGAAAAGCGCCGCTATGTCTTTGTCGGCGAGCCCCTCGTGCGCTTTATGATCGATCCGCAGCTGCGCGCCGGCAAGTTCTCGGTCTTTGCCGAGAACGTCGATGCCCCCACGCTCGGCCGCCTGTACGAAGAAGAGCGCGCCTATCAAAACGGCCTGGGCCAGAACAACTCCGCGGCAAGCCGTGCCGCCAGCGCCCCGCGCGCCGGCCAGCAGCAGTTTGCTGCCCCGCAACAGCAGCGCCCCGCCGCCATGCCCCAGCAGCAGCCGACGCCTCGCGCCGCCGCTCCCGACCCGCTTGCCGTGGCAGACCCCTTCGCGCCTAGCGTCCCCGACCCCGCCGCCGCACCCATCCCGGTGCCTCAGACCGTCTCGCGCGACGCGCTTGCCGGCATGGGCGGAGCCGCCGCGACCGGTGCCGCCGTGGGCCTAGGCGCTGCAGCCGGCATCGCCTCCAACATGGCGAGCACTCGCGCCCCGCAGCGCCCGCTCGCCCAGCTCGTCGACGTCGTGAGCGGCGAGAGCCATAGCATCACCTCCGCACAGGTGACCATCGGTCGCGAGCGCTCAGTTTCCGACATTGCCCTGCGCGACCCCAACGTGTCGCGCCGCCACGCCCAGCTCACCTTTACGGGCTCGGATTGGTCGATCGAGGACCTCAATTCCACCAACGGCACGCTCGTCAACAACCGCCGCATTACGCGCTGCCCGCTGCGCAACGGCGATCTGCTGACGTTTGGCCTGAGTACCTTTGAATTTAGGGGATAGTCGCTTATGAACATCGATATCGTCCTTTTTGCAGGCCGCATCGTCCTGGTCGCCCTGCTCTATATCTTCTTGTTCGCCGTCATGAAGACCGGCGTGGGACTTGTGCGCGGGCAGCGCCGCGACTCGGCTATCTGGACGATTGATGTGGACAAGGGTCCGCGCGGTATCCGCGGCATCCACGTAGACATGCTCGGCCCCGTCATCGTCGGTCGCTCGCCATCTTCGGACATCTGCATCAACGAACCGTTCGTCTCGGCCTCGCATGCGCGCTTTTCGCTGCAGGGCCCGGCGCTCATCATCGAGGACCTCAACTCACTTAACGGCACGCTCGTCAACGGCCGCCAGCTCGTGGAGCCCGCGACGCTGCGTGAGGGCGACGAAGTCCAGATTGGCGACGTGGTCATGAAGGTGAACCGTCGATGATCGACGAGGAGAACAAGTCCGCAACCATGACCGAGGCACCGGCTGCCGCCGCAGCTGCACCGGCCCACGCCGCTCCGGCGGGCTCCGCACCCGTGGAACCCGAGGACACCGTGTTCTCCCTGCCTCTTTCGCATGTAACGCATGATATTTCGGATCTCGCCGATAACGAGGACGAAGAGGATGCCGCAGCGGCGCCCATCGGCGCACATGCTGCGGAACAGCCCACAGCGCCCGAAGCAGCCCCGGCGCCGGCTCACTTTGCAGAGCCCGTCGCCGCGGCAATCAACGAGAGCGCTGCGGTGTTTGCGGCACCCGAGCCCGCCGCGCCGGCGTATCCCATAGCCCCGGCATCCGAGGTTGCGCCCGCGTCTACGCCGGCGCCCGAGCCTATAGACGTCAGCCCGCAAGACGACGAGTCGACCGCCCGCGTTTCCGAGGAGCCCGACTCCCCGGACACCGGTGATTCCGAATCAAACGCCGAGACCGACACCGTCTCTCCCGGTGACACCGCCGAGATCGACGTTGCTGCCGTTGAGGCCAAGCTCAAAGACCCCGGCTCGACCATGAGCTTTGAGCCCCTGACCGAGGAGCGCATCGAGACCGACTCGACCTATGATGCCGGCACCACCACGCAACTTATGTGGGGCGCCCGCTCCGACGTTGGCTGCGTGCGCCCGCACAATGAGGATTCCTACCTGGTGCAGTCGCCGCTCTTTTGCGTATGCGACGGCATGGGTGGTCACGCTGCCGGCGAGGTAGCCTCTTCCATCGCCGTCGAGACTATTGCCAAGACGGCCCCACAGTCCGCCGACGCAGCACGCCTGGCCGCAGCCGTCGAGGCAGCCAACGCCGCCGTAATCGAGGCGGCCCTGAACGGCCTGGGCAAGCCCGGCATGGGCTGCACAGCCACCTGCGCCTACATCGAAAACGACACGCTCGCCATCGCCCACGTGGGCGACTCTCGCGCCTATCTGCTCCACGAGGGCACGCTCATCCGCGTGACCCGCGACCACTCCTACGTTGAGGAGCTCGTGGACGCCGGCGAGATCACGGCAGACGAGGCTCGCGTCCACCCCAACCGTTCGGTCATCACCCGCGCACTGGGCTCGGACCCCGCCATGTATGCCGACCACTTCACTCTGCATATCGAGGAAGGCGACCGCCTGATCCTGTGCTCCGACGGCCTCTCGAGCATGATTCCCGATAGCGATATCGAGAACATCGCCACACAGTCCTCAACCGCGCAAATCTGCGTCGACAACCTAGTGGACGCGGCGCTTGCCGCCGGCGGCCACGACAACGTGACCGTAGTAGTCGTTGACCTGGTTGACGATGGCGTCATGCGCGAGGCGCAACGCGTGCGTCGCCGCAACGTTACCATCGCCGCCATCCTGGCCCTCGTCTTTGTGCTGGCAGCTGGCATCTGGGCCTACACGGGTGTCACCGGCTCGTACTACCTGGGTACCTACCAGGGCAATGTCGCCGTCTGGCGCGGCCTGCCCGGCAAGCCACTCGGACTCAAGCTCCACTGGCTCGAAAGCGAAACCAGCATCAAGCTGTCCGACCTGCCCGAAGACACGCAAAACCGCCTCAAGGCGGGCATTCCGCAAACAAGTGTCGACGATGCGCAGGACACGATATCCAAGTACCGCCACCAGATCGACGAGGAGCAGACCCGCCAGGTGATCGACGCGCAAACGATTCGCGACAACACCAATCAGGGATCGGCCTCCGAATCAGATTCCGAGAAAACCGCCGAACAGTCCGCCGAGGCCGAAGCCTCCGATAAGAATTAGAAAGGGAGTGCCGCTTATGAGTCGCCGCAACACCGAGCTGCTCTTGCTCATCGCCTCGGCGTTCCCCGTCATCCTGCTGTATGCGATGTACGTCCTCACCGCGGGCGCTGCCATCTCCTTTGAGACGCTCGCCGTACCGATCGGCCTCTTTGCCGCCTTTGCCGCGGCCCACATTGCCGTGCGCATCTTGGCGCCCGGTGCCGACCCCGCCATCCTGCCCATCGTATTTATACTTTCGGGCATCGGCATCACGTTCGTGACGCGTCTCGCCCCCGCTCTCGCCATCTCACAGCTCATCATCCTGTTTGTCTCGGTGGCGCTCATGGTGGGAACGCTTGCACTAGTCAAAAACCTCGACGTGGTCATGCGCTACAAGTACACCTTTGGCATCATCGGCATCATCCTGCTGATGCTGCCTATCTTTATCGGCACCACGATCTCGGGCTCCAAGCTGTGGATTCGCATCGCGGGCTTTACCATCCAGCCCGGCGAGTTCGCCAAGGTCTTTATCGTGCTGTTCCTGGCCGGGTACCTGGCCGAGAACCGCGAGCTGCTCTCCATCTCCAACCGCAAGATCTTGGGCTTTAAGATCCCTCGCCTGCGACTGCTACTGCCGTTGTTTGCCGTGTGGGGTGTGTGCCTGCTCGTCGTCGTCTTCGAACGCGACCTGGGTTCGGCCGTGCTGTTCTACACCATCTTCTTGCTGATGCTCTACGTTGCCACGGGGCGCTTTTCGTATGTCGTTATCGGCCTTGCGCTCTTAGCCGTTGGAGCCGTGGGCGCCTACAAGTTCCTGTCGCACGTTCAGGTGCGTTTCCAGGTTTGGGTCGATCCGTTTAAGGACGCCCAGGGTCAGGGCTACCAGATCGTCCAGTCGCTCTTCTCGCTTGCCGATGGCGGTCTGGTCGGTGTTGGCATCGGCAACGGCATGGCCAACAACATCCCTGTCGTCGAGTCCGACTTTATCTTCTCGGCTATCGGCGAGGAGATGGGCCTTTTGGGCGGCGGCGCCGTGCTCATCCTGTTTATGCTCTTTGCCGTGCGTGGCCTCACCACAGCCGCCCGCGCAAAGTCCGACCTCGCCGCCTTTAGTGCCACGGGCCTTACGGCCGCCATCAGCTTCCAGGCCTTCTTGATCGTTGGCGGCGTAACCCGCCTGATCCCGCTGACCGGCGTCACCCTGCCCTTTATGAGCCAGGGCGGCTCCTCTCTGCTGGCGAGCTTTATCATCGTCGCGCTCCTGCTGCGCGCCGGTGACGAGGCGACCGGACGCGAGGCCGAGCTTACCGGCACCGGCACCATGGCTGCCATCACCGATGATCAGGTCGCATCTGCCGCCGCCCCGACGGGCACGCGCTTTGCCACCTCGTCTTCCTACGGCAGCGGCAGCCATTCCGTCGGCTCGCGCATGCGCCGTCGCCTGCTCGACACGCCTGAATCCGGTGTACTCGGCCGCGTGGCGCTCGCCAACCGTCTAACCCGTGCGGTGCTCGCCTTTACGGCGCTGTTCGCCATCCTTATCGGCAACCTCACCTATGTCCAGGTCATTAAGGCCAAGGACTATCAGGACATGCCGACCAACAACCACACCATCGCCCGCTCCAAGTACATCCAGCGCGGTTCCATCATCACGTCCGACGGCGTGACGCTGGCCGAGTCGCTGCAACAGGAGGACGGCACCTACGTACGCTCCTACCCCAACGGTAACCTGGCAGCGCACGTGGTTGGCTACGTGAGCCAGCAGTATGGCACCACCGCCATCGAGAGCGTCATGAACGACACGCTCACCGGTTCTAAGGACTACTCCAGCTGGAACAACGCCATCGCGTCGCTCGCGGGCCAGACCCAGCCGGGCAACACCGCCAAGCTCACCATCGACTCGCGCATCCAGACGGCGGCCGAGCAGGCACTCAAGGGCTTTAAGGGCGCTGTAGTGGTCATCGACCCGCGTACCGGCGCGGTGCTCGCATGTGCCAGCTCGCCCACCTACGACAACACCAACATCGATGCCCTGCTGCAGACGGGCGGCGGCGAGGACGGCTCCATGTACAATCGCGCCATGGACGCGCTGTACACGCCGGGCTCAACGTTTAAGGTCGTTACGCTTTCCGCGGCACTCGAGACCGGTACCGCCAGCCTTACCAGCACCTACCAGGCGCCCGGCTCCATGGACATCGGCAACGCACCGGTCACCAACTATGCCAACGAGAGCTACGGCACCATCAGCCTGCAGCAGGCCTTTGCCGTGTCCTCCAACGTCGTCTTTGGCCAGGTGGCAAACGAAGTTGGCGCAAACACGCTCGTGCAGTTTGCCAACGCCTTTGGCTACGGCCAAAAGCTCGGCCAGGACCTGACCTCCGCGGCCTCCATCATGGCCGACCCGTCGCTCATGACCGAGTGGGAGACCGCCTGGGCCGGCGCCGGCCAGCCTGTCGGCATGGACCATACGCCCGGCCCGCAGACCACCGTCATGCAAAACGCCGTGATTGCCGCCGCCATCGCTAACAGCGGCGTGGTCATGGACCCGTACTTTGTAGCCCAGGTACTCGCCCCGGACGGAACCGTGGTCAAGACCACGCAGTCCCGCTCGCTGGGCCAGGCCGTCAGCTCCGCCACGGCCGACCAGGTCAAGCAGGCCATGCTTGCCGTCGTCCAGTCCGGCACCGGCACCGATGCCCAGATCCCAGGCGTCAAGGTCGCCGGCAAGACCGGCTCGGCCGAGACCGGCGGCACCAACGTCAACTCAATGTTCGTTGGCTTTGCACCTTACGATTCACCCACGGTCGCCATCTCGGTGGCCTTGGAGGATTTCGACAAGCATGACGTCAAGGCCGCCAAGATCGCCGGCATCGTCCTGACCGCGGCGCTTGCCGCACAGGGAGCGTGATGCCCATGATCGAATCGGACACCCGAGGCGCGCCGCGGCCGAAGAGTTAGCGGCAACGCGCCACACGGCCCCAGCGGCCACATCGTAGGTACTACACACATCGTTGAGCGAATAGTTATGTTAGGAGCAGGAATGGAACAGAGGGTCCTCGGGGGAAGATACCTCCTCAAGGATAAGGTGGGGACAGGCGGCATGGCGACCGTCTACCGTGCACAGGACCAGGTCCTCGACCGCACAGTAGCCGTCAAGATCATGCTGCCGCAGTATGCTGGCGACGCAACCTTCGCCGCACGCTTTAAGCAGGAGGCCCAGGCAGCAGCCGGCCTCTCCTCCCCCTATATCGTGGGCGTCTACGATTGGGGCAAGGACGGCGACACCTATTACATCGTCATGGAGTACCTGCGCGGCACCGACCTTAAGAGCGGCATCAAGAGCCACGGCGCCCTCGACCCCAAGAAGGTCGCCCAGATCGGCTCGCAGATCAGCTCCGCGCTTTCGGTCGCCCACAAGCACGAGATCATCCACCGCGACATTAAGCCGCAGAACATCATGGTGCTGCCCGACGGCAACATCAAGGTGATGGACTTTGGCATCGCGCGCGCCAAGAACAGCCACCTCACGCAAGACAACAACGTGCTGGGAACCGCCCACTACGTCAGCCCCGAGCAGACCCGTGGTCAGGATCTCGGCCCCACCTCGGATATCTACTCGCTGGGCGTCGTGATGTACGAGTGCGCCACCGGCCGCGTTCCCTTTGACGGTGACGACGCTATCTCAGTCGCACTCAAGCAGGTCAACGAGCTGCCTATTCCGCCGAGCCAGATCAACTCCGGTGTCGACGCCGACCTTGAGCGCATCATCCTCAAGTGCATGGAGAAAGACCCGGCAAACCGCTTCCAGACCGCCGACGAGCTGCGTCAGGTGCTCAACAGCTACCTGTCGGGCCGTGCCGTCAACGTCTCGGAGCCCACGCGCATCATCGGTGCCCCCGGTGAGCTGGGCGCCACCAAGACTCGCGAGCTTTCCGATCAGACGCGCGCCATGGTGCGTCCCGTTTCGGGCGTGAGCGGCCAGAATACCGCCCGTAGCTCGGTTTCGGGCTCTACCGGCTCCTACGAGGTCGAAAAGCCCAAATCCAACAAGAACAAGATCATCGCCGCCGTGGTGGCAGCCGTTGCCGTCATCGGCATCGTGGTGGCCTTTGCCACAGGACTCTTTGGCGGCGAGCAGGTCACCGTGCCCGATGTGCTGGGCAAGGACCAGCAGACTGCCGTCGAGCTGATCAAGGAAGCCGGCCTCGAGGTCGGCACCATCGACCAAAGCTACAACGACGATGTCGACGAGGGCAAGGTCGCCGAGCAGACGCCCAACGGCAACACCAAGAAGGCCAAGGGCACCAAGGTGAACCTGGTAATCTCCAAGGGTCCCAAGCCCTCCGAGAAGGTTGAGGTTCCCCTGCTTGTCGGCCTGACCAAGGACCAGGCCGAGGCCGCGCTGGCAAGCGTTGGCCTGAAGGGCAACGCCTCCGAGGAGGCCAACGAGGCCGATGAGGGCCAGGTCTTTGAGCAGGGCACCGAAGCCGGTAAGGAAGTCGCGAAGGGCACGACCATCTCGTACAAGGTCTCGAGCGGCCCGGATACCACGTCCGTCCCCGATCTGACCGACATGACCGAGGCCCAGGCGCGCAACGCCCTCGATATGGCAGGCTTTGGCGTCGACGTTAGCTACCAGGAGAACGACTCGGTTACCGAGGGCACCGTGATCAGCTGGAACCCCAGTGGCAAGCAGAAGCCCGGCGCCACGATTACCGTCGTCATTGCCAAGAAGTCCGGCAAGGCCAGTGTTCCGGGCAACCTGTACGGCAAGAGCATCTCCGCCGCCGTCACCGCGCTCAACAACGCCGGTTTCTATAACATCGGCTTCTGTGACCAGAACGGCAATCCCGTAAGCGGTAACGAGGATGCCACCGTTACGGGCGTCTCCCCCACCGGCAAGCAGTCCACCGACAGCACGATCACGCTAACAGTCGCACTTTCTGGCTCGGGCTCTGGCTCTGGCTCGGGCACGGGTGACGATTCCGGTACGACCAACTAGTCGCCACCCCACCGCTCATCACGACTTTCGCCGCAAACATATTCGCTCACAGGCGCCCGCTTGCTCCCCCAGCAAGCGGGCGCCTCGTTTTTGACATGGCATGAACCAGAAGAGCCAGGCACCGTAGCGGTACCGGGCTCGATATTCCTCTGGTGCCCCCGGGCGGATTCGAAAACTCCCCCCCGCGGGGAAATTGGTGACGCGGGTGTCGACGGCTCGAATCCGCCGGCAGCTCCCACAAACCAGAAACGACGCCGCTCTCGCGACGCCGTCATAATCTTCTGGTGCCCCCGGGCGGATTCGAACCGTCGACACCCGCTTTAGGAGGTCATGGTCATTTACCTTACCTGGGCAAATGCAATTTTGCCCTATTTTATATATTCGCAGGTAGATTAGCTATTTTTGAGTTTCTGCTGGTTCTTATTAGAATTCTATTTCACCTCTTTTTCACCCCTAGCAGTTGCGTTTACGGCTTGCAGGGGTGAAAAGTTTACATTAGGCTCGGGGCCGAGGCCCTCAAAGCCCCGGCCCCGAGCCTAACGTAATCCCCTTGGAGGACACTTTTGGAAACCAGAATCAAACCAACCGCAAAGGGAACATCTGAACCCATCAAGGGAAAGCCCGGCTCATTCAAGATTTACTTCTCTCTTGGGAGAGACCCGAACTCCGGAAAGAACGGCAGCAAAGTTAAGTATCTCAAAACACCCAAGAGGACCATCCATTGCAAGAGCAAGAACCCGAAGAACTGGCCTAGCGAAGTCGCAAACGCTCTCAACGAGTACCGCGAGGAACTTGAGAGCTATGAACCATCTAGGGATGCTCCGAGCACCGTAGCGGCATATGCCGAATCCTTCCACGTGCTCCGAGAGAGCTCATTCGGCTCCCCTCTCTCATATGAGCGAGAGGGATACGACGTGCGACACATACGCGAACTGTTCGAAGACGTGCCCCTAGCCGACCTGAGGCCCGACGATGTTAAACGCGCCTACGCTGAGGCCCGTTCAAATGGAAGGTTCACCGACGCCGAGATTCGTCGCATTCACGTCAAGCTTAAGCAGGTCATGCAAGATGCCCTTGAGAACGAACTGATTGGCCGCAATCCTTGCATCGGCATAAAGCTGCCGAAACCGGACCTGCGAGCACGAAACTTTCTCCCTCCCGATGAGCTCCCAAGATTCACTGAGTGCTTGCTTTCCGAGCCGATGGGGCCCATGACCGTCTGCACCATGCTTATATTTCACCTTGGGCTAAGGAAGGGCGAGGCTTTAGGGCTCAGCTGGCTCGATTACGACCCCGAAGCCATGGAGCTCCGAATCGTCCGGCAGTACACCAGCGACAAGACCTTGAGGCCCCCGAAATCGGAGATGAGCAGGCGCATTCTCTCCATAGACAAAGCTCTGGCCGAGTATTTAGACAAGTGGAAGACTATGCAGCGCGACATATTCAGACGTCGCGGGTTGGAACAAAAGGATACCGACCCCATCGTCCACGCATTCAGCGTTGGAAAGGATGCCGACGGTTTCCGCAGCATAAGCGTCACCAGACCAAGCGGGCACAACTACTCTCGATGGTTTAGGGACTTCTGCGTCGATAACGGCTATGGGACTTATAGCGATGTGACAAAGCAGTTCATGCGAGACGGCAAGCTTCATACGCGCGGCACTGGTTACTCAGGACTTGTTCCCCATGGCCTCCGTCACACCGCCGCGACCGCTCTCGTGGCGAGCAACGTCGATTTAAAGACCGTTCAGGCGCGAATGGGCCATGCCTCCGCAAGCACAACGGCTAATTTCTACACCCATGCAATCAGGGCCAATGACCGAAACGCAGCAGAAGTCTTTGAATTGCTGTCATCTAAGTAATAGCTAGTTTACCTCGATGTTCACTATCTCTTCATACGGTGGGCTACTACTAGGGCTACATGCGCCGTCTGATGGTACGATGATTGCAGACAAACGATTGGAGGTGAATAAAATGGTCTATAAGAAGAAGGCCGAGAAGCGTATCCGCATACCCGAAAACCTCAAGACCCCCTTCTCACAGATGGTCTCCGACGAGGCTTACCTTCGAGCGACCGATGAGTCAAAAGCCATTATCGGCCTTGTCTTTGACGAGGTGCTTCCCTCCCCGGCATTTCCGAGGGACAGGATGCTCGACGTCTACAGCGGTAGTGGTCTGTTTGCGAGCGTCTCGGACGTTCTGCGTTCGAACGTCACTGGCGCGACGGGAACCGTCGCCCACGGCGGCTATAAGCCCATTGTCGAGTTCGGTTTCGAGCTAATCCACGAGAGGCGTTGTGGGACCGCGCTCTTTACCGGCGCGATGGACATGCCGCACCTTCGCCGCTGCTTTGATTCCGTCATTGACTTTATGGAGCACAAGGTTCCGCGCGATCCCTCAGACCCCTTTGTCGATTACGAGACCGACAGGGCGGTGAAGTACGGCCGCACCCTGATGGACGAGGCGTCCACCAACTATAACCGCGCCCCCGTTGTGGCGCTCGTGCGCTTCGCCATCGAGTATTTTGACGAAATCGGCCAGCTGAACGCGACATGCGCCTATCTCGCCGACGCCTTCTCCGCGCTCGAAGAGAGCGTCACGACCTCTGCCGCAGACTGCGGCAACCAGCACGTACTCCCGGATACCCCGGAGTTGCGTCGCAAATGGAGCAGTCTTCTTGAAGAAGTTTGTTCCGACTGGTAATAAAAAACGGCACCCGACTCCCCTCTCTTAGTCGCCAAACCTCGAAGAGGAGCCGAGCACCCCAAACAAGGAGTTTATCATGCATCTTGCAGATGACCCCAAGGTTGACGCCATTTCCGCAGGCATCAACCTTCGCCGCACTGGCACCAAGCGTATCTTGAGCCGTCTTGATGTTCAGATTCTCATCGGCATTGGCCAGTCAAGTGCCATCCGGCTCATGAAGTCGACTCATCATTGCTTCCGCATCGCCAACCAGTATTTTGTCATGGAGGAAGACCTCTACGACTACTTCAAAAAGCTCGCTGAAGAGGCGAGCGAGTGATGCAGTGCCCGACCTCCAACCTCCTCGTTTTCGAATCCGATAAGCTCGACGAGCATCTAAGCGCCCTTGAGGGCGACCAGCCCGTCGCCCACTTTGGCCTCAAGGCCCTCAACGACGTTCTCGGTGGCGTTTACCCCGGACTGAATTACGCCATCGGCACCGCGCCCGGCAAGGGCAAGACGACCCTGGCCTTGCAGGAGGCCGACAAGCTCGCGGACGACGGGCACCCGGTCGTCTACGTCTCCGCCGAGCTCCCCGCGCACAAGCTCCTGGAAAAGAGCCTTACGCGGCTCAGCGGCACCGAGCTTGCCCTCTCCGAGGTCGCAGATGCGGCGGCGGAGAGCCACCCCAAGCACGTGGCCTTCGAAAACGCACTCGGCATGTACCGCGACCGCATCGCCCCCAATCTCTGCATCACCGGTCCGCTGAACACCGTCGAGCTCTCGAACCTCGTCGGCCTGGTGGCACGCGAGCGCAACGAGGCCCCTATCGTCTTCGTGGATTATCTGCAGCTCCTGGCCTGCGGCACCACGGCAGACCAGCAGTTCATCGACGAGCGCCTGGCAATCACCGCATGCGTAAAGGGTTTGCGCGAAATTTCGAACCTCTATGGCTCGCCCGTCATCGCCCTGAGCTCGACCACGCGCAAGTCCTACGAGTCTGGAAAGTCGACCAAGCCAAGCCTCGGCATGTTCGGCGGTTCCTCCGCCGTCGAATACGGCTTCGACTCTGTGCTCTACCTCGCCGATGACAACGGTAAGCCCAGCTTTCCCTATGAGCCTCCCGCAAGCGGAACTCCGCTCAAGCTCATTGCCCTCAAGAACCGTTACGGAATGTTGGCCGAGGCGCGGCTCGATTTCGACGGAGCCCATGCCACCTTCCTCGATAGGGATTAGGCGATGCGTGGCAATAGCAGGACCGCACATATAAACGTCAGGATGACCGATGAGGAGCGGGTCGCAATCGTGGCCCGCTCCTCCTTTTTCGGCATGCCCCCATCGACGTTCATGCGCGAGGCCGCGCTCAATCTCGGAGAGAAACCGGTCAAGATCGCCGACGAGTCGACCCTCCGGCAGATGCTCACCGAGATGAAGCGGCAGGGAAACAACCTTAACCAAGCCCAACGGGCCATTAACAAATACGGGGTCGACGGACAGACGGCACATCGGCTCTCGGAGGCCTTAAACCTCATAGCCCGCACGACCTCTCAACTCTCGGACCTTCTGTCAAAAACAAAGGAACAACCATGAAGACAAAGATACTCACGGCGCTCGTCACCTCAATTGTCCTCGCCGCGCTCGCCTGCCCGGTGCTCGCCTCCCCCATAGACCGCCTCGTCGCGGGGCTCCCGCTCGACGCGTCGTTCCTCCCCTCGGCGCTCGACGCAGCCACGGTTCTCGGCTGGTGGCTCTCGGGCTCATTCACCGTCTGCCCGGCGGGCACCGCCCTCACCCTCCTCCTCTCACTCTGTGCATGCTCGCTCATCGCCTACTCAAGCGCCCTCAACGCGAGGGGCGAGGACGGCGGCGTGCTCGGGGACGCGCATGTGAAGACGGGCCGAGAGGTCGTGAGGGGCTCCGTCACATGGGATGGCTCGGCCAACCCCTCGTCGCGCGGGTTCGTCTACGGGTTCACCAAGCGGCGCGGCAAGCCCTGTTATCTCTTCGAGCCCAAGAAGATGATTTTCGTTTCCGGGGCCACTGGGTCAGGCAAGAGCCGCTTCCTCTACCTTCCCTCTATCGATTTGTTCTCGTACGGCGACGGCTCAAACGGCTCCGAGCCCGCGACCCTCGTCGTCTCCGACGTGAAGAACGAGCTCGTAGAGCTCACGGGCGACGAGCTGGCCCGTCGCGGCTACCGCGTCCTCCTGCTCGACACGCAGCATCCCTATCGCGGCCAGAGGTTCAACCCGCTCAGGCAGGTGCTCGACCTCCACGCCGAGGGCCGGGACCAGGAGGCCGAGCAGGCGGCAGACGCCATCGCTGAGCTCGTGGTACAGGACGACGAGAAGGGCAAGGGCTCGCACTGGACCGCGTCCGCGCGGGGGCTCCTGTCCGCCCTCGTCCTGCTGGTCTCCATGTCCGACGAGTGCCCCGAGGAGTCCAAGCACCTGGCGACCGTCTGCGAGGTGCTGGACCGTGGCACCGAGGCCGAGGGCGACGACCCGGCCGAACCATTGAAGTCCGTCTTTCGCGCCCTGCCGAGCGGGCACCCCGCGAAGAACAGGGCCTCGCAGTTCGTCTCCTCGGGCGGCAACGAGCTCAGGAGTATCCTCTCGACGCTCAAGGTGGCGCTCCGCCCGTTCTCGTCAGCCCCGGTCGCATGGATGACGTCCGGGTCCGACATCGACCCGCGTTCGGTCCTTGAGAACAAGAGCGCCGTGTTCCTCCACGTGCTCGACGAGGGCTCGCCCTACAACTGCATAGCGGCGATATTCCTCTCGCAGCTCTGGGCGTCCGTCCAGGCCACCGCCGACTCCAACGGCGGCAGGCTCCCCCGCCCCGTGCAGATACTCGGCGACGAGTGGGGCAACCTCCCCCGCGTCGAGTGCCTGCCCGCCCTCCTTTCACTTGGAAGGTCGTTCCAGATTTACTGGACGGGGGCAACGCAGGGTATATCCCAGCTTAATAAATACGGTGAGCGAGACGGGCGCAGGAAGATTCTCGCGAACTGCGGCGTCAAGGTCGCCATGAAGCTCGCCGAGGAGGAGGACCGCCGGTACTTCACCGAGCTCATAGGCAAGACCACCCGCCACACGCAGGGCACGAGCAGCAGCAAGGCGGCATCGGGCTCGTCGGCCTCGACCTCCTACAGCGAGAGCGCCGACGATGTGGTGCACGCATGGGAGTGGCGCGACATGGCCCCGGACCGAGACGGGATAGTCGTCGTGAAACACGCGGACAACGGCATGCCCACCGAGCGAGCCGGGGTCTTCCGCTCACCCGTCACCGATTGCACTAAGACACCCACGAAGGAGCACTTCGACCTCGGGACTCCGGAGCACGAGACGGAGAAGCGCCGCGCTTATCAGAGGCGGCTGGACGAGGCCGCAGCCGGGAAGATGGGCGAGCGCGTCATCCCCTGGTGCCTCGAATGGCCCGAGCCGAAGAAGAAGGCGAAGGCCGAGCCGACCAGCAAGTTCAGCGGTCTCTCGCTCGACTAGGGAGGGCCCATGACGGCAATCAAGCAGACGAGCGTTTGCAGCGAGGGGCACCTCTCCCGGCTCAGGGACTACCTCTCATGGGACAGGGACAAGGCGCTCGCGCACGACACCCAGAACATCATCGACGAAGACCGCTGGTTCCAGGAAATGACAGACACGAGGAGGGCCATGGGCCACGACAGGCCAGGGAAGGCGGGGGCCAAGTGCACCTACATGCAGCACCAAATACTCGGTTTCCTCCCCGACGAGTGCGACCTCAACGGCGGAAAGATGACGCCTGAAATGTGCATGAAATACGCTCGGGCCTATGTGGCCGAGCGCTATCCGAACCAGGAGGTCGTGATGGTGCTTCACCGCGAGCGCTGCCGCGCGGACGGCACCGACCGCTATGCCGTGCACCTCGGCATCAACCGCAGCGACCTTGAGACGGGCAGGAGGCTCGACGAGGGTCCCGCACGCAAGGCCGCAACCGCGAGGGTGAAGACCGTCCGCGCCTTGGACGAGAAGTATGGGCTCAGGCAGCTTGAGCGCGGCAAGGCCAACTCGCGCGTCCACGCGAGACAGCCGGGCAGGGAGGAACGCGACATGGCCCGCAAGGGGCAGGCCGAGCGCTCCGAGAACGCCCGCGTCCGCGTGGTGGTCGCCCGTCGCGTCGAGGAGGTCGGACGAATGAGGGACTGCCCCGACCGCATGGCCGAACTCGACCGGCGGCTCAGGCGAGACGGCATCGAGCTCGCGAGGTCGAAGGGCGGGAGCCTCCAGTACCGCTTCTTCTCGAAGGCTCTCGGGGCTGTGCGGAAGGTCAACGGCGGCAGGCTCGGCTTCGCGGTCGACCGCTCAACCGGCCTCGTCGTCCGCTTTACGCTGCGCGGGATAGCGACGGCGATGAGGGCGTTCTGGGAACTTGAGCGCAAGTCGTGGGAGAACCAGAACGGGCGAGGGGACTGAACGCTTGGGCCGGGACGCAACAAGAGTCCCAGCTTATTATTGGCGGGAGCGACCTCGGAGCGGTTCGCCGCCCCGCCGCAGGCGGGCAAGATGATTCCGTGCAACGGAATCCATATCTTGCCTGCACGGAGCGAGCCGGTTGCCGAGGCAACGCGAGCCCGGACAGGTGAGCGCCGGCTGAGCGGAGGCGGACGAAACGCGACCCTGGGGAGCGTTGCCAGGGAGCCGCAGCGAGAGCGACGCCGTGCGTCGCGGGGGTCCCGCCCATAAGCGGGACCCATCGGCCTCAAGGCCGATCGCTACGCGACAACCTCGAATCGCTACCGTTCGATAATTCCGATTGGAAGTAGTTTTCCTTTGCTCTATAGCCGGAGGTTAAACTGTTGGATATCTTTGTCGCGATTCAATTCGCACCAGCTCGTTATCAAAGGATTTCACATGGCCAGGAAAGAAGCCGCACTCGACCTTTGGGTTGCCGACAGGCTCCACGAATGTGATATTGAGTTCACATCACAGGGGAGCAACATCAAAGAAATCGACAACGCCCTCAAGGACGCATCCAAGCGCGGAACGGGAAACGCTGGCTATCCTGAATACGTTTCGAAAATTGGCCGCTTTGTTCTTGTCATCGAAGATAAGGCGAGCCAGAGCCGACATGAAAAGCTAACAGATTCTGACATCCTCGACATGAGCACCGAGGCCGTTACCGATTATGCCGTCAACGGTGCCTATCACTACGCCTCGCACATCGCAAAGAAGAGCCCTTTCACTGAGGTCTTCGCCGTTGGGGTTTCAGGGGACCCCAAGCATCACACCATATCTCCCGTGTTCGTGAATGACCGAGAAGGCTACAAGAGGCTCCCAGACCTCGAATCGTTCACTTGGCTCTCACCGAGCAACATCGTTGAATACTACACACGGTATGTTCTTGACGAACAAACCGACGTCGAGAAGACCACCGAACAAATTCTCAAAGATGCGGCAGAGCTTCACGAATATCTTCGCACCTACGGCTCCATCAAGGACCAAGACAAGGCTCTTGTGGTAGCGGGGATTCTTCTAGCTTTGGATGAAATCGAATACGGCGGATTCTCAATCGATTCCCTTACCGGGGACCAGACCGAAGGCATGCGCGACGGCGATAAGCTGATGAACGCCATTCGTGGAAGACTCACGCGCTCCAACGTCGGACCAGATGTGAAGAAAAACAAGCTTCTTGCTGAGTTTGGCATTGTTCAAACAAGCTTTCGCTTAAACGAGGTCAATGACACCCTAGGAATGACCCCGTTGCACTACTACACGAACTTCCTTAACGAACACGTTTTCAAAAGCATCAAGTACCAGCAGACTTCTGAAGACTTCATAGGTCGCTTTTACGGCGAGTTTATGAGCTATTCCGGCGGGGATGGCCAAACGCTCGGCATCGTACTCACGCCAAAGCACATCTGCGACCTTATGTGTGAGCTCGTAGATGTTAAGCCTACAGATACGGTGCTTGACCCAACATGCGGAACGGCGGGATTTCTCATCGCCGCCATGCATCGCATGCTTTCTTCTGCAACCAGCGAGCAGCAACGCAAAGACATTAAGAAAAAGCGCCTTCACGGCATCGAGCTCCAAAGCAACATGTTTGCAGTCGCGGCTGCAAACATGATTCTTAGGCGAGACGGAAACAGTAACCTCGAATGCTGCGATTTCCTCAAGCAAAACCCGGCCCAGATACAGCTCAAAGGGGCAACGGTCGGGCTGATGAATCCTCCATACAGCCAAGGAACCAAAGCGGATCCAAGCCAATACGAGCTATCTTTTGTGGAACGTCTTCTCGACTCTCTCACAATAGGTGCGAGAGCGGCGGTCATCGTTCCGCAATCATCTATGACCGGAAAAGCAAAGCCGAGAAGGAGTTCAAGGTCTCCATCCTCAAGCATCACACCCTCGAAGGCGTTATTACGTGCAACACCGATACATTCTATGGGGTCGGCACGAATCCCGTCATAGCCGTGTTCACCGCCGGCGAACCACATGACCCTGAAAAGGAATGCCGTTTCATCGACTTTAGGGATGATGGTTATGAGGTAAGGGCGCACGTCGGCCTGGTCGAAGGCGACTCTGCAAAGGACAGAAAGCAGCATCTTCTTGACGTTTGGAACGGCCGCGAAGACGCCCCATCGAAATTCTGCGTCAGCTCGACCGTCAAGCCGGATGACGAGTGGCTGCACAGCTTCTATTACTTCAACGACGAGATACCTACCGAAGAGGATTTCGAGAAGGCAATAGCCGATTATCTAACATTCCAGCTAGACATGGTTTCTCATGGTCGTAGCTATCTCTTCGAGGAGGGCCCCGATGCTCGATTTGAATAACAGGGATTGGGCACCCTTTAAAATCTCGGATTTATTTCAACCGGCTCGCGGCACCGAAAAAAACATGACCTCCCTTCAGGTCGGAGACGTTCCACTTATTTCCGCTCGCAACTGCGACAACGGCGTAAAGGCTTTTGTCTCTATCCCAAACGAAAGACTTCATCGTGGCCACGCCATCACTCTAAACAACGACGGCGATGGCGGAGCGGGTCTCGCATACTACCAACCAATGGAGTTCGCTCTCGACACCCACGTAACGGACTTAAGGCCAAGAGACTCAATCGGAAACCTCTCAAGATATGCCATGCAATTCGTGGCCGCATCCATTTCTAAACAGCGAACGCTATTCGGCCACGGAAGGTCGATCAGCCTAAAACGGCTCAATTTGCTACGAGTAATGCTTCCCATCGATGAGTCCAGCAATCCCGATTGGCAGTTCATGGAGGATTACATCCGCGAGCGAGAAGCCGTTCAAGTCCAGCGCTGCCGCGAATTCCTGATGAAGCGCATCGCCTCCATCGAGAGAGAGAGAGTAAATAACCCCGAGTTCGACCACTCCTCACTGCACGAAAGAGATTGGAAATCGTACTCAATCAGCCAAATATTCGACATTCGTTCCGGGAGGCGCTTGGAATCTCGTAACCGAAAGTATGGAAGACGACCGTTTATTGGGGCGCTTGACAATAGCAACGGGATTGCCGGTTTTACGGCTGATAAGAATTCGTCGCTCGACAACAATGTCCTTGGCGTGAACTATAACGGTAATGGCGTCTGCCTTGGGTTCTACCACCCCTATGAGTGCATTTTCTCCGATGACGTTAAACGCTTTCACGTCAAGAACAACAAGGGTAACGAGTTTATCTACCTCTTCCTAAAAGTCGCCATCCAGCAGCAAAAGAGCAAGTTTGGCTATCTGTACAAGTTCAATGCTACAAGGATGGCACGCCAGACAATTATGCTTCCCTCTGTAAACGGTGGCGAGCCAGACTTCACTTTCATGGAATTATTTGGAATGTCGATTACTCTCCAGCTGCTTCTGAAGCAACTGGCCTACTTAGAAAAAATGCCTGCCTAGCAGAAGGGCGAGTTTTCAACGGTCCACGGTGTCGCAGGGTCCCAGGCGAAACCCGAAGACGCCGGGGGCTGTTGGAAACTCGCCCATCTCACAGCAACGTCACCCTAGGCTTTCAACGCTTTCCATAGTCGGAGGGCTTCTTATAAGCCCGCAGGCTGTGGAAAGGGTTGAAAACCGGATATTTGGGTGAAATATCGGAGTGAAATATGTAGGCGAGCTGTTTTCATCATAGAACTTTCTTTCACCCCTTTTTCACCCCTCGACCGTCTATTTACCTCTATCCATACAGAAACAGGCCAGACGATTTATACCGTCTGACCTGCATTTTCTTCTGGTGCCCCCGGTGCGATTCGAACGCACGACACCCGCTTTAGGAGAGCGGTGCTCTATCCCCTGAGCTACGGAGGCATGTTGTACTAGTGTAGCAGATTTACTGCATCGCAATACGTCGCATGGCTAGACTTCGAAGTTGCGGTGGAATAGTTCCTGTCTGAAGCATCTAAAGCCGTATTTAGGAACTATTTCACCGCAACTTATGAGGAGCTAGTTACCTTTGTGGAAGAGGTTTTTGATAACGGAGGGGATGCTCTTGGCGCCCTTGGCAGTCACATCGATAAAGTCGGGCGATCGCACGAGCTTATCCTCGTCGACGTACTTGCGGACGGCACGAAGCGTCTCTTTGTCGTCGCGCGTCGAAAACGTAAAGTGACCGTTGTCCTTGGTGAAGATGGCAAAACGCGTGATCTTCTTGGTGCCGCGTAAAACCTCGGCGGCAATATAGTCGACCTCGTCCCACGGGATTTGAATATAATCCTCGGGATTGCGCTCGTTGTAATACTCGAACGCCTTATTGCCCACCATCACGTTACCGTGGCTGGTAAGCCCCATCAGGCAGGTTGCCGGCGTTGCCAGATCGACCGTGCTGTTCTGAGATTGCGCCATGCGCGCCTCGCCCTCCAAATAAAACAATCGGACCGCATCCAGTGTACCCACCGGGTGCGGTCCGTTTCAATGGCTCAAAAGCCCTTGCCTAGCAATTCTCGGTCTTAAGCCGAAGCGTGCTTACATGAAGCCGCAGAAGCGACCGATGATGCCGACGGCGAAGAGAGCCAGGATGATGACGATCGGGCTGACCTTCTTCTTGAGGAGCTTGCAGACCAGCAGGGTCAGGCACACGGCGGCAAGGCCGGGGATGAGCTGATCGAGGTTGGCCTGAAGCGTGGTGACCTTCATCTGATCAAGGGCGGTAGCACCGACGGAGTTGTACATCGTCAGCGCTTCCTTGATACCCTCGGAACCGGAGGGCAGGCTAGCCCAGTCGATAAAGGCGCCAGCAGACTGCTTGACCGTGGAGACGATCGGGGTGAAGGAAATGGACACCCAGCGCTCGACCAGGGCGCCGATGATGAACATACCCAGGATGGAAGCGCCCTCGGTGACCTTGCCCATCAGACCACCGGAGAGGTCCTTGGCGATGGAGGAGCCGACCTTGTAGCCAAACTCCTGCGTGTACCACAGGAAAGCGTAACGGATGATGTTCCACGCGAAGAAGAACAGCAGCGGACCGACGATGCTGCCGGACATGGCCAGGGAAGCGCCCAGAGCGCCCAGAATCGGGCGAAGGGTGAACCAGAAGACGGGGTCGCCGACGCCGGCGAGCGGGCCCATCATACCGACCTTGACGCCCTGAATGGCGACGTCGTCAATCGGGGCACCGTTGGCGCGCTCCTCCTCGAGGGCGAGGGTAACGCCAATGACGGGGGCGGAAACATAGGGGTGGGTGTTATAGAACTCCAGGTGGCGCTTAAGAGCGGCAATCTGGTCATCCTTGCTGGTGTAGAGCTTCTTGATCGCAGGGATCATTGCGAAGCACCAGCCGCCGTTCTGCATACGCTCGTAGTTCCACGAGCCCTGAAGGAACTGATGACGGAAGCAAACCTTCTTGCGGTCAGCCTTGGTGAGCTGAATCTTGTTCTCTGCCATATGTATCACTCCCCTCCTACTCGTAATCGTTCAGAATGTCGCCGAGCGGGTCGCCGGAGCCACCGCCCATGCCGCCACCCTGCTTGGCCAGATCCTTAAGGCCAAGGTAGATGAGGGCAAGGGAGATGCCGATGAGACCAAGGGCGATCAGCGTGAGCTGAGGGATGGCAGCAAGGACAAAGCCGAGGACGAAGAACGGCCAGGTCTCCTTAGTGGCCATCATGTTGATGACCATGGCGTAACCGACGGAAGCGACCATGCCGCCGCCGACAGCCATGCCGCCGGACAGCCAGTCGGGCATAGCGTTAAGCGCGTTGGTAACGGCCTCGGCCGGGATGACGCACAGAAGCACTGCCGGGATGGCAATACGAAGGCCCTGCATGAGGATGGCAGCATACTGCCAGCGCTCGATGCCGGAGAAGTCGCCCTTCTCGGCGCAACCGTCCATGGCGTGAGCGATAGCGGTAGCAATGGTACGGCAGATCATGGTCAGGAACAGACCAGCGACCGACAGCGGGACGGCGACGGCGATAGCGGTGGTAACGGCCTTGGCCGAATCGGTGGCGCCACCGTTGAGGGCGAGCACCATGATGATCGAAGAAGCGACCGAGGCCAGAGCGGCGTCAGGCGCGACAGCGGCGCCGACGTTAGCCCAGCCAAGGGCCATCATCTGGAGCGAACCGCCCAGGAGGATGCCCTCCTGAAGGTGACCGGTTACGAGACCGATAAGCGTGCATGCCACGAGCGGCTGATGGAACTGGAACTCATCCAGAATGCCTTCCATACCGGCAAGCAACGCGACAATCGCAACAAGCAGAATAGTGATTGCAGACATGTATCGGACCCTCCTTTACTATGCTTGAGCGGCCAGTTCGGCCTTAGCTTTCTTCAACATGGCGTCGAGATCCTCGGAGGAATCCGAAGGAACCTTGCGGACCTCGAACTTGACGCCCTTGGCCTTGAGAGCCTCGAGAGTCTTGACATCGTCATCGCCCATAGCGACGGCGTTGGTGACGACGACCTTGCCCTTGGAGTGAGCCATGGAACCGATGTTGACTTCCTTGATGTCGACGCCGGCCTCGATGGCCTTGAGCAGATCCTGCGGGTTCTCGAAGAGCAGCATGGCCTTGGTGTCACCAAAGCGCGTGTCCTTGACGACCTCGGCCATCTTCTTGATGGGAACGACGTTGGCATGGACTCCCGGAGGGGCAGCCTGCTCGATCATGGTCTTGCGGAGCTCGTCGTGAGCAACGCCGTCGGAAACCACGATGATGCGGTTGGGGTTGATCTGCTTGGTCCACGTGGTGGCCACCTGACCATGAAGCAGACGGGTGTCGATACGGACGTGGGCAATCTTGATGTGCCCATCGCCGATGACCGTTCCCGGAGGGATGGCGCCTGCAGGAGCAGCGGCGGCCGCAGCCGGCTTCTTCTCCTCGGGCTCCAGAGACTCGGGCTTGACGCGCACGCCAGCCTTAGCCTCAGTCACGAGATGTTTTGCGATCGCATGTGCAGTGTTCTTTGCGTCAAAGCGCTGCGAATATGCCTCGATGAGCATAGGCAGGTTGGCACCGGTGACGATAGCCCAGGAATCGTGGCCCTCGATGAGCCCGCTGATCTGGTTGAACGGCGTGCCGCCCCACAGATCAACGAGGAAGAGCACCTGCTCCTGGTCTTCGAAGGAAGCGATTGCTTCCTCGACCTTGGCACGGAAATCGTCGGGGCCCATGCTCGGCTCGAGCGAGACCACGGCTACAGACGGCTGATCGCCAAAGACCATCGAGCCCGTCTGCTTGATTCCAGCTGCCAAGTCCCCGTGGCTAGCAAGAACAATACTTACCATCACATAACCTCCTTTTTGTCTACGTATTTCCTACATGACATGAAGGAAGTATACCTGTTTAGTTTGTGGAATTATAGCTAAATTTGCAAAAGGTTGCATTATTTGTTTAAACGTCTAGGTTTGTTACAAGTTGATTACATTGCTGATTTACAGCTCATTGCCTGCTAAAACGTGATTTTCCGATTGCTTTCAAAGACATATAAAGGTGCACTGTTCGTTAAGACCGCTTTTAGGTGGATCCCAATGCGTCTGCGTGCCGCCATTTTGTTTAAACAGACATGACTTGACTAACCGAAGCAAATATGTTTAGAACTCTAGCCCATGCAGTCATTGGATGTTAGGCGATGTGGAGTGGGTTGGCGGCGTCGACGGCATCGGGTGCGTCGGAGAGGCCGTCAGGAGCAGCGTCTGCCGGGTCCTCGTCGGGAGTCTCGATCTGTTTGATCATTACCTCTTGGCCCTGCAGCAAATAGGTCTCGCCGCTACCGCAATGGGGACAGGTCTTGCCGTGCTCGACCGTCGCGTAGTCGCGGCCGCACGCCTCGCAATGTGTCACGGCCTCGACGGGCTCCACGATAAGCTCCGCGCCCTGCGCGATAGGCTTTTTATCTGCTGCCCAGCGCCAAGCGTCGAGCAGCAAGTCGGGAACGACGCCCGAGACCTCGCCCAGCAGCAGCGTGACGCTCGAAACGCGACGCACGCCATGAGCGCGCGCCACATTCTCGACATCGCGAATAATGTGATACACAATCCCTAATTCATGCAAGGCGAATACCTTTCAACAATGGTTGATGCGATGTCAGCCAAACGTCAGCGAGCGGCGATCCAGGTGCCCCAGGTTGCCCCGAAACAAGGCGTCCGCTGGGCTTTTGCCCGCGGCGCCGAAGTTGAGGGGCAAGATGGGGTGCCTGGGCGCCGCGCAGCGTCGGCAGTGCCGCCGTTCGTTAGAACGGCGGAACCTAATGACCAAACTTAATCTTGATGGCGCGCTTGAGCGCATACTTGCCGAGGCTCGGGAGCTTTTGCTCGTATTTGACCATCGTGGAGCACTCGGGGCGGTCGCGATCCAGATGGATGGCGTCGAACGCGCACTTGGTGGTGCACAGGCCGCAGCCGATGCACTTGTTGGGATCGACGATTGAGGCACCGCAGCCCAGGCAGCGGGCGGTCTCGGCGCGCACCTGCTCCTCGGTAAAGGTCTCGACGTACTCGCTAAACGGCGCGACCTTCTCGCGCTCGCGGTCCACGTGGGCAACCTCGCGGCTCGCGTTGTCGTAGCTCTCGATCACGACATCGTCGCGGTCGAGCGCGGTGTAGCGGCGCTGGTTGCGGCCGATGGTGAGCGTGGAGCCCGGCTGCACAAAGCGATGGATAGACACCGCAGCCTCGTGACCGGCGGCGATAGCGTCGATGGCAAAGCTGGGGCCAGTGTAGACGTCACCACCCACAAAGATGTCGGGTTCGGCGGTCTGGTAAGTCTGGGGATCGGCAAGGGCGCCCTGGCCGCGGCCGAGCTCCACCTTGGAGCCAGCCAGCAGGTCGCCCCACACAATGGACTGGCCAATCGACATGACGACACGGTCGGCATCGACACGGCGCAGATCGTTCTCGTCGTACTCGGGCGCAAAACGGCCCTCGTCGTCAAAGACACGCGTGCAGCGCTTGAAGGTGATACCGCACACACGACCGGCCTCGTCCAGGTGAATCTCCTTAGGTCCCCAGCCGCAGCTGATGTGAGCGCCGTCCTCAACGGCCTCGCGACGCTCTTCCTCGCTGGCGGGCATCTGGGCCTCGCTCTCCAGGCAGAACATCTCAACGTGCTCGGAGCCCAGGCGGCAGGCGTTGCGGGCAACGTCGATGGCCACGTTGCCGCCGCCCACCACGATAGTGCGGCCGGGCAGCGCGTCGATCTTGCCGCTGTTGACCTCGCGCAAGAAGTCGACGGCCACGGTCACGTCCTCGGCATCCTCGCCCGGAATACCGGCAAGGCGACCGCCCTGGCAGCCAATAGCCACGTAGAAGGCCTTAAAGCCCTGCGCGCGCAGCTCGTCGAGCGTCACGTCGCGACCGACCTCCACGCCATAGCGGAACTCGGCACCCATCAGGCGAATAACCTCGACCTCAGCCTCGATGACGTCCTTCTGCAGCTTAAAGCTGGGAATGCCGTAGGTGAGCATGCCGCCCGGGCGCTCGTTCTTCTCGAACACGACGGGCTTGTAGCCCTTCTCGGCCAGGTAGAAAGCGCAGGACAGGCCAGCCGGACCGGCACCGATGATGGCAATCTTCTGGTCGAAGCCGCCGGCACGCGTCGGGGTCACCACAGGTGGGACATAGCGGGTCGCGGCGTCCAGATCGCGCTGGGCGATAAACTTCTTGACCTCGTCGATAGCCACGGCGGCGTCCACACGGCCGCGGGTGCAGGCATCCTCGCAGCGGCGGTTGCACACACGGCCGCAGATAGCGGGCAGCGGGTTCTCGCGCTTGATGAGCGCCAGCGCCTCGTCATAGCGACCCTGAGCCGCGAGCTTCAAATAGCCCTGAACGGCAACGTGCGCGGGGCAGGCCGTCTTGCAGGGAGCGGTGCCGGACTCATGCGTCTCGATACGGTTGTCGTTGCGGTAGTTGGGCGACCACTTGGTGTGATCCCATTTGGTGGCGTCGGGCAGCTCCTGGCGCGGATACTCGGGCACCTGTCCGCCGGCCTTTTTGCTGCAGAGCTTCTGGCCGAGCTTGGCGGCGCCGGCCGGGCACACCTCAACGCAGCGACCGCAGGCAACGCACTTGTCCTTCTCGACCTTGGCGACATAGGCCGAGCGCGACAGGTTGGGCGTGTTGAACAGCTGAGAGGTGCGCAGGGCGTAGCACACGTTGACGTTGCAGTTGCAGATAGCGAAGATCTTGTTCTCGCCGTCGATATTGGTGATCTGGTGCACAAAGCCGTTGTCCTCGGCCTGGCGCAGGATGTCGTAAACCTCGTCGCGGGTCACGTAATGGCCACGATCGGTCTCAACCACGTAGTCGGCCATATCGCCCACGGCGATGCACCAATCTGCCGGGTCGTCGGCGCAGCCCTCACCCATCACGCGACGGCTCGCGCGGCAGCTGCAGGTGCTGGCGGCATATTTGCCATCGTATTTGTCGAGCCAATGCTCGATATGCTCGATCGGCACCGACGTGCTCGCGGCATCGATAGCCTTCTCGACCGGAATGACGTGCATGCCGATGCCGGCACCACCGGGCGGCACCATCGGCGTGGCCTTGGACAGCGGTCCCTTGGACGCCTGCTCAAAGAACTTGGCATAGACCGGGTGCTCCTCGAGCTGGCTCACGCGCATGTTGAGGAACTCGGCGGAACCCGGCACCAGCATGGGCAGCACCCACTGCTTGGCGCGCTCGGGGTTTTCCCAGTTGTACTCGAGCAGACCCGTGTAGCTCATGTCGTCGAGCATCTTCTCGATATCGGCTTCGGGCATGCCGGTGAGCTTGACCATCTCGGGCAGCGTATAGGGACGGCGCATCTTCATCTTGCAGAGTACTTCGGCCTGCTCGTCGGTTGCGGCCTCGGCAAACGACCAGTACTCGTAGCCCAGCAGCTCATCGCGATGCAGCAGACGGTTGGTGCAGTGCTCGCACAGCTTGACGATGGCCTCGCGCGGATGCTCCGGCAGCGGCGGCACGAACTCCGAACCGATGTCGGGCTCGGTGTAACTAATCCCCGGTCCGTTGAGAATCATGGTTGTCCCTTCTCTTGCCGCAGCCCGACGAGGCCGCAGCGCCCCTCTTTTTTTGCAGGCTGGGCATGCCCCCATGCCGTTCACCCGCCATTGTTGACATTGTGTCAAAAATAGTATTGACGAACCGTCAACAATATTCAAGACTGTTAGGCGAACGGTCAGACAAAAGAGGATGAAAGGCGGCAAAACATGGGCAACAACGCAGCAGATACCTCTGTGGTCGATGCCGTCCCCGCATCCGATAGCGCGGCAAAGCGCCTGACGGGCGACGAACGCCGTCGCGAGATCCTCGATGCCGTACGCACCGTAAGCTCCGAGCTGGGCGTGTCCCACCTATCGGTATCGGCCGTGACCAAGCGAGCCGGCTGCACGCGTTCATTGTTCTACCACTACTTCGCCGACATGGACGCCGCCGTCACCGCCGTCATGGACGAGGCAATCGACGGTTTTATCTCCGAGCTCGAGCAGTGGAATGCCAACCGCACCGTCGGCGATATCGAGGGCGCGCTCGACACCGTCGCCCCGCTCTTTAAGCGCCTGGTCGCCAGCGGCCACGAGCTGCCGAGCACGCTCACCTCGAGCAGCGGCGCGCTCTACGGCGGCTTTTTGCACAACGTGGTCCAGCGTGTGGCGCAGTATATCTGCGACACCACCGTGGTGGATTTTGTCGCCCACCACGAGCTGCGCATCGACCATGTCTACGAGACGTTCTACACCCTCATCATGGGGTTGTTGATGTATATCCGCACGCACCCCGATGTGCCCGACGAGACGGTCAAGGAAATCATCGCCTCGACGCTCCACATCGAGGGCTATACCGCCAAGTATCCGGAGCGCAAGCCCCAGAACTGACGACATTTGGCCAAACTGCCCGCGATCAGAAGAGGGGCCGCGGGCGTGTGAAAGGAGAGCAGCATGCTGTTCGATGTTTGGGGTAGCGATACCCTTATCCACTGGGCCGGCTGGGCCATGGTCTTTATTGGCCTGATCGTGCTCAACGAGGTCGGCCGCCGCACCAAGCTGGGCGCGGCAATCATCTTTGGCGTGGCTCCGCTGGCCATGACCATCTACTGCGTCGCCATCGCCGTCGGTGTTTCGCAGGGTGCCGAGTGGGCGCTCACCAACCCCACCCATGTGTACCAGAACAGCTGGTTCCACTACGCCAAGGTATACGCGGCGCTGGCCGGTTGCTGGGGCTTCATTGCCATTAAGTACCAGTGGGGCAAGATCGGCAAGGCGCATTGGTTCCGCGCATGGCCGTTTGTGATCGTCGCCATCAACATCATGATCGCCGTCGTGTCCGACTTTGAGAGCGCCTATCACTTCTTTGTCCTGGGCGAGTCCACCTGGGTCACCTCCGAAGGTGCCACGCAGCTGGCCGGCTGGAACAACGTGTTCAACGGCATCGCCGGTATCATCAACATCTTCTGCATGACCGGTTGGTGGAGCGTCTACGCCTCCGAGGATCAGACCGACATGCTGTGGCCCGATATGACCTGGGTCTACATTATCGCCTACGATATCTGGAACTTCTGCTACACCTACAACTGCCTGCCCACCCACTCCTGGTTCTGCGGCTTTGCGCTGCTGCTGGCGCCCACCGTCGCCGCCTTTATCTGGAACAAGGGCGGCTGGATCCAGAACCGCGCCTTTACGCTGGCTATTTGGTGCATGTTTGCCCAGGTGTTCCCGTACTTCCAGGAGGAGTCCATCTTTGTGACCCACTCCACGCTCGACCCCGGCGCCGCTACCGCGGTCTCAATCGCCGCACTGGTCGCCAACGTCGCCGCGATCATCTACATCGCCTACCGCGCCAAGAAGCTCGGCCGCAATCCCTACAAGCAGGATGTCTTTGAGGGCACCAGCGATTGGGAGAAGGCCACCGCTCGCCGCGCCAAGGTTGATTACGCTCACGCCGAGTAACATGTTGGTCGCTGTTGGCGCTTGGGCATAGGCCCGCCCGCCAGGATTTTCAATCCAATGTCTCGCAGAGCCCCCGGAAAGCGTTTCACTCGCTTTCCGGGGGCTTTTGTCGTTGCGTCTTATTCATCTATTCAAAAACATGCGCATATATAAAATCGGATTTCAAATCATACGGCGGCTCTATGGGGTCCCGTTTTTGGGTACAGTGTTGTCCCGATATTGAGCTTGGGGGATATATGAAAGATGAGACGATGGGTCAAGAGGATGCGGCCCAAGATGCAGAAGCTTGCGCTGAGGCCTTGGAGAGCTTAGACCGGATTTCACTCGATGAGATTGCGTTTGACGATTCGGGCGTTGATGTGCAGGATGAGCCGGAAGCCGAGGCGCAGTCCGATGGTCAGGATGCAGACGACGTTGAGCCTGCCGAAGATGAGGCAGGTCACGAAGACACCGAAAGCGAGGCCGGCAATCAGCCCGAATCCGACACGGGCGAGGAAACCGTCTTGCTCGACAGCTTGCCGGCCGAGGATTCGCTGACCCGCGAGCTTCCTGGCCTGGGTTCCGCACCAGCCGTGGACGAAACCATCGCCATGGGCGATATTCCCCTGCCGTCCGTTCCCTCGGCACGCGAGGCCGAGGTTCGCCATCGCAAGATGTCGCCCAAGCGCCGCAATCTGATGGTCGCCGGTGTCGTGGCCGTCGCGCTCGTCGCCGGCGGCGCAGGCTATGCCGCCTGGAACGGATATCAGCAAGAGCAGGCCGCCGCTGTCGCCGCCAATGCCCACACGATGATGTCAGTGCAGATTGGCGTGCATGCCGCGGGCCTCGACTGTTCTACCGGCTCCAAGATTCCCGTACAGGTGAGTGGTCAGGACGCTGATGGCTCCTCCGTGAGCGAAACGCTCTATGTTGACGAGCACGGCCGCGGCATCAAACTGCTGCCCGGCGATTACACGCTCTCCATCGCTGCCTCCCCCATCGCGGCCGACGGCACCATCTATACCGTCCCGACCACCAAGACGCAGGTCACCGTTAAGAGCGATGAACAGGATTTAAGTGCCCAGGCTACCTTTAAGCTCAAGGTGCCTTCGGCCGACACGGTAACCGACGACCAGATCGATGCCGCCGCCAAGTATGCCGAGGAGGGCGGTGCGAGCTCCGCCGCGGCTGCCAAAGTGCTCCAGCAGGCAGCAACCGCGCGGCGCGACGCCGCCGTCAATGCCGTGAGCGCGCAAAAGGCACAGGCGTCCCGTGATGCTGACGCTCGCCACAAGGCAACCGACCTCTACCAGCTCGATATTCCCGTCGAGTGGTACGGCAAGGTCGCAACTTGGCAAAACGGAAGCACGCTATGCATCTATCTGGGCGACGACGCCAATACGCCGCTCGTGACGCTCGTCGCGGTGCGCGAGGGCGAGAGCTTTACGCCCGATGAAGGCGATACGGTTTTGGGCACGGTCAGCCTAGGCAACGGTTATACCGTCTACGCCAGCGGCCCCGTCTATCCGTACGTGGTGCCCCAGACCATCAACGGACGGACGCAGAACCCCGTGTCAACCTACCCCATGGACACGGCCATTGAGCTTGTCGAGCTGACGACCGGCAACCGCTATACGTATAGCCAGATCAAGAACGACCTGGTTGGCAAAGACGGCAACGCAGACGCCGCGACCAAACTCGAGACCGACTACCTCGCCCAGATTCTCCTGCCGAGCATCAAAGCCCAGGACTAGCCAGCCCGAAGACAGCCGCCCAACGCAGTTGCGGTGAAATAGGGATTGTTTTTGCTGGTCAAACCGCAAAACAGTCCCTATTTCACCGCAACTTTTTGGTGGCCTTTTTGGTGGCACTCAGCGCCAGGGGTCGGCTTCGAACATTGGCTCGCGCTCGGGGCGGCGATCGCTATAGGGATCGTAGCCGTCGTCGTCCTCGTTCTCGGCACGGATGTAGGGGTCGCGCGGCTTGGGTGCCGGCTTAGGCACAGGCTTGGGTGCGGCGGGTGCGGCATCGGTCGCCGGCGCGCTTGTCTTGATCTCGTCTTTCATCTGCATAGCTCCTTGCATCGCATCCGTTCAACATTATCGATTGTCGCACGAAAAAGGGCGGCGGACCCAATTGGATCCGCCGCCCTTGGCGTTTAGAGACGGCTGGCAGATTTTAAGACATGTCCCATAAATCTAGTCGGCGTCGGGGACCTCGTAGGTGGCCGCCGGCGTGTTGTCGCACACGACGGTAAAGCCGCCGTCCTTGTCGACATCGACCGTCACCTGATCGCCCTCGCGCACCGTGCCGTCGATGATGGCGGCGGCGATGGCATCCACGACCTCGCGCTGAACCAGACGCTTGAGCGGACGGGCGCCAAAGACCGGGTCCAGGCCGCCCACGGCGAGCATCTGCTTGGCCGCCGGGGTGATGGCAAGCGTCATGCGCTCCTTGGCCAGACGCGCACGGACGTCGGCGAGCTGGATGTCGACGATCTTCTCGATCTGCGCCATTCCGAGCGGATGGAACACCACGATATCGTCGATACGGTTGAGAAACTCGGGGCGGAAGGTCTGAGCCATGGCCGCGTCGACCTGATGGCGCATCTCCTCCTCGTCCTTGCCGGAAAGCTCGGCAATAGCCTTGGAGCCCACGTTAGACGTCATGATGATGATCGTGTTCTTGAAGGACACCTGGCGACCCTGACCGTCGGTCAGGCGGCCGTCGTCGAGCACCTGCAGCAGCACGTTGAAGACATCCGGATGGGCCTTCTCCATCTCGTCGAGCAAGATCACGGAGTACGGACGACGGCGCACGGCCTCGGTGAGCTGGCCGCCCTCGTCGTAGCCCACGTATCCCGGAGGCGCACCGATCAGACGCTGGACGCTGAACTTCTCCATGTACTCAGACATGTCGATACGCACGAGCGCACGCTCGTCATCGAACAGGCACTCGGCCAGCGCCTTGGCGAGCTCGGTCTTGCCCACGCCGGTGGGGCCCAGGAAGAAGAAGCTGCCGATGGGCTTGTCCGGATCGGAGAGACCCGCACGGCTGCGACGCACGGCCGCGGCGACAGCGGAGACCGCCTCGTCCTGGCCGATGACGCGCTTATGCAGCTCGCCCTCCAGGCCCTTCAGCTTGTCGAGCTCGCCCTGCATCATCTTGGAGACGGGCACGCCGGTCCAGGCGCTCACGACCTCGGCGATCTCGTCGGAGGTCACCTGCTCGTTGAGGCCCTCGCCGTCCTGCTGCTTTTGCGCCTCGAGCGCAGCCTCGGACTCCTGAATCTGCTGCTGCAGACCCGGGATCACGGAATAGCGCAGCTCGGACGCACGGCCCAGGTCGCCGTTACGCGTCGCGCGCTCCTCTTCGCTTCTGGCCTCGTCGAGCTGACCCTTAAGCTCCTGCACGTGGTCGATGGCGTTCTTCTGGTTGAGCCAGCCGGCCTTTTGCACGTTGAGCTTTTCTTGGACCTCGGCAATCTCCTGGCGCAGGGCCTCCAGACGCTCCTTGGAGGCGTCATCGGTCTCTTTCATGAGCGCCTGTTCCTCGATCTGCAGCTGAGTGAGCTGACGCGTGGTGGCGTCGATCTCGACCGGCATGCTGTCGAGTTCCATGCGCAGGCGGCTTGCCGCCTCATCGACCAAATCGATGGCCTTGTCGGGCAGGAAGCGGTCGGCGATGTAGCGATCGGAGAGGTCGGCAGCTGCCACGAGCGCGCTATCGGTGATATGCACACCGTGGAAGATCTCGTACTTCTCCTTCAGACCACGCAGGATCGAAATGGTGTCCTCGACGGTAGGCTCGCTCACCATAACGGTCTGGAAACGACGGGCGAGCGCCGCGTCCTTCTCGATGTACTTGCGGTATTCGTCGAGCGTGGTCGCGCCGATCGCGTGCAGGTCGCCACGGGCGAGCGCCGGCTTCAGGATATTGCCGGCGTCCATGGAGCCCTCGGTGGCACCCGCGCCCACGATGGTGTGGAGCTCATCGATGAACAGGATGACCTTGCCCTCGGACTTTTGCACTTCCTTGAGCACGGCCTTCAAGCGGTCCTCGAACTCGCCGCGGTACTTGGCGCCGGCGACCAGCGCGCTCATGTCGAGCTCGATGAGGTCGCGGTCGCGCAGGGTGCTCGGTACGTCGCCGGCCACGATACGCTGGGCGATGCCCTCGACGATGGCCGTCTTGCCGACGCCCGGCTCGCCAATGAGCACGGGGTTGTTCTTGGTCCGGCGGGACAGGACCTGGATGGTACGGCGGATCTCGTCGGTACGGCCGATGACCGGGTCGAGCTTGCCGGCGCGGGCCAGGTCGCAGATATTGCGTCCGTACTGCTCCAGTGCCTCAAACTGAGTCTTGTCCTCGGCAGACGTCACGCGGTCATCGCCACGCAGCTCCTCGTAGACTTGCTCGATGCGCTCCTTGGTCACGCCGGCGTCGCGCAGAACGCGGCCGGCCTCGCCCTTGTCCTCGGCAAGTGCCATCAGCAGGTGCTCGGTCACCACAAAGCTGTCGCCCATCTTGGTGGCCTTCTTCTCGGCCTTTTCGATGACGCGGACGAGCTCGTTGGACAGGCCCACCTGCTGGCCCTCGCCCGAAACCTTGGGCGCGTGGTCGATGGCATCCTGTGTCGAGCGTGCGAGCTGGGCCGGGTCGGCGCCGATACGCTCGATGATCACGGAGATGTTGCGTTCACCGGCACCGAGCAGGGCGGACAGCAAGTGAATCGGCTCCACCGCGCCGGCCTGCGCGTCGGCGGCCGTGCTCATGGCGGTCTGCAGCGCCTCGCGCGATGTCATTGCTAGCTTATCGATTCTCATGGAATCACCTCTCTTGGGGTGGCCGCCCTACGGGGCGGCTTCACGTTGTTCGAGAAGTATTGTTGCCAGCTTTGTACGATCTTATACACAAATCTAAGTCTCTATATATAAGATTTTCTGAGTGATTGAGAGATAGGGGTAAAGATGTCGGCCCGCCGCCGCCCAGGCGCACTACCATCTCGATCTGTAACATCTAGCAGCCATTTTTGATCCTAGATGTTACAGATCGAGAGAAAATGACCAGTGGCAACCGTTTGTCTCAATCTGTAACATCTACTCGGCAAATAGAGCTCTATCTGTTACAAATCGAGACAAACCGAGAACCACCACAAAGGGGACAGGCACCTTTGTGGTGGTTTTCGACGCTAACGGTCGACTATCTCGCGCCATGAGATTAAACTTGAATTGTTCTCTGAACATATCCATTTCTGCCTATCCTCAACAGATCTTTGTCTCGAGGAGCGCATATGAAGCCGCCTCATTCCACCGGTCGCAACGTCATCGCCATTCTCGCCATACCCATCGTGATGCTCTTCCTTATCGTCATCACGCCCTTTTCTTTTGGTATCGCCTCGCCCTTCGATCTTTGCGGGATGATCGACGCCGGCTCGCGTGCCACCTCGCTCTCCTTTGTCTGCCGTGGCGTGTTCTACGAATATGCAATTCCCACCGGACTTTGGCAGTCCAAGTTACCGTTGCTCGGTCAGATCGACGGATGCTCCCCCTATTTCTGCCTTGGACCTCAGGCGCTAAACTATCTAATCGACGACCAGCCACTCGACTCCATCGGCCTTGCCTACGACTACGCACCAAACACCGATGAGCGCCACATGAACCAAGTCCTCGACAAGATGCTTGGACAGTGCGGGCTCACCGAGGAGGCCGGTCGAACCATCTATAGCAACCAGAAATTAAAGCGAACAGAACTCCGCCGTGTCGGAAAAATCAAAGGGCGAAACAGGGCCGCCTACTGGGATGCCTGGGCAACACGCGACAAGGGCGAATTCGGACACAGCACCTATATGGTCACCGTCTACACCAAAGACGGAATTAAGGACAATGTTGACGATTTCGCGTCATCCAAACTCGGCATCCCCAAAACAACCAAACCCGCCAGCCCAGATGAAATTCTGTAGAGACGCTCATTAGAATGTCGTTCAACGAGCACGGCAACATCGAGCTCGCCCCCCACCACCATAAAGGAGACAGGAGCCTTTGTGGTGATCTTCGGCCCCGGCGTTCACCATCTCAATCTGTAACATCTAGCGGCCGTTTTTGGGTCCAGATGTTACGGATCGAGATGAATTGTTTAGCAGTGCCCGTTTATCTAGATCCGTAACAACTACTCGGCAAATAAGGGTCTACCTATTACAGAACGAGACAAACCGCGACCACCACAAAGGTGCCTGCCCCCTTTGTGGTGGTTTTCGACAAAAAGAAGCCGCCCCGATAACAGAGGCGGCATCAAGCAAGTCTATTTATTAGCGTCCCTCAAGGCCCAACGAGAACGCAGAAATGTAGCCCGGGGCTACCCTTTCCCGAACGCGACCCTCGCGAAGCGCGTGAGCGGGCGGGAAAGGGTAAGCCCCGGGCGGACAATTAAGTGTGTTACTCGGCAGCGGCCTTGAACTTGTTGTAGTTGATCAGGCAGCCAGCCTTGACGATGGCACGCTCCTCTGCCGTCATATCGGCAATGTAGAGCTCAATCTGCTCGACCGTACCATCGGCACGCACCACGTAGGCGACGATGTTCTGCAGATCGCCATCGAGCGCGGCGCGGATACCCGGCACAAAGACGTAGTCGCCCACCTTAAAGTTGGGCTCGGCCTCCATCTGGAAGGGTACCATGCCCCAGTTCATCACGTTGGAGCGATAGCGCTTGGTAGCGTACTCGTGGACGATGTTGGCCAGGCCGCCAATTACGCGCTGGCAGCTCGCGGCCTGCTCGCGGGCAGAACCATCACCGGGCTTCTTGGCATAGAGCATGGAGCCGTACTCGGTCGTTTTGGCATCGGCAGCGACACCCGCGCCGGCCAGTGCCTCAAAAACACCGGCAAGCTCGGCATCGAGCGCCGCCAGGTCGCCCGCGGCCTCGCCGGCCACGCGGCGCTTCTCAACGGCGTCGACCTCCTTGGAGCGGCCCACGTAGGCCGGGTCGCGGCGGCTCAGCGTAAACTCTGCCAGGCCCAGCGGGTTGGAGCGGAAGGAGCTCGTCTCGCCCGAAGGAATGAGCTCGTCAGTCGTGGTGACCGGGTCCATGATCTTAGAGCACACCTTGAGCAGGATATCGTCGCCGAGGGGCTCCATCGCGGGCCACGGCTTGATGTTGGGACCCTCGACCAGTTCGTCGGCAGGCTCCGCCTTGCCAAAGCCCCAATACACGCGCTTTTTGTACGGCGCGTCGTCAAAGGTGTACTCGCAGGCCTCGTCCCAAGTCTCCTCGGGCAGGTCGGTCGCCGGCATCAGGACGCCGCCGTTGGCAGCCGTCGCCGCAATGGAGCGAGCGTCCATCAGGGCCACGGCGCTCAGCTGGCCATTGCCCGGCTTGGAACCCTCACGGTTGGGGAAGTTGCGCGTGGTGTGGCGGATGGACAGGCCGTTGTTAGCGGGCGTGTCGCCGGCACCGAAACACGGGCCGCAGAACGCCGTGCGCACGATCGCGCCAGCCTCCATAAGGTCGTAGATATAGCCGCGGCGTGTAAGCTCGAGTGCCACGGGCTGGCTCGTGGGATAGACCGACAGCGAGAACTCGCCGCAGCCGGTGTTGGCGCCCTTGAGCACGCGGGCAGCCTGGACCACGGAGTCGTAGTTGCCGCCCGAGCAGCCGGCGATAACGCCCTGCTGCACGTGCAGCTTGCCGTCGACGATCTTGTCGAGCAGGCTAAAGTGCGTCTTACCCTCGCCGATCTTGGCAGCCTCGAGCTCCACCTCGTGCAGGATGTCCTCGAGGTTCTCGTTAAGCTCGTCAATCTCAAAGCCGTTGGAAGGATGGAACGGCAGCGCAATCATGGGCTTGATGCTCGACAGGTCGACCTCGACGCAGCCGTCATAGTAGGCGACATCGGCGGGCTTGAGCTCGCGGTAGTCGTCGCCGCGGCCGTGCATGGTCAAGAATGCGTGCGTGTCCTCGTCGGTAGCCCAGATACTCGACAGGCAGGTGGTCTCGGTGGTCATGACGTCGACGCCGTTGCGGTAATCGGTCGTCATGTTCGCGATGCCCGGGCCCACGAACTCCATGACCTTATTCTTAACGTAACCCTTGGCAAAGACGGCACGGATGATGGCGAGCGCCACGTCGTGCGGGCCAACGCCGGGGCGCGGGGCGCCCGTGAGGTAGATGGCAACGACGCCGGGATAGGCAACGTCGTAGGTGTCGCGCAGCAGCTGCTTTGCCAGCTCGCCGCCGCCCTCGCCCACGGCCATGGTGCCCAGAGCGCCGTAGCGGGTGTGCGAGTCGGAACCCAGGATCATCTTGCCGCAGCCGGCGAAGTTCTCACGCATAAAGGAGTGGATGACGGCGATGTGCGGCGGAACGAAGATGCCGCCGTACTTCTTGGCCGCGGAAAGGCCAAAGACATGGTCGTCCTCGTTGATGGTGCCGCCCACGGCGCACAGCGAGTTGTGGCAGTTGGTGAGCACGTAGGGCAGCGGGAACTGCTCCATGCCCGAGGCGCGCGCCGTCTGGATGATGCCGACAAAGGTGATGTCGTGGCTCGCCATGGCGTCGAAGCGAATCTTGAGCGCCTCGGGGTCGCCGGACGTGTTGTGTGCTTGAAGGATCGAATACGCGATGGTGCCGCGCTCGGCAGCCTCGGGCGTCTGCTTAATACCGCGCTCGGCAGCCTCGGCCGCAGGCACAACCTCGCTGCCGCCGCGCAGGTAGATGCCGTCCTCGTACAGCTTGACCATACTGTCTCCCACTCTGCCCAAGAGATTTGGGCGCATAGCATACATTCGTTCAATATCGTGCCATAGAACGGTTGCGAGTGGGTTACGAATCTACATGTTCACTTTATCTCAGTAAAGCATAGAACGAGCCCCTTGCATCACTCTCTGGACAAGGAGTGTCCCAAAGTGCCGGCACAAAAGGAGCGTCCCCAACTGCCAAGTGCCGCAAGAATGTCCCCTTTAACTAGTCATTTAAGAACGTCCCCAATGACTACCGCATCCGGAGCAAGGCAACGCCGCAGGTAGAGGACGGACAGCGAGCGGCGTCCAGAGCGAACAAGTTGGCATGAAAAAGGCAAGGCATAGACCTTCTGGTCATGCCTTGCCTTTTGAATGACAAATTGTCGCTCTGGACGTCGCGCAGCGTCGAGCCGTTACGCCGTTCGGCAGAACGGCGTAACCTACAGATCTCCTCCCGCACCCAGCAGCTTGCGCATGACCTGTTCGGGGTTAACCGAGCCGTCGCGCGGGGCCAGAGCGGTGATCTTCTTCTGCATCTTGTACTCGTGCAGCTCGTCCTCGAGCTGGCGCACGCGGGCGCGGAGCTTTTCGTTCTCGCGCTCGCGCTCCTCGGCACGCTCCTTCATATCGAGGATGCGCACCACGCCGGCAAGGTTGATGCCCTCGTCGGTCAGCTGGTTGATGAGCTCCAGGCGCTCGATATCGGCACGCGAATACAGACGCGTGTTACCGCCCGAGCGCTGGGGGTTCACCAGTCCCTTGGACTCGTAGACGCGCAGAGTCTGCGGATGCATGCCGGTCAGCTCGGCCGCCACGCTGATCATGTACAGCGGTTTGTTCCTATTGTCCTCGGCCATGCTACCTGACCCCTTTCCGTCTCGTTATCGTCCATCATAAGCCCGCGGGCACGGGCGTGCGCCACGACCGCCCTAGTACGTCGCCTTGTAACGGTTGACCTTCTCGCGATAGTCGCGCGTGTCGGTCTCGCGCAGCTTGGTCATGGCATCGCGCTCGTCATCGGATAGGTTCGTGGGGACCTGCACCTTGATCTCGACGAGCAGCGCGCCTGTGCGGCCACGGTGCTTAACGTCGGGCGCCCCCATTTCCTTAAAGCGGAACTTCTTGCCCGTCTGGGTACCCGCGGGCACCTTCAGACGAACCGTCGCACCGCCGGGCGTCGGCACGTCCACCGTGCAGCCGAGCGCCGCCTCATAGACCGAGATCGGTACCTCCATGGTCACGTCGGCACCTTTACGCTTAAACAGCGGATGCTCCTCCACGTGCGTGGTCACGACCAGGTCGCCGCGCTCGCCGCCGGCAACGCCATACTCGCCGCGACGCTTGTAGCGCAGCTTGCCGCCGTCGACCGCGCCCGCAGGCACCGAGACCGTAATGGTCTGCTGCTCGCCTGTCGAGGGAATGCGATAGGTGACCTTGTGCGTCACGCCGCGAAACGCGTCCTCGGCCGTCACATCGACGGTCAGCGACAGGTCGCCGCCCTTGCGAGCACGGCTGCGACCCGCGCCGGCACCGGCAGCGCCCGCAGCCCCGGCAAAGCCCGAGCCCCAATCGCTGCCCCAGGCGCCGTTGCCGCTAAAGATGCTGTCGAAGATGTCGCCCCAGCCGCTGGCACCCGCGCCGGCACCGTAGCCGCCGCCATACGCGCCGCCCGCGCCCGGCATGCCGCCAAACATGAGCATCTGGTCGTACTCTTTGCGCTTCTTCTCGTCCGAAAGCGTCTCGTAGGCCTCGCTGATCTCCTTGAACTTGGCCTCGTCGCCGCCGGCATCGGGGTGATATTTTTGCGCGAGCTTGCGAAACGCGCTCTTGATCTCTTTGTCGGAGGCGCTCTTGGATACGCCCAGGATGTCATAGAAGGTTTTGCCTGCAGCCATCGTAGCTCCTCTCCTGTTTCATCCGCCGCCCAGCGGGCGGCGGCTCATGCTTTCATATGGCACTAGGCCAGAAAGGGCCCCGGGTGTTGCCCCGGGGCCCTTCTCAATTACTCCTCGGTGCTCTCGGCCGTATCGGCCACAGCATCCTCGGGCGCCGCTTCGGGCTCCGGTGCGGGGCGTTTCTCGCCGCCGTAGGTCACCGTCACCATCGCGGAACGCAGTATGCGATCCGCCATGCGGTAGCCCTTCTGGTACACGTCGTTGACGGTCTCATCGTACTGCGATGCGTCCTCGACGCGACCCACGGCTTGGTGCTCGAGCGGATCGAACGCCTCGCCCTTGGGGTCGATGGGCTCAACGCCCTCGTGCGCAAACACATCGAGCAGCTTGGCATGTACCGCGTCAACGCCATCGACGAACTGCTTAAAGTCATCGGAAAGCTCTTGGCTGCGGGCATGGTCGATCGCGCGCTCGATATCGTCGATCACCGGCAACAGCGCGGTGACAAGCTTCTCGGTCGCGCGCTCGCGCTCGGCGATGCGCTCGTTTGCGGTGCGGCGACGGAAGTTCTCCCAGTCGGCCTGCAGACGGGCGGTGCGCTCGGTAGCGTCCTTTGCTTTGTCCTCGGCGGCCTTCTGAGCCTCTGCCGCAGCATCGAGCTCATTGCGCACGTCGGCAAGCTCCTTTTGGGCCTGCTCGAACTTGAGCTTAAAGTCGTTGTCGGCGGCTTCCTCACCGGCGCGGATAGCAGCTTCCACCATCTCGTCCTCGGTCATCGTCGCCTCCTTGTTGGAATCCTCTACCTGGTTCTCGGCAGCCTCGGCGGCCGGGGCCTCGTTGGCCTCGGTATCGTCGACGGCCTCTACGGGAATCTTCACGTCCTTCTCCTCAGAGTCAACGGGGGCGGCGCCAGCGGCATCCGCCTCCGTGCGAGCTTTACGGGCGGACATGATTACTTGTCCTCGTCGTCCACAACCTCGTAGTCGGCGTCGACAACGTCATCGTCGGCAGGCTGGGCACCGGCGGCACCGTCGGTCTGCTGCTGAGCGTCGGCGTAGACAACCTGAGCCAGCTCGTAGGCCACAGACTGCAGGGACTCGCCGGCGGCCTTGATGGCCTCGACATCAGAGCCCTCGAGCGCCTTCTTGGCGTCGGCGATAGCGGCCTCGGCCTTGGACTTCACGTCGGCGGAAACCTTGTCGCCCAGCTCGTTGAGGGTCTGCTCGGTGGAGTAGCACAGGCTGTCGGTCTGGTTGCGGACCTCGACCTCTTCCTTCTGCTTCTTGTCCTCCTCGGCATGAGCCTCGGCGTCCTTGACCATACGATCGACTTCGTCGTCGGACAGAGCAGTGGAGCCGGAGATGGTGATCTGCTGCTCCTTGCCGGTGCCCTTGTCCTTAGCGGAGACCTTGACGATACCGTTGGCGTCGATGTCGAAGGTGACCTCGATCTGCGGCACGCCGCGGCGGGCAGCCGGGATGCCGGTCAGCTGGAACTTACCGAGCGACTTGTTGTCGCGGGCAAGCTCGCGCTCGCCCTGGAGCACGTTGATCTCGACGCTGGTCTGGTTGTCGGCAGCGGTGGAGTAGACCTCGGTCTTGGAGGTCGGGATCGTGGTGTTGCGGTCGATCATCTTGGTCATGATGCCGCCCATGGTCTCGACGCCCAGCGACAGCGGGGTAACGTCGAGCAGCAGGATGCCCTCGACGTCGCCGGTGAGCACGCCGCCCTGGACGGCAGCGCCGTCGGCAACGACCTCGTCGGGGTTCACGGACATGTTGGGCTGCTTGCCGGTCATAGTCTTGACGAGCTCCTGGACGGCGGGCATACGGGTGGAGCCGCCGACGAGGATGACCTCGGTCAGATCGGAGAGCTTAAGCTTGGCGTCGCGCAGGGCGTTGGTGACAGGCTGCTTGCAGCGCTCGAGCAGGTCGCGGGTGATCTTCTCGAACTCGGCGCGGGTCAGCGTGTAGTTGAGGTGCAGCGGGCCGGACTGGTTCATGGTAATGAACGGCAGGTTGATGGTGGTCTGCTGGGCGGCGGAGAGCTCCTTCTTGGCGTTCTCGGCGGCCTCCTTCAGACGCTGCAGGGCCATGGGGTCCTGACGCAGGTCGACACCGTTCTCCTGCTGGAACTTATCGGCCATCCAGTCGATGACGCGCTGATCCCAGTCGTCGCCGCCCAGGTGGTTGTCGCCCGAGGTGGACAGAACCTCAAACACGCCGTCGGCGAGGTCGAGGATGGAGACGTCGAAGGTGCCGCCGCCCAGGTCGAAGACCAGGATGCGCTGGTCGGTGCCCTGCTTGTCCAGGCCATAGGCCAGAGCAGCAGCGGTCGGCTCGTTGACGATACGCTTGACGTTGAGGCCGGCGATCTTACCGGCGTCCTTGGTGGCCTGACGCTGGGCGTCGTTGAAGTAGGCCGGGACGGTGATGACGGCGTCGGTGACGGTCTCGCCCAGATACTTCTCGGCGTCGGCCTTCATCTTTGCGAGCGTCATGGCGCTCACCTGCTCGGCGGTGTAATCCTTGCCCTCGATGTCGACGACGGCACGGCCACCCTGGCCCTCCTTGACCTCATACGGCACGGTCTTGATCTCGGAGGTGCACTCGGAGTACTTGCGGCCCATGAAGCGCTTGATGGAGAACACGGTGTTCTTGGGGTTGGTGACAGCCTGGTTCTTAGCGGCCTTACCCACGACGCGGTCGCCGTCGGCACGGAAGCCCACGACGGACGGGGTGGTGCGGTCGCCCTCGGCGTTCACGATAATGGTCGGAGAACCGCCCTCGAGGACGGCCATTGCGGAGTTAGTAGTACCAAGGTCGATACCAAGAATCTTACTCATTAGAAATTCCCTCTCTCTTTTGCGTTCGCGCCGCCTCGACGATCTGTCGCGCGGCGCTTCGGCTTGTCTTTCAGGATGTAGTGTATCCCCTTATGGGCCGGAATATACAAAATCTAAGTCAATTCATATAAGATTTCTTATTGCTGAGAGTTTAGGTTCTTAAATGCGCAGGTAGACGCACTGTTTGAGTTCTCGGCAAATCTATCGAGATCTATGTAGAGATGGCTGAGGTTTGCGTCCGGGGGTGCCTGGGGGCCGTCTTGCGGAAAGCTGGGACCTCGGACAAAATCTCGGACCCAATTTGGGTCCAGGAGGGAGTCCGATGTATACGAAAGAGGAGCGCGAGGGGATTCTCTGGGAGTTCCACCGGAGCGGCCTGTCCGCCCCCGCCGCCTGCAGGAGCCTGCCGCTTTTCCCGAACAAGGACAACCTGTATGCTTGGCTCAAGCTGGAGGAGGCGGGCGAGCTGACCGCCCGCGAGATGCCCGGCCGGGCGGAGCGCATGCACTGCTCGCACGGCGAGGGCAGCCCCGCGTTCGCCGCGAGGCGCGCGGGCGCCGCGCCCGCCTCCCCGCGGAAGCGTCGAGCCGAAGGGGGCGCGGGCAGGATGAAGGGAACCGGGCGCGGAGGGGCCGGCGGCGAGCCGCCCATGCAGACGGACTGGCGGGACTGGGGGCTGGAGGGGCTTCCGGACGACCCCGCCGAGCGCGCCCGCGAGGCCGAGGTCAGGCTCGCCGAGGCCTTGGCGGTGTTGGACGTCCTAAAAGCACCAGGCCCTGGCTCTTTGACGAACGAGGAGAAGCACAGGGCGGGAGAGGCGGCGAGGAGGCTCTCGCCGACGGTGAGGCTCGCGGACGTGACCAGGACCCTGTCGATCCCGAAGAGCACCTATCTTGACCAGGCGTCCAGGATCTCGAGGCCCGACCCCAAGGCCGCGCTCAGGGAGCGCGTGCGCGCGTCGTTCGAGGCGAGCGGCGGCGCCTACGGGCCCGAGTCCGTGACCGCCGACCTCAGGAGGGGGCCCGGCGAGCCCGTCTCGTGGCGCGCGCTCGCGCCCGGGGACGCCGAGACCCCCGTCGTCGCGTCCGAGAAGGTCGTGCGCCGGATCATGCGCGAGGAGGGCCTGGTCGCCCGAAAGGCGGCGCAGATGCGCAGGAGGGCGAGGTACTGTAGCTACAGGGGCGAGCTCGCGGAGCGCCCGGCCAACGTCCCCCTGCGCGGGGACGGGACGCACGACTTCCGCGCCGCCGCGCCCGGCCTGCTCGTGGTCACCGACGTCACGGAGTTCAGGCTTGACGGGTACAGGGCGTACCTGTCGCCGGCGATCGACTGCTTCGACGGGTGGCCGATCTGCTGGAGGGTCTCGGTCCACGCCGACTCCGACCTGATGGTCGGCATGCTCAGGGACCTGGTGGGGATAGTCGGGCCGACCGAGGGGCGGCCTCTCACGGTGCACACCGACGGCGGCGCCGTCTACATGGGGCGCGAGTGGCGCGAGGCGTGCGGCCCCGGGGTGGTGCGCTCGATGTCGAGGAGGGCCCGGAGCCCCGATAACGCGCGCGCCGAGGGGTTCTTCGGCACGCTCAAGTGCGACTTCTTCGAGGGCAGGGACTGGACCGGCGTGCCGTTCGACGAGTTCTCCCGCCTGCTCGGCGAATATATCGAGTGGTACAGGGACGGCAAGCTCAAGAAGGACCTAGGATGGAAGACCATTAGGGAGTATCGCGAGGAGAGGGGCTATGCGGCATAGCGCCGGGGCATGGTCCGGAAAAACGTCCGAGGTCCCGCTCATCCCGGTTTTCGGCCAAATTCCGGGATGCGCTTTCCGCTAGCTCGCTCAATCGCCCTATATTTCAAGTCACCTTTAGCTAACATTTACGCAGCTCAACGGCCCCACCTGCGTGTTTTTTAGTAAACCTTGGCATACTCGGCGAACGGTATGAAGATGCCGGTCAGAGGGTATTGCAAACGGTCGCTCCCGTGGTATGTTTTTGCCCGAATCAAACCGGCGCGCATCGCCTGTAGCGTCGGTCAACAGAGAGGAAACTACCATGGCTCATCCCGTAATTGATGCCGACGAGTGCATCGCTTGTGGCGTTTGCGTCGACTCCTGCCCCGCTGGCGTTCTGGAGCTCCAGGACGTCGCTACCGTCGCTGACGAGGACTCCTGCGTCGCCTGTGGCGCTTGCCAGGACGCTTGCCCCGCTGGCGCGATCACCGAGATCGTCGAGGAGTAACAACTCCCCCACCTGCACACTCAAAAGTACACCGTGCACAAAAAAGGAGGCCTCCGCATCGCCGCGGAGGCCTCCTTTTGCATGTGTGGGCAGCAAATTTGGAGCGGGACCCTTGGCAGTTGCGGTGGAATAGTTCCTGTTTTATGGCTTAGATGCCGATTTTAGGAACTATTTCACCGCAACTTATAGATGCAGCGTCGGCTACGAGAGATCATCCTCGTAGGGCATTAAATCGGCAAGGTAGCCCTTCTCCTTGAGCATGGCCTCGATCTCGTCGAGGGTCTGTTCGTCCTCCGCCGCAATGCGATGGAAGTGATAGCCGCTCGTCACCGTTAGCAGCGGAAAGCTCTTGCCACTCTCGATATCGCGCAGATAGCGCTCAACATCGCGACGGTTGCGGATGTCCAGGTCGGCCGTGATCTTGCCGTACACACGATGGTTGACGATCACGTTGAGCACGGCGCCACCCGCGTCGACGATACTCGTAAGCTCGTCGCCCGCCTGCTCCACACTGTGGCGCACCTTAACAAGACGCGTGGGCACGGCGGGGCTGCTGGGGGCCTCCTGCAGCACGTAGCCGCGATTGGTCGCCACGATATCGTGCCCGTCGGCGCGCAGCAGAGCGATGTCTTGCACGACAATCTGGCGGCTCACACCCACCTCGCGGGCAAGCGCGCTGCCCGATACGGGTCCCTTGGCTCCCTCGAGCACGGCCATGATGGCACGGCGACGCTCACGGGCGTCCATTATTTACCGTCCAGCAGGCGCAGGTGCTTAAGCGAGAGGTCGAGAATCGGGGCGGAGTGCGTCAACGCCCCCGAGCTAATAAAGTCAACGCCCAGATCAGCCAGGGCGCGGATATTGCTGGCATCCACATTGCCCGAGCACTCGGTCTTGGCGCGGCCGGCGATAAGCTCAATCGCGGCAGCCATATCGTCGTGGGTCATGTTGTCGAACATGATGATGTCGGCGCCGGCCTCCACAGCCTCGCGCACCATGTCCAAGTTCTCGCACTCGATCTCGACCGTCGCGGTAAACGATGCATGGGCGCGCGCCATCTCGATCGCACGCGTCACGCCGCCGGCGGCGTCGATGTGGTTGTCCTTGAGCATGACAGCCGTCGACAGGTTGTAACGGTGGTTGCTGCCGCCGCCGATCTCGACCGCGGCCTTCTCGAAGACGCGCATGCCCGGCGTGGTCTTGCGCGTGTCGACAAGCACGGTCTTGGTGCCCTCGAGCGCAGCCGCCATCCGATGCGTGTAAGTAGCGATGCCGCTCATGCGTTGCAGGTAGTTGAGCGCCACGCGCTCGCCCGAAAGCAGCACGCGCGCGTCGCCGCGCACCTGGCCCACGTGGTCGCCGGCGTGCACCTCATCGCCATCGGCAACATCAAACAGCACCGAGCTCTGCGAATCCAGCAGCTCAAAGGTGCGAGCGAACACATCCAGTCCCGCAATGATGCCGTCGGCCTTGGCGATAAGCTCCACCGTGGCGGGGCGCGCCGTGGGGCACACGCTCGCCGTGCTCACGTCCTCAAACGTAATGTCCTCGCGCAGAGCCTGCAGAATCAGATCATCGACGACGAGCTTCATGGTAATGGGATTCATGGTCTACTCCTCCACGGCCTGCGTGCCGGCGGCACGGGCCAAATCATCGATTGCCAGGGTGTCGGCGCCCAGGGCGCGATGACGGCCATCGAGCGCGGGATCGCCCGCCTGCTCCACGGCCAGCGACTCGCCGGTGCGCATGTACCACGCGGCGCGACGACCCCAGACCAGCGCCTCGAGCAGGCTGTTTGATGCAAGGCGATTCTTGCCGTGCACGCCGTTGCAGGCCGTCTCACCGGCTGCGTAGAGCTCGGGCATCGAGGTGCGGCCGTCCTTATCGACCCATACGCCACCCATAAAGTAGTGCTGCGTGGGCGTAACGGGGATGGGCTCGTCCAGGATGTCGCGGCCGTCCTCCAGGCAGCGTGCGCGAATGTTGGCAAAGTGCCCAGTCACCACGTCGCGCTCGACGGGGGCAAAGCTCAGCCACTCGTGCTCGGTGTCATCCTGCTTCATCTGCTCGCGGATGGCGGCGGCGACAACGTCGCGCGGCTGCAACTCGTCGGTAAAACGCTCGCCGGCGGCGTTGAGCAAAATCGCGCCCTCGCCGCGGCAGCTCTCGCTGATCAGGAACGTGCGACCCGGCTGCGGCGAGAACAGACCCGTGGGATGGATCTGCACGTAGTCCAGGTGCTCCATCTTAATGCCATGCTCCTGAGCGATGTAGCAGGCGTCGCCCGTGAGCTGCGGGTAGTTAGTCGAGTGGTCGTAGACGCCGCCAATGCCGCCCGTTGCCCACAGCGTGTGGCGGGCATGGATCTTAAACGGCTTACCGGCATGCACGCCCTCAGCGGCATTTGCCAGCTCGTCGGCGGGGCGAACCGAGTTGTCCTCGTCCACGGCTACGGCGACGACGCCGGTGCACACCGTGGCGTCATCGCGCTCGGCGGTCAGGATGTCGGTCATGGCCACGTGCTCCAAAATCTGCACGTTGTCCAGCTTGCGAACGGCCTGGAGCAGCTTGGTCGTGATCTCCTTGCCCGTAATGTCGGCATGGAAGGCAATGCGCGGACGGCTGTGCGCGCCCTCGCGGGTAAAATTGAGGCTGCCGTCGGCCTTGCGCTCAAAATCCACGCCCATCGCTAGCAGGTCGTTGATGACCGAGCGGCTCGAGCGAATCATGATGTCGACGCTCTCGCGGCGGTTCTCGTAGTGGCCGGCGTGCATGGTGTCCTCAAAGAAGGCATCGTAGTCCGAGCCTTCGGGCAGCACGCAGATGCCGCCCTGCGCGAGCATCGAATCGCACTCATCGACCGCGCCCTTGGAGAGCATGATCACGCGCGTGCTCGTCGGCAGATTGAGGGCCGCGTACAGACCCGCCACGCCGCAGCCGGCAATGACGACGTCGCACTCCATATCGGGGTATTGCTTGGTTTCCACAGGAATCCTCTCCCTTGTAATGTGGCATAAGGGACCGTCCCTCATGCAACATTGTTCTAGCGTGCTGCGTACTCGAGCATACGGTCGAGCGTGAGCTTGGCCTGGTCTGCTGCCTCGTCCGAGACGCCGATCTGCACCTCGCCCTCGCCCGTCTCCAGGCAGCGCACGAGCTTTTCGAGCGTGATGAGGTCCATGTTGACGCAGGTGGGCTGCACCGCGGGGAAATAGAACTTCTTGCCGGTGCCCTGGCAGCGGCGCTCGAGCTCGTAGAGCACGCCGCGGACCGTCACGATAATGAACTCGCTCGCGTCGGACTCCTCGGCATACTTGATGATGCCGGCGGTGGAGCCGATGTAGTCGGCCTCGGCCAGAACGTCGGCCTTGCACTCAGGATGCGCCAGCACGAGCGCGTCGGGGTGGGCCTCCGTCGCGTCGACGATCTGCTCGACGGTGATGATGTGATGGCGTGGGCAGTAGCCGTTGTTGAGGATGACGTGCTTTTGCGGCACCTGCTCGGCTACGAAGCGTCCCAGGTTTTGGTCGGGAATGAACAGGATATGCTGCTGCGGCAGCTCGGACACGATCTTAACGGCGTTGGAACTGGTGACGCACACGTCGCTCCAGCTCTTGATCTCGACCGTGGAGTTGACGTAGCACACCACGGCCAGGTCGTCGCCGTACTCGGCGCGCGCCGCGTCAACCGTCTCGCGCTTGACCATGTGCGCCATGGGACAGTCTGCGCCCGGCTCGGGCAGCAGCACGGTCTTAGTGGGATTGAGCAGCTTGGCGCTCTCGCCCATAAACTCCACGCCGCACAACACGATGGTCTGCTGCGGCAGGCTCTTGGCGAGCTTTGCCAGGTAGAAGCTATCGCCGACGTAATCGGCAACGGCTTGGACCTCGGGCGCCACGTAATAGTGCGCCAGGATCACCGCGTCACGTTGGGTTTTTAGTTGCTGAATGGCCTCGACGAGCTCTGCGGGCACCAGTGCCGCACGCTCCGTTGCCGTCGTTGCCGATGCCAAGCCGGCCGCGATATCGCGTGCAAGCTCCGACGCATCCACGTTCGCGCTCTGTGCCATCAAGGCCCCTCTCTTTTGGCGAATCTTGGGGCTTTAGTATGACACCTAGGTTTACAGCTGACAAGACAGCTGTAAACCTAGGTGTAAAGTTGAAATAAAGATTCAATCATGCGGCAAGTCCATTTTCGAACTGGCAAGCTGAGGATAGCCGGGCTTTCGATAGCGCAGGAGGCATCTTTCGCCACCGCAACACCGCTTGGCGCGAGCTGCACGCCGTGGGGCGCAAACGGTCCGCACCCCCGCAAGCGGCGCGTGCCCGATGTGGCAAAATCGAACTACTTAAGGGGGCCGAATGCTCAAGATTATTGCCTGCGACGATGATGTCGCTTTTCTAGATAGACTGCACCGGATGATCGACCGTTGGTCGACCGAGACGGGCACGGCGGTCGATGTTGCGCTCGTCACGCGCGGCGAGGACCTGCTGGCCCGCCATGTCGCATCGCGCGCCGACATCATCTTGCTCGATATGATCATGCCGCTCGTCAACGGCATGGACACCGCACGCGAACTGCGCCAGGCCGACACCGCCGTGCGCCTGGTGTTCCTCACCTCGTCGCCCGAGTTCGCGCTGGAATCCTACGAGGTCCGCGCCTTCGACTACCTGCTCAAGCCCGTGACTTACGAACGCCTGGCGCAGTTACTCGACGAGCTTTCGAGCATGCGCCCGGCGGCAACCGACGAGCTCGTGATCAAAACTTCCTTTGGCTACCACGCCCTGCGCCTGTCCGACATCGAATATGCCGAAGCGCGCAACAAGCACGTGGTCTTCCACCTGCGCGACGGACGCGATATCGAGGCACTCGAGTCATTCCGCAGCGTCGAGGACCGTTTGGTGCAAAATGCCACCTTCTTTAAATGCCACCGCAGCTACCAGGTCAACCTGCGCAATATCGATCACTTTGACCGCACGGACATCGTCATGCGCTCGGGCGCGTGCATCCCGCTTTCGCGCAGCTGCAAGCAGGGATTCCAAGACGCCTACTTTGCGGCGCGCTTTGAGGGTGGGAGACACTGATGGTCTCCTCGGTCGAAATGGTCCTTTGGGCAATCCACCACGCCACGACGTTGCTCTTTGGCGTCTTTGCCTCGGCGGCACTGTGCGGTATCGAAATCAATCGACGCCATGCACTCGAGTTGGTGGGGGTCGGAGTCGCAACCGGCGCTGCCTTTTCGATCGCCAATGCCGTCGGCGGCGAGCTTTTCGCCCGCCAGGTATATCCGCTCGTCGTGCATCTGCCGCTCGTCATCTATTTGTGCGCGCGCTACCGCCTGAGCCCGCTGCTTGCCGTGCTCGGCATTACGAGTGCCTATCTGAGCTGCCAGTTCAGCAATTGGATGGGCATCGCCGCATTTGCCGCAACCGATTCTCAGATCGCGTACTATCTGGCGCGCATCGCGACCACACTCGCCGTCTTTGCCGTCCTGTTGCATTGGGCCGGCGACATCGGTCCACGCTTGGCGATTAAAAGCACCACCGAGCTGGGCATCCTTTTAATCCTGCCGCTCGTCTATTACGTCTTTGACTATGCCACCAACGTCTACACCACGCTGTTCCACTCGGGCTCGGTGGTGACGGTTGAGTTTTTGGCCTTTGCGCTCTGCGCGTTCTACCTTATGTTCCTCGCCGTCTACCTGCGCGAATACGAAGAAAAGGAAACCGCCGAGCGAGAGCGCTGGATGCTCGAAACCCGCGACAGCGCCGCCATTAAAGAGCTTGAGGCCTGGCGTCAATCTGGTCGCGAGCTGTCGATTCTTCGCCACGACATGCGTCACTTCCTACGCGGCCTGGCCGCTTTAATTGAGGAGGGGCACACCGACGAGGCGCTCAAACGCATCGACGAACTCTGCGAAGCCGGCGACCGCACCGCCGTACGCCGCTTCTGCGCCAACGAGACGGTAAACATTGCGCTTTCGTCATTTAACTCGGAAATCAATAGAAACGGCATTACCGCCAACCTGCGCGCCGCCGTACCCGAAACCATCCACGTAGGTGACGCCGACCTGTTTAGCGTGCTCTCAAATGCCTTGGAAAACGCTATCACCGCCGCAAGCGCCGCACCCCAAGGAAAGCGATTCGTCGACTTTGACCTGCGATTAGAGGACGGCCAGCTGCTGCTGTTAGTTTCCAACACGTTTGACCGCGCGCCGCGCATGGTCGACGGCATGCCCGTGACCCGGCATGCGGGCCACGGCTTTGGCACCAGGAGCATCAAACTTGCCGTGGAGCGCATGAACGGCAACTGCCAGTTCCGCATTAACGGCGATCGGTTTGAGCTGCGCGCTGTGATGTAGAAGTGCGGCGCCGATCTCGAGGCGCGCCTTGCCCGCCAGGCAATCGCTCGCCGGCGCCAATCCGCTACAGCGGAGCGGCTGCCGGGGTCAGCTGCTTGATGTATGCCCACATGCGCTGCTTGGCGGCTTTGTCAGTGAGCGCCGCCTCAAAACCGTCGAGCGCGAGCACGCGGCGACCCTGCACATGGGCGACCAAGCCGGGCTTGAGCATGGCGGTGTCGAAGTCATCGATCGCCACGAGCATATCGGCGTAGGTCTCGCGCATGGCGTCAGCCGCGTTGTTGTCGAGCAGTAGCACCGCCTCGGGGTCCAAAGCCTCAAGCGCCTCACGGAACAGCTCGCACGGCAGAGTCTCGCCCACCGCGACCGCTCCGTCACCCACGCCGGCGACGCTTGCCAGCACGCAAAAATCCTCGGGCGCGTAGCCGATGGCCCCAAGCGCCTTGCGCAACGCCGCGCCATCCGGGCCGGCGGCAAGCTCGCCACCCGAACGCTCGGCCTCGTCCAAATCGCCTTTGACCAGCACGATCGGCGAGCACGCGTTGCCCGCGATACGCACGCCACGGACCGCAAGCGATGCGAGCTCCTGCTCGGCCGCCTGGGCGATGGCTTCTTTTTTCTGGCTTTGTGACGTGGACATGCGCTCTCCAATCGTTTGCGTGCCCACCATTATATAAAAGAGCCGCCCGCGAGTGGTTGCTTTGCGGGCGGCTGGGTATAAGCACGGTCGTACTGAGTTTTACGCGGCCGAGCCGCGTCGCATTATGGAGGTCACCATGGATGACATTAATCAGATTACCCCCGAGAACTTCGATTCCATCGTTAACGACAGCCTGCCCGTGCTGGTCGATTTTTGGGCACCGTGGTGCGGGCCCTGTCGATCCCTCTCGCCCATCGTTGACGAGGTTGCCGATGAGCTGGCGGGCAAGCTCGCCGTTGCCAAGTGCAACGTCGACGACAACCAGGACCTGGCCATGAAGTATGGCGTCATGAGCATCCCCACGCTGATTGTGTTTAAGAACGGCGAGGAGATTGACCGCTCGGTTGGCGCTCTGCCCAAGGCGAGGCTGCAGGCGCTGCTGGAAAAGCATCTGTAATACGCTTGTTACTTACCCGCCGTCTATGAGCGCTTTTGCACCGCTCGCCGGACTTCTGGATGCACCGAGTGCAACCACGGATAGTATGGTAGTCACAAACAGCCCCCAGTGAACGGGTGCGGGTCGCACAGACTCGTACCCGTTTTCTTATGCAGCTGCGCGCAGATCGGGCGTAGTAAAATCTGAACCACTGATTAGACCCGTACAAAAGGAGACTTTCCATGCATGACGTCGGAATGAACATGAGTCAGCTTGCCATGAGCGTCAAGCAGGTCGACGACACCATCGAGCTCGCTCACGAATGGAGCCATCAGTTGCTGCATGCGACCGAGAATTTTGACATGGAGCGCATCGGCGCCAAGCTCGAGGCCGCCATGGCCGCGCTGCACGAGGCGCATGACGCGCTCGAGGGCTACGAGGAAGCCATCGAGGCCGACCACAACTCCGTCGGCTCCGTGAAGCTGGTGTAAAGTGGCCGAACACGAGCACGGCTGCGGGTACGAGCACGAGCATCCGCACGGGGCGGACGGTGACGCGGGCTGCCATTGTAGTGGATCCGGCTCCGAGCTGGTCCGTTTTTCGGTTACCGCACCCGACGACCTGCTGCGCCGTTTTGACGAGCAGATCGCACGCCGCGGCGACGTGGCCAACCGCTCCGAGGCCGTGCGCGACCTGATTCGCGCCTCGATCGCCAAGGAGCAGATGCGCACGCCCGATGAGCAGGTTATCGGGTCGCTCACCATGATCTACGACCATCACACCGGCGATCTGACGCGCCGCCTGGACGAGGTGCAGCACGACTACACCGACGAGATCGTATCGACGATGCACGTGCATCTGGATCACCACAACTGTCTGGAAATCCTGGCGCTCAAGGGTCGCGGCGAGCGCGTCTACGAACTAGCCGATCGTCTGCTGGGCCTGCGCGGCGTTAAGCACGGCGAGCTCACGTGCGCCGCCACCAAGCAGAGCCTGGGGCTGTAGCGGGATTTCCCGCAGCGCACCTGCCAAAAAGGGACAGGTTTGTTTTGGCAGGTTTAGCGTTTTACCTACCAAAATAAACCTGTCTATTTTGGTCGGTTTTGATGAGGGGTGTCGCATGCGGCGTGTGCATATTCATGTGACGGGCATTGTGCAGGGCGTTGGCATGCGACCGTTTGTGTATCGCGAGGCCATGGCGCATGGCATTTGCGGATGGGTGCTCAATGCGGGCGACGGCGTGCATATCGAGGCGCACGCTCCGGCCGATGCGCTCGATGCTTTTGTTGCCGCGCTTTCTGAGCATGCGCCCGCGGCGGCTCGCGTAGAGTATGTCGAGGTTGTGGACCTGGCAGCCAACGGTTGGGATGCCGCCGATGAACAGGGCTTTCGCATCGTAGCATCGCAGGACCAGACCGCACACACGACGCTCGTCTCGCCCGACATCGCTACCTGTGACGATTGCCTGCGCGAATTGTTCGATCCCGCCGACCGACGCTATCACTACCCCTTTATCAACTGCACTAACTGCGGCCCACGCTTTACCATCATCCGGTCGCTGCCTTATGACCGAGCGGCTACCTCGATGGATTGTTTTCCCATGTGTCCCAGGTGTGCCGCGGAGTATGCCGACCCACTCGACCGGCGTTTTCACGCGCAACCCGATGCCTGCTTTGATTGCGGGCCGCATATTACGTGGCGCGAGGCTGTAAACGGCGATGCGTGCGGGAATTCGTCCGCGACACCGGCCGTCGGCACCACACGCGAGGCCAGCGACGCTATCATCGAGCGCTGCGTTGAGCTGCTGGCCAGTGGTGACATCGTCGCCATCAAGGGCCTGGGCGGATTCCATCTAGCCTGTGACGCTGCCAACGAGCAAGCGGTGGCCGAGTTGCGCCGTCGCAAACGCCGCAGCAACAAACCACTTGCCGTCATGGTGCGCAGTCTTGCTGATACCGAGCGCCTGTGTCATATCGACGATGCTGAACGCGATCTGCTCGCTGGCAGTATCCGCCCCATCGTGCTGCTGCGCCGGCGCACTGTTGGCGAGGGCAACGGCGGCTCCCCCGACATCCTCGCCCTCGCGCCATCTGTCGCACACGACTTGCCCGAGCTCGGCGTCATGCTCCCCTATACGCCGCTTCAGCATCTGTTGCTCGCCGCGGCAGAAGCCTGCGGTATGCACGCGCTCGTCATGACCAGCGGAAACCTGAGCGAAGAACCCATCGAGACCGACGACGACCTTGCCTGGGAACACCTCGTTGCTGCCGGCATCGCCGACGCGTTGCTCGGTAACGACCGCGCGATCCTCTCACGCTATGACGATTCCGTGGTGCGCGTGGTTGACGGCACCGTTATGCCCGTGCGCCGCGCTCGCGGATATGCACCCCAGCCGCTACCGTTGCCGGCGCTCGACCGCGCTCCGTCCTGCGTGCTTGCCTGCGGGCCACAACAAAAGGCCACGATTGCGCTCACGCGTGAAGGGACGAACGGCAAGGCAACCTGTTTTGCGTCGCAACATATCGGCGATGTTGAAAACGGCGGGACCTTCGATGCCTGGAACGCCGCGCGCACGCGCTTGGAAGATCTCTTTGATTTGGCGCCCGCCGCCTTGGCCTGCGATGTACACCCCAGCTATCTATCGGGCCAGTGGGCGCGCGAGCAGGCGCGAAAATGCAATCTGCCGCTCGTCGAGGTGCAGCACCATCATGCGCATATCGCGAGCGTAATGGCCGAGGCCATCGCCGCGGGCCAGCTTACAACCGACGCGCGCGTCCTTGGCATCGCCTTTGACGGCACCGGCGCCGGCACCGATGGGACCATTTGGGGCGGCGAGTTTCTTGTTGCCAGCCTTGGCGGCTTTGAGCGCGCCGCGCATTTGCGCACCTGGGCGCTCCCCGGTGGGGCGGCCTCCGTGCGCGACGCCCGCCGCAACGCCTTTGCCCTGCTCAGTGAGCTCGGCCTGCTCGAGCACCCAGGCGCCGCTCGGCTTTTGGACAGCCTCGACGAGCAAACGCGCAGCGTGACAGCCACCATGATCGAGCGCGGCATCAACAGCCCGCGTACCAGCAGCATGGGGCGTCTCTTTGATGCCGCGGCAGCAATTCTGGGCATCTGCGACAAGGCAACCTACGAGGGCGAACCCGCCATCGAGCTTGAGGCTGCCGCCTGGCGCGCGCTCGACAACGAAATCGCCCATTTTCCCGACGACAACGCCGGCTATTTCGCATCTGGCCCATCGTGGCTGGACGGCCCCTATGTTCTGGACCAGAAAGCACTCTTTGAGGCACTTTTGGGAGGAATTGAAGCCGGAGCGCCCGCCGACAGGCTCGCACTCGACTTCCATGTCGCCGTCGCGCGCTCTTCGGCACGAATCGCACGCGAAATCTGCGCGCGCGAAGACATCGATACCGTCGCGCTCTCGGGCGGCGTGTTCATGAACCAACTTTTGCTTCAGCTCCTCACCCGCGAGCTTAAAGACGCAGGCCTTACGGTCTTGGTTCCCCAAACCGTGCCCGTTAACGACGGCTGCATCGCCTACGGTCAGGCGGCAGTCGCACGCACTCGCCTCGCACAAGTCGCACCGCAATAGGCTGTTTGGCCAACCCGCAAGCCGCCGTCTCACAGGTGTAGCGCGTTTGCCCGCAGCCCCCGCGAGCGCTACCATCAAACGATGGATTATCCAGCGCCCATCCAGCGCAAAGCGTATAAAAGAGGAACATTATGTGCCTTGCCGTTCCCGGTAAAGTAGTCAAACGCGACGATGACCTCAAGGCCACCGTCGACATGATGGGCATCGAGCGCCCTGTTTCGCTGAGACTCGTGCCGACGGCGCAGGTTGGCGACTATATTCTCGTACACGCCGGCTTTGGCATCCAGATTGTCGACGAGCAGGAAGCACAGGAAACGCTCGAGCTTGTTAATGCCATGTCCGAGCTGGTCGAAGAAGACCAGCTGGCCACCAACCCGGCGGAGGCTTACTAGTGGCGCCCGAGCAGCCGGCTCGCTCCGGTATCGATTTCTCGGCATTCCGCGATCCCAAGCTGGCTCGCGAGCTCATCGAGCGCATTCATGAGCTTGTCGGCGACCGCACCATCAACCTTATGGAAGTCTGCGGCACGCATACCGTGAGCATCGGGCGCTATGGCTTTCGCTCCATTATGCCGGCAGGGCTCGAGCTGCTGAGCGGCCCGGGCTGCCCCGTCTGCGTCACCGCCAACCGCGACATCGACCACGCAATCGCGCTCGCCAACATAGACGGCGCCATCATCACCACCTTTGGCGACATGATGCGCGTGCCCGGATCATCCACCTCGCTCGCTGCGCAAAAGGCGGCGGGGCGCGATATTCGCATTGTGTACTCCCCGCTCGACGCGCTCGACATTGCCGAGCAAAACCCTGATCGCCCGGTCATTTTTATGGGCGTGGGCTTTGAGACTACGACGCCCACCATCGCCGCCGCCATCTTGGAGGCCGAGGCGCGCGGGCTTTTGAACTTCTCGGTCTATTGCGCCCACAAGACCACGCCGCCGGCGTTGCGCGCCATCGCCAACGATCCCGAGACCACCATCGACGGCTTTATCCTGCCTGGCCACGTCGCCACCATCACGGGCTTGGCGCCCTTTAGCTTTTTGGTTGACGAATTCAATACCCCGGGCGTGGTCACGGGATTTGAACCGGTCGATATCCTGCAAGGCATCTGCATGCTGGTCCAGATGGTTGTCGAGGACAGGCCCGCGATCGACAACGCCTACCGCCGTGGCGTCAACGCAGACGGCAACCCTGTGGCACGCCAGCTGGTCGAGCAGGTGTTTGAGCCATGCGACACCACGTGGCGCGGGCTGGGGCCGATTGCCAACTCGGGCCTTTCTATCCGCCCCGAGTTCTCGCGCTTTGATGCCCGTACCCGCTTTGACGTGCCCGTTGAGGCGACGGTCGAGCCGCGTGGGTGCCGCTGCGGCGACGTGTTGCGCGGAGCCATTACACCGAGCGACTGCCCTCTTTTCGGTCACGCTTGTACACCCGAGCATCCCGTCGGTCCCTGCATGGTGAGCTCCGAGGGCAGCTGCGCAGCATATTTCCGCTACCGAAGCTAGCCCAGACGCACCCGCACACCGGCACCACCCACGATTGGAGTTTTGGATATGTCCCATAGCATCACCGATAGCACCGTCCTGTTGGGCCACGGCTCTGGCGGACAGATGATGAAGCGCATCATCGATGAGGTCTTTTTGGATGCCTTTGGGTCGCCCGAACTGCTCGAGGGCAACGATGCCGGCGTCGCCGCGCTGCCCGCGAGCGGGCGCATCGCCATGTCAACCGACAGCTTTGTAGTCTCGCCGCAGTTCTTCCCCGGTGGCAACATCGGCCGCCTCGCCGTGTGCGGAACCGTCAACGACGTCGCGACCTCGGGCGCCAACGTGCGCTACCTATCGTGCGGCTTTATCCTCGAAGAGGGCTATCCCATGGATAAGCTCCGCCAGATTGTGCAGACGATGGCCGAAACGGCGCGTGAGGCGGGCGTGTCCATAATCACGGGCGACACCAAGGTGGTCGAGCGCGGCGGGGCCGACGGCGTCTACATCAATACCGCCGGCGTGGGCGAGGTTCCCACGGGCGTGGCGCTCAGCGGTGCCAACTGCCAGCCCGGCGATGTCATTCTGGTATCGGGTACGCTGGGCGACCACGGTATCGCCATCATGAGCCAACGCGAGGGCCTGGCGTTTTCGAGCACGATCGAAAGCGATGCCGCGCCGCTCAACCACCTGATTGCCGACGTTTTGGCCGCAGCGCCCGGCACGCGTTGCTTTCGCGACCCCACGCGCGGTGGCCTGGCGTCCACACTCAACGAGTTTGCACAGGCCAGCGGCGTTGCCATGGAGGTCGACGAGGATGCCGTGCCCGTGCGTCCCGACGTGCAGGCCGCCTGCGAGATGCTCGGCTACGATGTGCTGCAGGTGGCAAACGAGGGCAAGATGGTTGCCGTCGTGCCGGCCGAACAAGCCGATGCGGCGCTGGCCGCCATGCGCGCCGCCCGCTACGGCGAGAACGCCGCGATTATCGGCCGCGTGCTGCCACTTGGATCGGACGCTCGACCCGCCGTGCGCGTACGTACCGGCTGGGGCTCGACCCGCATCCTCGACATGCTCGTAGGAGAGCAGCTGCCGAGAATTTGCTAACGACAAAGGCTCAGGGCTATTAAAGATATTCAGATTCCAAACATGCCCGGCACGCATGCCCAGTATCATGGGGTGCGTTTTACAACTCAAGCGGCAGGAGCACCCATGGCAGCAGCTTTTTCCCATGTGATCTTTGACCTGGACGGCACCATTCTCAACACGCTCGAGGACCTGGCGGCCGCCGGCAACCATACCTGCGAGGCACACGGCTGGCCCACGTTTGCCGTTGACGAGTACCGCTACAAGGTGGGAAACGGCATGCTCAAGCTGGTTGAGCGCTTTATGCCCGCCGAGTACGCAGGCGACGGCCGCATGTTTGAGCAGACGCTTGCCGAGTTTAGGGCTTACTACGGCGAGCACAAGGAGGACCACACCGCCCCCTATGCCGGTACGATCGAGATGCTCGACCGCCTACGCGCCGCGGGCGTTCAGCTTGCCGTGCTCACCAACAAGGACCACGTCTCGGCGGCTCCGCTTATCGAGAAGTATTTTGGTTCCGAGCGCTTTGCGCTGGTGCAGGGCCACGTCGATGCGTTTCCCCCCAAGCCCGAGGCGCCTGTTACGCTGCATGTGATGGAAGAGCTGGGCGCCGACCCGGCAACCACGCTCTATGTGGGCGATTCCAATGTCGATATCCTGACCGGTCACAACGCCGGCCTTAAAAGCGCGGGCGTCAGCTGGGGCTTCCGCGGCCGTGCAGAGCTGGAGGCCGCCGGCGCCGACTACGTGGTGGACACCCAGGCAGAGCTCGCGGCGCTGATCCTGGGCGAGTAACGAGCGACACTGCTTAACGCAGCTGCGACAATTCTTCCGCGCGGAAAGCGCATCCCGTTTTGGAGCTCCGGAATGGGATACGCTTTCCGTTTGAGGCGCATCAGGGAAACCGCATCCCGTTTCAGAGCAATATTCCGGGTCGCACTTTCCGCAATCCACCCCATCCGGAAAATGCGACCCACTATTCGGCAAAAACCGGGTCGCGGTTTCCCAAGCACTCGATGCAACGCTGGCACAAGGAATGTCCCCAACTGCCGCCTGGTCATTTAAGAACGTCCATTACAGTCGAAATTGTCAGCCCGGGACCGTCTCGGGCTACGATTGAGGCGCGCCCAGAACGGGCCGCCGACCGGGCGCCCGCGCACGGCCGAACGTCCCTGCCCCCGAGAGGGCCCGTTGGGTGCTGCCGGCGCGGGACGCGCCGCCCCCGACGGCTGATAGGAAAGTGCCGGGCAGGCGCCGCGGCTGGTAATGTGAGTGCCGAGGGGGAGGCCATCCGGTCGAACGACTACCGGAAGGATACCACCGTGAAAGCGCCATCCACCAGACCCGCGGCCGTGCTCGGCCTGGACGTCGGCAAGTCGTCGCACTGGGCCTGCCTGGTCGACCGCGACGGGGAGGTGCTGGCCAGCGCCCCCGTCCGCAACAGGGAGGCCGAGCT
>OLQO01000103.1_pt1 | contig 86379 bp, 89 predicted proteins | sample 1672281 | NCBI WGS metagenome assembly OLQO01 (sample SAMEA3136667, study PRJEB25190) | human gut metagenome | biome: human gut; feature: human-associated habitat; material: faeces | place: Austria | collected 2013
AAGACTAATTTTTATTAAAAGAAATGTAAATAGAATTTACTTTTTTAATTCACAAAAAACAATATTTGGCAATTAATTTTATAAAATCCTTGCAAATTGAGGAATTTGTGATATAATGTAAAAGCTTATTATAAAACGTGAAAGGATTGAATAAAAAATGAGTATTAAAGTTGAAAAAACAGATAACAAAAATGAATTAAAATTAGAATTTACAGTAGAAGCACAAAAGTTTGATGAAACAATGAAAAAAGTATATTTCAAAACAGTTAAATATTTTAATATACCAGGTTTCAGAAAAGGTAAAGCACCAATGAATATAATAGAAAGATATTATGGAAAAGAAATTTTCTATGAAGATACTTTCAATGAAATATTACAAGAAGTATATGACAAAGAATTAAGAGAAAGCAACATTACAGCAGTAAGTTATCCAGACCTAGATGTTAAACAAATAGGAAAAGGACAAGACTTAATATTTACAGCTGTTGTTCAAACAAAACCAGAAGTAAAACCAGGAAAATATAAAGGTATAGAAATCAAAAAAGTAGAGTATAATGTATCTGACGAAGATATAAACCATGAATTAGGACATATGCAAGAAAGAAATTCAAGAATGGTAACAGTTGATGATAGAGCCGTTGAAAACGGAGACATTACTGTTATAGATTTTGAAGGATTTGTTGATGGTAAAGCTTTTGAAGGTGGAAAAGCAGAAGGTCATGAATTAACAATAGGAAGTAACACATTTATTCCAGGATTTGAAGACCAAATAATAGGAATGAAAATAGACGAAGAAAAAGACATAAATGTTAAATTCCCAGAAGAATATTTCTCTAAAGAATTAGCTGGAAAAGATGCAACATTTAAAGTTAAATTACATGAAATAAAGAAAAAAGAATTACCAGAATTAGATGATGAATTTGCTAAAGATGTTAGCGAATTTGATACATTAAAAGAATTAAAAGAAAGCATTAAAGAAAAATTAGAAAAAGAAAACGAGCAAAAAGCAAAATATGAAACAGAAGAAGCAGCTATAAAAGCTGTTTGCGACAATACTGAAATAGACATTCCATCAGGAATGATAGAAACAGAAATTGACCATATGGAAAAAGATATGGAACAAAGAATGCAATATCAAGGATTAACTTTAGATATGTACCTACAAATGATAGGTAAAACTAAAGAAGAATTCAGAAAAGAATATGAAGACCAAGCTAAAGATGCTGTTAAATCTAGATTAGTAATTGAAGCAGTAGCTAATGAAGAAAAAATTGAAGCTGACGATAAAGAAGTAGACGAAAAAATCAAAGAAATGGCTGAAAACTACGGAAAAACAGAAGACGAATTAAAATCAAATGAATCTTTAAGAAATTATTTAAAAGAAAACTTAAAAACAGAAAAAACAATAGAATTTATAGTAAAAAATGCAAAAATAAAATAAGAAAATAAAAATCGTAGGGGTCGTATAAAAAATTAAGAATATAAAAATATATTCAATAGTTTTACGACCCTTTTTTATAAAACTATAAAAATTCTAAACTAAAAAGGAGGAAAAATTATGTTAGAAAAAAATAGTTTAGTACCTTATGTTGTAGAACAAACAAGTAAAGGAGAAAGATCATATGATATATTCTCTAGATTACTAAAAGATAGAATAATATTTTTAGGAGAACAAGTAGATGCAACAACAGCAAGTTTAGTAATAGCACAATTATTATTCTTAGAATCAGAAGACCCAGAAAAAGAAATATTCTTATATATAAATAGTCCAGGAGGATCAATTACAGATGGAATGGGAATTGTAGACACAATGAATTATATAAAATGTCCTGTTTCAACTATATGTGTCGGAATGGCAGCAAGTATGGGAGCAGTATTATTAGCATCAGGAGAAAAAGGAAAAAGATATGCAACACCAAATGCAGAAATATTAATTCATCAACCATTAATAGCAGGTGGAGGACTTTCAGGGCAAACAACAGAAATAAAAATTCATGCAGACCATATGGTAAAAACAAGAGAAAAATTAAACAAATTATTAAGCGATAGAACAGGTCAAAGCTTAGAAACAATTCAAAAAGACACAGAAAGAGACAACTACATGACTGCTGAAGAAGCTCTAAAATATGGATTAATAGATGGAATAATGGAAAAAAGAATATAAAACCTTAAAAGGAGAGTGTAATAATGGCAAAGAAGAGTACTAGCAACGTAAAATGCTCATTTTGCGGAAAAATGCAAGATGAAGTAGAAAGAATAGTTGCAGGTCCTGGAGTATATATTTGTAACGAATGTATAGATGTTTGTTCAAATATAGTAGAAAACGATATATACGAGGATGAAGACGACGAAAAATATACAATAAATAACGAAACAGTACCAACACCAAAAGAAATAAAAGATGTTTTAGATGAATATGTAATAGGCCAAGAAGAAGCGAAAAAAACATTATCTGTTGCAGTGTATAATCACTACAAAAGAATTAAAAGTTTACAAAACGACAAAAATAAAAAAGATGATGTAGAAATACAAAAAAGCAATATTCTGCTATTAGGTCCAACAGGATGTGGAAAAACATTACTAGCACAAACACTTGCTAAAATATTAAATGTTCCATTTGCAATAGCAGATGCAACAACACTTACAGAAGCAGGATATGTAGGAGAAGATGTTGAAAATATTTTACTAAAATTAATTCAAGCAGCAGACTATGATATTGAAAAAGCAGAACGTGGAATAATATATATAGATGAAATTGATAAAATATCAAGAAAAAGCGAAAATCCTTCAATTACAAGAGATGTTAGTGGAGAAGGGGTACAACAAGCATTACTAAAAATTGTAGAAGGAACAACAGCATCTGTACCACCACAAGGAGGAAGAAAACATCCACATCAAGAACTATTACAAATAAACACAGAAAACATATTATTTATATGCGGTGGAGCCTTTGAGGGATTAGAAAAAATAATAGAACAAAGAACTGGCAAAAAAACAATAGGATTTGGAGCACAAATACAAGATAAAACAGAAAAAAATAGAGCAGAAGTATTTAAAGAAATGCTACCACAAGACTTATTAAAATTCGGATTAATACCAGAATTTGTAGGAAGATTGCCAATAATAGCAACACTAAACGAATTAGACAAACAAGCATTAATAGACATTGTAACAAAGCCAAAAAATGCATTAGTAAAACAATATAAAAAGTTATTCAAACTAGACGATGTAGAACTAGAATTTGAACAAGATTCTTTAGAAGCAATAGTAAATAAGGCAATAGAAAGAAAAACAGGAGCCAGAGGATTACGTTCAATAATAGAAGACATAATGAGAGATATAATGTATGAAATACCATCAAATCCACAAATAGAAAAATGTATAATAACAAAAAATACAGTAGAAGGAATAGACAAACCAATAATAGTATTAAAAAATGAAGAAAAAAACGAAAAAGCAAAGACAAAAATAAAAAATAACGAATCAGCATAAAAATTTGCATTTATAAATTTATTTTGAACGATACAAATATTGCAGAAGGCGACCAATGGTCGCCTATTTTTTATGTTATAAGAAATTTCTAATATGTCTTTAAAAATAAAAAAATATATGGTATTATAATAAAGCAAAAAAGAAAGGAAAAATAAAAATGATTAAAAATATAATAGGAATAATAATATCATATATATTTGTGTTTGCAGTAATAATATCTGCAAAACTAGTAGAAAAAAAGGGAAAAGAAGCAAGTAGAAAATATATACACATAACACTTTCATTTTGGTGGGTAATTGCACTGGCATTTTTTGATAATATATGGTTTGCTATAATACCACCAATAACATTTGTTATATTAAATTATATATCTGAAAAAAAAGACTTAATAAAAGTAATGGAAAGAGAAGAAGAAAAAAAAGATGGTTATGGAACAGTATACTATGCACTATCTTTATTAATTCTAATAATAGTAACATTCATTATAAATAAACCAGAATTAGGCTTAGTTGGAGTATTCACAATGGGTTTCGGAGATGGTTTTGCTGCAATAGTTGGAAAAAAAGTAAAAAGCAAACAATATAAAATAGGAAACACCACAAAAACAATAGCAGGATCATTAACAATGTTTATAATTACACTAATAATAACAGCTATTTTTATGGCATTTTATGGAGTAAACATGTGGATTATAAAATCAATACTAATAGCAACAATAATGACAATAATAGAAGCAGTTTCAATAAAAGGAACAGACAATATAACAGTGCCATTAATTTCATGTTTATTAACATTTTTAGTAATGTGAAAATATTGATTTATAAACTATATTCAGATTTTAGAATTTTATTAAAAACTATTGTAATAAAAAAACGTTAATATATAATTTAAATGTATAGGCACAGAACACTGTGTCCAAAACAAAAGAAGGAGATGCAAACAAATGAAAAAATATTGTATTGAAACATTAAATAAAATAATGTCAAATAAGATATCAAAATATTATTCTACATTTTTTAAAATAGAAAAAGACGATAAAATGGGTCGTCGAGGACGCCGACCTCTACAGGTGCCAAAATCCAATTCTGCTATAACCTTAATTGCCTTAATAATAACAATAATCGTATTATTAATCCTTGCAGGTGTAACATTAAACATGGTAATGGGAGAAAACGGAATATTTGGAAAAGCAAACAATGCAAAAAACAAAACAGAAGTAGCACAATACGAAGAAGAATTAAGAATGTGTGTATTGGAATTACAAACAGATGCAGCAAATGGAACAACATTTAATATGGAAACAATAAAAAATAAATTTGTAGAAAAAGTAAAAGAATTAGAAAATACAACAGAAATAGAATTTCCAACAAAAGAAAGCGAAACAAGATTAGATGGAACATATAAAGGTTATGAATTTTATATAGATGATAAATACGTAGCACATATAGGAGACAAAGCAACCGGAATAAGTTTAACAACAAGTATAAATCCAAGCGGTTGGACACAAGGACCAGTAACAGCAACGATAACAATAAAAAGCAATAATGGAATAAACAATGTAGAACCAGATGAAGGAAGTAAAAACGGAAATGAATATATAATAACCAAAACAGATATAGCAGAAAATACAAGCTTTGAATATACAGTAACAGATGGACAAGGAAACACTCAAACCAAAATAGCAGTAATAAACACAATAGATAAAAATCCACCAGAAGATTTTACAATAACAGCAGAAAATACAGAAGAAGGATTAAAAATAACAGGAGAAGCAACAGATGCAGAAAGTGGAATAGACAGATATGAGTATTATGTAAAAAAAGACACAGAAACTGAATATTCAAACAAAGGAATAAATAATCCGATAACAGGATTAACAAAAGGAATATATGACATAAAAGTAATTGCATATGATAAAGCACAAAATGGTAAAACATCAAATGAAATAAAAAACTTTGAGGTGAAAAAACCAATAAAGTCAGCCAATATAACTGCACAAGATATTTATGAAAGCCCAGAAGACTATTATGGAAAAGAGGTAAGCAATTATATATCCAAAAATGGAATAAGTGATTGGAAAATTTTTTATTCAAATAATGAAAATATATATTTAATAACAAGTGACTATGTAGATGTTACAGATGGAAATGGAAATGTTGATACAACAAAATTATCATCTGGCTATTTAAGCTTAGTTAGTGGTTCAAAAGTTAGAGTTAAATTCTCTAATTACGTACCATTTTATACTATTTCTGATGATGTAAATAATTTAATGTTCCCAAATGATCGTTATGAATTAAACAGTAGCTATTATAATTCTTCTAGTTCTTCTTTACTATTAAATTATAATCTGTGGAGCAATTATAAAGATGAAAAAGATGACAATAAACAAAAAGCGTTGTTTGCTATAGGAGGACCAACAATATCTATATGGTGCAAAAGTTGGAGTTCATTTTATACAAATAAAATTATTTATCCAGTATATTATAGTGGTGACAAAGGAACAATGATTTATGCTGAGTATAAAAATTCTAAAGCTTATGAGATGAGTCTTAATGAGACAAATGAATTATATTTTTTGAAAAATTCATTGAACAAAAAAGATGATACAAGTTTATCAGGATATTGGATTGCATCACCATCAGGGTATGAGGTTTCGGCTAAACCTAAAGATTATAAATATGGAACTCTGATGTATAAAATAACTTCAGCAAATGAAGAAATTGGAATTGCTTCTTATAAAAATTCAGGATATAATGGTTTAAGACCAGTTGTATGTTTGAAAAAAGATGTAACTGTTGATGTTAAATAATTTAATAAATTTTAATATTTATATTTTCGGGCGGTTTATGATCGCCCGTTTATAGAATGCAAAAATCTAACATAAATCCTTGTATTTTTATACAAAAAATGATAAAATTTACAAGAATTTATGCAAAGGAAGAGTAAGTATGAGAAAAAATAAAGGAGTTACTATAGTTACACTTGTAATTATAATTGTAGTTTTATTAATATTAGCAGGAGTTTCTGCTGGAATTGGAAATGTTTCAGTTACAAGTTACAAAGATAATGTATTAGAAACAGAAGCAAAGGAAGTGCAAACAGCAGTAATTTCACAATATCAAAAATATTTAGCAGTTAAAGATACAAGCTTATTGGTAGGTGCAAAATGTGATGAAAATGGAAATGAAACTGAAGATGGAGAATATTATTTATTAAACGTAAATGATTTACAAGAAATTGGAATGGAAAATCCAAAAGATACATATATAGTTAAATATAATACAGGTGAAGTAATAAATAAAACAACACCTCAAAACTCTAAAGGTGAAGAAATACATTTGAAAGGCAATTAAAGGAGGAATATATGAATATAGAAAATGCATATAGCAATTTAATAAAATGTATTCCAAAAGAAAAAATTTTAAAACACGAAATGATGAGCAAACATACATCTTTTAAAGTAGGAGGATCAGCAGACTTATTTATAACAGTAGAAACAATGAGTCAATTACGAGAAACAATTAAGATATTAAAACATGAAAAAATAGAATATAAAATTATTGGAAACGGAAGTAATATACTGGTTAAAGATGAAGGCTATAGAGGAGCAATAATAAAACCAAATTTCAATAGCATTGAAATTAAAGAAAATATAGTAGAAGTTGGGGCAGGAGTAAAAAATGGAATGCTTGCTCAAAAATTGTTACAAAACAAACTAGCAGGTTTTGAATTTGCTTCTGGAATACCAGGAACAATAGGCGGAGCAATGGTTATGAATGCTGGAGCTCATGGAACAGAGATGAAAGATATTGTGTATTCTGTTACATATTACAACTGCGAAAATAATGAATTAAAAACAATAAAAAGTGAAGAATGCAATTTTGAATATAGAAATAGCAAATTTAAAAATAGTAATTTAATTATAATTAAAGCAATATTAAAATTACAAAAAGGTAATATAGCAGAAATAAAACAAAAAATGGATGAATACAAACAGTTTAGGATTGAAAAACAACCAATAGAATACCCAAGTGCTGGTAGCACATTTAAAAGAGGCACAGATTTTATAACAGCTAAACTTATAGATGATGCAGGACTTAAAGGTTTTACAATAGGAGGGGCTCAAGTTTCAGAAAAACATGCTGGATTTATAATAAATAAAAACAATGCAACAGCAACAGATATTATAAATTTAATTGAAGAAGTACAAAAGATAGTATATGAAAAATTTAATAAAAAAATAGAACTAGAAATAGAAATTATTTAAAGGAGAATGTACTATGAAAGGAATGTTAGAATGGTTAAAGGCAAATACAAAAATAAAAAGATGGATATTTGCAATTTTAATTGGAGTGGTATTTGCATGTTTAGGAATATCTAAAATAATGGTAGCAAAAGAGTTAAATGTTGCAGAACTATTAAAAATAGTTGGTTCATTTGTTTTAGGATTTACACTTATTGTTGTGGGAATAATTTCAATTCAAAAAAGAACATTAGAGATTTTAATAGAAGCAAGTGATGATAGATTAAAACAAGAAAAAAAGGTTAATGTTAATTCTTTAATTTTTAATAAAAAGATATATGAACAAGGACCTAAAGTTGTTGTTTTAGGTGGAGGCTCTGGGTTAGATACTGTTTTAAAAGGACTAAAAAAATATACTAACAATATAACAGCTATTGTTTCTGTTTCAAATTATGGTAAAAAAAATGAGAATAATTTAGACATATTACCAATGGACGATATAAAGGATGGAATAATTGCCTTATCAAAAGACGAAGATAATATGGAAGCTCTTTTAAATTACAGATTTAGAACAGAAAATTTAAGAGGAACAAAATTTAGTGATATTTTATTTTCAACAATAGCGCATAATAACAATAATTTTTCAAAAGCTATAGAAAGTACAAATAAAATTTTAAATATTACAGGAAAAGTTTTACCGGTTACATTAGATGAAATGGAAATATGTGCAGAACTTGAGAATGGAATGGTAGTAAAAGAAAAAGAGAAAATTCCAGAAATGGTATATTCAAAAATTACTAAAATAAACAGAATATATTTGAATCCAACAAATTGTAGAACAACACCAGAGGTGGTAAAAGCAATAAAAGAAGCAGATTGCATAGTATATGGACCAGGAAGTTTATATACAAATGTTATTCCCTGCTTATTAGTAAATGGAGTTATAAAAGCTATAAAAGAAAGTAAAGCAATTAAAGTATATGTTAATAACATAATGACAGAACAAGGACAAACAGATAATTATACAATGTCTGAACATATTAAAGCAATAACAGACCATGTTGGACAAGATATTATAGATTTTTGTATTTACGATTCAGGAGAAGTTGTTCCAGAATATATAAAGAAATACATAAAAGAAGGTTCAGAACTTGTAGAACAGGATGAAAGCAATGTAAAAGGAATACAACTTGTTCAAAGAAATTTATCATACATACAAGATGAAAGAATAAGACATAATCCAGATGCTGTTGCAGCAGCAATTATAGAAATTATATGCGAGGATTTAAAATTTAAAGATAAACAAAATGATCCTAAATATGTTATGATGAATGCAAAATTAAAATATGAGAAAAAAATGAAAAATATACCAAAAACAAATAAACATAAAAAACAACCAGAAAGAAAACATGTTCAAGGAAAACAAAGTAAATTTGTACAACAATATGGAGATAGAATTCAATCTATAAGAAATACAGACGCAAATATAAGAAAAAATAAAATGGAAATGCAAGAAAAAGCAGAAGAAAATACCAAACCACGAAGACGTAATAGATTAAAAACAAAATAACACAAAAGAAATTGTTTTGGAGGAATAAAATGAAATTTACTAAGGAAAAACTAGAATTGCAAGAAGGTTTAAAAAGAGAATGGCTAATTACAAATGGAATAGGAGGCTTTTGCTCATCAACAATAATAGGAGCAAATACTAGAAGATATCACGGATTATTAATAGCTCCGCTAAAACCACCAGCACAAAGAAATTTAATACTATCTAAATTAGATGAAAGTATTACTATAAATAATAAAGAAATTCCATTATATACAAATGTGTGCAAAAACTATATTTCACAAGGATATAAATTTCAAACAAGTTTTGAAAAAGAATATGTTCCTACATTTGAGTACCTGGTAGGAGATATAAATGTTAAGAAAACAATTTGTATGGAATATGGAAAAAATACAGTTTGTGTATTCTATGAAATACAAAATAAAAATGAAAAAATTAAATTAAAACTTGCTCCAATAGTTAATTTTAGAGATTTTCATTCAATGAGTACAAATAAAAAAATCAATCTCAAACAAGAAGAAATAAAAGATAATAAAATAAAAATTAGTATAGAAAACAATAGTTTTTATATTAATTGTTCAGAAGGAAAATATATAAAACACGAAAATGATAATTTTAATAATATGTTTTATATTGAGGAAGAAAAAAGAGGGTTTTATCCAGAAGAAAACCATAGTGTTTCTGGAATATATGAAATAGAAATAAAACCAAACGAAAATAAAAAAATTACTTTTGTGTGCTCATTAGAAGAAAACATAGATAAAGTTGACGGCGAAAAGTTAATAAAAAAAGAAGTGAAAAGATTAGAAAAAGTAATAAAAGAAACAAAGATTGTAAACAAAAAAGAAGAAGATAAATTGTTAAAAGAATTTATAATTGCAACAGATAATTTTATTGTATATAGACCAGAATTTAAGTTGCATACAATAATTGCGGGCTATCCATGGTTTTTAGATTGGGGAAGAGATAGCTTAATATCTTTTGAAGGATTACTTTTAAAAACAAAAAGATATGATTTAGCAAAAGAAGTTTTGTTAACCTTTAAACACGATATAAAACAAGGATTGGTTCCAAATGGCTATTCAGAAGCGGATAATACACCATTATATAATAGCGTAGATGCTTCATTATTATTATTTGAACAAATAGCAAAATATTTAAAATATACTGAAGATATTGAATTTGTAAAAAAAGAATTTTATGAGGTTTTAAAAAATATAGTAGAAAATTATGAAAAAGGAATAGACTTAGATAATAACAACATTTATTTAGATAATGATGGACTAATAGTAAGCGGAACACCAACAACACAAAACACTTGGATGGATGCAAAGTATGAAGAAATAGCTGCAACACCTAGAAACGGAAAAGCAGTAGAAATAAATGCTTTATGGTATAATGCATTAAAAATATTAGAAAAATTATCTTTAAGATTTGAAGATGAAAAACTTGCAAAAGAATACTTAAAGAAAGCTAACAAATGTAAAAGAAATTTTAAAGCTAAATTTTATAATGAAAAAAGAAAATGTTTATATGATGTTGTAGGAGATAGCAAAATAAGACCTAATCAACTGTTTAGTACAGCACTAACATATCCAGTAATAGAACCAAATACAAAAATAGCAAAGGAAATGCTAAATACCACAACAAAAAAATTAAAAAATAAATATGGATTAAAGACCTTAGCAAAAGGCGAAAAAAATTATATAGACATATACGAAGGAAATAGTTTTAAAAGAGATATGAGCTACCATCAAGGAATAACATGGCCATGGCTTTTAGGAATATATAATGATACCTTTAAGAAAATTAAAGAAAACGAAAAAGCAATAAAAAATAAAAAACAATATGAAGAAGATTACGAAAAATTTATAAAAGAATTAAAAAATACAGCAACAAAAATGATGGAAGATGAAGGTTGCATTGGAAGTGTGTCAGAGTTATACGATTCAAAAAGACCACAGCTATCCAAAGGAGCCATAGCACAAGCTTGGAGCGTAGCAGAAATATTTAGAATATTATACTAATTATAAAATTAAATTTCATCTAAAATTCTATTAAATGTAAAACCAAAGCAAAAAAACGTAACTAAATAAATTAAACTTAGTTTAAATAAATATGTCCCTAAGTAGTATAAAATAGGAGCATTTAAAATTAAATTATATGTAAATAGTATTAACCCAGATAGTATGGTAATTACCATTGAAAAAACAAATCCGGATTTTTACTATTTTTTTAATTCTTATATTTAAGTTTTTAAAATTCTCTAAAATAAATTTCAACATAAAAATCACCTGAAATCTAATTAAAATTCTATATATATGTTAACATAAAAGATACAAAGAAAACAATGGAAAAATTTTCACTTGAAAAAAATGAAATAATTTGTAAAAATATATTTACATTTGTATATTTTTTGTATAAAATAGCATAAGTTGAAAAGAGACAAACAAAAGAAGATTTGCTTATGAAAGGAGCTAATAAAAATAATGAAAATACTAATGCTTACATGGGAATATCCACCAAGAATTGTAGGAGGAATTGCTAGAGTAGTACACGATTTATCACATAGATTAATTAAAGATGGACACGAAGTTACAGTAGTAACTTACAAAGAAGGAAATGTTCCGGATTTTGAAGACGATAAAGGTGTAAAAGTATATAGAATTGGTAATTATATGATAAATCCAAACAACTTTATAGATTGGATAATGCAAATGAATTTTAATTTAGTAGCAAAAGCAAATGAGATAATTGCTAAAGAAGGTAACTTTGATGTTATACATGCACACGATTGGCTTGTAGCATATGCTGCTAAAACATTAAAAAATTCGTATGGAACACCTATTGTAGCAACAATACATGCTACAGAAGCAGGAAGAAATTCAGGTATACATGATGAAACACAAAGATACATAAATGATACAGAATGGATGCTTACATATGAAGCTTCAGAGGTAATTGTAAATAGCAATTATATGAAAAGCGAGTTACAACGTTTATTCGGACTACCATTTGAAAAGATAAATGTAGTTCCAAACGGTGTAAATCTAAATTTATATAGCGGAGTAGAAAGAGATTATGAATTTAGAAGACAATATGCAGCAGATAATGAAAAAATAATTCTTTTTGTTGGTAGATTAGTTTATGAAAAAGGAATTCAACATTTAATTGCTGCAATGCCAAAAATATTAGAAAAATATCACGATTCAAAACTTGTAATAGCAGGAAAAGGCGGAATGATAGATGAATTAAAGGCTCAAGTAAATGCTATGGGAATTTCTAATAAAGTATATTTTACTGGATATTTGAACTCAAAACAAGTTGTAAAAATGTATAAATGTGCAGATGTAGCAGTATTTCCAAGTACATATGAACCATTTGGAATTGTTGCATTAGAAGGAATGCTTTCAGGAACACCAGTTGTTGTTTCAGATGTTGGAGGTTTAAATGAAATAGTACAACACGGAGAAAATGGGATGAAAAGCTATGCAGGAAATCCAAATTCACTTGCAGATTCTATTGTTTCTTTATTATATGATCCGGCATTATGTATGAAAGTTGCAAAAAATGCAAAAGCTAAAGTTAGAGCAGAATATAATTGGCAAAAAATTGCACAAGATACACATTTCGCATACCAAAAAGCAATATGTGAAACAGTAGCAGAAAAACAAGCAAGAGAGATAGCACAAGAAAAAGCACAAAAGGCAAAGAAAATGAAAAATCCAGAAAAAGAAATTACAAACTTATTAAATTTCAGAAAAAGAAATGCATATGCATAAAAATAAAAGCAGGCGGTCGTTGGCCGCCCCCATACGTTTTATAAGAAAGGATGTTAGAAAAAATGAATGTATATGATACAGCAAATAAATTAGCCGAAGAAATAAAACTAAGCGAAGAATATGTAAGTTTTAAAAAATCAAAAACTGAATTAGAAAATAATATAGAATTAAAAAGCAAAATTAAAGAATTTGAACAAAAAAGACAACAAATGCAAATGCTAACAATACAAGGAATAGAGCCAACACAAGAAAAGGCACAAGAAATTCAAAATATATACACAGAATTATTAAAAGATGAAAAGGCAAAAGAATACTTTGAAACAGAAATGAAATTTAGTGTATTAATTGCTGATGTAAATAAAATTATAGGTGATGCAATAAAAGATGTTTTAAAATAAGGAATTTAAAAGGGGATAAAAATGCAATATATTATAATAATAGTTATATTAGTAGCTGTATTAGCATTGTTAGCAATAATTGCCAGTTTTAATTTTAAAAAAATTAAAGAATTAGGACACGATAAAGTATTAGATGAACTAGTAAGAAGATTTCCAAGTAATATACAAATATGCCAATATATATTAAATAAATTAGGAAATAAACATACCAAAATAAAAGAAGCAAAAGATAGTCAAACAAGTTTATACCTTGTTGCAAATGATACAATATCTATAGCAAACATAAATGATACATACACACGAGTACAAACAATAGCACATGAATGTTTACATTCAATGCAAAGCAAGAAAATGCTATGGTTTAACTTTGTGTACTCAAATATATTTATTATTGCTTATCTAGCAATAGTTGTACTTACAATTACAAAAGTAATAACAAATGGAATGCTATTTGTATCTATACTATTAATAATGACAATAATATATTTCTTTATAAGAAGTATATTAGAAATAGATGCAATGCTAAATGCAAAATATTTAGCAAAAGAGTACATAGTAGAAAACAAACTAACATCAAAAGGAAATTTAGAAATAATAATGAAAAAATATACAGAAATAAACGACTTAGGAGTAAAAGCAACATGTTTTTCATTGCTATTAACACAAACAATAAAAATAATAATATATTGTGCAATATGTGCAATATTTATAGCATAAAATACACAGCGGTCATTGACCGCTATTTTTTTTTATTACATTTTTGTTACAAATGAATTATAAAAAAAGATTTGTGATATAATAACAAAAAACAAAGGAAAGAAATGTAAATTATGGATGAAATTATAAATAATATTATAGAAATTGATAAACAAGCAAAAAGTATTTTTAATGAAGCCAATAATAGAAATGATAATTTTGATGAACTTGTAGAAGATGCTATTGAAAAGCAAAAAAAGATTATAGATAAAGAAATAGAAGAGAAAATTCAAATAAAAAAAATGCAATGTAATATGAACTTGGGAAAAGAAAAAAATAAAATAGAAGAAGAAAAGAATAAAAAAATAAATGAGTTGAATGCTAAATATTTAGAGCTAAAACAACAAAAAATAAATGAAATAATGGAAGAATTAAGAGGTGCTGCAAATTGATTAATTCTCTTAAATATCCTAGTTTAGTTGCCAAGTTAAAAGGAATGAAAGCTAAGAATTTAACCAAAACAGACATAGAAGATTTATTAAAGCAAAATAACTTGGTTAGTGTAAACAATATTTTAAAACAAAAAAATTATCATTTAAGTGGCTTAGAAGATAATTTTGATAGAATAAAAATTGAAAATGAATTAAACAAAATTTTAATAGATGATATAGAAAAAATATATAAATATTTATCTTCAAAAGATAAAGAAAAATTAAGAATTTATGTATCTGAATATGAAATAGACATACTAATTCGAATATTAAAGAAAATTAAATTATCTAAAATAGAAGATAGTGAAATTCAAAATATAGAATTATGGACTGAAAGAATTTTTAAAGAATTAAAAGGAATTACAAGAATAAATACAATAAATGAATTTTTACAATATGCAGATAAAACAGATTTTAAAGAACTGTTAGAAGAAAATCTAAAAGACAAAAATATAAACGATGTAGATTTATTTATGTTAGAAATGAAACTTGATATTTTATACTTTGAAAATGTTTTTAAAAATATAAAAGATGCAAGCTCAAGTAAATTAATAAAAGATAAAATAGAACTTACAAATATTATTTGGATATACAGAATGAAAAAATTTTATAATATGGAAACAGATGAAATTAGCTCAAATATTATAAAAACAGATAAGCAATCTACATTAATACAAGAAATTATAAAACAAAATGACTGTGAAAATATAATAGAAATTTCAAAAAAATCTAAATATAAAAATATTTTTAAAGAAGATGAAAAATACTTTGAAAATTATGCAAAAAGATATATGTACAGGAAATATAAAAAAATATTTGAACAAGGAAAATATAATTTTTCAACAATAATAGCATACTTAAATTTGGATGAAATTTTAATAGAAAATATTATAAACATTGTAGGTGGAATTGAGTACGAAATAGATAAAAAACTAATACAAGAGAAAATAATAATTTAGGAGATGAACAAAAGTGTCTGTAGAAAGAATGAAATTGCTTGGCATAACAGGAAAAAGCGAAGTAATGAACAATTTCTTAATTAAATATATAATAAACAGTGGTTTACAGCTAGAAGATGCTATAAAAGTATATGAAAAAGGCTGGAAATTAACATATTTTGACTATAATACAAAACCAAGAGAGCTTGTAAAAAATATAGAAAAATTAATGGAAAAGTTAGGCGTTGAATATTCTAAACAATGTTTATCAGATATAAAAATAAAAAATAGCCTAGAAGATATAGAAGAAAAAATACACGAAATAAATAATAATATAAAAAACATAACTAATAATGTAATAGAAAAACAAGAAGAAATAAATAAAATTAAAAAAAGTATAGAACCATTTCAAAAACTAAAAAACTCTGAAATTCAGCTAGAAAAATTATACGATTTAAAATATATGAGATTTAGATTTGGAAAAATATCTAAAGAAAATTACGAAAGTATAAATAAAGAAATAGAAAATATGAATTGCATAATGTTCAAAGTTGATGAAGATAGTAAAGATGTTTGGATTATTTATTTCACAACAGATGAATATTCAGCAGAAGTAGATAGCTTTTTTAATGTGTTAAAGTTTGAAAGAATATGGATAGATAGAAGTTTTTCAGGAAAACCAAAAGAAATACTAAAAAAATTAGAAGATACAATTAACGAAGATGAAAAATATATAGAAAATAGCAGAAATACATTAGATATAGAAGTAAAAAACAGTGAAACAGTTTTATTACAATTATATAGAGAACTACAATTATATGAAAAAATAGAATTCATAAAAAAATACTTAGCACACGATAAAAATGGAGATTTTTATTTAATTGGTTGGATTCCGATTGATGAATTAGAAAAAATTGTACCATTGTTGGAAAAAGAAAAAAAGATAAAATATATAGTAAAAAGTCACGATGAGGTTGCAACAAATCCACCAACACATTTAAAAAACAACAAACTATTTAGAAAATTTGAAACAATAGTAGAAATGTATGGAATGCCTAATTATGAAGAATTAGACCCAACTGTGTTTGTTGCAATAACAGCTTTTATAATGTTTGGATTTATGTTTGGAGATGTTGGACAAGGTGCAATAATAATGCTAATAGGATTATGGTTATCTAGAAAGAAAAAATCACTTGGCCCAATATTTGTAGCAGGTGGGATTTCAGCAATTATATTTGGAGTATTGTATGGAAGTGTATTTGGAAAGGAAGATATTATTCCAAGTATATTAATAAGACCAATGGAAAATATTACAACCATGCTAATTTCAGGAATTGCATTTGGTGTAATACTAATTATTTTAGCTATTATATTAAATATTAAAAATGGAATAACAAATAAAAACATAAAAAAAGCAGTATTAAGCGAAAATGGAATTGCAGGACTTTTATTTTATGCAACAGTAATAGGAAGTATAGCATACTACTTTGTTGCAGGAAAAATGATAGTTTCTATAAATATAATAATTGCTATATGCATAATAGAACTTGCAATTATATTATTTAAAGATAAGCTAGAACAGCTAATTACAAAGAAAAAGGAAGAAACAGAAAGCGGAGTTGCAGAGCAAATATTTGAACTAATTGAAACTTTACTTTCATTTGTAAGTAACACAATTTCTTTTGTAAGACTTGCAGCATTTGCTATAAATCATGTTGGACTATGTATGGCAGTATATATTCTTGCAAACATGATATCTGGAGCAGGAAATATAGCAATAGCAATTATAGGAAATGCAATAGTAATTGTTCTAGAAGGACTAATAGTTGCAATACAAGTATTAAGACTAGAATATTATGAATTATTTAGTAGATTTTATAGTGGAGATGGAAGACCATACAAACCTATAAAAAAATTATTAAACGAAGAATAAAATTAAGGAGAGAGAAAGATGAAAAAAATAATAAATATAATTGTTTTAATAGGAATTTTATTAGTAAGTTTATTTGCTGTAAATGTATATGCAGCAGATGAAAATGCAAATACAAACGAAGTAGTAGCAGAGCAAAGTCCAAATAATAAAGGAGTAGGATTAATCGCAGCAGCTTTAGCTACAGGACTTGCATGTATTGGCTCAGGTATAGCAGTTGCAATGGTTGCTTCTAGTGCAGTTGGAGCAATTAGCGAAAATCCTAGTTTATTAGGTAAAACAATAATTTTTGCTGGTCTTGCAGAAGGTATAGCAATTTATGGATTAATTATATCAATAATGATATTAAACCAAATATAAAAGGAATGTAAATAATGGAAGTAATATGTATAAGTGATAATCTAGAAACAGCTATAGGACTTAGATTTTCAGGTATAAATACAATTGTTATTAATAATAGAGAAGAAATAAATAATTACCTAGAAACAATAATAAAAGAAAACAAAATAGGAATTGTAGTTGTAACAAAGAAAATATATGAATTATGCAAAGAAAAAATAGAGCAAATTCGTAATAATTCTAAGCTACCTCTTATTGTAAACATTCCTTAAGAATGGAGAAAATTAATATGAGCAATTATGAAGAAAAATTAACAAAATTTAAAAATAACTGCGAAAAAAATGCAAAGCAAGATGCAAAAAATATAAATAACGAATTAAACAAAAAAATAGAAGAGAATATTTCAGATGAAATTAATAAATATAAAGAAAATGCAGAAATAAAACTAAAAAATAAATTAGACAAAGTAGAAAAAGAATATAATTCAAAAAAATTTGAAATTGATATGGAATTAAAGAAAGATGTGTTAAAAGAACAGGAAACTTTAAAGAACAGAATTTTTGATGATATGATAGAATATGTAAAAGCATTCACAGATACAAGCGATTATGAGAAATTTTTTCTTAAATCTTTAAAAGATGCAAATCCTGCAAATGAAGACACCTTAGAATTGACTCAGAAAGATTATAATAAATTTGAAAATAAAATAAAGGAAATAGCACCAAATATAGAAATAAAAATAATAAATGAAGTCTATATTGGAGGATTTATTTTAATTAGTGAAAAAAACAATGTATATATAAATAACACATTATTAGAATATTTAAACGAGAAAATATAAAATAAAGAAAAATGGAGATGAAAATCTTGAACGAAAAGAAAATAGTTTCTATAAATGGACCTGTTGTTAAGGCTAAAGGAACTGCTGACTTTGCTATGCACGATATGGTTTATGTTGGAGAAAAAAGAATTTTAGGAGAAGTTATAAAACTAGAGAATGATATTGCAACAATACAAGTATATGAAGATACAACAGGACTTAAAATATATGAACCAGTTGAAACTACAGGGAACCAATTATCTCTTACTCTTGGACCAGGTATTATAGGAAATATATTTGATGGAATACAAAGACCACTTGAAAGCTTAAGAAATATATCAGGCGATTTTATTAATAGTGGGGAAAACATACCAAGTATAAGCTTTGAGAAAAAGTGGAAGTTTATACCAACTATAAAAGTAGGAGATGAAGTTGAAGCTTGCTCTATAATTGGAAATGTTGAAGAAACAAAAAGTATTACAAATAAAATAATGATACCAAATAATATTGAAGGAAAAATTATAGAAATTATGCCAGAAGGTGAATATACAGTAAAAGATATAATAGCAAAAGTTGAAACAGAAGATGGTACTATAAAAGAAATTTGTATGTATCAAAAATGGCCAGTAAGAAAGGGAAGACCATACAAAAAAAGACTACCAGTTAATCAATTATTAACAACAGGACAAAGAGTTATAGATTCTGTATTTCCTATATCAAAAGGTGGAACAGCAATGATTCCTGGAGGATTTGGAACAGGAAAAACAATGTTACAACATCAACTTGCAAAATGGAGTAATGCAGACATTATAGTGTATATTGGATGTGGAGAAAGAGGAAATGAAATGACAGATGTTTTAGAAGAATTTCCTAAACTAATTGATCCACGTACAGGAAGACCTTTAATGGAAAGAACAGTTCTAATTGCGAATACATCTAATATGCCTGTTGCAGCTAGAGAGGCCTCAATATATACAGGGCTTACGATAGCAGAATATTATAGAGATATGGGATATGATGTTGCAATTATGGCAGATTCAACATCAAGATGGGCAGAAGCTTTAAGAGAAATTTCTGGTAGACTAGAAGAAATGCCTGCTGAAGAAGGATTTCCATCTTATTTGCCATCAAGACTATCTGAATTTTATGGAAGAGCAGGTTTAGTTGAAAGTAATAACCAAAATGTTGGATCAGTTACAATAATAGGAGCTGTATCACCACAGGGATCAGACTTTTCAGAACCAGTTACACAAAACACAAGAAGATTTGTACATGTATTTTGGGGACTAAGTAGAGAACTGGCATATTCAAGACATTATCCTGCTGTAGATTGGAATATAAGCTACAGTGAATATATAGATAACCTACAAGAGTGGTTTGAAACAAACGTAAATGCAGACTTTATGGAAGTTAGACAAGAAATAATAAGTTTATTAGAAGAAGAAAACGAGTTACTAGAAATAGCGAAAGTAGTTGGGCAAGATGTACTATCAGATACAAAAAAACTTGTATTAGAAGTTGCAAAAGCAATTAGAGTTGGTTTTTTACAGCAAAGTGCATTTAACGATACAGACACCTCTGTACCGTTAGAAAAACAATTTGAAATGATGAATTCTATTTTAATTATATATAAAAACTCTTTAAAACTAATACAAAAGGGAATACCAATTTCAAAAGTAAAAGAATTAGGTATTTTTGAGGAATATGTAAAATTGAAATTCACAATAAAAAATGATGAAATTACGAAATTTAATGAGTTTAATAAAAGTGTGAAAGATAGATTAAAACAATTAGAAAAAACATACGAAAATCATATTTGAAAGACGAGGTAAATTAATTGAAAGTACAATATATAGGGTTAGAAGAAATAAATGGACCATTAGTATATTTAAAAACACCTAAAGATGTATCTTTTGATGAACAAGTAAAACTTGTTTTAGACAATGGAGAAGTTAGAATTGGTAATGTAATAATGCTAAATGAAGAAGTAACAGTAATTCAAGTCTATCAAGGTACTAATGAAATGAACTTAAAAGGAATAAAGGTTGAATTAGAGGGAAAACCACTACAAATTAAATTATCTAAAGAAATGCTTGGAAGAGTATTTAATGGTAGTGGAAGACCAATAGATGGTTTAGGAGAAATATCTTCAGATATAAAGAGAAATATTTCAGGAAAACCGATAAATCCAATAGCAAGAAAATATCCAAGAAATTTTATAGAAACTGGAATTTCTACTATAGATTGTTTAATGACATTAATACGTGGACAAAAATTACCAATATTTTCTGGAAGTGGTATAAATCACAACAATCTAACAGAAAGAATAATAAGACAAGCTAATATAAAAGATGATGAAAACTTTGCCGTTGTGTTTGGTCTTATGGGAGCAGAATATGAAACAGCAGAATTCTTTAGAAAAAGTTTTAAAGAAAGTGGAATTCTTTCTAAAGTTGTTACCTTCCAAAACTTATCAAATGACCCATCTGTTGAAAGAATATTAACACCGAAAGTTGCATTAACTTGTGCAGAATATTTAGCTTTTGACTTAGATATGCAAGTGTTAGTTGTTTTAACAGATATGACAGCATATGCAGAATCTTTAAGAGAGGTTTCTACCTTAAAAGGAGAAATACCTAGTAGAAAGGGATACCCAGGCTACTTATATAGTGATTTGGCATCTATATATGAAAGAGCTGGAATGATAAAAGGCAGAAAAGGGTCAATTACACAAATACCAATTTTAACAATGCCAAATGATGATATTTCTCATCCAATTCCAGATATGACAGGTTACATTACAGAAGGACAAATAGTTCTTTCAAGAGATTTATATAAAAAAGGAATAAATCCACCAATAAATATTTTAGATTCTTTATCAAGGCTTATGAAAGATGGAATTGGAGAGGAATACACAAGAAAAGACCATAGAGAGCTGGCTGACCAGTTATTTTCATCATATTCTAAAGTTCAAGAAGTAAGGGCTTTATCAAAGGTATTGGGAGAAGCGGATTTATCAGATATAGATAAGAAATATTTAGAGTTTGGTAAACAATTTGAAGAAAAATTTTTAAATCAAGAACAATATGAAAATAGAACAATAAACGAAACACTTGATTTAGGATGGGAAATATTAAAAATATTGCCAAAAGAAGAATGGGACAAAATAAGTTTTAAAAATTAAAGAGGTTTGTATATATGGACACATCAACATTGCCAACAAAAAATAATTTAATGAAAATAAAAGGAAAACTAAAACTATCATCACAAGGGCAAGAATTATTAGAAAAGAAAAAAATAATTTTAGAAATGGAAAAAGAAAAGCATAAAAAGAACTTACAAGAAAAAAGAGAAAATTTAGAAAAACTATTTAATGAAGGAATAAACAAAATAAAAATTGCCAGCATAGATATAGGTTTGGAAGAATTAAAAGATATCTCTGAAGAGGTTGATTTTAAACAGAAAATTGATATAAAATATAAAACAGTAATGGGAGTAGAAATACCATCTATAATATATGAAAAACAAAAACAAAAAACAATGATTGGACTATATAATACAAATATACAAGTAGATGAAGCAATAGAAATATTTACAAAAATAAAAACAGAAATAATAGAGCTTGCAGAAATAGAAAATACAATATTAAGAATAAATAAAGCAATAGAAAAAGTAAAGAAAAGGTCTAATGCTTTAAAAGATATAATAATACCAGAAGAAAAACAACAAATAAAAACAATAGAAGGCATTTTAGAAGAAAGAGAAAGAGAAGAATTTTCTAGATTAAAAGTAATAAAGAAAAAAATATAGTTTAAAAGCTTGCATTTTGTGCAAGCTTTGTGTTATAATTACAAACGTTAATTAAACACATAAAGCTAGTTTAAGAAAAGTGCTTAAAAAATATTTTAAGTCTTCTTAAATGTTAATACTTTATGGAAGAAATAAAACTAAGAGGAGGAATTTAAAATGGCAGTAGTTGCAATGAAACAATTACTAGAAGCAGGTGTTCACTTTGGACATCAAACTAGAAGATGGGATCCTAAAATGGCTGAATACATATTCCAAGCTAGAAATGGAATCCATATAATCGATTTACAAAAAACATCTAAAAAATTAGATGAAGCTTACAGCTTTATGAAAGAACAAGCTGAGGAAGGTAAAACAGTTTTATTTGTTGGAACAAAAAAACAAGCACAAGAATGTATGAAAGAAGCTGCAGTTAAATGTGGTATGTTCTATGTTAACCAAAGATGGTTAGGTGGAATGCTTACAAACTTTAAAACAATTAAAGCAAGAGTTCAAAGATTAAAAGACTTAGAAGCTATGGAACAAGACGGAACTTTTGAAGTATTACCTAAAAAAGAAGTTATAAATCTAAAAAAAGAAATGGAAAAACTAGAAAAGAACTTAGGTGGAATTAAAGAAATGGAAACAATTCCAGATATAATTTTCTTAGTAGATCCTAAAAAAGAAGCAACAGCAATATTAGAAGCTAAAAAATTAAATATACCAGTTGTTGGTTTAGTAGATACAAACTGTAATCCAGAAGACTTAGATTACCCAATTCCTGGAAATGATGATGCTATAAGAGCTGTTAAATTAATAGCAGATGTTATGGCAAATGCTATAATAGAAGGAAAACAAGGAGAAACTTTTGAAGATGCACAAGAAGTTGCTGAAGAAGTTTCAGAAAATGCAGAAAAAAGTATAGAAGAAGTTGTTGAAGAAACAGCTGAATAATAAAATACTTAATATAGGTTTAGGGATCGGTGTCCCCGACGGCCCGAATAAATGTTAATTATGGTGGACATTCTTGTCCACCTTTTTATTTTATATTTTATTTAAGGAGGAATTAATAAATGATAACAGCAAGCCAAGTTAAAGAATTAAGAGAAATAACAGGTGCAGGAATGATGGACTGCAAAAAAGTATTAACAGAAACAGATGGAGATATGGAAAAAGCTATGGAATTACTTCGTGAAAGAGGAATTGCTAAAGCTGCAAAAAAATCTGATAGAGTAGCTGCAGAAGGACTAGTAGATTGCTATATTTCAGAAGATGGAAAAATTGGAGCAATAGTAGAAGTAAACTCAGAAACAGACTTTGTTGGACAAAACGAAGAATTTAAAACATTTGTTATGGATGTTGCAAAACAAGTTGCAGAAAAAAATCCAGCTAATGTAGAAGAATTATTAGCACAAGAATCAATAACAGAAGCAGGAAAAACAGTACAAGAAGTTTTAACAGATAAAATAGCAAAAATAGGTGAAAATATGAACATTCGTAGATTCGAAAGATTTGAATCTACAGGATTAGTAGAAAAATATATCCATGGAGATGGAAAAATAGCTGTATTAGTTGATTTTGATAAAGGAGATAAAGCAATTGCAAAAGATATATGTATGCAGATTGCAGCAGCAAAACCAGAATTCTTAAAAAGAGAAGATGTACCAGCTGAAAGAGTAGAAAAAGAAATGGAAATACTAAAAGCACAAGCTATGAATGAAGGAAAACCAGCAGAAATAGCAGAAAAAATGGTACAAGGAAGACTTGGTAAATTCTACGGAGAAATATGTCTAGTAGAACAAGACTTTGTAAAAGATTCAGACAAAAAAGTATCTAAAGTATTAGAAGAAAACAATGCAGAAATAGTAAGATTTGCAAGATTCGAAAAAGGTGAAGGAATAGAGAAAAAAGAAGAAAACTTTGCAGAAGAAGTTGCAAACCAATTAAAATAAAATTTATACTAGCGGTCTTTTGACCGCCATTTTTTTTACCAAAAACGTTGAAAAAAAAACTCTTTTGTGGTATAAGTAATTTGGAAAAATAAATGAAAGAAGAGAAAATGAAAAATATAAAAGATTTTAATTTAGATGAGCTAAAAGAAGAGTTTATAAAACTTGAAGAAAAGCCATTTAGAGCAGAACAGGTTTTTAAATGGATTTATGAACAAAATGTAACAAGTTTTGATGAAATGACCAATTTATCTAAAGAATTAAGAGAAAAATTAAAAGAAAACTTTTCGCTTTGTATATATAAAATAGAAAGAAAGCAAAAGTCAAAGGATGGAACTATAAAATACTTATTTGATATTTTAGATGGAAACATGATAGAAACAGTATTAATGAGTTATCACCATGGTTATAGTTTATGTGTTTCATCACAAGTAGGCTGTAAAATGGGATGTAAGTTCTGTGCATCTACAGGAATAAAATTTATAAGAAGTTTAAGTTCAGGTGAAATTGTAGAACAACTCTTAGCAGTTGAAAGAGATGAAAATATAAAAATCTCAAATGTAGTATTTATGGGAATAGGCGAACCGCTAGATAACTACGATAATGTTATAAATGCAATAGGTATAATAAATAATCAAAAAGGAATTAATATAGGAGCTAGGCACATAAGTATTTCTACAAGTGGGTTAGTTCCAAAAATATATAAGCTAGCAGATGAAAAGCTTCAATGTACACTTTCTATTTCATTACATGCAACAACAGATGAAATAAGAAGCAGTATGATGCCAGTAAATAATAGTTATAATATAGAAGAATTAATAAAAGCTTGTAAATATTATTTAGAAAAAACAAATAGAAGAATTTCTTTTGAATATGCTTTGGCAAAAGAAAATAATGATAATCTAGAAGATGCAAAAAGATTAGTAAAACTATTAAGAGGAATGAATTGTCATGTAAATTTAATTCCTATAAACAAAATAGAAAATGGAAATTATACCAAAAGTTCAAATGAAAATATACTAAAATTTAGAGATTATTTAAATGATAATGGTATAGTTGCAACCGTTAGAAGAGAACTTGGATCAGATATAGATGCAGCCTGTGGACAATTAAGAAGAAAAAATATAAAAGATAAAGAGGTGAATTGATGAGAGTTTTAGTAAAAACGGATGTTGGAAAAGCAAGAGATTTAAACGAGGATTCATATTATGTGCCACAAGAAGAGGATGACTTGAAATTATTTATTGTTGCAGATGGAATGGGTGGCTATAATGGTGGAGAAATAGCAAGCAGTTTAGCAATAAAAGCAGCAAAAAGTTATATAGAAACAAATTTTATTAGTACACCTAAAGATAGAGAAAGTATTGCAGAACTTATAAAAAGCGGAATGCAATATGCAAATATGGTAGTATATGAAAAGTCAAAAGAAGATGAAGCACTAAAAGGAATGGGAACAACAATGGAAATATGTTTCTTATATGAAAATAAAATGTATATTGGACATATAGGAGATAGCAGAATATATAGAATACGAAAGCATATAATTAGAAAGCTTACAAATGACCATAGTTATGTAGAAACACTTGTAAAAGATGGAAAAATAACAAGAGAAGAAGCAAAAACACATCCAAAGAAAAACATGTTAATGAAAGCCCTAGGATGTACAGAATATATAGAACCAGATGTATTTGTAAGAGGATTTTTGAAAGATGATATAATACTTATGTCATCAGATGGTTTAACTAATATGATAGATGAACAAGAAATTTTTAATATTATAACAAATAATAAAGAAAATGCTTCAGAAATGCTAATACAAAAAGCAAATGATAATGGGGGATATGATAATATAACAGCACTTATCGTATATAATGATTAAGGGGAGAGATGAATATGAACCTAGAAGGTAAAATGTTAGGTAATAGATATGAAATTATAGAAAAAATAGGGAACGGTGGAATGGCGACTGTATATAAAGCAAAATGCCACGTTTTAAACAGATATGTAGCAGTAAAAGTTTTAAGAGATGAATTTACTACAGATGAAGAATTTATAAAAAGATTTGCAGCAGAAGCTCAATCTGCAGCAAGCTTAACACATCCAAATATTGTTTCTATATATGATGTAGGCCACGAAGATAATTTATATTATATTGTAATGGAATTAATAAAAGGAAAAACTTTAAAACAAATAATTAATGAAGATGGAAAATTGCCATGGAAATGGTCTTTAAATATAGCTTCTCAAATAGCATCTGCATTAGAAACAGCACATAGAAATAAAATAATACATAGAGATATAAAACCACACAACATAATAATTACAGAAGATGGTATAGCAAAAGTAACAGACTTTGGAATAGCAAAAGTTGTATCAAATTCAACAATAACAGCCTTTGGAGCAACAATAGGTTCAGTACACTATTTCTCACCTGAACATGCAAAAGGTGGATATACAGATGAAAAATCTGATATATACTCATTAGGTGTTGTTATGTACGAAATGCTTACAGGCCAAGTTCCTTTTGATGCAGATACAGCAGTTTCAGTTGCACTAAAACATATGCAAGAAGAACCAATAGAACCAATGGAATTGAATCCAGATATTCCAAAAGCTGTAAACGATATAATAATGAAGGCAATGCAAAAAGATACGGGGCTTAGATACCAATCTGCAACAGAAATGTTAAATGATATAAATATGGCTTTAAAAAGACCAGATGGAGATTTTGTAAACTTAAGAACAGCAGGAGGAAATTTTGAAACTCAAAGATTTGAGCCACTAGAAGATGAAGAAATAAGAACAAAAAGAAATAATAAAAAAGATGAAAATAAATTTAAAAAATTTATAAGTAACCATAAAGTTTTATCATTTTTTATTGGAGCAATATTATTATTTGCTATCGCGTTTGGAGGAACAGCTTTAGTATCAAAATTGGTATTTAATCAAGATGTAAACTTACCTAACTTTGTAGGAATGACAAAAGAAGAGGCACAAAAAGAAGCAGATAAAATAAAAGTAAAATTAGAGTTTGAAGAAGAATTTTCAGCAGATGTAGAAGAAGGAAAAGTTATTTCACAAGACCCTGAATTTAAGGAAAATTCTAAAATAAAAGAAAAAAGTACAGTAAAATTAAAAATTAGTAAAGGAACAGAATTAGTAAAAGTTCCAAAAGTTACAGGAATGGAAAAAGAAGAAGCAATAAAAACATTAGAAGATTTAGGACTAAAAGTTGAAATAAAAGAAGAAACAAGTAAAAAAGTTGAAGAAGGTTATGTAATAAATCAAGACATAGCAGAAAATAAAGAAATAAACGCAGGAGATACAGTAACAATAACAGTAAGTACAGGAACAGGAATAACACAAGTTTCAGTTCCAAGTGTTACAGGTAAAACAGAAAACGAAGCAAGAACAGCTTTAGAAAGTGCAAAACTAAAGGTAACAGTAAATTATGAAGAAGATAGTTCAAAAACAGAAGGAATAGTATTAAAACAAAATGTTGAATCTGGTAAAAAAGTTGATGAGGGAACAACAGTTACAATAACAGTAAATAAAGCAGAATCAAAATCTGGAACAGTAACAGTAAATGTTAAAAGCATAACAGGTGGATACGATTCATCAGATACAGACTTAACAGATACAGACAAAAAAGCAAAAATAGATATAAAAGTAGATGGAACAAGTGTATATACACAATCAAATGTAGACAAAAACTCAACAGCAATATCAACAAGCTTTTCAGGAAAAGGAAAAGTACAAATAGTTGTAAATATACAAGATGGAAATGGAGCAAGTTACACAAGAACAACAGAATTAGACTTAAGTAAACAAACAACATACACAGCACAATAAAAAATGTAGGGGCACGGTGCACCGTGCCCTTTCTATATAAAGGAGAAAAATGAAACAAGGAATAATAATAGAAAATATTTCAAATATTTTTAAAATAATATGTGAAAACGAACTATATACATGCGATGCAAGAGGAAAATTAAAAAAAGATGATATAAAGCCAGTTGTAGGAGATAAGGTTAATTTTGAAATAACAAAAATAGAAGAAAAAACAGGTGTTATAGAAGAAATTCTACCAAGAAAAAACTACATAAAAAGGCCTAAAATTGCCAATATTAATCAAATTGTGTTAGTTATATCTAGCAAAATGCCAAAACCAGATTTATTAATGCTAGATAAACAACTTGTTTTTGCAGAGTATATGAATATAAGACCAGTAATTGTTATAAATAAAATAGATTTAGCAAAAGAAATTGCAGAAGAAATAAAAGAACAATATAAATTTACAAATTATGAAATAATAGAAACAAATGCAAAAAAGAACATAGGCATATACGAACTAAGGAATGTTTTAAAAAACAAAATAAGCGTATTCTCAGGCAACTCAGGGGTAGGCAAATCTACATTATTAAATGATTTATTTGAAGATAATTTAACTTTAGAAGGAAAAATAAGCTCAAAAAATAAAAGAGGAAAAAATACAACAACAACAGTTAAATTATATGAATTAGAGGAAAATACATTTATTGCAGATTCACCAGGATTTTCTACATTTGATATATATGAAATAGAAACCACAAACTTAGCAGAGTATTTTGTGGAATTTAAAGAGTATATAGAAAATTGTGAATTTGTAGGGTGTACACATATAAAAGAAGAAAACTGTGGAATAAAGCAAGCACTAAAAGAAAATAAAATATCTCAAAATCGTTATGAAAGATATATAAAAATATATGAAGAATTAAAAGATAGGGAGGAACACAAATGGTAGAAATATCAACATCAATTTTAAGTGTAGATTCAGAAAAAAGTATGAAAACTTTTTACGATTTAGAAACAGCACATACAGATTATTTTCATATAGATGTTATGGATGGAAAGTTTGTAGAAGCAGATACAACAGCTAAAATGGAAAAATATTCAGAATATTTAAATCATATAACATTAATACCATTAGATGTACATTTAATGGTTGAAAATGTAAAAGAATATGTAGATAAATTTTTAGTATTCAAACCAAATACAATAACATTTCAAATAGAAGCTTTGAAAACAAAACAAGAAGTAATAGATATAATAAAATATATACAATCCAATAATTGCAAAGCAGGAATAGCAATAAAACCAAATACAAAAATAGAAGAAATAACAGAATATTTACCATATTTGCATCAAGTAACAATAATGACAGTAGAACCAGGAAAAGGCGGACAAAAGCTAATAGAATGCACAATAGATAAAATAGCAGAATTGAAAAAGTATATAGAAGAAAATAATTTAGATATAGACATAGAAGCAGATGGTGGAATAAATATAAATAATGTAGAAAAGGTAAAACAAGCAGGAGCAAATATAATTGTAGCAGGAACTGCCATTATAGATTCAGAAGATTTTAAACAAATAATAAATGAATTAAAAAAATAATGTAAAATAAAATCATGCCAGACGATGTAGGGGTCGACGCCTCTGTCGACCCGAATAAACAATGTTAAAAATAACTAATGTCAAACGTTGTAGGGGTCGGCGTCCTTAGGGCGACCCGCAAAAAAACCACAAAATTAAATTTTGTGGTTTTTTATTTTCTATTTTTCAGATTTATTTTGTTTTTCTTTTTTTTCAAAACTTATATTTTTGAAAAACATGTTCATTATTAATATTCCGAAACCGAAAGTAATAAATAATATTCTAAGTATTATTCCATAAGGAATTACTTCTAAAACATAAGCTAATAATGAAACAATAGCAACACATAAAGCTTTTAACCAAGCATTTGAAATTTTCATTTTTTCTGCAATAATGTTTGCTAAAGATATAACTAATGTTGAAACAGAAATTGTAAGTAATAATCCGTAGAACAATAGTAATACTAAAGAAACTGAAACTCCAACAACACTAATTAATAATAAAAAGCTTACAATAGGTACAACTATTAATGCAAGTAAACCAATACCAAATGCTGGTAAGATTTTTTTAGATGCAATTTTTGTACATTTTTCAATTGAATTTTTACTAAATAATAATGCTAATCCATAAACTACTAATGTGAAGATAACAGCAGATGCTGCTCCAATTAAGTAATCTGATACTTTTGTATCATTTTCATTTTTAGCAATTTGTGTATATTTTGTTTCTCCTTGTACAGCTCCATCTGGAACTTGAATTTCTTTTGCACTACTATAATTTAAATTTCCATATATATTTGCTTTTGCACCATCTTTTTCTAGATTTAAACTTGCTACATTACATTCTACATCTCTACCAATAATTCCAAGTAGTGTTAAAGAATTGCTATAACATTTTAAATCTCTATAAACTCCATAATCTGTTGGTATTTCTAAAGTATTGCAACATGCATATAAGCTATTTGCAACTGCTTTGAAATTAACTTCATTTGCACATAAGTAAACTGATGATTGTATGTAAGCATCTGTAAATGTAGCTTTATTAGCTAATACAAATAAGTTACCAGCTATTTGACCAGTTACAGTTACATTATTTGCCATAATGTAAACGTTACCATCAACTAATTGATCCATAGTAACATCTTCACCTGTTAAATATAAATCTCCTTCATGTACATCTTTTTGATTTTGATCTGAACTTCCTTCAGTAGTAACAGCGTTTTCAGCACCATCTGTTGATGTAGTATCTATTGCGTCTGATGTATCGCCTGTTTCAGATGAAGTAACTTCTGTGTCTGTTGTTGTTTCGTTAGTTGTTTCATTTTCTGCGAAACTAAATGTTGAAATTAATGTAATTATTAAAAATAAACTTAATAATACTTTTGTTTTTGTGTTTCTTAACATTTTTTTCCTCCCTTGTAAAAAATTATACAAAAAATATATATCTTTATTGGAATTTTGTCAATGAAAATTGCCAATAAAGATATATTTTATGATTTACAGAAATTTCTTAAAGGACATTGTTCACATTTTGGATTTCGTGCAGTACAAATATCTCTACCAAAATACATAAATAAATGATTTACATCTTTTAAAGTTTCAGGAGGGAATTTTTGTATTAAATCAAATTCAATTTTTGTTGGATCACTTTCTTTTGATAATCCTAATCTATTAGAAATACGTTTGCAATGTGTATCTACAGCAACTCCTTGAGCAATGCCAAATACTTCAAGCATAATAACATTAGCACTTTTTCTACCAACACCTGGAAGTGTAAGTAAATCTTCCATATTAGAAGGAACAATTCCGCCAAAATCGTTTAAAACCTTTTTTGCCGTTTCTATAATATTTTTTGCTTTATTTTTATAAAATCCACATGGATGTATCATTTTTTCTAAATTCGTTATATCGGCATTTGCAAAACTTTCTATAGTAGGATATTTAGAAAATAATTCTGGAGTAGTTTTGTTTACTCTTTCATCTGTGCATTGAGCCGAAAGCATAACCGCAACAACAAGGTCGAAAGGTTTATTAAAATCCAAGCTACATTTAGCTTCTGGGTATGTTTTTTTTAATATATTTATAATATCTATATAATCATTTTTGTTCATAATATTCACCTCAAAATTATTATATAATTTTGTAAAGTAATTTGCAATAAATAATATAGTCACATAATATATTTAAAAATAATATAATATATAAACAGGGAGGTAATAAATTATGTTTAGGGCATTTAAGAAAACAATTGCTGTTTGTTTAATAGGATTAGGACTTGGAATATTGTTAGTTTTATTACTTCCAATAACAGGTTGGTTAATTACAATTGGATTAGTAATAATAGCCGTAGGATGTTTATGGCTAGCATGTTAAAGAGGGAGTGATATATATGACAATAATAGTAAAAAAAGCACCAAAAGCATTAAGAGGTATATTGAAAATGATTTTTGGAATAAAAGATTAAAATACATATGAAAAGATTACAAATTTTGATTCTAGAATTATTTAATTATAAAAGAATAGGATTTATGAAATGAATAATTTTTATTGTTCACTTCATAAATCCTATTCTTTTTATTTTATAATAACTTAAGCTCTTTTTACTTTTCCAGAACGTAAACATTTAGCACAAACTGAAATTCTTTTTGGTTGTCCATCTACCATTGCTTTAACTTTTCTTAAGTTTGGTTTCCATGTTCTTGTAGTTCTTTTACTTATATGAGAACGTGTAATACTAAGTTTATTTCCATGAGTTAATGTTTTTTCACATATAGCGCATTTTGCCATTTAAAGCACCTCCTAAATTTAAGTAATAAATTGACTGTTTAATAGTTTATCATATAATTTTAAAAAAAACAAGACTTTTTGTAAAATTTAGTTTATAATGTTAAAAAAATTATAGAAGGAGAATCTATGGAAAATATTTTATCTAAAGAAATAAAATATGTAAAAGGAGTTGGGCCTAATAGAGCAGAACTTTTAAATAAGCTAGGAATATATACATTAGAAGATTTAATTACATATTATCCAAGAACCTATGAAGATAGAAGCAAACCAGTAAAAATTGCAGAGGTGCAAGATGGTGAAGAAGTTTTAATAGAAGGAATTGCAGCGGCTAGAGTTTCTGAAATAAGAACAAGAAATAGAAAAATGACTATTTATAAATTAATAGTAAGAGATGAAACAGGAAGTTGTACAATAACGTGGTTTAACCAAAGTTATTTAAGAAATATGTTTAAGCAAGGTGAAACTTATAAGTTTTTTGGTAAGGTAAAAAAAATTGGAAACAAAGTTGAAATGAATTCACCAGTGTATGATGTAGGTGTTAATACCAAAAATACTGGTAAGATAATTCCAATATATCCATTAACATATAATTTATCTCAAAATAATATTAGAAAAATTATAGAAAATGGACTTGAACTTGTAAAAAATAAACTTGAAGAAACACTTCCAGATTATTTAATAAAAGAATATAAACTTATGGATATAAATTCTGCAACAAATTCAATTCATTTTCCAAAAGATTTTACAGAGTTTAATATAGCGCGAAAAAGACTTGTGTTTGAGGAGTTATTAAGTATGCAACTTGCACTTCTTAGCTTAAAATCTCAATACAAAAAAGAAATTGATGGTATAGCTTTTAATAAAGAAATACATATGTCAGATGTTATAAATAAATTGCCATTTAAGCTTACAAAAGCACAATTAAGAGTATTGGAAGAAATAGATGAAGATTTAGAAAAAGTAAAGCCTATGAATAGACTTCTTCAAGGTGATGTTGGCTCTGGTAAAACTGCAGTTTCTATAATTGCTTCATATAAAGTTGTGAAAAGTGGTTATCAAGTAGCCATAATGGCTCCTACAGCAATACTTGCTACACAACATTTAGAAAGTTTTAAGCAAATGTTAGTGCAATTCGATATTAGATGCGAACTATTAATCTCTAGCATTACTAAAAAGAAGAAAGAAGAAATTTTAGAAAGATTAAAAAATGGAGATATAGATATTCTAATTGGAACACATGCTATTTTAGAGGACAATGTTGAATTTAAAAACTTAGGGCTTGTAGTTACAGATGAACAACATAGATTTGGAGTAAAACAACGTACTAAAATAATTGAAAAAGGTCAAAATCCAGATGTATTAGTTATGACAGCAACTCCAATACCAAGAACTTTAGCACTAATATTATATGGAGATTTAGACATATCTATAATAGATGAACTTCCTCCAAACAGAAAAAAGGTAGATACCTTTGCTGTAAAAAAGAATATGGAAGAAAGAGTAAATAATTTTGTAAAAAAACAAATAAATGAAGGTAGACAAGCTTATATTGTATGTCCGCTAGTAGAAGAAAATGAAGAAATGGATTTAAAGTCTGTTGAAGAATTAACGAAAAAATATAAAGAAGAAACCTTTAGTGAATATAAAGTAGAATACTTACACGGGAAAATGAAAGCAAAAGAAAAAGATGCTATAATGGAAAAATTTAAAAATGGTGAAATAGACATTCTTATTTCAACAACTGTTATAGAAGTGGGAGTAAATGTTCCAAATGCAAGTATTATGGTTGTAGAAAATGCAGAGAGATTTGGACTTGCACAGTTACACCAATTAAGAGGAAGAGTAGGAAGAGGAGAATATCAATCTTATTGTATATTAAAATATGAAGGTAATGGAAAAGTAGTTCAGGAAAGAATGAAAATAATGACATCAACAAATGATGGATTTATAATATCAGAAAAAGATTTAGAACTACGTGGAAGCGGAGAATTTTTTGGAACAAAGCAACATGGCTTGCCAGAATTCAAAATAGCAAATTTATTTGAAGATATAGAAATGTTAAAAATGGTACAAAGTTTAGCAATTAGAATAATTGAAAAGGATGAAAAGTTGGAAAAGCCTGAAAATAAACTATTAAATAAAATGGTAGAAAAGAAATTTAAAGATAGAATTGAAATATAATGTCGAAAAATGAAAATGGAAAAAACTTGAAAATATTATGTTAATATGATATAATAAACACGCAGTTGTTGTTTAGCAAAAGAGTATTCTATAATTATAGAATATAGAAAGGACAATATTATGAGTACAAGAGGATTAAGCTACAAGTGGTATGGAAAAGCAAAGGAAATGCTTCGCTGCAGACATATAAATCCGCAGATGGTAGGTTACACTCTACTATTATATGGAATTTGCGAGTGTGCTGAAGATGAGGAAATGACAGAAAAGGAATTATATGATGAAATGAAAAAGAATTATATGGTTCCTACAATTGACTTTGAGAGCAATCGGCATCCTGTGAATCAACATATGGTTGAAGCATTGAGATCAGTTGGAATTGAAGACGAACCATGGGAATTTATTCAGAACTTTATTGCTGAAGTAAAGTCATGTGGATTTCAATGAAGGCAAAGAGCAATTATCTTTTGATAGTTGCTCTTTTTTCTTGACAATTTATAAAAATAAATTTATTATATAAATTAGAAAGAAAAAATAAAGGATGTAAAAAATGTTAAAAACAATAATTATTTTAATATCAAGTATATTTATTTTTATTGGAGTTATAGGTATTTTTGAAGCAAGAAATATAAGTAAAAAATATTTTAGCTTTGGAGACCAAAACACATCAGTTGCAATAATAAAGATTGCTTGCTATATAATTTCGATAATTAGCTTGATAATTATAAAATTTAATTTATAGGAGGAAAACAAATGAAAAATTTATCTACATATTTAGTAGTAATGTTTATGATAATGTATTGGATTTTTAGAATTGTACTCGCTGTAACAAACACAATAGGAATTGATATGGGAATAACAATTCCAAACTATAATATGGAAATAGCTTTACTATTTATAACTATAGTGTCAATAGTGCTTGTAATTAAAAGAAATATTATAGGGAGCTTATTGTATTTGCTTTCATATGCATTATACTTTGGAACACCATTGTTTAATGGCATAATGGCAGTTGTAAGTTCAGATGGCAGTTTTGATATAAATTCATATACAACATTATTTGTAAATGCATTAGGAATTGTAATTCCACTATTTGTATTATTCGAAATGTTAATAGAAAAAAATAGAATGGCACACCCAGTAGATAAAAAAACAGATTGGTTCTATAAAAACGAAGAATATGATAGAAAATTAGACGATAGAGCAGATAAAAATAATTATAGAACATTATAATACAATTTAGAGTTTAGATGTTAGAAAAAATCTAACTTTAAACTCTATTTTTATATTATAGGAAGATCCTATTTTCAATAAAACATCAATATATGTAAACGGAGAAGCAATAAATTAAAAAATGCAAAAATGTGATTTTGCTGAAATTTAGATTAAATCAGGGACGGGGTTAAAAATCATCTTACATAGTGATTTTTAACCCCGTCCCTAATTTCACCAGATTTATTCATTTATTAATTTCACAATAGTTTGCAAAACTAAATTTGTCATTATATCGTAATTCATATTTGAATGTTTATGATAAACAATTTCATGGCATAGGTTATCTATTAAACCTATTATTATATGAACTTTTTCAGACAAGTTTTCAGAATTAAATCCATTTTGAATTAATAAGTTTGTTATATTTTCTGTCATTTTTATTTCATGTTTATGAAAAAATTCAGCAATTTCTTTATCAGAATGTGTCATAGCTGTTATTTCTTCATGTGCTTGTTGAGAAAGTTTATGATTTTCTATAAATTTATTAATCATTTCTCTTAGAACATTTTCAATGTTATTTTTATTAATTTGGGTTTCAGCAATATTTAACATAGGATAAAAAATATCATCTGCATAAATTTTAATACCCTCAATTAAAATATCATGTTTATCTTTAAAATAATTATAAACAATACCAGTAGAAACACCTGCAGCTTTAGCAATCTCAGCAGTATTAGTATTATAATAACCTTTTTTACAAATTAACTCAAAACCACATTTAATTATTTTTTCTTTCTTCTCAATAGAACGCTTTTGAACAGGTTCCCTAATAGAACTTTCTTTCATTACAAACCTCCATCATAAACTAAATTATAAAATGAAAACAAGATTATGTCAAATTATTACAATATTTTTTAATATTATTTATTGTTACGATTGTTGTATATAGCTCCACGATGGTGAAGCATTTTTCTTTCGAAAACGTGGAGAAAGAAAATATCCTTCACCATGCAAGATGGAGCGGACTTTAAAGAAGTTATAAATTTAAAATATGAAATAAATTTCAAATTCTATTGACAATTATACTATAAAAAAATATAATATACAAGAAAAAATGTGAAACAAATTTCATATAAGGAGGAAAGAATGAAAAAAATAGTAGAATTAAAAAATGTTAGTAAAGTTTATAAAACAGGAGAAAAAGAGTTTAAAGCACTAGACGATATTGATTTAGCTATAAACGAAGGAGAATTTGTTGTAGTATTAGGACCATCAGGTGCAGGTAAATCTACATTACTTAATTTAATAGGAGGTATGGATACACCAACAAGCGGTCAAATAATTATAGATGATGAAAATATTTCAAACTATAATGAAGAAAAACTAAGTGAATATAGAGCAGAAAATATAGGATTTATTTTTCAATTTTATAACATTTTACCAACACTTACAGTGCTAGAAAATGTTGAAATTGTAAAAGACATTGTAAAAAATGCAGGAGATAGCAAAAGTGCATTAGAAGCAGTAGGGTTAATAGAACATATAAATAAATTCCCAAATCAACTATCAGGAGGAGAACAACAAAGAGTTTCTATAGCAAGAGCAATAGCTAAAAACCCTAAATTATTATTATGTGATGAACCAACAGGAGCATTAGACTCAAAAACAGGTGTAGAAGTATTAAAACTATTAAAAAAACAATGCGATGCCAACAATGGAAATAATACAGTAATAGTAGTCACACATAATAGTTTATTTGCAGAAATTGCAGATACAGTAATAAGAGTAAAAAATGGAAAAATTGAAAGTGTAGTATCAAACGAAAATCCTAAAGAAATAGACGAAGTTAATTGGTAGAAAATGGAGGAAAAAATGAAAATTTTAAATAAAAAATTATGTAGAGACATAAAGCAAAACTTATCACAGTTTATTACTATATTTTTAATGGTATTTATAGGTATTATGGCATATAGCGGAATAGAAGGCTATATGGAAGGAATGCAAGAAACTGCAGATAATTTTTATGGCAATTATAATTTACAAGACTTAAATGTTTTAGGCGAGATAAATGAGAGCAAAATAGAAGATATTAAAAATATAGATAATGTAAAAAATGTTGAAGGAAAGCTAGTTATAAATACTATTTTGGAAGAAAATAGTGATGTTACTTTGCAAGCAAGTTTTATAGATAGCAATGAAATTTCAAAATTTTATATAGTAGATGGTAAAGAATTTAATAAAGATACAAAAGGAATTTGGGTAGATCAATTTTATGCAGAAGCAAATAATTTAAAAGTAGGAGATAACTTAAAAATAAAATACGATGGGTATGTTTTTGATGAAGAAATTATAGGACTAATAAATGTTCCAGACCACGTATATGATGTTAAAGATGAATCTCAAATATATCCAGATCACAAAATGTTTGGATTTGTTTATATGTCAACAAATGAACTAGAAGGTTACATTAAAAATCAAGTAATGAAAGAAGCAAATATTACTGATGAAGAAATATTCAATACATATTTTAAAGACTTTAATTACAGAGATTATTTAAAATATAATTATGCTATGGTAGATGTTGAAGATGTAAATGAACTAAGTAAAGTAAAAAACAGCATAGAAGACAAAATGGAAAATGTTACAATAATAGATATTAAAGATACATCATCATATTCACAATATCAAGGAGAAGTTGATGAAGGGAAAACATATATAGGAGTATTTTCTGGATTATTCTTATTTATAGCTATTTTGTCAGTTATTACAACAATGACAAGAGTTGTTCAAAAACAAAGAATACAAATTGGAACATTAAAAGCACTTGGATTCAAGAAAAGAAAAATTGTAAAACATTATATTGGCTATAGTTTTTGGATTTCAATAATTGCAGCAATATGTGGGCTATTTGCAGGTAGATACTTTATAGGAGATGTATTTATAAATCTAGAAATGAGCTTTTTTGAAATACCAAATGGTATGGCAATAATAAAGAAAGATTCATTTATTGTTGCAGCTGCTGTAGTTTTAGTAGTATCTTTTGTAACATATTTAACAACAAGAAATATATTAAAAGAAAATACAGCAGAAACTTTAAGAAATTCAATTCCAAAAGTAAAGAAAAAGTCATTAAATATTACAACAAAAGGAATTTTCAAAAAAATGAATTTTTCTACAAAATGGAATATTAGAGATATTATTAGAAACAAAGCAAGAACAATAACTGCTGTAGTTGGAGTAACATGCTGCTGCATGCTAATAGTATGTGCAATAGGAATGTTAAACAGTATGGATTATTTTATAGGATTACAATTTAATACTATTTATAATTTCGACTATAAATTAAGTCTAAAGAGTAACATTAGTGCAGAAAACTTAAATAAATTAACAGATGAATATGGAAATAGCACATCAGAATCTTTATATATTGAAATAAAAGATAATAATGATGAAAGAGAATCTAATAACATTTTTGTAACAGATGCAAAAGATTATATAAGATTTGTAGACAATAAAAATAAATTTATAGAATTAAATAACGATGAAGGTGTATATGTAACATACAAATTAGCAGATACTAAAGGTTATAAAATAGGAGATGAAATAACTTGGCATATATCTGGGAATAATACATATTATACTTCAAAAATAGTAGGATTTAATAAAGACCCACAAAATCAAAATGTAACAATGACAAGAAAATACTTAGAAAGCTTAGGAATAGAATATAAACCAGATTCATTATATACAAATACAGATTTAAGTGGTAAGAAAGAAATAGAAAATGTAGAAGTAATATCAAATATAGATAAACTAAAAGATGGAATGTCAAATATGATAGAAACTATGAGAACAATGGTAGTACTTATAATTGTAATTGCAGTTATACTAGGAGCAGTAATAATATACAATTTAGGAATATTATCATATACAGAAAAGCAATATCAACTTGCAACCTTAAAAGTATTAGGATTTAAAGATAAGCAAATTAAAAAAATATATATAAAACAAAATAATATAATAGCTGCTATTTCAATTATACTAGGACTACCGGCAGGATATTATTTAGTAGATTGGTTATTCAAAACAGCTATAGAAGAAAGCTACGATTTTGGAGCACACATAAACATAGAAACATATATAATAGCAACAATAGGAACATTTTTAGTATCATACTTAGTATCTAAATTCCTTGCAAGAAAAATAAATAAAATAGATATGGTTTCTAGTTTAAAAGCAAATGAATAGAAAAGGTGATAATTATGCAATTATTATTAGGGTTAGGAATTCCATTATTAGGCACGGTACTTGGAGCTGCAATGGTATTCTTTATGAGAAATAAAATGAATATAAAAGTAGAAAAAATACTTTTAGGATTTGCATCTGGAGTGATGATAGCAGCTTCAATATGGTCGTTAATTATGCCATCTATAGATATGGCAAAAGAACAAGGGAAAATTGCTTGGATACCGGCAAGTATAGGATTTTTATTTGGAATAGTATTTTTACTTGTATTAGATAGTTTAATTCCACATATGCACTTGGAAAGCGATAAGCCAGAAGGAATAAAAACAAAACTTAAAAAAACTACAATGCTTGTTTTGGCAGTTACACTCCATAATATACCAGAGGGAATGGCAGTAGGTGTAACATTTGCGGGAGCAATAATAGGGAACACAGGAATAACAATGGCAGGAGCCTTTGCACTTGCTATTGGAATTGCAATACAAAACTTTCCAGAAGGCGCAATAATATCAATGCCATTAAAAAGTGAAGGGATGAGCAAACCAAAAGCATTTATGTATGGATCACTTTCAGGAATTGTAGAACCAATAGGAGCGATAATAACAATACTGTTTACCAAAGCAGTTGTACCAATACTTCCATATATACTTTCATTTGCAGCAGGAGCAATGATATATGTGGTAGTAGAGGAGCTAATACCAGAATCACAAGCAGGAGAACACTCAAATATAGGAACAATAGGAGTAGCAATAGGATTTGTAGTAATGATGATTTTAGATGTAGCTTTAGGTTAAATTAATAAAAGTATTGATAAAATATCCAAAATATTGTAAAATAATAAAAAATTTTGGAGGAAAAAATTGAACGAAATAGAATTACAAAAAGAATATATAAAAAAGGTTGCACAAATAAATAAAGGAAAAGATTTAAAATACTGCATTCTAACAATGGGGTGCCAATTAAATGAAAATGATTCAGAAAAATTATGTGGTATGTTAGAAGATATGGGATATAGTAAAACAGATAAATTTGAAGATTCAGATTTTGCTATATTCAATACTTGTTGTGTTAGAGAAAATGCAGAAGATAAATTATTTGGAAATTTAGGAGAATTAAAAAGAGTAAAGGAAAACAAAAATACAATTATAGCAATTGGCGGATGTATGATGCAAGAAAAGCATATTACAGACAAAATAAAGAAAAGCTATAATTATGTAGATATAATTTTTGGAACACATACATTACATAAATTACCACAAGATACATATGAAATTTTGAATGATAGAAGAAAAATAGAAGACGTAATAGATATAGATGGAGAAGTTTATGAAGGCTTGCCTATAAAACGTTTTGATAATATAAAAGCTTCAGTAACTATTATGTATGGTTGTAATAATTTCTGTAGTTATTGCATAGTTCCATATGTACGTGGAAGAGAAAGAAGCAGAAGTCCTCAAGATATAATAAATGAAGTGCAGGAATTAGCTAAAAAAGGTTATAAAGAAATTACTCTATTAGGTCAAAATGTTAATTCATATTTGGTTAGTGAAAAGAGAAAAAATAAAGATTTAGAATACACAGTAAAAATAAATGATAAAGGATTAAAAATTAATTCATTTGCAACATTATTAATTGCATGTAATGAAATTAAAGGAATAGAAAGAATACGTTTTGTATCTCCACATCCAAAAGACTTTACAGATGATGTAATAGAAGCAATAGCAAAATGTGATAAAGTATGTAAATTAGTGCATTTACCATTGCAATCTGGTAGCACAAGAATGTTAAAAATTATGAACAGAAAATATACAAAAGAACAATACTTAAATTTAGTAGAAAAAATGAAAGAAAAAATACCAAATGTTAGATTTTCAACAGATATAATAGTAGGATTTGCAGGTGAAACAGAAGAAGATTTTGAAGATACATTAGATGTAGTAAGAAAAGTAAAATATGAACAGGTTTACATGTTCATATATTCAATAAGAGTAGGAACTCCAGGTGCAAAAATGGAAAATCAAGTATCAGATGAAATAAAACATAAACGTTTTGATAGATTAAAAAAATTAGTAGAAAGTCAAATAAAAGAAAATAATGATTCATATGTTGGAACAAAACAAAAAATATTAGTTGAAGGAACAAGTAAAAATAACAAAAAAATGCTAACAGGAAGAACAGATAGTAATAAAGTAGTTGTTTTTGAGGGAAGTAAAGAACTAATAAATAAAATGGTAGAACTAGAAATAGAATCTGAACATATGTGGTATTTAAAAGGAAAAATATAAAAATTAATTCATAAAAACACCATTTTTGGAAATAATAAAATTAAAATTTATTTAAGAAGTGGTGTTTTTATTATGAAAAAAATAATAAATAAAAAGAATTTGTTTGTATTGTTAATATCTTTAATGGGAGTATTTCTAATATACAATATATTTTTTTCAAATAATGAGGTAGAGGCTTTATCTAAATATGGTTCTAGAGGAAGTGAAGTTACACAAATTCAAACGAAGCTTAAAAGATGGGGTTATTATAGCGGAAGTGTAGATGGTATTTATGGTAGTCAAACAGTTACAGCTGTGAAAAAATTTCAAAAGAAAAATGGATTAACAGTAGATGGAATTGCTGGTAAAAAAACTTTAGAAGCAATGGGAATATTTAGTTCTTCATCTTCAAGTTCATCATCAACTAGTAGTAATTCATCAAATGTAACTTTACTTGCAAAAGTTATTTACGGAGAATCAAGAGGAGAGCCTTACACTGGACAAGTCGCAGTTGGAGCAGTTGTAATGAATAGAGTAAAAAGCAGTTCATTTCCAAATACTATAGCTGGTGTGGTATATCAAAAAGGTGCGTTTGATGCTGTAAGTGATGGTCAAATAAATATGAATCCAGATAGTACTGCAAAAAAAGCAGCACAAGATGCTATAAATGGTTGGGACCCAAGCTATGGTTCAATATATTATTTTAATCCTGCTACTGCAACAAATAAATGGATATGGTCAAGGCCACACACTGTAACAATAGGAAAACACAGATTTTGTAAATAAAAAAATTCGCAATGTAAAATTGCGAATTTTTTATATTTGGTCTAAATATTTTCTAATATTTTAGGTAATACTTGTTTTTTTCTAGAAACTACACCTTCTAATAAAGCTGTATTATTATCTAATTCAACACCAAATGCTTTTTCAATAACATCTGTTTTATCTCCTAAAGCGATGATTTTTGAATTTGCATTTAAAATATCTGTAACAACAAATACATATAAACCTAAATTGTTTTCTTTAATATCTTTGTTAATAGCTTCTTCAAAATCAGCTTTTCTTTTGAAAACATCATCAACATCTGCACTATTAACTTGTGAAATTTTAAAGTTAACTCCATTTCCTTCAAAAGGTTTGCAATCTATATTTATAACTTCGTCAGCAGTATAATCACTTATATCTGTACCTGCTTTTAACATACTTTGACCATATTCATACATATCAACACCTGCTATATCTGCAAGTTTTTGAGCTATTTTTTTATCTTCTTCTGTACATGTTGGAGATTTGAATAATAATGTATCAGATATAATAGCACTAAGCATAATTCCGGCCATTTTTGGTGTTATTTCTACATCGTTTTGTTTATATAATTTATAAATTATTGTAGAAGTACATCCAACAGGCTCTGCAACATAGTATAAAGGGTCATTTGTTTGTAAATTAATTCTATGGTGATCAACTACCATTTTTATATTTGCATTTTCAATTCCTTTAACACTTTGAGCAAATTCGTTAGAATCTACCATAATTACATTTGATTTTTCTTCAACTTCTTCTAATAAAGTAGGTGTTTCAACACCAAAGCTTTTTAAAGCAAATGCAGTTTCTTTATTAACATTACCTAATCTAAAGCATTCAGCATTTTCTCCTAATTCGGTTCTTAAGTTAGCCATTGATATAGCTGAAGCAATAGAATCTGTATCAGGTTTTTGGTGACCAAATACAAAAGTTTTATCTATCATAAACGTACCTCCTTAAATTTTTCTCTCATAACCTATATTATACTCTTATTTGGTAAAAAAGTCAATTTTTAGCAAACAAAAAGTGAAAAGAATTTCATGTTATGGGTTAATTATAAAAGCAATGTCAAACGTTGTAGGGGGTCGGCGTCCTTAGGGCGACCCGAAGTATATTTTAATATTTTTTAGGATTTACAAATAGAGTTTTGTTGTGTGTGTAAATTACCATTCCTGCCTTAGATTTACTAGGCTTTTTTACATATTTTATGTAGCAGTAATCTACAGGTACATTAGAAGATAACTTTGCTTTGCTGTGGTATGCTGCAAGTTCTGCACATTTTTGTATTATTTCATTATTAGGCGTTTTATTTTCTAAGTTTAAAACAACATGGCTTCCATGAATGTCTTTTGTGTGGAACCATAAGTCGTTTTTATTTGCAAGTTTTGTTGTTAAATAATCATTACAAATATTATTTTTTCCAACATAAACTGCAAATCCATCTATGTTTAGTTGTACTGGCTTAATAGAATTTGGAACATTTTGTTTCTTTTTCTTATTTTTTGATTTATTGAAAGAATCTTTAAAAATAGAGCTTTCAGATATTTCTGCATAAATTTGTTCTAAATCTGCTGAAGTAGTAGAGTTTTCTAGTTCATATACAACACTTTCTATATAATCTAATTCAAGTTCTGTTTCTTTCTTTTGAATTGCACATATTTCTAGAGCATTTTTTAATTTATTATATTTCTTAAAATATCTTTTTGCATTATTTGCAACAGAGTATTTTTTATCTAAAGGAATAGTAATTAAATTATTGTTATCATAATAATTTTCTAATTGAATTTTATCTTCGTTGGTATTTTTTATTCTATATAGGTTAGAAGTAATAAGTTCACCATATAATTGATAAGTTTCTTTGGTTTCACATTCTTTTAGCTTTTTATTAATGTTTTGTAGACGTTTTTGATATTTTTTTAAATATACTAATATTACTTTTAAAATATTGTTTCTTTTGGAATTAAACTGCTCTTTTTGTTCTTTATTGTAATAAAAATCATCAATAAAAAAGTTAAAATCTAAACTTGTTTGTTTTGGCTCAATTAAAGGAGTAGAAGCTACTTCTTGATTATCATACGAAATTTTTAAGTAAGGAACAAAGTCAATTTTAGTTTTATTAGGAGAGGTGGTTAAATCTAAAAATTCTCCTGTAACGTTGTCTATATAATTTAATAAGTCTTTAAAATATTGATAAAGCTCAACTAGATTATTACTTTCAAAATTATCATTCTTAATATTAAATTTTTTCAAAGCATTTTGCACAAAACTCATACTAAATCCTGTATATGTAGAACATATTGCTTTATCAATAGTATTTTCTTTATCAAGAATTTTTTCATAAAATTCATTAAATTGTTTAATATCTAAAAAATTTAATTTATTGGTTAGAGGTAAAACATACTCATGAGCTGGCAAAATATCTCTATTTGAGTGAGATACTGTATCTAAATGCCTAATTGCATCTATAATAAAATTTTTATCATTTACAAGAATAATATTGCAATGTTTTCCCATTAATTCAACTATTAAAGTTTTTTTGGTTAAATCATTAAATTCGTTATATCCTTCTAATTCTAAATATACTATTCTTTCTAATCCTATTGAATAAATATTTTTTATTTTATAACCAATTATATGCTTTCGAAGAAGCATACAAAAGTTTAAAGCATTGTGAGGGTTAGACTTACTGTGAGTAGTAAGGTGCATTCTACAGTTAGAAGATTCAATGCAAATATTTAAAGCATAATTTTTTCCACCAGCATATATACCTAATATAATTTCATTTTTATTCGGTTCAAAAACTTTATTAATTTTTCCATCTAAAATTATTGTTTTAAGTTCTGCTATTATACTTTTTGTTACAATTCCATCATATGCCATAGAATCAACTCCAATCTAGTTTAGAATTATAATATAAAAATATACAAATTTCAATTAAAATCTCTTGACACTGTGAGATTTGTTGAATATAATCGAATAGAATTACATGCAGGAGGTACATTAGAGGTTATGGATAAAAATAGTGTGTTTTATTCTTATGATGCTTATGAGAATATATCAGATGAAGAACTAGTTAATAAATCTAAATCTGGAGACAAGCATGCACTAGAGTTTTTGCTTGAAAAATATAAAGAACTTGTAAATATGAAAGTAAGTAAATATTTTATAATAGGTGCTGAAAAGGAAGATATTGTACAAGAAGGAATGATTGGATTATATAAAGCAGTAAAAAGTTATAGTAATGATAAACAAAATAGTTTTAAATCATTTGCAAATATGTGTATAGAAAGACAATTAATTACAGCAATAAAAACATCAAATAGGCAAAAACATTTACCATTAAACTCGTACCTTTCATTAAATAACTCTGCTTATGATAACGACGAAGACACAGAATTAATAGAAGTATTTAATAGTAAAACAGCAGAAGATCCTCTGGATACGATAACAAAAAAAGAGTATTATGAATCTGTTGAAAATGCAATAGATGAAAATTTGAGTAACTTTGAAAAACAAGTTTTAAGTAGATATTTGCAAGGAGAAAGTTACGTGGATATAGCAACCAAATTAGATACTCCTGTAAAATCCATAGATAATGCAATTCAAAGAATTCGTAAGAAAGCTATAAAAAATATAAAATAATTAAAATTTGGGTCGAAGTTATTTTCGACCCAATAAAGAATAATATGCCTGCATAGCTCAGTTGGTAGAGTGCAGCCTTGGTAAGGCTGAGGTCACGGGTTCGATCCCCGTTGTAGGCCCCATAAAATTTATTTGAAAAATAAATTGAAAAACATTGCAAAAATATAAAAAAGATGGTAAAATACAATCTGCTATGGGATTATCCTAGATTGTTATTTTTTTTGCTAATTAGTGAAAAAAGTCCTCTAGCTTTTGGTGATACTGCAAATTTTTTCAACAATAGAGTGTAAGGGGGAATAAAAAATGAATCCAAAGAAAATTAAAAGTGGAATTACTCATTGGTGGGTAGCTGATTCTGAAGCAAAGTTAGCTTTTGCAAATATTCTATCTGAAAAAAAACTAAATCAAAATACATTAGTTATAGGTTATTTGGATAGGGATAGAGATGAATTCACAACAAGTAATAATTATGTTGTAAAAGTTACTAAAAAAGGGGTAATAACAGAAAATGGGTCTTTTTTTCCTTTTGAGGAAGCACATGAACTGTACTTAGAATTTCTAATTGAAGCCAACAAAGATAACACTGTAATTGCAACGAATTGGGCTTATGCTAATGAGATGCATGGTAGCAGAATAACTGCCGATATAATAGGAAATGATGGAGTTAAAAATAATGTAACATTTGATTTTACTCCAAATGAAAATCAGAAGGTTATGTTAGCAGGATATTCAAGAGAGTTATCTTCAAATGTTGTTATTACAACATTTAACAAAAAAAATGCAACATTAAAGAATGTTACACGAACAATGGCTTCAGAGATATATAACAGTTCGATTGCTTTTAAAGAAGAAACAAACGAAAAAGTAAAAGAAGTTCAAAGAATCTTTAAAAAAAGGTTCAGAAGAGAAAAATTTATTAATTGAATAATAGAGACAGTTTTACTGTCTCTATTATTTGTTATAATTAAATATAAAAAAGATATTGTAATTTATATAATTTTATGATAAATTATTAAAGAAAATTAAAGATATAAAAAGGTGAAAAAATAATGATTTTATATCCAAATAGATATATAGAAAAGGTTACAGATATTGATGTGAAATTTCTGGAAGAAAATAGCATCAAAGGACTTATTTTAGATGTTGATAATACATTAATAGATTACGATAAAAAAATGATAGATGGCCTTGAACAATGGGCTGAGGAGTTAAAACAAAATAATATTAAATTATGTATTTTGTCTAACTCTAACAAAAAAGACAAAGTAAAAAAGATATCAGAAGTACTTGAAGTTCCATATTTTTATTTTGCTAAAAAACCGTTTAAATTTGGATTTAAAAAGGCAAAAACATTATTAAATTTAGAAAATAAAAATATAGCAGTTGTAGGAGACCAAATTTTTACAGATGTGCTAGGAGCCAATAGATGTAAAATGTATTCTATTTTAGTTAAGCCTATAGCCGAAAAAGATATTTGGATAACTGTTTTTAAAAGACCATTAGAAAATAAAATAATAGAAAAATATAAAAAAAGTATAAAGGGGTAAACGAAAGATGTATATTAACAATATTCACATATTATATTATGTGGCATTAATATTTTTAGGAATAATAACAGGGCAATTAACAGATTGGGCAATAAAGAGAATGCCAGAATATAAAAAAGTATTTTCGAAAGATATTTTTAAAGAATATAAAAAAGAATTCAAACCAAATTATATATTAATTGCAATAAATTGTATTATAAATGTTGCACTTTTATATATTTTAGGATGGAATAATACAAGTTTAGTAAGTAATACAGAATTGATAAAATATTTAATAATAACACCTATGCTATTGACAGCATTTGTTATAGACTACAAACTACAAATAATACCAAATAAATTAAATTTAACATTACTAGAAGTTGGAATAATATTTATGCTAATAAATGGCATTTTTGATATAAATATGGCGGTAAATATGCTATTAGGTATGGTTACAGGAGCTGGAATATTCCTACTTATAACATGGATAGGTAGCCTTATTGCAGGAAAAGAAGCAATGGGATTTGGAGATGTAAAACTAATGGGAGCATTAGGTTTGCTTTTTGGATTTCAAAATATAATTGCTATCGCTGTTATGTCATTTTTAATTGGAGCTATTTTAAGCATATTTTTATTAGTAACTAAAATCAAGAAAATGGATGAATATATACCATTTGGACCTTTTATAATATTAGCAACTTTCATAGCAATGGTTGTTCCATTTGATTTAATTTTATTTGTTTTGTTAAAAATATTTACACTTGGTATGTATAAAGCATAATTCCGAAAGGAGTATTAAAAATGAATGATAAATTAGTTTGGTTAAGAAATAAGTTAAAAGGATTAGATATGCAAGGGATGATAGTATCTAACCCAGTAAATGTAAAATATTTAACAGGATTAGAAGCAGAAGGAATTTTATTAATAACAAGAAAAGAAAATGTATATCTAACAGACTCTAGATACATAGAAGCTGTAAATAAACAACTTATGATTGATGATGAAATTGTAGTATGCAATTTAAAAGACATAAGTGAAATGGATTATGAAAATTTCTTTATATTCTGCGAAAATGTTGGATTTGAAGAAAGCTATGTAACATATGCAAATTATAAACATTATATGCAATTATACAAAATTAACAATTTAGTTGAAACAGAAAATATAATAGAACAACAAAGAATGCTAAAAGATGTTGAAGAAATAAAAAATATAAGGAAAGCATGCGAAATTACAGATAATGCTTTTGAATATATTTGCAAATATATAAAAAAAGGAATGACAGAAAAACAAATTGCAAAAGAATTAGAAAATTATATGTTAGATTCTGGAGCAAATGGAATTGCATTTGAAACAATAATAGCTTCTGGAGAAAATTCTTCAATGCCACATGCTGTTCCAACAGATAGAAAAATACAATCAAACGATGTAATACTAATGGACTTTGGATGTAAATATAATGGGTATTGTTCAGATATGACAAGAACAATATTTGTAGATGGAATAACAGATTCAGAAAGAAATATATATAATTTGGTTTTAGAAAACCAAGAAAAAGTGCTAGAAGAAATAAAAGAAGATGCAAATTGTAGAATATTAACAATGATGGTAGAAAGTGACTTTAAAGTAAAAGGACATACATTAGACCATGCACTAGGCCATGGAGTAGGTTTAGATATACATGAATTGCCTTATGTTGGAAGAAAAGACTATAATTTAAAAGAAAATATGATAATAACAGATGAACCAGGAATATATATACCAGGAATATTTGGAATTAGAATTGAAGATACTATATTAGTAAATAAATTTTCTTGTGAAAGATTAACAAAATCTAATAAAGAAATACGAATAATACACAATGATTAATAAAATGTAGGGGCACGGTGTTCCGTGCCCGTAATAAATAAAAGAGGTCAAAAATGAAAGAAACACAAGCCAAAAAAAGAGTAAAAGAATTAAGAAAACAATTAGATTATTATGCAAAACTTTATTATGACGAAGATAATCCAGCAATTTCAGACTTTGAATATGACATGATGATGAACGAATTAAAAAATTTGGAAAAAGAATTTCCAAATTTAATAGATAAAGATTCATTAACACAAAAAGTTGGAGGAACAGTAAAAGAAGGATTTGAAAAAGTAGTACATGAGGTTCCTTTGCAAAGCCTGCAAGATATATTTTCTTTTGGAGAACTAGAGGAATTTAGAGAAAGAGTAAAAAAAGCACAAGAAAAATACGAGATAAAAGATAATAAATTTGTTGTTGAAACTAAAATAGATGGATTATCTGTTAGCTTGGAATATAAAAATGGAGAATTTGTAAGAGGAGCAACCAGAGGAAATGGCGAAGTTGGCGAAGATGTTACTGGAAATCTAAAAACAATAAAAAATATTCCTAAAAAATTAAAAGAAAATATTAATATAATAGTTCGTGGAGAAGTTTTTATAGGTAAAAAAGAATTTGATGAAATGAACGAAGAACGAGAAGTTTTAGGAGAAAGCCTATTTGCTAATGCACGAAATGCAGCAGCAGGTTCTTTACGTCAATTAGATAGTAAAATAGCAGCATCAAGACCATTAGATATTTTTATATTTAATGTTCAAAAAATAGAAGATAAAAACTTTAATTCTCATTATGAAGAATTATTGTATTTAGAGAAAATAGGATTTAATGTAAATCCTATAAAAATACCTTGTGAAACAATAGATGAGAGCATTGAAGCAATAAAAAAAATAGGAAATGATAGAGAAAAGCTATCATTTGGAATAGATGGAGCAGTTATAAAAGTAGACAACCTAGAGTTAAGAGAAAAAATGGGAACAACAGCAAAAACTCCAAGATGGGCTATTGCTTATAAATATCCACCAGAGAAAAAAGAAACACTTTTAAAAGATATAGTTTGCCAAGTAGGAAGAACAGGAGCAATAACACCTATGGCAATGTTAGAGCCTGTTAAAGTTGCTGGTTCAACAATTTCTAAAACAACACTTCATAACGAAGATTTTATAAAAGAAAGAGATTTAAAAATTGGAGACACAGTTGTAATTCAAAAAGCAGGAGATGTTATACCAGAGGTTGTAGGTGTTAATAAGAAAAAAAGAAATGGTACAGAAAAAGATTTTGAAATGCCAAAAGTATGCCCTGTTTGTGGAGCTCCAGCTGTTAGAGAAGAAGGAGAAGCTGCACTTAGATGTACAGGAATAGAATGTCCTGCAAAATCTTTAAGAACTATAATTCATTTTGCATCACGAGAAGCAATGAATATAGATGGGTTAGGTTATAAAATTATTGAACAATTAATAGAAAAAGGATTAATAAGTAACATAGCAGATATATATACACTTACACTAGAAGATGTTGCTTCATTAAAGAAAAATGGAACAAAATTTGCTCAAAATTTAATAGACAGTATAGAAAATAGTAAACAAAATGATTTGTATAGATTAATTGCAGCACTTGGAATAAGGCATGTTGGAGTTAAAGGGGCAAAGATACTTGCTAAAAAATATAAAACTATGGAAAACCTAATGAAAGCAAGCTTTGAAAGCTTAGCTTTAGTAGAAGATATAGGAGAAATTACAGCAGATAGTATATATACATTTTTAAAAAATGATCAAACTATTGATTTGTTAAATAGATTAGAAAAATCTGGAGTTAATATGAAAGCAATAGAAGATGAAAATGCAGATAATAGATTTGAAGGAAAAACTTTTGTATTAACAGGAAGTTTGGAAAAATATACAAGGCAAGAAGCTTCGGATATAATAGAAAAATTTGGAGGAAAAGTATCTGGTTCTGTATCTAAAAAAACAAGTTATGTTTTAGCAGGAGAAGAAGCAGGAAGCAAATTAACAAAAGCACAAAATTTAGAAATTGATATAATAAGTGAAGAACAATTTGAAGAAATGGTTAAATAAATTACAGAAAGGAATTTTAATGGAAAATTATACTTTTGAAAGATTTGAAGAAGAATTAGATAATGGCTATCAAATGTATTACACATATGTGAGAAACAGATATTTATTATTTAAAACAGCAGAAAACTGTTATACTCAAAAATTAGTATCACAAGAAGATAAAAATCCACAACCACGTCAAATAGTAATAACACATAAAAGAGTTAAAGAAATGTTTCCATTTATGGAAAACATAGAATATAAGGTTGGAATATAAAGGGAGAAAAATATGGAAATTCTCGATGGAAAAAAAGTATCTGCAAAGGTTCGTGAAGATTTAAAATTAGAAGTTGATAATTTAAAAAAAGAGGGAATAAAGCCAAAGCTTGCAGTGATCATGGTTGGCAATGATCCAGCATCTAAAGTGTATGTACGTAACAAAAATAAAGCCTGTGAAGAAATTGGTATTGAATATGAAGAATTTTTACTAGACGAAAAAACAACAATGGAAGAATTGTTAAATGTTATAGACAATTTAAATAAAAATAAAAATATAGATGGAATATTATTACAAAGTCCTATACCAAAACATTTAGATATAAATAAAGCATTTAGAGCAATTTTACCAGAGAAAGATGTAGATGGATTTCATCCAATAAATGCAGGAAAATTAAGCATTGGAGAAAAATGTTTTGTACCATGTACACCACATGGAGTAGTTAAAATAATTGAAGAATATAACATTGAAACAGAAGGGAAAAATGTTGTAATTGTAGGTAGAAGCAATATTGTAGGAAAACCTTTAATTCAATGCATGTTGCAAAAAAATGCGACAGTTACTGTGTGTCATTCTAAAACAAGAAATTTAGAAGAATTTACAAGAAAAGCTGATATTTTAATAGTGGCAATAGGAAAGCAAAAGTTTATAACAGAAAATATTGTAAAAGAAGGCGTAGTTGTTATAGATATAGGAATAAATAGAAACGAAGAAGGAAAACTCGTGGGGGACGTAGATTTCGATAATGTTTCTAAAAAAGCTTCATACATAACACCTGTTCCGGGGGGAGTTGGTCCAATGACTGTAGCTATGTTAATGGAAAATGTTGTAGAAGCAGCAAAACAAAATAAATATAAAATATAGGGAGAATTTTTTATTCTGCCTATATTTTTTTGGAGGAGAAAAAATGAAATTTTGGATTTGGATGTCAAGGTTAAATGTTAAACCCATTATTAAATATAATTTAATAAGAAAATATAAAGAACCGAAATATGTTTACAAATTAACAAAAGAAGAATTGCTAGAAGATGGTATTGAATTACAAGATGTGAATGAAATACTAGAAAATAAATATAAAAATAATATAGAAAATTATATACAATATATGAAGAAACATAAAATTGAAATAATAACAATTAATGATGATAATTATCCAAAAATGCTGAGAAACATATATGATCCACCTATTGTATTATATATAAAAGGAAATAAAGAAATTTTTTCTACATATGCCATCGGGATGATAGGATGTAGAAATTGTAGTATATACGGGAAAAATACTGCACAAAAATTGGCATATGATTTAGCTAAAAATAATTTTGTAGTTGTAAGTGGATTGGCAAAGGGAATAGATACATATTCGCATGTAGGATGCCTAGCAGGAAAAGGAAAAACAATAGCTGTATTAGGAAATGGGCTAGACACAGTATATCCGTCTGAAAATAAAGAACTTGCAGATAAAATAGTAGAAACAAGAGGAGCAGTTATTTCCGAATATGTAATAGGAACAAAACCACTGAAACAAAACTTTCCACAAAGAAATAGAATAATAAGTGGACTATCAAATTCAATTATAGTTGTAGAAGCGAAGGAAAGAAGCGGAACAATGATTACAGTAAACAGTGCATTAGAACAAGGAAGAGAAATATATGCAGTACCAGGAAACATAACAAGCATAAATTCAGCAGGAACAAATGAGTTAATAAAACAAGGTGCTAAAATTTTAACCACTGTAAAAGATATAAGTTAGTCTAATAATTATAAAAATAATAAAATTCATGCACTATATTTTTATTGTGCAGAAAGAAGAAAATATGTAATTCTGATAAGGTCAGAAAAATTCAGCTTTCTTGCATATTATGTTGATATATGTTAAAATAAAATTATAATTAACCTAAAAGGAGGAATTTTTTATGGCGAAAAAAGCAACACGGAGGTTATATGCACTTGGAGAATCTATAGTTTTAACGGAAGGCGAAAAAATTATAAAATGTTATAATTTTGAGCAGGAAGAATTATATGAAGCTTTGAATTGTGCTTTGAATGAAAAGGGAATACACCAACCTGTCTTATTCTTTAAGAATGCAATTGAGAATATTACCGGAGAATATTTTGGTAATGTTAGAAGAAGACTGAAAATAGGAGGTGTAGAACACTCTATTTATGATCAAAAGATATACAAGGTATGCGAAAATTTTATAATGAAAGATGAAAGATTTATAGAATTAACAAATTTTCAAAAAAAAAGAAGAGAATCATATAATCAGCATTGTATTGAACAGAAAGAGATTAGTTCATATTATGCTAGAAGACATGATAGAGATTTAAGATATCTTAGAATGCATATGCCAAAGCAACTATAGGAAAATATTTTTTGCCAGGGAGAGTTTCAAATTTGAAGCTCTCTTTTTCTTGTCAAAAAAACATATATTTGATATACTATACAAAATTATAGGAGATAAAAATGGTAGCTGAAATAATAATTAATAGTATAGTAAAAGTGTTAAATAGAGTATTTGATTATAATATTCCAGAAGAATTAGCAGATAAAATAAAAATTGGTTCAAGAGTATTAGTTCCATTTGGAAATGGAAAAAAACTTGAGGATGGATTTGTAATAAATATAAAACAAAGTTCAGAGTACAAAATAAAAGATATAGTAAAATTCGAAGAACAAGCATTTTCAAAAGAAAACATAGAACTTGCCAAATGGATGTCTAATAGATATTTTTGTAATATATCAGATTGTTTAAAGCTTATGTTACCACCAGGAACGGCAACAAAAGAGTTAGAAAATAGAACAAAAGAAAAACTAATTAATTTTGTATATTTGGCAAAAGAAACCGATGAAATTGAAAATGCTATTGAAAATAAAATAATAAAATCTGAAAAGCAAATACGAGTATTAAAATTTTTAGAAGAAAATGAAGAAGCAACAGTTTCAGATATAGAAATGTTTACAGAAGCAAGTAGAGCAATAGTAAAAACACTAGAAAAAAATGGCTTTGTAGAAATTGTTGCAAAGGAAGTCGAAAGAAATCCATTCATACATAAAAATATACAAAGAGATGAAAAAAGAAAATTAACAGAAGAACAACAGTTAGCTTTTAACACCATAAATAAAAGCATTATAGAACATGAATTTAATGAATTTCTAATATATGGTGTAACAGGTTCAGGAAAAACAGAAGTATATATGCAATTAATTGAAAATGTATTAAAAAAAGAAAAAACAGCAATTGTACTAGTTCCAGAAATAAGCTTAACTCCGCAAATGGTAGATAGATTTATAGCAAGATTTGGAGAGGAAACAATAGCTGTACTTCATAGTAAATTATCTGTTGGAGAACGTTATGACCAATGGAATAAAATAAAAAATGGAGATGCTAAAATTGTAATAGGTGCAAGGTCTGCTATATTTGCTCCTATTAAAAATTTGGGAATAATTATAATAGATGAAGAACACGATGATTCATATAAATCTGAAATGAATCCAAGATACAATGCAAAAGAAATATCTAAAATTATAGCAAAACAAAATAACATTCCACTTGTATTAGGTAGTGCAACACCATCTGTTGATATATATTACAAAGCAAAACAAAAAGAAATTACCCTAATAGAATTAACTAAAAGAGCAAATAATTCTAACTTGCCAAATGTAGAAATAGTAGATTTACGAAACGAACTAGCAGAGGGCAACAGAAGTATGCTAAGTAGAAGATTATACTACTTAATTCAAGAAAATATAAAAAATAAAAAACAAATAATTTTATTTTTAAACAGAAGAGGTTTCTCGACTTTTATAATGTGCAGAGATTGCGGATATGTTGCTAAATGTCCAAATTGTAATATTAGTTTAACATATCATAGAAAAGAAAATATGCTTAAATGTCATTATTGCGGACACACAGAAAACATTATAAAAGTTTGCCCAGAGTGCAAAAGTAAAAAAGTAAGATACTTTGGAACTGGAACTCAAAAGCTAGAAGAACAAGTAAAAAAATATTTTCCAGAAGCAACAACAATCAGAATGGATGTAGATACAGTAACAAAAAAGAATTCACATGAATTAATTATTAACAAGTTTAAAGAAGAAAATATAGATATTTTAATTGGAACACAAATGGTAGTTAAAGGTCATCATTTTCCAAAAGTAACCTTGGTAGGAGTAATTGCAGCAGATAGTAGTTTAAATATAGATAATTATAAAGCAAGTGAAACAACGTTTGATTTACTTGTACAAGTAGCTGGAAGAGCTGGTAGAGAAGAACTTCCTGGAAATGTTATAATACAAACCTACAATCCAGATAATTTTTGTGTACAATATGCACAAAAACAAGACTATAATTTATTTTATAATGCCGAAATTCATTTAAGAGAAATGTTGAAATATCCGCCATTTTGCGATATAATAATGTTCGGAATAAACGGTAATATTTACAAAGAAGTAGTTGAAGTATCAAAATTCTTATATGAGAATTTAAAAAAATACAATATAGAGGGAATATTGTTAAAACCAATGCCAGCACCAATAGATAAAATAAAAAACAGGTATAGATGGCGAATGATACTAAAAACAAGGGTTACAGAAGAAATTATTACAAATATAAATGAACTTTTAAATAAATATTATGCACAAAATTATAAAAATACAAGAGTAATTGTAGATATAAATCCAAATAATTTATCATAAGGGGGCAAATAAAATGGCAATAAGAAATATTAGAACAGAAGGAGACGAAATACTAAAAAAACATGCAAGAGAAGTAGAAAATATAGACGAAAGAATCCAAATATTAATAGATGATATGATAGAAACAATGCATCATCTAAATGGAGTAGGACTTGCAGCACAACAAGTTGGAGTATTAAAAAGAGTTGTAGTAATAGACTTATACGATGATAATGGTCCAATAGTATTTATAAATCCAGTTATAAAAAAGGAAAAAGGAGAACAAGAATGTGATGAAGGATGTTTAAGTTTTCCAAATCAATTTGCAAAAATAATAAGACCAAAAGAAGTTGAGGTAGAAGCTCTAGACAGAGAAGGTAAAAAGTTTAAATTAAAAGCAAAAGGACTATTAGCACAAGCAATAAGCCATGAAGTAGACCATTTAAACGGAATAGTGTTTGTTACAAAAATAATACCAGGAACCTTACAATACGTTGAACCTGAGAATTAGGAGGAATTATTTTGAGAATTTTATTTATGGGTACACCAGATTTTGCTGCAGAATCATTAAAAAGCATTTATGAGGCAGGAGAAAAAATTATAGGTGTTGTTACAAATCCAGATAAACCAAAGGGTAGAGGTATGAAAATGTGCTATTCGCCTGTTAAAGAATTTGCACTTGAAAAGAAATTAGAAATTTATCAACCGGAAAAAGTAAAGAAAAACACAGAATTTATTGAAAAAATAAAAGAATTAAATCCAGATGTTATTTGTGTTGTAGCATATGGAAAAATACTTCCAAAAGAAATTTTAGATATACCTAAATATGGTTGCATAAATGTACATGCATCTATTCTTCCTAAATATAGAGGTGCAGCTCCAATTCAATGGGCTGTAATAAATGGAGATAGCCAAACCGGAGTAACAACAATGCAAATGGATGAAGGTATGGATACAGGAGATATTTTAATTTGTGAAAAAGTTAATATAGATAAAAATGAAACAACAGGTGAGTTGTGGGATAGGCTATCTGTTATTGGAGGAAAGGTTTTAGTAAAAACTTTAAATAAAATTAAAGATGGAACTATAACAAGAACAAAGCAAGGAGATAATTATACAATGGCTCCAATGCTTAACAAAGAATTATCTAAAATAAATTGGCAAGAAAAAACATCGTTAGAAATTAAAAATTTAACTAGAGGACTAAATCCTATAATGGGAACATATTCATTTTTAGATGGAAAGAAATATAAGTTTTGGTCAGTGGAAATAGCCGAAGAAAATAGTATTGAAAATAAAAATAAAGATGAAGAAGCAGGAACAATATTAATTTCAAATGAAAAACAAGGTTTATATATAAAAACAAAAGACGGAGCATTAAAGATAAATATTATTCAACCAGAAAATTCAAAAAGAATGAATGTGTGTGATTTTTTAAGAGGAAACAAATTAGAAGTAGGAAAAAAATTTGAATAAATAGAAAAGAGGAATACATGGTAGTAGTAAATATATTTAAGCACTTGAACACAGTATGTACTCACAAATGGGTTGTTTTTAAATTATGTTGCAAAGCAGGAATACCGTTTAGAGGTTTAGTTCATGATTTATCAAAATTTTCACCAACAGAATTTTGGGAGTCTGTAAAATATTATCAGGGAACAAGTAGCCCGATTGTTGCAGCAAAAAAAGCAAATGGTTATTCTAAAGCATGGTTACACCATAAAGGAAGAAATAAACATCATCCAGAATATTGGAATGACCCAAGGTCAAAAATTCCAAGACCAATAATGCCATATAAATATACAGTAGAAATGGTATGTGATACGTTAGCAGCAGGGCTGGTATATAACGGTAAAAACTGGAAAAAAGAATCACAACTAGAGTACTGGGAAAAAGAGAAAGGTAGGTCACCACTAAATGACAACTTAAAAGAATTTTTAACAGAAGTATATATGCAAGTAAGTGAAAAAGGAATAGATCCGGTGATAACATCACATAACTTAAAAAAATTGTATAAAAAACATACAGATTGTTGTAAATATTAAAAAATATTGATATACTATAAATATGAAAAAATTAAACTTATGAAAAATAAAATTTTAGGAGGTATTATTATGGAAGAAAATAATAATAAAGAAGAATTAAATGAAGTTTTAGAAAGTGAAACAGCTGAAAATACAATAAAAATTTCAGATGACGTTGTTTCTATAATAGCTGGAAAAGCTGTATCAGAAGTTGAAGGTGTATCTTCAATGGCAGGTGGCTTTGCAGGAGGAATAACAGAAGTATTAAGTGGAAAGAAAAACTTTAGCAAAGGTATTAAAGTTGAAGTTGGAGAAAAAGAAACAAAAATAGATGTAAATATTATAGTAGAATATGGTACAAGAATTCCAGATATAGCCTTTGAAATTCAAAATAGAGTTAAAAAAGCAGTTGAAAATATGACAGGATTAAAAGTTTTAGAAGTAAATGTCCATGTTCAAGGCGTTCATACACCAGATGATGACGAAAAAGAAAATACACAAGAAGTAGAAGAAAATAAAGAACAATAATTAACAAAGGATAATGGAGGAAACAAATATGAAATTTTTAGAAAAAATATCTTTAGTAATATTTTCAATAGTAATGATAGTAATTTCTATTATAAATTGTTTATTAGTTTTTGGATGGTTACGTTTAGGAACAGTAAATACATTTGCAAATCAAATACTTAATAATAGCACATATAGCAATATTTTATTAGGAGTTTCTGTAGTATTTATTCTTTTAGCAATAAAATGTATATTTTTCAATTCTTCAAGTAAAGATTCTGTTAAAAGCGGAAATGGTGTATTACTTGAAAATGATAACGGAAAATTAATAGTATCAAAAGAAACATTAGTTAACATTGTAAATGGTGTTGCAAAAGGATTTGAAAGTACAGAAAATGTTACAACAAGAGTTGTTTTAGACAAAGAAAGTAATTTAAGAGTTTATGTTGAATTATTTGTAAGACCAAATGCAGTTATAAAAGATTTATCTGTTAATTTACAAAACAGAATTAAAGAGGCAATTAAGAAAACAGCAGATTTAGATGTTAAAGAGGTAAATATAAAAATAAGAAATATAGCTTCTGAAGATAAACAAGAATTAAAATAATTATGTATGGTATGGACAATGTTAGGCATTGTCCGTACATTGCTATAAAAAACAAATGGAGGTATTAATTATGGATGGTTTCAAAAAATTTATGTCAGAATTTGGAGGAGCAATAATTGGAGCGATTGTTGCAATATTAATTTTATGTACAGGCCTATATAAATTAATAGTTGGAATTATATTAATTTGTATTGGAATTTTTGGAGGAAATTATATTCAAAAGAATAAATATGAAGTAAAAGAAAAATTAAAAAATTTTATAGATAGAATGTAAAGAGAGGTAAAAATGGACAGATCATCTAAAAGAGAATTAGCATTTAAATTAATATATAGTTTAGAAATTCAAAAACAATATGATGAAGAAACTATTGAATTGTTTGTAGAAAACAATAGCAATGGTGATAATAAAGTTGCAGAGTATTTAAAAAATATTGCAAACGGAATTATTGAAAATAACAAAGAAATAGAAGAAAAAATATCTAACAATTTAAAAAAAGATTGGAATATAAATAGAATATCAAAAGTAGAACTTGCAGTACTAAAAGTAGCTATTTATGAAATTACATATACAGAAACACCATTTAAAGTAGCTATAAACGAAGCTGTAGAACTTGCAAAAAAATATGGAGAAGAAAAATCTTCATCATTTGTAAATGGAGTTTTAGCAAACATAGTTAAAGAATAATTGGAGGAACAAATGAAGCCAGAACCAATAAGTGTAAGTCAGCTTAATAAATACATAAAAAATAAAGTTGATCAAGATGAATATTTAAACAATGTATTAATTAAAGGTGAAATATCTAATTTCAAACATCACTATACAGGACACATGTATTTTACATTAAAAGATAATAATTCATTAATAAAATGTATAATGTTTAAAAGCTATACACCACATTTGAATTTTGTTCCAAAAGATGGAATGAGTGTTATTGTTTTAGGAACAGTTTCTGTTTTTGAGAGAGATGGAGTTTATCAAATATACTGTAAAGCAATGCAACAAGAAGGCATAGGAGATTTATACAAAGAATATGAAAAACTAAAAGCAAAATTAAGTGAAGAGGGCTTGTTTGATGAATCTCACAAAAAGAAAATACCATTATATTCAAAAAGAATAGGTGTATTAACATCTGAAACAGGTTCTGTAATAAGAGATATAATAAATGTATCTACTCGTAGAAATCCAAATGTATATATAAAATTATTGCCTGTTCCTGTTCAAGGAGAAGGTGCAGGTAAGGAAATTGCTGATGCTATAAATTTAATGAACGAGAGAAATTTAGCAGATATTATAATTGTAGCTAGAGGAGGAGGTTCATTAGAAGATTTATGGCCATTTAATGAAGAAATTGTAGCAAGAGCAATTTACAATTCAGAATTACCAGTTATATCTGCAGTAGGACATGAAACAGACTTCTCAATTTCAGATTTTGTTGCAGACTTAAGAGCACCAACACCATCCGCAGCGGCAGAACTTGCAGTACCAGATATAGATGAACTAAAAATAAAGCTAAACTCATATAATAATAGATATAAGGTTGCATTAAAAAAACAATTAGAATATAAAAGACTAAAATACGAAAAATGCATGACAAGAAGAGTATTTAAAGAACCATTACAAAGAATAAATGAAAGTTATTTGCATGTTGATACACAAGAAAAAAATATAGAAAATAAATTCAAACTAAAAATAATGCAAAAACGTTCCGAATTTCAAAATGTGGTAGAAAAAATAGATGCTTTAAGTCCATTAAAAACACTATCAAGAGGATATTCTATTATGGAGAAAAACGGAAAAATAGTAAAAAGTAAAAAAGAATTGAATATCGGAGACGAAGTAAATATAAAATTATATGAAGGAACAACAAAAGCTAAAATAATTTAAAAGGAGATAAAAAATGAGTAAACCAGTAGAAAAAGCAAATATAATAATAGTTGTTATAACAATATTGATATTAATTGCAATAGCAGGTGTTTCAGGTTATAAATATTATGAAGAGAATTATAAAAATGATAATGAAAATAATACAAATACAATTAATACAGTATTATAATGAAATTTTTCGATGGCATAAAGTGACAAATTATAAAGAAACAAATAATTTTATTTTCAAATTCCGTTCTCCAAACGTTTTAAGACAGATAAGATATTCAAACTTTTGAGCCACGGCCTCTAATTATATGTAATAGTCGGGTCGAACTCGTTTTCAAATATAAATTATTTGTTTCTTTAATATATAACCAATATTGAATGCATCATTTCATAAATTTATTATAATTATGTTTGTAGAAATATTATTATTGTTATAAAATTAATGTCAAACGTTGTAGGAGGCACGGTGCTCCGTGCCCAAAAAAATAAATTAGGAGAAAAGAAAAATGAAAGAAGAAGATATGAATTTTGAAGATGCAATGAAAGCATTAGAACAAATTGCAAATGAATTGGAAAATGGAGAGCTTTCATTAGAACAATCTGTAGATAAGTTTGAAGAGGGAATAAAAATTTCTAAAAAATGTAATGAAATTTTAGAAAAAGCAGAGAAGAAAATCTCTATTTTAATAAAAGATGGAGATGAAATAAAAGAAGAAAATTTTGAAAATTAAGGGGAATTTATGAATAACATACAATTATTTTTTACAAATAAATATATATACATACCATTTCTATTATGGCTTGGAATACAAGCATTTAAGGTTATTTGGGACTTAGTTGAAACTAAAAAATTTAATTTTAAAAGAATAATGGGAGCAGGTGGAATGCCAAGCTCTCATTCGGCTGTTGTTACATCTATTGCAACACTTATAGGAAAAAGCGAAGGTGTAGATTCACCAATATTTGCACTATCTATTGTTTTTGCAATGGTTGTAATGTACGATGCAGCAGGAGTTCGCAGAGCAGCTGGAAAACAAGCTAGTGTTTTAAATAAAATTGTTCAAACTCCTGGGCTTTCTAATATAGAAGTACATGAAAAATTATTAGAAGCATTAGGTCACACACCTTTGCAAGTGTTTGTAGGTGCGTTAATAGGAATAGTTGCAGGACTAATATTTTAATTATAGGAGGTAATTCCAATGACAGATATAGAAATAGCAAATAGTATAGAGCCACAAGATATATGTGAACTTGCTAAGAAACTAAAAATAAAAAAAGATAACATAGAAACTTACGGAAAATATAAGGCAAAAATTTCTAATAAAATATTTAAGGAATTAGAAAAAAATAAAAACGGAAAATTAGTTTTAGTAACAGCTATAAGTCCAACTCCATATGGAGAGGGAAAAACAACAATGTCTATTGGAATTGCAGATGGACTAAATAAAATTGGAAAAAAAGCAATTTTATCTTTAAGAGAACCATCTTTAGGTCCAGTATTTGGTATGAAAGGTGGAGCAACAGGAGGAGGTTACTCACAAGTTGTTCCAATGGAAGATATAAACCTACATTTTACAGGAGATATGCATGCAATAACATCAGCAAATAATCTACTTGCAAGTTTAATAGACAATCACATATACCAAGGAAATGAATTAGAAATTAAAAAGGTTACTTGGAAAAGATGCTTAGATTTAAACGATAGAAGTTTAAGAAAAGTTGAAATAGGTCTTTCAGAAAAAGAAGAAATAATAAAAAGAGAAGATGAATTTCAAATTACACCAGCTTCAGAAATAATGGCAATTCTTTGTTTAGCTTCTAATATTGCAGAATTAAAAACTATGCTAGGAAATATTATTATAGGTTACAATAAAGAAAATGATCCAATTTTTGCAAGAGAATTACAAGCAGAAGGAGCAATTGCAGTTTTATTAAAAGATGCTATAAAACCAAATTTAGTACAAACACTTGAAGGAACACCAGCATTTATACATGGAGGACCATTTGCAAATATAGCACACGGCTGTAGCTCAATTATAGCAACAAAAATGGCATTAAAACTTGGAGATTACTGCATAACAGAAGCAGGTTTTGGAGCAGATTTAGGAGCGGAAAAATTCTTGGATATAAAATGCAGAAAAGCAGAAATAAAGCCAGACGTAGTTGTTCTAGTTGCAACACTTAAAGCCTTAAAATACCATGGTGGAGTTCAAAAAGAAGATATATATGATGAAAATGAACAAGCTATAATAGAAGGAACGCATAACTTATTAAAACATATAGATAATCTTAGAAATAAATTTAATGTAAATACAATAGTTGCAATAAATAAAAACGATAAAGATAATTCTAAAGAATTACAATTATTGGAAGATATATTAAATAAAAATAATATAGAATATAGTTTAGTAGAAAGTTGGAAAAAAGGTGGAGAAGGAGCAATAGATATTGCAGAGAAAATAGATAAACTTTCACAAAATAATAAAAAGCTAAACTATGCTTATGAATTAGAAGATGATATAAAAACAAAAATTGAAAAGGTATGTAAGAATATTTATGGAGCAAAAGAGGTAAAATACACAGAAGAAGCAGAGAAAAAAATAGAAAAAATAGAAGAAATGGGATATGAAGACTTACCAATATGTATTGCAAAAACTCAATACTCATTTTCAGATGATGCTAAAAATTTAAAATGTGATGAACCATTTGAAATTAATATAAGAAATGTAGAATTAAATGCTGGAGCAGAATTTGTTGTTGTTCTAGCTGGAAAAATATTAACAATGCCAGGACTTCCAAATAAACCAGCATCAAACAATATTAATATAGATGAAAATGAAAATATAATAGGCATATTTTAAAATAAAAAAGAATTGATTTAATAAATAAATCAATTCTTTTTTTACTATACGCTTTGTTCTCCAGGAATGAAATAATCTATAACTCCATATATTAATGCACCAATAATAGCAGCCATCCAAGAAACAGTATAACCTGCTATAAAAAATTGTGCTGCATATAAAGTAACAGCAGCTAAAACAAAACCTACAAAACCTTTTCCAAAACTACTAGCATGTAACCCTGTAAATTTAACTATTAAGTAATCAATAACAGTTAAAACTACTGCAGCAACAGCTAATGTCCAAAAACCGTTTATAGAAAAACCTGGAGTAAAGAAAGCTGTAATAGCAAGTACAACGGCAGAAGTAACTAAACGCCAAATAATTTGACCAACTGTACCCATTGTACTTTCAGATTGAGAATTACTCTGATTATTTGCCATTTTAAATTAACCTCCTAAAAAAGAGTAAAATGAATTTGTGAAAAATTATCACAATAATATTATTTACAAAAAATATATTATTATTCAAATTGAATAATTTAGATAAAAAAGACAAAAATAATAAAAAACAAGGAGAAAAAAATGTTAATTATTTTTGTTAGAGCAATTGTATTATATATTTTAGTTTTAATAGTAATGAGATTAATGGGAAAAAGAGAAATAGGACAAATGCAACCATTCGAACTTGCAATATCAATAATGATTGCAGATTTAGCGGCTGTTCCAATTGCAGAACTTGGAATACCACTAACAAATGGAATTTTGCCAATTTTAGGATTACTTGTTATGCATTTATTAATTTCAATACTAAATTTGAAAAGCATACGTTTTAGAGAAATAACCTCGCGGAAAACCACGTATATTAATTCATAGAGGAAGAATAGATGAAAGAGCATTAATAAAAGAAAAAATAACAATAAATGAATTAGAGGAAAGATTAAGAGCACAAAATGTTTTTAATTTAGGAGATGTGGAATACGCAATATTAGAAACAAGTGGCCAATTAAGTGTAATACAAAAGCCTAATAAAAGAAATACAATACCAGAAGATTTTAATATAATGCCTGAATATGAAGGAATACCATACGATTTAGTAATAGATGGAGAAATAATGAGAGAAAATTTACAAAAAATTGGAAAAGATGAAACATGGTTAAAAAAACAATTAGAGCCATTTAAAATAAAATCAGAAGAAGCTTTAGTAGTTACATTTGATGGGAAAGGAAATATCTTCTGTCAAAAAAAGGAGACTTAAAAATGAAAAAAGGTATAATAATTATTGTTATTGTAATACTTGGAGTATGTATTTTAAATATAATAACTGATAAGATTACATCAGAAAGTGTAAGTTCTGTAATTGGGGATTTACAAGAATTAAAAGAAAATTTAGAATTAGAAAACAATGAAGAAATAAAAATTTCAATGAAAAAAATAGAAGAAAATTGGTTAAACAGAAAAAGTAAATTAGAGTATTTTATTGAACATGATGAATTAGAAAAAGTAAGTTCCGAGATATATATAATAAAAGGAAATATAGAACAAGAAAAATATGAAGATGATGTACCAGAAATAGAAAATGCAAAATTTATATTAAAACATTTAGAAGACAAATATAAATTTATGTTTAAAAACTTATTTTGAACATTAATTTACATAATATTTGCAAATTGATATAAAGTATGATAAAATGGTATTGTTGGTGATAATATATGGAAATAAAAGAAATAATTAATTTAAAAAGATTAAATAGTATACTAAGAAAAAACATATTAACAATAATAATTTTAATATTAATATTTGCAATTGGCGGTTGTATTTATTCGTTTAATTTTGTTGTTCCAAAATATAAATCAACCTCAACTGTTTTATTAGTGAGTAATGAAACAAATAAAAAGAATGCTTCTGTAACACAAAGTGATGTGACATTAAATAAGAGCTTACTTACTACATATGGAAATATAATAACAAGCAAGAATGTGTTAAGTAAAGTAAAAGAAAATTTACAACTAAATATAACAGTAGAAGAGTTATCTAAAAATATTAGCATTAAAGAGATTGAAGATACTCAATTAATAAAAATTAATATAACGGATAGAGATGCAAGTCAAGCACAAAGAATATGTAGAGAGATTAATAATGTATTTATAAATGAAATAAAAAACATATATAATATAGAAAATGTAACAGTAGTAGATGAAGCATCTTTGGAAGAAAAGCCATATAACATAAACCATATAAAGGATATAATAATTGCTTTAACGATAGGAATAGCTGTATCAGGATTTTTTGTTTTTATAACTTATGCATTAGATACTACTGTAAAAATTGAACAAGATATAGAAGATTATGTTGAATTAAAGGTGATTGGTACAGTACCAAAAAGCAAAGAAAAAATAGAACTAATAATAAATGAGAATTCAAAATCCGCAATAGTGGAATCCTTAAAATTTATTAGAACAAATATAGAATTTCTAAATAATAAAACAACACCAAGTTCAATTTTGATTACAAGCTGTAATTCTGGTGAGGGTAAAAGCTGGATAGCATCTAATATGGCTATTGCATATGCTCAAGCTAAGAAAAATGTAATTATTATTGATAGTGATATGAGAAAAGGTAGACAACATAAAATATTTAGTGTAGATAATAAGTTAGGTCTATCCAATTGTTTAAATCAATTAAGAGAGAATAAAGACGATTATCAAGAGTTGGGAAAATATATAAAAGAGACTAAAATTGCAAAAGTACATATTATGACTATGGGATCAATTCCGCCAAATCCTTCAGAATTGTTACTATCAAGGAAAATGGAACGATTAATAAAAATGTTAAAAAATATATATGATATAGTAATAATTGATGGAACACCTTGTAATCTTGTTTCAGATAGTATACCAGTATCAAGAATAACAGATGGAACAGTAATTGTAACTGAAAGTAAAAAAACAAAAATTGAAGATTTAAAAAATTTAAAAAATCAAATAAGTAATGCAAAAGGAACAATAATTGGAACAATTTTAAATAAAAAAGAAATAAAAAGAAGTGAATATGGCAATTGGTATTATGGGAACAAAGAAATTATTAAAACAATTGAAGAATCAAGAAAAACTGTAGAAGAGCTTATAGAAAATAGAAGAGAAGATGTTGAAGAAGAAATTAAAACTATATCAGAAAATGATACAAAATTGGAATTGTTAGGGAAGCGAATTGAAGATTTAGAAGATTTAATATTAGAATTACCAGATTTAACTATAAATAATTATGAAAAAATAATTAATGAAGTTAAGCAACTTTATAAGCACGAAATAGATAAAGAAGAATTAGTGGAAAAAATAAAAAATGATTTGGCAAAAAAAGAAATAATTGAAGAGTTAAGAAAAAATAGTGAAATAGCAGAGGAAAATATTAATAAAAAGCTTCAAGAATTAAGTAAAAACGATAATAATGAAAAGACTATAAATAGGATTAATGATATAGAACAACTAATAAAAAACAATGCCAATCAAGATGAAATAATTAAAAAGATAGAAGAAATAAAAAATGAACAAGATGAAAAAATAAAAATGTTGGATAACAGTAAAGTGTTCAATAATTTAGTTATTGAAATGCAAAAATTAAATAGCAAATATGAAAATATAGAGAAATTAAAAGAAATACAAAATGAACAAAATAGTAAAATTGAAGAATTGGATAAAAGTAATGAACTAAATAATATAATAAGACAAATAGAAGAATTAAATGAAAAATATAAAAATATAGAAAAACTAGAAAATAAAATAACTAGCAATAAAACAGAAGATTTAATACTTGAAAAAATGAAAGAATTACAACTAGAACAAAATAGTAAAATAGAAAAATTGGATAGTAGCAAAGCATTAAATAATATAGTAATTCAAATGCAAAAATTAAACAGAAAATATGAAGATATTCAAAACATTAAAGAACTAATAAATAATGATGAAATAGAAGTAAGATTAAACGAAAGATTAAATGAATTACAAGAAGAGCAAGATAGAAGAATAAGACAATTAGATAATACAAGAGAATTAAATAATATAATTATAGAAATGCAAGATTTAAATAGAAAATATAATAAAGTTCAAAGTTTAGAAAAAGCAATTACAAATGATAAAACAGAAGAAAGAATAAACAAAATGATAGATAAAATGAAGAAAGATAATGATAAAAAATTAGAAAAAATAGATAATACAGCTGATATAAAAGAAATAATGAAAGAACTTAAAAAGATAAATGCAAAATATGATAAAATGGCAGAAAAAATAGCTAAGAATAATACAAATATACGAAATACAACAAGTAATAAAATAAAACCTAAAAAAGACAATATAATAAAAATAACAGAATTAAAAGATAAACTAAATAAACAAGAGCTAGTTATAGAATTTGGAAAAGAAATAGAATATGAACAATTATTAAATACTGCAATAGATACATATGAAATAAAACCAAATAAAAAATCTAAAAAAGCTTAAAGCAAAGGCGACCAATTATAGGTCGCCTTATTTCTAATTACAGCATTTATCTGAAAAATCTTTATCACATGGTTTATCGCAAGGTTTTTCACATGGTTTTGTATAATTACAACAATCCATTTTTACACCTTTTAAACATTTTCCTTCACGTCTACATCCTGCACAGATTTTATAATTTTTTACTCTATTAGCCCATATTTGAACTTCATATTCTTTACCAGGACATAAAGGTCCAAAAACAAAGCTTCCATCTTTATCTGTAAAAGTATGAGAAACAGGTAAATGTTCTTCTTTTCCGCAATGTTTAACAACTTCAATTAATTTAACAACAGCATCGCAAACTGGTTCTCTGTAACAATCTTTAATAACTCCATAAATAACATCTCTGTTGTCATCAGGTAAAGTAATATCTAAATCAAATTGTTTTCCTTTCTCGATGAAACCATCAACATTAATTATAGGGCACATTTTTTTATCGCATTCCATATCCATATTATCGTTTCCTTTCAAAAATAATTTAGCTTTCGCCTAATATATTTTATGATTTCTTGAAAAAAATGTTAATATTTGGTATTATATAAAAATATAATTAATAAGTAGAAAACGGAGGCAAAAATGGACAATAGAAAAATAGGTGTATTTGATTCAGGAGTAGGTGGACTAACAGTATTTTCTGAAATAATAAAACAACTTCCAAATGAAGATATAACATACATAGGAGATACTAAAAGATTTCCCTTTGGAAATAAATCAAAAGAAAGTATAATATCAATATCAAAACAAATTGTAAATTACCTAATATTGCAAGATGTAAAACTAATTGTAATAGCATGTGGAACAGCAACTAGCCAAGCATTAGAAGAACTTAGAAAAATATATAAAATACCAATTATTGGAATAATAGAGCCAACAATAGAAAATTGTATAAAAGAAGATACGAAAAGTGTAGGAATAATAGCAACAAAAGGAACAATAAGAAGCGGAGAATGGGAAAAACAAATAAAACAAAAGAACAATAATATAGAAACAATATCAATAGAAACACCACTACTAGCATCAATGGCAGAAGAAGGCTGGACACAAAACGAAGTAGCCAAAGCGGCAATAAAAGAATATATGAAAGAATATAAAAACACACAAATAGAAAAATTAATACTAGGTTGCACACACTACCCATTATTCGAAAAAATAATAAAAGAAGAGTTAGGAGAAAAAATAGAAACAATAAATACAGGAGTACAAATGGCAAAATATTTAGAAAAATACCTAAAAGAAAACCAACTTGAAAACAAAAAAGAACACAAAGGAAAATACCAAATAAACCTAACAGACACAGAATGCAACTTCATAAACGTAGCAGAAAAACTACTAGGACAAAAAATAACAATAAACAAAATAGAATTGTAAATTGGGGACAGTCCCCCAGCCGACATTTTGTCGGATTGAGGGACAGGCTTATAATAGTATTGCTATTTTTTGTAGATTATTGTAGAATATTTGTAGATTTTTAGATGGGAGAGTTAGTTATGAGAGAAGAATTTTTAAATTTATTAAGAAGTGTTAATAGAGATGGAATGAGTGATTTATTAGATTTTATTGAAAATAAAACAGATTTTTTTAAAGCACCTGCTAGTACAAGGTTTCACGGTTCTTATGAAGGTGGTTTATTAGAACATAGTATGAAGGTTTATGAAATTTTAAAGCATAAAGTTGCAAATTGTATAGAAGATGTTGGAGCAACTGAAGATACAATTAAAATTATTGCTTTATTACACGATATTTGCAAAGTTAATTTTTATAAAGTGGACTACAGAAATGCAAAGAATGCTAGAGGAGAATGGGAAAAGGTTCCTTATTATACTGTAGATGACACAATTCCTTATGGGCATGGCGAAAAATCTGTTATGATGATTACAGAATATTTAAAACTTACCCCAGAGGAAAAATATTGTATTCGTTGGCATATGGGATTTACAGAACCAAAAGAACAATATAATACATTAGGAGCAGCTTTTAAAAAATATCCACTTGCATTATTATTACACGAAGCAGATTTGGAAGCTACATATTTGTATGATATTTAAAAAGTTGATAATATCAGTAAAAAATGGTATAATAGTACACGTGTAAAGGAGAATAATTATGGAAAAGAAAGATAGAATTGTAACTCGGAGATAGACCAACAGGAAGATTACATATAGGACATTATTTTGGATCATTACAAAATAGAGTGAAATTACAAGATGAATACGAAACTTTTGTACTTGTTGCAGATGTTCAAGCCTTAACAGATAATTTTAATAATCCAGAAAAAGTTCAAAGAAATGTTAAAGAAATTGTAATGGATAACTTAGCAGTGGGAGTAGACCCTAATAAAGCTACAATTTACTTACAATCTATGATTCCAGAAGTTGCAGAGCTTACAGTTTTTTATTCTAATTTAGTTACAGTTTCAAGATTACAAAGAAATCCAACAGTAAAAACAGAAATTGCACAAAAAAGAGAATTATTTGGAGAAAGTGTTACATATGGATTTCTAGGATATCCAGTTAGCCAAGCTGCCGATATCACAGCATTAAACGGAACAATAGTACCAGTTGGAGAAGACCAACTTCCACTAATTGAACAATGTAGAGAAATTGTAAGAAAATTTAATAGTATATATGGAGAAACATTATTAGAACCAAAAGCAGTTTTATCAAATGCTAAAAGAATAAAAGGATTAGATGGAAATGAAAAAATGGGAAAATCTTTAGGAAATGCTATATATTTATCAGACTCAGATGAAGAAATAGCTAGAAAAGTTATGAGTGCTGTAACAGACCCTGCAAGAATAAAAAAAGATGATCCAGGAAATCCTGATATTTGTATGGTTTCATATTATCATAAATTATTTACAAAAAATGAAGATGAATTAAATGCAGTAATGGAAGAATGTAGAGCAGGAAAACGTGGATGTGTTGCTTGTAAAAAAGAATTAATAAAAAATATAATTACAGAATTAGAACCAATTAGAGAAAAAAGAAGATATTATGAAGAAAGACCAGAATTAGTACGTGAAATTTTAATGGATGGAACTAAACATGCAAGAGAAATAGCAAAAGAAAATATGGCAAGAATTAAAGAAGCTATGAAATTAAATTATTTTGATTAAGAAAGGAAAGAGATATGTTTACAGATTATGCAAAAATAACAGTAAAATCTGGTGATGGCGGAAATGGTGCAGCAACTTTTAGGAGAGAAAAATATGTTGCTGCCGGTGGACCAGACGGTGGAGATGGAGGAAAAGGCGGAAATGTATATTTCGTTGTTGATCCAGACTCAAATACCTTAGTAGATTTCAGATTTAAGAAAAAATTTAAAGCTCAAAATGGCGAAAATGGCAGTGGTTCAAACTGTTATGGAAAGAGCGGAGAAAGTATTTATATAAAGGTACCAAGAGGAACAATTATAAAAGATGCTCAAACAGGACAAGTTGTAGCAGATTTATCTGAAATAGGTCAACAAGAACTTGTATTGCCAGGAGGAAGAGGTGGAAAAGGAAATTCACACTTTGCAACAGCTACAAGACAAGCTCCTCATTTTGCACAAGGTGGAGAAAAAGGAATTGAAAAAGAACTAATTTTAGAGTTGAAACTATTAGCAGATGTAGGATTGCTGGGATTTCCAAGTGTAGGAAAATCAACACTTTTATCTGTTGTATCTTCTGCAAAACCAAAAATAGCAGCATATCACTTTACTACATTAGAACCAAATTTAGGAGTTGTAAAAACAAAACACGGAGATAGCTTTGTAATGGCAGATATTCCAGGAATTATAGAAGGTGCTAGCGAAGGAGTAGGACTTGGAATACAATTTTTAAGACATGTTGAAAGAACACGACTATTATTGCATATTATAGATGTTTCAGGAATGGAAGGAAGAAATCCGGTAGAAGACTTTTATGCTATAAATGCAGAGCTAAAAAAATATAGTGAAAAATTAGCATCAAGAAAACAAATTATAGTTGCAAACAAAATAGATAGTATGCAAGATGAAAGTTTATATAAAGAATTAGAAGAATTAGCTAAAAAAGAAAACTTAGAAATATATAAAATATCAGCAGCAACAAAACAAGGTGTAGACGAATTAATGGACGTTGTTGCTAAAGAATTAAAAGAACTTCCAAAAGAAGAACTAATAGATTATGAAGATAGAAAAGTATATACTCTTGAAGAAGAAAAAGAAGGATTTGAAATAACAAGAGAAAAAGACATGTGGGTTGTAGATGGACCTTCAGTACAACGATTAATGTCAAGAGTAAACTTAGAAGACAATGAATCTATGTACTATTTCCAAAAGAATTTAGATGCATTAGGAGTAAATGCAGCACTTAAAAAAGCAGGCGTAAAAGAAGGAGACACAGTAAGAGTAGTAGACTGGGAATTAGAATGGTACGATTAAAATAAAAAATAACACTTTCCATAAAATTTGCATAATATATACTAACACCGCAAGGTGTGGTTGGAGGTGGATTTATAATGGAAGAATGCGGAAAAAGTAAAAATAAATGCAAATGCTTATCAATAGTATTTGGAGTATTAATAGCATTATTTTTAGGAGTTATAGGAACAATAATAGGAACAGTATTCGCAGAAGCAATATTTTCAGCATTGGCAGCAGTAATAGTATTAGCAATAGTTTTAGGAGTACTAGCAATAATAGTAGGATTTTTAATTTTATGTTCTTGTAAAAGAAAAAATTGCTGTTACTAACAAATAAGAGCAACCAATGGTTACAAAATACAACAAATATAGAAATTGCAAAAGGCGGTCATTGACCGCCTAAATTTTTTTGCAAAAATTCCCATAAAAATATTGAAAAAAAAACACTATAATAGTATAATAGTAAAAGTGGGAAAATAGTATATAATAAGAAAAATAAAAAATAATTAAGAGAGGTAAAAAATGGAGTTTTTATATGTAATCCAACAAGCCATAATTTGGATATTAACTATATTCTGGTTATACCAAGTAATGGTAAGTGTATGTTCGCTAGTAAAATTGAAAGACAAACCATTAAAAATTAAAAAAGATCACAAATTTATGGCAATTATACCAGCACATAACGAAGAAAGTGTAGTTGCAAATTTAGTAGAAAGTTTAAAAAAACAAGAATATCCAAAAGAACTAATAGATATTTATGTTATTGCAGATAACTGTACAGATAACACAGCACAAGTAGCAAAAGAGGCTGGCGCTATTGTATATGAAAGATTTGATAGCACTAGAAAAACAAAAGGATATGCTTTGCAATGGTTTTTAAAACAAAAAATTGAAGAAAATGCAGATTATGATGCTTTCTTTATATTTGATGCAGATAATATTGTAGACAAAAACTTTACAAAAAATATGAATAAAAAATTATGCCAAGGTGAAGATGTAGTTCAAGGCTATAGAGATATAAAAAATCCAACAGATAACTGGATAACAGGAGGATATGCTTTATTCTATTGGATGATGCATAGATTATATCATTTATCTAGATATAATTTAGGACTTTCTGCATTATTAAATGGAACAGGATTTATGGTAAGATTTGATGTAATTAAACCAGAAGGATGGAATACAGAAACTCTTACAGAAGACATAGAATTTTCTTTAAAAAGAATTATAGCAGGAAGCAAAGTTGGATGGGCAACAGATGCAATAGTATATGATGAACAACCAACAGGATTTAAACAATCTTGGTCACAACGTTCTAGATGGACAGTAGGTCATATTCAATGTATGCAAAAATATACAGGAAGACTAATAAATGGAATAAAAGAACATAAAGATTTAAAAAGTATAGATGGATTTTTATATATAATTGGAAGTATACCAATGTTTATAACAACACTTGCATTACTTGCAATAAATATGTTTATATACTTAGCAGATCAAATGACAGGAGCAGAATTATTATTAAATTATGCAATGTATATTGTTCCAACATTTTTCTTGCCAATATTACTTGCAGTATTTATAATGAAATTAGATGGAAGACCAATAAAACCTATGATAAAACAAATATTGTGTTATCCAATATTTATGGCAACTTGGCTTGCGATAAACTTTAAATGTTTATTTAAAAGAGAAACAACTTGGGAAAAAATTGAGCATAATAGAGACATAAAAATTACAGACGTAAATAAAGTTACAACTGTGGATACAGTTGAAGTTAAAGAATAAGCACCAAGAAACACAGGAGGAATATATATGATTAAAATTACATTAAAAGACAATTCTATAATAGAGGTTGAAAAAGGAACATCTATTATAGAATTAGCAAAAAAAATTAGTGAAGGGTTAGCTAGAATGGCAACTTGCGGAAAAGTTAATGGAGAGGTAAAGGACTTAAGATATGAACTAAATGAAGATTGCAATGTGAGTATAGAAACTTTTGAAAGCAGTTTAGAGGGAAAACAAGCTTATTGGCATACAACATCTCATATTATGGCACAAGCCGTAAAAAGACTATTTCCAAAAGTTAAATTTGCAATAGGACCAAGTATAGAAAAAGGATTTTACTATGATTTTGATGTAGAAAAACCATTCACAGATGAAGATAAAGCAAATATTGAAGCTGAAATGAAAAAAATAATAAAAGAAGATATTGAAATAGAAAAGTTTGTACTTCCAAAAGAAGAAGCTTTAAATTTAATGGATGGACAACCTTATAAACAAGAATTAATTGAGGAACTACCCGATGGCGAAGAAATTAGCTTTTATAAACAAGGTGATTTCACAGACTTATGTGCAGGACCTCATTTAATGAAAACAGGAAAAGTTAAAGCTGTTAAAATATTATCTTCTTCAGGAGCATATTGGAGAGGCGATGAAAAAAATAAAATGCTACAAAGAATTTATGCAATTTCATTCCCTAAAGCAAGTCAAGTAGAAGAATATTTAGCAGAATTAGAAGAAATAAGACAACGTGACCATAGAAAACTTGGAAAAGACTTAGAATTATTTATGACACACAAATTAGTAGGTTCAGGACTTCCAATGTATTTACCAAATGGAGCAACAGTAAGAAGATTATTAGAAAGATATATTCAAGACAAAGAAATAGAAAAGGGATACAAACATGTATATACACCATCAATGGCAAATACGGAATTGTATAAAGTTTCAGGACATTGGGACCACTACAGTGAAGACATGTTCCCAAGAATGAAAATGGACAATGAAGAAATGGTATTAAGACCTATGAATTGCCCACACCATATGTTAATTTACAAAAACAAAATGCATTCATACAGAGATCTACCAATAAGAATAGGAGAACTTGCACATGACTTTAGATATGAAGATAGTGGAAGTGTTTGCGGACTTGAAAGAGTACGTGAAATGTGCCAAAATGATGCACATCTTTTTGTTAGACCAGATCAAATAAAAGAAGAATTTGGAAAAGTTGTTGAGCTAATATTATCTGTATATAAAGATTTTGGATTTAAAGATTATGAATTTAGATTATCTTTAAGAGATAAAAACGACAAAGAAAAATACTTTGATGATGATGAAATGTGGGAGAATGCAGAAGGACAATTAAGAGAAATATTAACAGAACTTAAAGTTCCATTCTATGAGGCAGAAGGAGAAGCAGCATTTTACGGACCAAAATTAGATGTTCAATTAAAATCTGCAGTAGGACACGATGTTACAGTTTCAACATGTCAATTAGACTTTTTATTACCAGAAAAATTCAAACTAGAATATATTGGAGAAGATGGAGAAAAACATAGACCAGTAGTTATTCATAGAGCTATATTAGGAACATTAGATAGATTTATGTGTTTCTTAATAGAAGAAACAAAAGGAGCATTCCCATTATGGCTTGCACCAACACAAGTAAAAATATTACCAATTACAGATGCACAACACGAATATGCACAAGGAATAGAAGAAAAATTAAGAAAAATGAAAGTAAGAGTTGTGTTAGACGATAGAAACGAAAAAGTTGGTTATAAAATACGTGAGGCACAATTAGAAAAAGTTCCATATATGATAGTTGTTGGAGCAAAAGAAGCTGAACAAAATAAAGTAGCAGTTCGTTCAAGAGAAACAGGAGACATAGGTCAAATGACACAAGAAGAATTTTTTAGTAAAATTCAAGAAGAAATAGAAAACAAAGTAAGATAAATAAAAAACGATTATAGACTACAATCTATAATCGTTTTTCATTGCTTTTTTAATTTTCATTTGAGCATCCTTTTTTGCTAAATCTTCACGTTTATCGTACAATTTTTTACCTTTACCTATACCAAGTTCAACTTTCACAAAACTTCCTTTAAAATACAAACTCATTGGAATTAAAGATAAGCCTTGTTGCTTTACTAAATTTGAAAGTTTTAAAATTTCTTTCTTAGATAATAAAAGTTTTCTAGTTCTTAAAGGGTCTTTATTAAAAATATTTCCGTGTTCATATGGACTTACATGCATACCATAAATAAAGCATTCTCCATTTTTTATAATAGCATAACTATCTTTTAAATTAACTTTTCCTTTTCTAATAGACTTAATTTCTGTACCATAAAGTACAAGTCCAGCTTCCAAAGTATCTTTTATATCATAATTATGCCTAGCATTTGGATTTTTTGAAATTAACTTTGTATTATTCATAATATATGTACCTTCTTCAATTTTTTTAAAATTATAGCATTAATAAATATAAAAATCAAATTCGGCATTTGTCATTTTATAAATTAAAAATGGAAAAGATATAAAAGTTTAGATTAGAAAATTAAATCTTACTGAACTGCAACATAGAGACATAGTTATTACAATTCATTTTATATGTATTATGAAATTAAAAAATTGTAGGGGCGACCATTGGTCGCCAAGATTACATTATTATGGCGGTCAATGACCGCCACTACAATAACAAATTAATAATCTCTGTTATTTTTATTTTGTGCTGTATAGAACCATACAAGAGCAATAATTGCAACTGCTACTATTGCCATAATTAGCCATATCCACATTGTGTTACTCATTCCTGTTCCAACATCAGTTGCTGTTCTTGTTGCTGAATAATTATCTTTATTGTTTGATGATTTAATATCTCCAGTTACATCATTTCCAGCTTTTTCTACATCGTTAGTTCCTTGACGAATTGCACCAGAAACATTTTTTGCAGCATCTTCAACACCATCTTCGACGTCTCCAACAACATTACGTATACCGTTAGCAGCGTCCATTGCACCATTTTTCATATCATCTGCTGCAAATGAATAAGTAGATATACAAAGTGCTAATATTATAAATGTAATAGTTAAAATAATTTTCTTTGTCATGATAAGTTTAAACCTCCATAAAAAATTAAGATTAAAAAAATCCTAATAATATTATTGGAAATTTAATAAAATTTATACTGAAAAATAAAAAAATGTGGCAAAACCACATTTTTAAATATTAAAAATTATTTTAATCTAATTAAAATTGCAATAGCAAGTAATACAAGTAAAATTCCTATAACAATTAATATTATACATAAAATATTAGAAAGACCTAAATCTGAATCAGAAGTATTTGAAATACTACTTACAGTAGATGTTGTAGCAGTTGATTTATCTGAAGCAGAATTTGATGATGTATTTGTATTTCTTGAAGAATCAGAAGTTATATCGTCATCAGAAACATTTGTGTTAGATGTAGAATTACTTGATGAAGAATTATTTGCAGATGTATTCAAATCCATATCAATATCATTATCAGCAAAAACAGCTATATTTAATGAACATATTATTGAAAAAATTAAAATTAAAAAAATACTTTTTTTTGTCATAAGTGTTACCTCCAATTTATTTTATATTTTTATATTAAAATTCTTTATTTATAATACACAAAAATGATTTTTTTGTCTAGTAAAAATTGAATAAAAATTAAATTATTAATAATTACAAGCAAAGTAAAAATATTTGTTTTTGAAATACCGCGTAAGCGACAAAACGAGCAAATTTATTTTGCGAGTGCGATTTGGAGCAATCTTCTTTTTATAAATTATATTTTTGTAATGTAAATATATAAATTTATTTTTTTGTACGAGGGCGGACAAAGGCGTCCGCACCTACAACGATTTAAATCATTTTTTAATCTAAGATTGCGACACCAAGGTATAAAAAAACAATATATTTTACTTTGCATATTAAATAATAAATTAATTAATTTTCGTCTAATTTTTCTAATTCTTTAATTTTGTCCCTTAATTCTGCTGCTTTTTCAAATTCCATATTTGCAGCATGTTCAAGCATTTCATCTGTCAAGCGAGAAATAATAGATTTTATATCTTCGTTTTCTTTTATTTTATATTCGGCTGAAATATCTTCAACTATAGTTGCCTTAATTGTTTCACGTATTGATTTAGATATTGTTTTTGGTGTAATTCCATGTTCTTTATTATATTTTTCTTGTATACTACGTCTTCTGTTAGTTTCAGTTATGGCCTTTTCCATACTTTCAGTTAGTTCGTCTGCATACATAATAACAGTTCCATCTGTATTTCTCGCAGCACGTCCAATGGTTTGAATTAATGAACGTTCAGAACGTAGAAAACCTTCTTTATCTGCATCTAAAATAGCAACTAATGAAACTTCAGGAATGTCTAAACCTTCTCTTAAAAGGTTGATTCCAACCAAAACATCAAATTCACCCAAACGTAAATTTCTAATTATTTCCATTCTTTCAAGAGCTTTTATATCTGAATGCATATAATTTACTTTTATGTCTAAGCTTTTTAAGTAAGATGTCAAATCTTCTGCCATTTTTTTAGTAAGAGTAGTTACTAAAATTCTTTCATTTTTTTCAACTCTTTTTCTAATTTGAACAATTAAATCATCAATTTGATTTGTAACAGGTTTTACTTCTATTTTAGGGTCAAGTAGACCGGTTGGTCTAATAATTTGCTCAACAACATTAGTTTTTGAATGTTCTTTTTCATAATCTGCAGGTGTTGCAGAAACAAATACAACTTGTTTTACACGCTCTTCAAATTCTTCAAATTTTAAAGGTCTGTTATCATAAGCAGAAGGTAAACGGAAACCATAATTTACAAGAGAATCTTTTCTTGCTTTATCTCCGTTATACATGGCTCTAACTTGAGGAATAGTTGCATGAGATTCATCTATTAAAACTAAAAAATCATCTGGAAAATAATCAAATAAAGTATATGGGGGAGAACCAGCAGGTCTTCCACTAATATGTCGAGAATAATTTTCTATTCCTTGGCAAAATCCAGTTTCTTTCATCATTTCTATATCAAAATTTGTACGTTCCTCAATACGTTGAGCTTCTATTAATTTTCCTTTTAATTTAAAATAATCAACTCTTTCTTTCATTTCTTCTTCAATAGTAACAATAGCTTTAGCTAATTTTTCTTTACTTGTAACATATTGAGAAGCTGGTGGAATAAGTATATGTTGCCTTAATCCTATAGCTTTTCCAGTTAATGGATTTATTTCGGAAATTTTTTCAATTTCATCACCCCAGAATTCAACTCTAACAGCACTTTCACTTTGAGAAGAAGGGTATATTTCAACAATATCTCCTTTAGCTCTAAAAGTTCCTCTTTTAAAATCTACTTCATTTCTTGAATATTGCATTGTAATTAATTTTTTTAAAACTTCATCTCTACTTTTATTCATACCAGGGCGAATAGAAAGCATCATTTCTTGGTAATCAATAGGGTCACCTAAACCATAAATGCAAGAAACAGAAGCAACAATTATTACATCTCTAGATTCAAATAGAGAAAGAGTAGCAGAATGACGAAGTTTATCTATTTCATCATTTATAGAAGCATCTTTTTCAATGTAAGTATCTGTTTGTGGCAAATAACTTTCTGGTTGATAATAATCGTAGTAACTTACAAAATACTCAACATGGTTTTCCGGAAAAAACTCTTTAAATTCACTATAAAGTTGACCTGCAAGTGTTTTGTTATGAGCCAAAACAAGAGTAGGTTTACCGAGTTTTTTGGATTATATTTGCCATTGTAAAGGTTTTTCCGTGAGCCTGTAACACCTAAAAGTGTTTGATATTTCTTTCCTTCATTAATACCTTTTACAAGATAATCTATAGCCTGAGGTTGGTCGCCAGTAGGTTTATAATCTGATACTAATTTAAACATAATTTTCTCCCTATATAAATTATATATATTTATATATAGTATCATAAAATAAAGAAAATATCAAAAAATATTGACAAAATTGATTTGTAGTGTTAACATAATTAATGATAACTTGCAAATAGCTTTTATAATGAGGAGGACAGACTTATGAATAATTATTTTGGTCTGAGTGAAGAAGAAGCCGTATTAACATATGGCTACGTTATTGTTGAAGATATGCTATTTGAGGTAGAAAACTCTCGAATAGTTGATGAATGGGATCTTTCAGGAGATACCATCGAAGAAATGGTAAAAGATGCAATCGAAAAAGCAGAACTTTCCTCAAATACGATAATTTATTATGATGATGAGAATTATTATGATAAAAATCTTATTATGGATGAAGGTCGTTTTGTTTCACCATTTGATGTACCAACGTCAGAAGACGAAGAAAGTTTTTGCGAATATTGCGCAAATCATTAAAAACCAGCACACTAACTTAAATTTAAGTTAGTGTGTTTTTGTAATATATGAAATTCTTATTCTATTAACAAAAATAAATTTTTTAAATAAGATATATTAGGTGATTCTATGAAAGTTTTTAAAGAATTGTATGAAGATGCTAAAAATATACAAAAAAAAGATCCAGCTGCAAGGAATATATTAGAAGTTATTATTTTATATCAAGGATTTCATGTTTTAGTATACTACAGAATAGCACATTTCTTTTATTATCATCGATTTTATTTTATTGCAAGATTAATATCACAATTAGGAAGATTCTTTACAGGAATAGAAATTCATCCAGGAGCAAAAATTGGTAGAAGATTATTTATAGATCATGGAATGGGTATTGTAATAGGAGAAACAACAACAATAGGAAATGATTGTACAATTTACCATGGAGTTACTCTTGGAGGAACAGGAAAGGATAAGTATAAAAGACATCCAGACATAGGAAATAATGTAATGGTTGGATGTGGTGCAAAAGTTTTAGGTCCTATAAAAATTGGTAATAATGTAAAAATAGGAAGTAATAGTACAATTATAAGTAATGTTGAAGATAACAAAACTGTAGTTGGAATATACAAAAAATAAAAAAATGAGCCGAATTACGGCTCATTTTTTATTAATTAAGATAAATTTGGATAAACTAACTTTCATTATCATCCTTTATAAATTCTACAAAGTTAAAAACTTTATAGAGTTCAATCCATAATTTGGCATCAATTGGAAGTTTTACAGGTTCATAATTTCTAATTTGTTTTGAATCAAGAGTTAAATAGTCATCATGAATATAAATTATGAACTCAAAGTATAAATCTCTTCCTTCTATAATTTTACCAAATATTGTTGAACCAAAAGGGTTTTGTGGTAATTCTTTTATCCGTACAAGAATTTTCTTGTGTTTTGGAAATAATTTTTTTGATTCTGCTAACAAGTTATTAAATTTATTCATATTTCCTCCTTTTGTGTAATACAACAATTATAACTTTTTATATTTTAGCACAGTATACATAAAAAATCAAACAAAACTCTTGTTTTGTATAAAAAAATATTGTATAATAATTTTTGTATAGGGGGCAAAAATGAATAATGAAATTATAATAAAGGGTGCAAAAGAGCACAATTTAAAAAATATAAATTTAAAAATACCAAGAGATAAATTGGTTGTTATTACAGGGCTTTCTGGTTCTGGAAAGTCTTCACTTGCATTTGATACTTTATATGCAGAAGGGCAACGTAGATATGTTGAAAGTTTATCTTCATATGCAAGACAATTTTTGGGTGTTATGCAAAAGCCAAATGTACAATTAATAGAAGGTCTTTCGCCAGCTATTTCAATAGACCAAAAAACAACTTCTAAAAATCCACGTTCAACAGTTGGAACTGTTACAGAAATATATGATTATATTCGTTTATTATATGCAAGAATAGGGGTTCCATATTGCCCAAATTGTCATACAAAAATTGAAAAACAAAGTATTGACCAAATTATAGATAATATTTTAGCTTTAAAAGAAGGTACTAAATTTCAAATATTAGCACCAGTAGTTAGAGATAGAAAAGGTGAATTTGTAAAACAAATACAGGAATATCAAAAAAATGGATTTGTTAGAGCAAAAATTGATGGAGAAATTGTCGAGCTTTCAGATGAAATTAAGCTTAGTAAAACTAAAAAACATAAAATAGATTTAATTGTAGATAGATTAGTTATAAAAGATGGAATACGAAGCAGACTTACAGAATCTGTTGAAACAGCTATGAAATATGCGGATAATCTTGTTGTAATTGAAGTATTTGAAGGTAGTAAATCAAAAGAAATATTATATAGTGCTAACTATGCTTGTCCAACTTGTGGATTTAGTTTTCCAGAATTATCTCCAAGAATGTTTTCATTTAACAATCCTCAAGGAGCTTGTTCATCTTGTACAGGAATAGGTTATTTATTGAAAATGGATGAAGATTTAATTATTCCGGATAAAAATAAAACTTTATATGACGGAGTTAAGGCTTTTGGTGCAAGTACTATGAAAAAAAGTGAAACAATGGCTAAAATGTATTTTGAAAGTATTGCTAAACATTACGGAGTAGATATAAAAGTTCCAATAAAAAAATTACCAAGAGAATTTTTGGATAAAATTTTATATGGAACTGGAGATGAAGTAATAGACTTTGAATATACATCTTATGCAGGTACACGTAAATTTTCAGCTCCATTTGAAGGTGTAATACCTACATTGGAAAGAAGACATAGAGAAACAAAATCAAATGGTATGAGACAGTTTTATGAAATGTACATGAGCGATTCAGAATGTCCAGAATGTAAAGGAGCAAGATTAAAGGCAGAAATTTTATCTATAAAAATTGGAGATAAAAATATAAACGAATTAACAGCAATGCCAATTAGAGAAATGAAAGATTTCATAAATAATATTGAACTAAATGAAAAAGAAAGAATGATTTCAGACTTGATTTTAAAAGAAATAGATGCAAGATTACAATTCTTAATTGATGTTGGATTAGATTATTTAACATTATCTAGAAGTTCTGGAACATTATCTGGAGGAGAAGCACAACGTATACGTCTAGCAACGCAAATTGGTTCAGGATTAACAGGAGTTTTATATATTTTGGACGAACCAAGTATAGGGCTTCATCAAAGAGATAATGATAAATTAATTGCTACTTTAAAGAAGTTAAGAGATTTAGGAAATACTTTAATAGTTGTAGAACATGATGAAGATACAATGTATGCAGCAGACCAAATTATAGATATTGGACCAGGTGCAGGAGTTCATGGTGGAAATGTAATGGCTCAAGGAACTGCAGAAGAAATAAAACAAATAAAGGATTCTATTACAGGTCAATATTTAAGTGGTACTAAAAAAATATCTGTTCCAAAAACAAGAAGAAAACATAGTAAAAGTAAAGTAATACAAATAAAAGGTGCGACAGAAAATAATCTGAAAAATATAACTGTAGATTTTCCTTTAGGAGTATTTACTTGTGTAACAGGAGTATCTGGTTCTGGAAAATCAACATTAGTAAATGAAATATTATATAAATCTATAGCTAAAGAATTAAATGGTTCAAATTTAAAACCTGGAAAACATAAGAGTATAAAAGGTTTAGAAAATATTGATAAAATAATAAATATAGACCAATCTCCTATAGGTAGAACACCACGTTCAAATCCAGCTACATATACTGGTGTATTCGATATTATTAGAGATTTGTTTGCAGGAACAAATGAAGCAAAACTTAGAGGGTACTCAAAAGGCAGATTTAGTTTTAATGTTGCTGGTGGTAGATGTGAAGCTTGTAATGGAGATGGAGTTCATAAAATAGAAATGCAATTTTTAGCAGACGTTTATGTGCCTTGTGAAGTATGTAAAGGAACACGTTATAATTATGAAACTTTAGAGGTAAAATATAAAGGAAAAAGTATTGCAGATGTATTAGATATGACAGTTGAAGAAGCACTTGAATTTTTTGATAAAATACCAAAAATAAAACAAAAAATTCAAACTTTATATGATGTAGGTCTAGGATATATAAAACTTGGACAACCATCAACAACTCTTTCTGGAGGAGAAGCACAACGTGTAAAACTTGCAACAGAATTATCTAAAAGAGCAACTGGAAAAACTTTATATATTTTAGATGAACCAACAACAGGTTTACATATAGCGGATGTTCATAAATTAGTAGATATTTTACAAAGACTTGTAAATACAGGAAACAGTATAATTGTTATTGAACATAATTTAGATTTAATAAAAACAGCAGATTATATAATAGATTTAGGCCCAGAAGGCGGAAATGGTGGAGGACAAATTGTAGCAGTAGGTTCACCAGAGCAAATCTGTAAAAACGAGCAAAGTTATACAGGAAAATTTTTAAAGAAATATTTGTAGATAAAAAATAGTTTTGATATTGGGCAGACAGAGTTGTCTGTCCCTACAAATAAAAAAATGGTCAATTAAAAAAGTAAATTATAATTAGAAAAGGTAACTTCTATTTACCGATTA